>Ga0209181_10007888_pt1 | contig 14438 bp, 12 predicted proteins | sample MAT05_FD_187208 | JGI IMG/M metagenome (GOLD analysis project Ga0209181, IMG submission 187208) | Freshwater microbial communities from Lake Fryxell liftoff mats and glacier meltwater in Antarctica - MAT-05 (SPAdes) (version 2) | ecosystem: Environmental > Aquatic > Freshwater > Ice > Liftoff... | reverse complement strand
GTACCTCACTTTTCCTGTTCTGCTGCCACTGCTTGTGTCGATAAAAAAATACCGATATCAGGACTAACGTGCTCTAGTACTTGCTCACGCACTGCTAGTTCTATCCCTTCAAGCGTTTCTAGCTGTTTTGCATTCTTTTCCTTGGCATTGCGGTATAAGATTGCCGCAATCTCTCTGGTATGTTCCTCTATCTTTTGCTTATCTTCTGGGGTCATAATACTTTAACCACTGTCTCTTTTCATTATCCCCTATCTTATTCCTGAGTAGAAATACTCACTTCCTAACTGAGATGCTCTCAATTGATCGGATATGTCAGAGTTAGTCAATCTCTAGAAGATCTTTATAAAACTTATGAGAAATTAGATATTGGTCTCGCAGGTGGCATTACTCTGGCACTAGTCTTTGTCGGAATTGGAGGACTCATTTTAACTCGTCAAGCCATGCGATCGATCAAGCAGAATTTTGAAGGATTACAACAATTTACGGCGGATGCTTCCCATGAATTGCGTAGTCCTTTAATGGCGATCAAGGCTAGCTCTCAAGTGGCACTACGATATTCCGAAGGAATGCGCTCCAGTGATATGGAAGAATTCCAAGCGATCGCCGCCTCGGCAGAACGGATAACTCGGCTGACGGAAGATTTATTGATGCTGGCTCGTATGGATAAAAAGTTAAGTAAAAAATGGGAAGTGATCAATATATCAGAACTATTACAAGGTCTGTTTCAACAATTTAATGCTCAAGCACTATCTAAAAATATTGAGCTAATATATCAGCCGAGCAAATCACTCTCAATCAAGGGAAACTCAGAGCAGATTTTACGATTATTTATAAATCTGATTGAAAATGCAATCCACTATACAAATTCAGTCGGCAAAATTTTTATAGAAGTAAATCAAGCTGGCCAATGGGTAAATGTCAGTATTCAGGATACAGGTATTGGTATTGCATCCGAACAGATAAAAAATATCTTTTCTCGATTTTGGCGAGCAGATATTTCGCGCACTCAGTGGGATGGTGGATCTGGGCTAGGATTGGCGATCGCTCAGTCTATTGCTGAAATTCATGGCGGCAAAATTCAAGTTGTCAGTCAGTTAGAAGTTGGTTGCTGCTTTACTGTAAGATTACCTGCTGTTAAATTTGCGGCTCAATAGGCTACATTCGACAAAGTGTAGCCACCTGATTGACTGACAGAAGACTAAAGAACCCAATCTATTTCGATTTAATCCGTAAGCTGTAAGACAACATCGCCATTTTTCTGTAGATCAACAGAATTTAAGATTAGAGCATTCGATAATTGAGCAATAATTAAGCGATTTTGTTCGATCTGCCATTTAGATTCGAGATATAAGGCGATCGATTGGAAACGAGAATTTCTTAAAGTATTATTTTCAGAACTTCTTAAACTAACTGAAACGAATAAATTTAGATTAGGATAACGTTGCAACAGATTACCAAGCTGATCGAGTTTGATATTTGCATTTAATGGAAGTGTGAGCTTATTTTCTTCAAAAGTTATTTCTCCTATTGCTCTATTGACATACTCCAAGTTTACCTTTGCATCTGGTATTCCTATTCTTGTCTGCACATCTTGAATTACTAGAGAATTAGCATCATCGCTCATCGGACGATCGCTTAAATAGACGATCGATATTGATAAGGGACGTGATTTAGATGTGATTAAAGTGTAATCAATCAAATTGAAATTTGGTGGGAACACCAAAGAGCTTAGCTTGGCAATAAGAGTTTGAGATAGATCGAACTGCAACTCACCTAGGCTGGGTGGTTTGACTTCAACGGGCAGTGGTACTTCTGCTTTTTTTGCCAAAATCTCATTGGATGCCGTGGGAATCTCAGTCAAGAAAAGTTCAATCTGTTTGGGATCTTTATTGATTGATTTAGCTAAAGCTTGTACATATTCATCCTTTTCAGAATTAGAATAAAGCTTACTGGTGAATATATTTAGACTTACAATTAACAGCTTGTTTTGCTCTGTAAATGCAATTCTCTCAATTGAAGATCGTGGCTGACTATCTGGATAGTCACCAAATTTGTTTTGCCAAATATTAGTCGCTGTTCGCCGCAGTGAATTTTGTTGCTGCTTCTGAAAAACTTCTTCACTGAGCTTCCCAAATGCGTTACTTAAGGGAACCAATAAAGCTAGTACTGCAAATAGACCGACTAACAATCTTCCTTTCAAACCTCCAATTGGACGTAACCATTTCAAGAATTCATATTTACCGAAAAAATTCTGCACTGCCAGACTTTCTAGATCCTTTGATTCCCAATCTCTAACATTTTTGCGAACGTTATGAGTGTCAATATGTAAGCCTAAAAATATCAGCAAGGAGGCAAAGGAAATCGCTACAAGATTCGTGATAAATAGCAAGCCTCCACCCCTAGCAATCTGCAAACCATCGCTTAAGTTAAGACTAAAAGCTGAGCCAATACCAAAACCGACTACACAAAGCGGTGGCATCAAAGCAACTGCGATCGCCACCCCTGGGATTGACGTAATCACTCCCTTAACAGGACGACAAGTAGCGATCGCCCCAATTGCCCCAGAAAATAGAGCGACTCCTAAATCCAAAATATTTGGCTGGGTGCGAGCCAAAATTTCGCTAGTTACCTCCTTAAATGGCAGCGTAAAAATGAGAAGTATTGCAAAACTAATCGCTACCAAACAGCTTAACGTCAAATTAGAGATCGCCCTGACTAACAAAACAAAATCACCCACCGCCAAAGATAAACCTAAAGATAAAATCGGCCCCATCAATGGCGAAATAAGCATCGCTCCAATAATTACCGCAGGACTACTTAAAACCAAGCCAATTGTGGCAATACCTGCGGCAAAAATCACTTGTAGCCAATAGGTAGCATCTTTGAGTGTAGCGGCTTTCGCAATTTCTAAATATACTTCAGACTTACGCTGATCGTCCACTCCCATATGAACTGCGAGCCAATTACGGAAAGTTTGCCACGGGTTCTTATATTTAGCCATAAGATTGATTGAATTATTGATTACTCCCGAATTCTCCCCAGTTTATCCTCATTTTTCTAACTAGAGAAGACATATCTTAACACCATAGTTAATCTAAATATATTAATTCCTTTATTAGCTGGGGTAGTAATTGTGGGTTTAGCGATCTCTTTTGCAGCACAAGGTTAAATCAAAGACATAATTAATGGATTCTTAATTATCTTGGAAGATCAATATGCGGTTGGTGATGTAATCGTAGTAGGAGCTTTAGGCGGATTTGTAGAGAATATGAATCTGCGGATTACCCAAATACGCAACAATGAGGGACAACTAATCACAATTCCCAATAGTGAGATCTTGATCGTACAAAATCTTTCTATGGATTGGTCCAGAGTGGATCTAACTGTTGAAGTTTCCTATGACAATGATCCCGATCTCGTCTTATCAGTTTCACAAAAATTGTCTCAAGAGATTTATTCCGAAAGCCCTTGGCGTAACAAAATTCTCGAATTACCCGAAGTTTTAGGTATCGATGACCTTCAACATTCAGGAATGCTCATCCGTATTTGGATCGAAACTGCCCCCTTGAGCAATGGGCGATGCCCGCGAATTTCGCCGACGACTCAAAATGGAGATGCAGCAACAAGGAATTGAGATTGTTATACCTCGTCAGTCTCTTAGCTTAAATAATCCACTCGAACTGACTGGAAATCTCTAATTTTATAATCTCTAAATTTCCTGAACTACAGCTAAAAATTCAGGGAACGATATTAGTATGTTTCAGCAATCTACCTCTGGGGTAATCGTGAACAATTCTCAAACCGTAGATTTATTTAATTCGTTCTGCGTAAGGTGAGTTATTGATTCTCCATCGCTGAGCTAAATCTATAGTTTAAATCAAAAAATATCTTTCTCTAAAATATTTCAAACAATGAAGCTGTACTGTTAAATATAGAAGCTGAACTGTTAAATATATTTGACTATGTCTAAGAACATTAACAACGAAACCTCTCACGACAACAAACCCTTGTATATCTTAATAATCAGTATTCATGGGCTGATCAGAGGTAGTAATCTTGAACTGGGACGTGATGCTGATACTGGAGGGCAGACAAAATACGTTGTAGAGCTAGCTAAAGCTCTAGCTATGCAGCCGAATGTAGAACAAGTTGATTTGATCACAAGGTTGATCGTTGACGATGCTGTAGATGCTGATTATGGAGCTGTGATTGAAGTTTTATCAGAAAACGCGCAGATCGTCAGGATTGAAACAGGAACCGAAGGTTATATTCCCAAAGAAGAATTGTGGAGCCATCTGGATGGGTTTACCGATCGCTTGTTTGACTGGTTACTCAGTCGCCCTCGTCTACCTGATATTCTCCACAGCCACTATGCCGATGCTGGATACGTGGGAGTGCGGCTTTCTCATTTAACAGGTTTACCACTGATTCATACTGGACACTCTCTGGGGCGAGATAAGTTTCGACGTTTGCTAGCTTCTGGGATGACGATGGAACAGATAGAAGAGCGCTATCATATGCTCCAAAGGATTAGTGCTGAAGAAGACATATTAAGTAACGCTGATTTGGTGATTACCAGTACCCGCAATGAAATCGAAGATCAGTACGAACTTTATGATTATTACACGCCAGAGAATATGGCGATTATTCCACCGGGAACTGATTTAACGCAGTTTTATCCTCCTACGGATCTCGATGGCGATCGCAATTTCCAGAATGTTCTCAAGAAGTTTTTAAGCGATCCCGATAAGCCGATGATTTTGGCATTGTCTCGCCCCGACGAGCGGAAAAATATCGTTTCTCTCTTAGAAGCCTATGGTCGATCGCCTCGTTTACAGGAATTAGCAAATTTAGTAATTATTGCAGGTAATCGTGATGACATTCGCGAACTCAATGAAGGTGCTCAAAATGTTTTAACTGAATTATTATTAGTAATTGATTCTTATGATTTATATGGGTTAGTGGCTTTACCAAAGCATCATAGTTCTGAAGAGGTTGCTGATATATACCGATTAGCTGCTATTTCCAAAGGAGTTTTTGTGAACCCTGCCCTCACTGAACCATTTGGATTGACACTATTAGAAGCAGCGGCAAGTGGATTGCCATTGGTAGCCACAGAAAATGGTGGTCCCGTAGATATTATTGGCAATTGTCACAATGGATTGTTGGTCGATCCTTTAAATAGTGAGTCGATCGCTGAAGCTCTATTAAAGATTCTAGAGGATGAGGCTCTATGGCAGCAGTTTTCAGAAAACGGCTTAAAGAATGTTGCTAAATTCTATTCATGGGATGCCCATGCTCAAACTTATCTGCAAAAAATTCAACCATTTATATTGCACAAAGAGCCTTTGCCTAAGCCAGCCTTATTACCTAAGGAAGGAAAATATCCTAGACGAGCGATTTTTACAGCGATCGACAATACATTGTTAGGCGATGGGGAAGCATTGGCGCAATTTATTCAAGTTGTGCGGCAACGACACAGGAAGTTTTTATTCGGCATTGCGACAGGACGGCGATTAGATTCTGTTCTCAAGATTTTAAAAACCTACGGTATTCCTACACCTGATGTTTTGATTACAAGTTTGGGAACGGAAATTTATTATCCTCCTCAACTCTCGGCTGATATTACGTGGAATCACCATATCGACAAATGGTGGACACCGCAGGTATTACGGCGCATTATCGATTCCTTGCCAGGGATTACGCCACAATCAAAGGAGCAGCAAAGTCGCTTTAAGGTTTCCTATTACTATGATGCCAACATCGCACCATCAATGGAGGAAATTTTGACATTATTGCGCCAACAAGAAGTTTCAGTTAATACCACCCTCTCCTTTGGACAATATCTAGATTTTGTACCTGCTCGAGCCTCCAAAGGTTTAGCTTTGCGGTATGTGGCAAGACAATGGAATATTCCCTTGGAACAGGTGTTGGTAAATGGCGGCTCTGGTGGTGATGAAGATATGCTAAGGGGTAATACTTTGGGCGTGGTCGTTGATAATCGACACCGTGAAGAGTTATTGGCATTGAATGATACAGAACAGGTATACTTTGCCGAGGGTGCTCATGCTTGGGGTATCTTGGAGGCGATCGACCATTACGATTTCTTTAATTTGTAGATGTATCGATTACTGATTTCAATCTTTGTATGCCTAATTTCAACTTAACTTAAGGAAACCCTGATGCAAAAACTATTTATCTGCACTGATCTCGATCGAACTTTATTGCCCAATGGCAAGCAAGCAGAATCTCCCGAAGCTCGATCGATCTTTGCTCGTCTAGTAAATCGCCCAGAAGTTCGCTTGACCTACGTTAGTGGTAGAAATTTATCATTAGTGCAGGAAGTAATTCAAGAGTATAGTCTGCCATTGCCTGATTTTATTGTCGGTGACGTAGGTAGCACGATTTATCAGTTTAATGGCGATATCTGGCAATATTACCAAAACTGGTCGCAGGAGATTGCAGGGGATTGGCAAGGGCTAAATTCTATCGACTTACAACCTCTTTTTACAGATATAGTCGATATATCTCATTTGATTCTGCAAGAAGCCGACAAGCAGAACCGCTTTAAACTAAGTTACTATTTACCATTAGACTTAGATAATCTGGCTTTACAGGCTTGTATGAATCTTCGGTTGCAAGAGCAAAATATTGCTGCTAGTTTGATTTATAGCATTGATGAAGCAAAAGGAGTTGGTTTGTTGGATATATTGCCTGCTAGTGCGACTAAATTTCATGCAGTAGAGTTTCTCAGATGTCAACTGGGTTTTGATTATAGTAATACAGTTTTTGCGGGGGATAGCGGCAATGACTTACCCGTGCTGGTAAGTGACGTACCCTCAGTTTTAGTTGCTAATGCTAATAATGAAATCATTGAAAAAGCCCAATTGCAAACTCAGTCACAAGGAAATACGCAGAGTTTCTATCTTGCAAAGGGCGACTTTTTGGGAATGAATGGGAACTATAGTGCGGGAATTCTGGAAGGAATTGCCTATTACCACCCATACACAAAACAATGGATGGAGTAAAAAATGGCCGATCGAAACTACCCTATAGAGGGCGCAGGTCTTTGCTGGCGAAATCGTTACAAGACAAGGGGCGACCATTAACGATCTTGAGTTTTACCAAAAATTCTATCAACAATGGAATTAGGGGTGATACCACTTCATCCCAGCTAAAGAATCTAGAAAACACTAAAAATTTTTCTCAAAATTAAGATGTACGAGCAAATTTCTCATTCGCTTTTAAATTCCATTCTTGACGATTTAAAACCAGAATTCCGTCGGCAAGATCTGCGACATTTTTATACCCGTCTCGGCGCAAATTTTTACGCAATTTATTCGCTCTTTTATACGCTATATGGACATCGCGATGATTTTAAATTGCAAATGTTGCGATTGGTGGAAACTATGGCAAAGGGCTATATCGATCGCTCTGCCGAACTGGAGCGTATAGATATTCAACGTGAACAGGATCATAATTGGTTTTTGTCGCAGAAATGGGTAGGTATGGCACTCTATTCCAATGGATTCGCCGACAATCTACCAGACTTAGCCAATAAAATCAGCTATTTTCAGGAATTAGGCATCAATATGGTGCATATCATGCCGATTTTGAAATGCCCTGAAGGGAAAAGTGACGGCGGCTACGCAATCAGTGATTTTCGCGAAATTGACGATCGCGTTGGTAATCTAGAGGATATTCGCAATATTGCTGAAGAGTTTAGAAAGCGCGATATTTTATTGGTTCTTGATGTCGTCCTTAATCATACTTCTGACGAACATGAATGGGCAAAAAAAGCGAGCAAGGGCGATCGCCGTTTTCAAGATTATTACTATATTTTTGAAAACCGAGAAGTTCCCGATATGTTTGAGCAAAGTATGCCCGATGTCTTTCCAGAAACCGATCCAGGGAATTTTACTTGGAATGCTGAAATGGGAAAATGGGCGATGACAGTTTTCCATGATTACCAATGGGATTTGAATTACAGCAATCCTGCCGTATTCATTGAAATGCTCGATATCATTCTGTTTTGGGCAAATCAAGGTGTAGATATTCTGCGATTGGATGCGGTTGCTTTTTTGTGGAAAAAGATTGGAACTACTTGTCAGAACGAGCGCAAAGCCCATTTGATATTGCAATTGATGAAAGACTGCTGTCAGGTGACTGCCCCAGGGGTGCTATTTATCGCCGAAGCAATCGTCGCTCCCGTTGAAGTAATCAAATATTTTGGCGAAGATGCGATCGCAGCCAAGGAATGCGAAATTGCCTATAATGCAACTTTGATGGCACTACTATGGGATGGCATTGCCACCAAAAACACTAAATTAATTTACCAAGGCATCAAAAATCTACCGAATAAATTAGAGCGCGCTACTTGGCTGAACTATGTCCGTTGCCATGATGACATCGGCTTTGGTTTTGATGATAACGATATTCGTTTGGCAGGATACGAACCTTATTCCCATCGGCGATTCTTAGTTGATTACTTTAGTGGGAAGTACGATGCTTCTGCCAAAGGATTGGTATTCATGCCTAATGAAGCTACGGGTGATGCCAGAATTTGCGGCTCTCTAGCATCTTTGGTAGGACTAGAATCTGCCGTAGAAAATGGTGATGATCGATTGATTGCGTCTGCTATAAATAGAATTCTCTTACTCCATGGGATTATCCTATCTTTTGGAGGCATTCCTTTAATTTATAATGGGGATGCGCTGGGCGTACTGAATGATTATAGCTTCACTGAAGACCTCAGCAAAAGTAATGATAATCGTTGGGTTCATCGTCCAAAAATTGATTGGGAAAAAGCTGAATTACGCAAGAAGAATGGCACTGTAGAATACACGATCTTCAATGCCATGAAAAAAATGATTTCTATTCGCAAAGAAATTTCTGTATTTGCCGACTTTAACAATCGTGACCTTCTGCAAATTGATAATCCACATCTGCTATGTTTTATGCGTTTCGATCCGCAACGTCCATCGAAAAAGATACTAGTAGTCGCTAATTTTGACGCAAATCCACAATATCTGGACTTAGAGACGATCGGTAATGCTGGCTTCAATGTTTATAGTCAATTTGTCGATTTATATAGCGGTAAAATGCCTTCACAACATGATAGTCGTATTGTTTTGCATGGTTATCAGTTCTACTGGCTGACGGATAAATAACTGCGCCAATTCAAATTTGAAGTGCAACAAATTCTGATGCGTTAGTGCCGTATAAAGCCGAAGAAAAGGCAGTGTTGGCAGCACTGGCAGTGTGGGAAGATGGTTCCGATGAAATGCTGCACTACGAAACTGCTCCCATTGAACGCAATCATGCCAAACATGACAGTAAATCTGTGGCGAAAATTCATGACACTAACGAGATTTCAACAAAAGTGGTTAGTCAATGAAGTATCGATCGCAATATCCCTTGGCAGATTTGGCTAGACTCTGTTAGCATCCAGTGGCATAGATCGTGCTCGAAGTAAAAAAAGCAAATGGAATCAGGAAAATCTAATCGCTGGGTTTTATGGTTAGCAGCATCAGCCCTCTTGGGGGCGGGAACATACACTGCCTGGTGGTTAACGACTCAAAATACTCCCCCGCCAACCAAAGTAGAAAAACCTGCTGGTTCGAGTTTGTCAAACATCACACTCACAGAAGTGGATAAAAATGGCAAGCTATTGTGGGAAATTAAAGCTGAGCGAGCTGAATATAGCGACGATCGACGTAAAGCTGCGGTGCTTAAAATTACAAGTAAATTTTTTCGTGATGGCAAGCCGTTGATTGAAGCCACTGGTGAAGGTGGTTCGATCGATCAGAGCAGTCGAGAAATCACGATTGAAGGGAATGTCAAAGCGATCGCGCTCAAAGACAATATCAAACTTTCGGCCGATCGAATGGTGTGGCAATCTGACCAAGATTTGCTCACGGCAACAGGTAACGTCAAAGTCGAGAAAGTCGCCGACAAAATCACAATTACAGGCAAAATTCTCAAGGCTAATCCTGGCGCAAATCGGTTCACAATCGAAAAAGATGTCGTCGCTACTGTAGTTAAACCACCTTTAAAGTTAGAGAGTCCAATTCTGACTTGGGAAGCCAATAAAAATCTTGTGATTGGACAAGCTCCATTTCGGATTGTGCAAACCAAAGATGATGTGAGGATTAGAGCCGATCGAGGCGAGTGGAATACGGTGACTCAAAAAGCTAACTTGAATGGAAATGTGCGGTTGAGAGCACCAAAATCAAATTTAGAAGTGCTGACCGCAAAACTGACTTGGGATGTGGTTAAACAATTGATTACTTTGCCAACGACGATTAATGTTTCGAGTCAGTCGCGTGGTGTGTCGATCGCCGCGAATAGCGGTCAAATCAATCTTGCCAGTCAGAAAGTAAATCTGATTGGTAACATTGAGGCAATTTCTAAAACTATTCAAGCTGTACTCACCTCTGACACGGTGGAATGGATGATCCCCGAACAACAGATCACGGTCGAAGGCAATGTCAACTATCGCCAAACCGAAAAAAATGTTAATGTCAAAGGCAGCAAAGCTGTGACTAATCTGGCAGCGCAGACGATCCAAATTACAGGTACTGATGTTGTGACTCAGATTACGCCATAATTTAGTCAAAGAAAGAGAGTTCTAGAGTGGAGGCAAAATAATGAAGATCGACACTGGATTTAGCATTCTCCCAGCTCGGTGGATCGGTAGACTGCTACGATCGCTGAGTCAATCTAGCCAAGCACTAGCGCAGAGATTCGATCCAGCACATCCTGCAATCCAAGAACTAGAGAGCTGTGTCGATAATGGTACAACCACTGTCAGGGATGCAAACGATCGACTACGAGCAGAAATTGCTTGTCGCCAACAAGTGGAAGCGGCTTTGAGTCGGAGTGAAGACCTATTTCGCAGTATTGTCGAAAATGCCAGTGACCTGATTGCCACGCTCTCATTAGATGGGAAGTTTCTCTATGCTTCTCCCACCTTTACGACAATCATGGGATACGAAATTGCTGAGCTAATTGGAGAACCTTGGGCAGCAATCATCCATCCTGATAATTTGCCTGAGTTAGAGCGGCTAGCGGCAAGATCGATCGAGACAGGTGAAGATGTCACAACCGAACCGTATTTTGCCAAACATCAAGATGGAAGTTGGCGCTGGCACTTTTCTACTGCCTCTTGTGTGCAAGACCGTGATGGCAATCCTCTCTATCTTGTGGCGATTGCGCGTGACATTACGGCATATAAACAAGCACAAGATGCTGCCGATACTGCCAATCGGGTTAAAAGTGAATTTCTCGCTAACATCAGTCACGAACTCCGAACTCCACTCAATGGTATTCTCGGATATGCCCAACTCCTCAAACGCCAGCATAGTCAGGCTTTAAAGCAGGATTCAGGGCAGTCTAGATTACAACTAACGCATGGATTAGATGTAATTCAACGGTGTGGTGAGCATCTCCTTACCCTGATCGATGACATCCTCGATCTATCCAAAATCGAAGCCCGCAAGATGGAGCTTCATCCGATCGAATTTCATTTCCCTAGTTTCTTGAAAAATATTACAGATATCTTTCAGATTCGGGCTGAGCAAAAAGGGATTTCATTTATTTATCAAAGTCCCAATCATCTGCCAACAGGAGTTTACTTTGATGAGCAAAAACTGAGACAAGTGCTGATGAATCTGATTGGGAACGCGATTAAGTTTACAGATGTTGGTGGAGTGGTGTTTAAGGTAGAAGTCAAAAGTCAGGATTCTCTGAATAAATCTCATTCAATCCACTTTCAGGTTGAAGATACTGGTAGTGGTATTCCAGAACAAGAACTGCAACAGATTTTCCTGCCATTTTACCAAGCCCCATCGCATCACTTGGTAGAAGGTACAGGCTTGGGACTATCGATCAGTCAAAAGCTGGTTAATATGATGGGAGGTGAATTGATCGTAAAAAGTGTCTTAGACCAAGGCAGCACTTTCGGGTTTGAGTTAGATATCCCAGAGGTGACTAGTTGGCAACAACCCGATCGTGCGAAAGCAGCAAATGGAGGCGCGCAAAATAAGTTTGCAGTGGATCAGACCGTCGATCGACAAGAAGTTGAGAATTTTGCTTTTCTGCCTCGAACCGAAATTATGGCTAAACTCCTACAACTATCGATGATTGGAGATGTTAAAGGCATTTTAGAACAAGCTGCTCAACTAGAGCAATTCGATGCTAAATTAAGTCCATTCGCCATCCAGATCAAGCAATTAGCTTACAGTTTTCAGGTAAAGCAACTACATGAATTTATCAAAAGGTATATTTAGTCGTGGACAAATCGCAAAGGCATGATGTCTGAATATCCTGATGATTACACGTCAGCGCGAAATAGAGCAGAGGCAACCATCTTCTTAGTAGATGATAATCCCACCAATTTGGGAATGTTGTTTAATTTGCTTTGTAATGCAGGTTTTAAGGTTTTGGTTGGGACTGATGGCGAGAGGGCGATCGAACAAATCACCTATGCAAAGCCAGATCTAGTTCTGCTCGATGTGATGATGCCTGGTATCGATGGATTTGAGACCTGTCGGCGGATCAAGCAAAATCCTGATATCCAGCACATCCCAATTATATTTATGACCGCGCTCACTGAGACTGTAGATAAGGTGAGAGGATTTGAAGTTGGAGCCGTTGACTATATTACCAAGCCATTTGAATATGAAGAAGTGATGGTGAGATTGCGAACTCATTTGACAATTCAAAATCTGAGGAAAACTCTGGAAATTCAAAACCAGTCACTCCAACAGGAAATTATCGATCGAACTGCCGCAGAGTCAGCCCTGAAAGTTTTTATCCACGCCGTTTCTCACGATCTACGGAATCCAGTCACAGCAATGCTGATGATTTTGCAGAACTTGTTGAATAAGGCGAGTCGGGAAATTAACCACCCAAACCCCGATCCGATTCTGGTATCTCGCCATGTTTTAGAGCGGATGGCACAAAGTAGCGATCGACAACTTAGCCTGATCGATTCGCTCTTAGAATCTCATGGTAATGAAGTTAAGGGCGTGATCCTGCATCCTCAATCGCTCAAGCTCAAACAGATCGCTCAACAGGCAATCAACGATCTGCAACCACTTCTAGATCGAGATCGAGCCACTCTGAGCAATCTCATCCCAGATGATTTACCCCTACTCGAAATTGATGCTTTACAAATCTCTCGCGTGTTTCAAAACTTACTCAGTAATGCCTTAAAACATAATCCCCCTGGACTGAGCCTAACAATTACCGCTTGTTTAGAGCATAATCCAACTAGAATTCTCTGCACAGTCGAAGATAATGGCATCGGCATGACGATAGCGCAATCCGATCGATTGTTTGAACTCTATGCCCAAGGCGATCGAACTAAAAGATCGATCGGTTTAGGATTAGGACTATATCTCTGCCGCCAGATCGTTGAAGCGCATGGCGGTGAAATTAATGTGATTAGTACGCCTAACGTTGGCTCGAAGTTTTCGTTTACATTACCAATTAGCTAACTCTCACTTCCCAACTTTACTAATTGCCAGCTCGCGCAATTCTTTAGCTTTGGGGAAATCAGGCGAAATCTTAATTGTTCGATCGATAGAAGCGATCGACTCACCATAACGTCCCAAGCTATAGAGTGCCACCCCACGCCCATACCAAGCATTAGCGACAGATTGACCGTTGTTCCAAAACTTATCAATATTGATGGCTTTTTCGTAGGAAGAGATCGCTTCTCCCTCTTGCCCCAGCTCATGTAAAGCTTCACCGCGACTTTGCCAACCCTGCGAAAATTCAGGTGCTAACTGTACAACTCGATCGAAGGCAGTGAGAGCTTCTTGGTAACGATTGAGTTGAAATAGAGCTATCCCCTTGAAATACCACATTGGAAAAGAATCCGCCCTGAGTTGAATCGCTCGATCGTAAGCCTCGATCGCTTGTTCGTATTGTCCTGATGCTGCCAGCTTGATCCCATTACTATACCAAGTGAGATGTTCGCCTGTAATGTCCTGAGGTTTTCTGATTCTGGCAAGTGCGATCTGTTTAGAAATATCGTATGCCGCGATCGAATCTTGAAACGGGCGATTGAGTTTGGAGAGCGTAATTCCCTTGTAATACCAAGCAGGCTCAAAGATCGGCTCAATCTGGAGCGACTGAGTATAAGAAGCAAGCGCATCTTCGTGTTTTTGTAGATCGGCTAGTGCTGTGCCACGATTAAACCACCACAGGTAATAATCTTTACGCTCAATTTTACGTTTCGAGCTATTCAGAGCCAACTTTCCTGGTGGAATAGCAATTGCCTTGTCATAAGAACTAATCGCGGCATCGAACTGTTTTAACCGTGCCAGGGCTACGCCGCGACCGTTCCACACTTCAGGATCGTTAGGATTGATTTGGTTCACTCGATCGAAGCAATCGATCGCATCAAGATATCTTGCCTCAGTTAATAA
>Ga0209181_10007887_pt1 | contig 14438 bp, 10 predicted proteins | sample MAT05_FD_187208 | JGI IMG/M metagenome (GOLD analysis project Ga0209181, IMG submission 187208) | Freshwater microbial communities from Lake Fryxell liftoff mats and glacier meltwater in Antarctica - MAT-05 (SPAdes) (version 2) | ecosystem: Environmental > Aquatic > Freshwater > Ice > Liftoff... | reverse complement strand
GTCTGTGGGAGCCGCTACAGCGGCGACTGCGGAATCTCCCGGTCGCCGCAGTCGCCGGCATGCCGGCTCCCACAGCGAGGAAGGGTTTCCCCGCACGCCCTGAAGCGTTCCAGCTTCGACCGACGGAAGTTAGTCTGTGGGAGCCGCTACAGCGGCGACTGCGGAATCTCCCGGTCGCCGCAGTCGCCGGCATGCCGGCTCCCACAGCGAGGAAGGGTTTCCCCGCACGCCCTGAGGCGTTCCCGCTTCGACCGACGGACGTTAGTCTGTGGGAGCCGCTACAGCGGCGACTGCGGAATCTCCCGGTCGCCGCAGTCGCCGGCATGCCGGCTCCCACAGCGAGGAAGGGTTTCCCCGCACGCCCTGAGGCGTTCCCGCTTCGACCGACGGACGTTAGTCTGTGGGAGCCGCTACAGCGGCGACTGCGGAATCTCCCGGTCGCCGCAGTCGCCGGCATGCCGGCTCCCACAGCGAGGAAGGGTTTCCCCGCACGCCCTGAGGCGTTCCCGCTTCGACCGACGGACGTTAGTCTGTGGGAGCCGCTACAGCGGCGACTGCGGAATCTCCCGGTCGCCGCAGTCGCCGGCATGCCGGCTCCCACAGCGAGGAAGGGTTTCCCCGCACGCCCTGAAGCGTTCCCGCTTCGACCGACGGACGTTAGTCTGTGGGAGCCGCTACAGCGGCGACTGCGGAATCTCCCGGTCGCCGCAGTCGCCGGCATGCCGGCTCCCACAGCGAGGAAGGGTTTCCCCGCGGAAGTTAGTCTGTGGAAGCCGCTACAGCGGCGACTGCGCGCTGCGGCAGGCACTACTGCGGCGACCTCGGGCCCACCTGTGGGAGCCGCTACAGCGGCGACTGCGGAATCTCCCGGTCGCCGCAGTCGCCGGCATGCCGGCTCCCACAGCGAGGAAGGGTTTCCCCGCGGAAGTTAGTCTGTGGAAGCCGCTACAGCGGCGACTGCGCGCTGCGGCAGGCACTACTGCGGCGACCTCGGGCCCACCGGTGGGAGCCGCTACAGCGGCGACTGCGGAATCTCCCGGTCGCCGCAGTCGCCGGCATGCCGGCTCCCACAGCGAGGAAGGGTTTCCCCGCACGCCCTGAGGCGTTCCAGCTTCGACCGACGGACGTTAGTCTGTGGGAGCCGCTACAGCGGCGACTGCGGAATCCCCCGGTCGCCGCAGTCGCCGGCATGCCGGCTCCCACAGCGAGGAAGGGTTTCCCCGCACCCCTTGAGGCGTTCCAGCTTCGACCGACGGAAGTTAGTCTGTGGGAGCCGCTACAGCGGCGACTGCGAAATCCCCCGGTCGCCGCAGTCGCCGGCATGCCGGCTCCCACAGCGAGGAAGAGCTTCCGCGCACCCCTTGAGGCGTTCCAGCTTCGACCGACGGACGTTAGTCTATGGGAGCCGCTACAGCGGCGACTGCGGAATCCCCCGGTCGCCGCAGTCGCCGGCATGCCGGCTCCCACAGCGCTTGATCACGGCAGGGCATGCCTTGAGTCGGCAGCGACGCGCCGCCTGACCGAAGTCCTACAGCGCGTCGCGCGCCACCGCGTTGACCACCGGGCGTGGCGCCTCGGCGATCGCAAACGCCTTGACCTTAGTGGCCAGCCGCGTGTCGGTGGACAGCAGGTCGATGGCGTCGGCCAGGATGCGCGCGGACTCGTGCAGCGGCGCATCGGGACGGATCGGCTCATCGCTGTCGACGTCTGCCGCCGGGCGACGTTCGTCGGCCTGCAGCCCGTCGTCGAGCGGCGACTCGGCGTCGCGCTGTGCGGCGGCCGCGTCGGCCTTGCCCTGCACCGTGGCCAGCAGATCGCGCTCGGCCTTGCGTTTTTCGCGCTTGACCTGCTGGCGATCGCGCTCGGCCTTGCGGGTGGCTTCGTTCAGGGAAAGCGTCTTTTCGGCGCGGATCCTGCGGCCCTCTTCCACGTCCTCGAGGTAATACTGGAACTCGCGATCATTGGTCACGCGCTTGTCATGGCGTGCGTTGAGCAGCGGCACGAGCTCGCGGAAATCCCCGCGCCCGCTGTATTCAGCCGGCGTGATCGAGGCCCACGGCAGCGCGTTGTCGATCGAACTTTCGCCCCACTGCTCGGGATCGATCGCGCCTGCCCATGCGATATCGGGCACCACGCCGCGGTTCTGGGTCGAGCCGCCGTTGACGCGGAAAAACTGCGCCACGGTCAGCTTGACCTGACCGAATGTCGGCTTGTCGTTCTGCGCGAAATTGTCCAGATCGACCAGATTCTGCACGGTGCCCTTGCCATAGGTCGTCTGGCCGATGATCAGCGCACGGCCATAGTCCTGCAGAGCTGCCGCGAAGATCTCGGATGCCGAGGCCGAGCTGCGGTCGACCAGCACCGCCAGCGGGCCGGCCCAGGTTACCGCGCTGTCGGTATCGGCCTCGACGCTGATCCGGCCCTGCGCGTCGCGAACCTGAACCACCGGGCCGCGATCGACGAACAAGCCGGTCAGGTTGGTCGCCTCGGTGAGCGAGCCGCCGCCATTCTGGCGCAGGTCGATCACGATGCCGCTGGCGCCCTCGCGCTTGAGTTCGGCAATCAGCTTGGCCACGTCCTTGGTCGAGCTGCGCGCATCGGCCAGACCGCGGCGGGTGCCTTCGAAGTCGTGATAGAAGGTCGGCAGGTAGATCACGCCGATCTTGCGCGCCTGCGCACCGCCGCCGACGTCGATCACCGACTTCTTGGCGGCCTGCTCTTCGAGCTTGACGGTGTCGCGCACGATCGCCACGTGCACCGGCTTGGCATCTTCCGGTGCGTCGGCGGGAATCACGTCGAGTGCGACCGTGGTGCCCTTGGGCCCGCGAATCAGCTCGACGACATCGTCCACCCGCCAGCCGATCACATCCTGCACCGGACCCTTGTCGCCCTGCGACACGCCGACAATGCGATCGCCGACCTTGATCGCGCCGCCTTGCGAGGCCGGGCCGCCCTTGACCACGCTGCGCACCGTGGTGTACTCGTCTTCCTTCATCAGGACCGCGCCGATCCCTTCCAGCGACAGCCGCATCTGGATGTTGAAGTTCTCTGCCGTGCGCGGACCCAGATAGCCGGTATGCGGCTCGATCGCGCTGGCATAGGCGTTCATGAAAGTCTGGAACACATCTTCGCTGTCGAACTCGCGGACGCGGTCGCCGAAGCTCTTGTAGCGCTTGTCGAGGGTCTTGCGGATTTCTTCCTCTTTCTTGCCGTTCAGGCGCAGGCGCAGCCAGTCGTTCTTGACCCGCTGGCGCCAGATCTCATCGAGCTGTGCACTGCCGGTCGCCCACCGGGCCTGTTTGCGGTCGAACTCGATGCTTTCATCGACGCTGAAGTCGAAGCCCTTCTCGAGCAGGCTGCGCGAGAACGCGGTGCGCTCGCCAATGCGCTGCACATAGGTGCGGAACATCGCGAACGGCGGGTCGAGTTCACCGTCGTAGATCGCGTCATCGAGGGTGGTCTTGTAAGCCTGGAAAGCGTCGATGTCGGAAGCCAGGAAAAACAGCTTGTCGCCGTCGAGGTTGTCCAGATACTGGGCGAACAGTTGCGCCGACAGCACGTCGTCGAGCGGCGTGCGCTTGTAGTGGAAGCGGGTCAGGAAGCGCGTGGCCCACATCGCCGACTGCACCTGCTCGGCGGATGGTGCGAGAGCTACCGGTGCGGGTGTGGCGGGTTTGGCGAATGCCGGCGCCAGCACGCAGCCGGCGATCAACGCGACAGCGACTGCCAGGACCCGCGGACGGAATGTCATCATGATGCGCTCCAACGAACGCAACAGCGTCCGCAAATGATGGTTGACACTAGGCGCGAATGCAGGCGCGCGCGCAGTGCTACAGGTCACGCTTCCAGCACGCCGGCCGCATGCGCCATCGCGTCGGCATGATACGACGAGCGCACCAGCGGGCCGCTGGCAACATGGCTGAAACCGATCGACATCCCGAAGGCTTCGATCGCCTTGAACTCTTCCGGCGTCCAGTAGCGCTGCACCGGATGATGGTGCGCCGATGGCTGCAGGTACTGACCGACCGTGACCATATCGACAGCGTGCGCGCGCAGATCGCGCAGCGCCTGCTCGACCTCCGGCTGGCTCTCGCCCAGGCCCAGCATGATGCCGGACTTGGTCGGCACCTGCGGATGCTGCGCCTTGAACCGCGCGAGCAGGCTTAGCGACCAGTCGTAGTCGGCGCCCGGGCGTACTTCGCGGTAGCGCTCGCGCACGGTCTCCAGATTGTGGTTGAACACGTCGGGCGGGGTGTCCTTGAGGGCGGCCAGCGCGCGCTCCATGCGGCCCCTGCCGCGAAAGTCGGGCACCAGTACTTCGACCCGGATCTGCGGACTGAGTTCCCGCACCTGGCGGATGCAGTCGGCGAAGTGCGCCGCACCGCCATCGGCCAGGTCGTCGCGATCGACCGAGGTGATCACCACATAGCGCAGGCGCATATCGCGGATGGTGCGCGCGAGGGTTGCCGGCTCGGACGCATCCGGTGGCTTGGGTCGCCCGTGCGCCACATCGCAGAACGCGCAGCGCCGCGTGCACACATCGCCAAGCACCATGAACGTCGCGGTGCCCTTGCTGAAACACTCGTGGATGTTCGGGCACGAGGCTTCCTCGCACACCGTCACCAGCGCGTTCTCGCGCAGCCGCGCCTTCAGTTCGGCCACCGCGTTGCCGGCGGGAATGCGCACGCGGATCCACGCGGGCTTTCGAAGCAGCGGACGCGCAGGGTCGAAGGTCACCGGATTGCGCGCGATCTTGTCGGCCGCCAGCTGCTTGGCACCGGGCTCGAGCGGTGCCGCGCCGATGTTCGCCAGCGGAATGATCTTGTCGGAAGCGGTGGTACTCATCGTGCCCTTCATGCGACCGGACACGCGGTGCGCGCCGGATGCCCGGAATCGGATTCGCGCGGCAGCAGCGCGAACTGTTGCGCCAAGCTTCTGACCAGTACCGCTGCGACCTCGTCGAGCCGCGACGGGCCACCGCAGTCTAACACCGAGGTCACGACCATCCCGGCGTATCCGCAGGGGTTGATCCGCGTCCACGGCGCGAGCTCGGTACGCACATTGAGCGCAAGTCCGTGAAAACTGCATCCACGCCGAACCCGCAAGCCAAGGGCCATGATCTTGGCACCTGCAACATAGATGCCCGGCGCGCCCTCCCTCCGTTCTCCGACGATCTGCCAGCTGGCCAGCGTATCGATCACGGCCTGCTCGATGCGCTGCACCAGTTCACGCACGCCAATGCCGAGGCGACGCAGGTCCAGCAGCGGATAGGCGACCAGCTGGCCGGGGCCGTGGTAGGTCACCTGGCCGCCACGATCGACCTTGAGCACCGGAATGCCGCCCGCATCGAGCAGGTGTTCCGGCTTGCCGGCCTGACCCTGGGTGAACACCGGATCGTGTTCGACCAGCCACAGCTCGTCGGGAGTGCTCGGACCACGCGCATCGGTGAAGGCCTGCATCGCCCGCCAGACCGGTTCATACGCACCGCGACCGAGCCGGCGCACCAGCAATTCGCGATCCGTCGTGCCGGTCAAAGCAACCACTTGATGGCCGGGTGCTCGCGCAGGCGCGTGCAGGCCTCGTCGTACTGCACGCGATCCTCGACCCAGAAACTCACCGCCACCGCCCGATAGTTGCCCGCACTGGAGTTGCGCTGCCGCACGCTGCCCGGGTCCGGCTTGAAGCCAGCGGCGGTCAGCTCCGCCAGCACGATGGTCTCGAGTTCCGGACCTGCAGGACCGAAGGCGGTGACCTCGAAAATACCGGGGAAGCTGAAGCCGCGAGGTTCGCTGGGAGACACGCTGTCCATCCGCCGGATATGGGGCTGTTCGCGCAGGATAAAACCCAACGGCCCCAAGCGGAACCCCGCTCGCGGCGAATTCGTCGCGAGCGGATGACGGCCAGGCGGTGCTGCAACGGCGCGACCGTGTTCAGTCAGCCCACCACAGCATGACCGCATCGCCCAGACGCTTGAAGAAGCCGCCTTCAGGATAGGCTTCGAGCGCGACCAGTGGTGCCTCGAAGACCGTCTGCTCGTCGAGCATGACGCTGAGCGTGCCGACCTGCTGGCCCGCGGTCAGTGGCGCCAGCAGGGGCTTGGGCACATTGATGGTGGCCTTCAGGCGCTCATAGCTGCCGCGTGGAATGGTGACCAGCGCATCGCTCGCCACGCCGAGCCTGGCCTTGATCGCTTCGCCCTTCCACAGCTCGGGTTCGGCGACCGGCGTGCCGGCCTTGTACAGCGTCTGCGATTCGAAGAAGCGGAATCCGTAGTTGAGCAGGGCCTGCGATTCATCGGCGCGGATCTTCTCGCCCGCGGTGCCCATCACCACCGCGATCAGTCGCGTATCCCCGCGCTTGGCGCTGGACGCCAGGCAGTAACCGGCGCGCGAAGTGTGGCCGGTCTTGATGCCATCGACGCTGGCATCGCGCCACAGCAGGGTATTGCGGTTGTGCTGGGTGATGCCGTTCCAGCTGTATTCCTTGATCGAATAGGTCTTGTAGTGCTCCGGATAGTCGCGGATCAGCGCGCGGCCGAGGCGCGCGACATCGAGCGCTGTGGTGATGTGGCCCTCGGCCGGCAGGCCGGTCGAGTTGGCGTAGTAGCTGGCGGTCATGCCCAGTCGGCGCGCGTACTCGTTCATCAGGGCCGCGAAGGTCTCCTCGCTGCCGGCGACGTGCTCGGCCAGCGCGATCGAGGCATCGTTGCCGGACTGCACCACCATGCCGCGTACCAGGTCCTCGAGCGGCACCTTGGCGTTGACCTGCAGGAAGCTGGTGCTGCCATCGGTGCCCGCGCCACCCTTGCGCCACGCGTTTTCGCTGATGAACACCGCATCGTCGGGTTTGATCTTGCCGTTGGCCAGTTCGGCGGCCACGATGTAGGAGGTCATCAGTTTGGTGATGCTGGCCGGTTCGACCGCCAGCTCCGGCTCGCGCGATGCCAGCACCTGGCCGCTCAGGAAATCCATCAGCACATAGCTCTTGGCGCTCAAGGTCGGCGGCGAGGGCACCGGCGTGGCCGCCTGCGGTTGCGCGGCAGGTAGCGGTTGCGGGGTTTGCGCGGCGAGCGGCAGCGGCAGCAGGCCGACGAGGACGAGAAACAAACGACGCATGGTCATGGAGTAGTCCGCAAATGAATCGAATGATGGATCAGTCGCGTCAATCGACATTGACGGTGATGCTGCGCAGGCCGAGCCGATGCAGTCTCGCGGTGAGCGCGTCAGCCTCGGCCACCGTCTTCAGCGGGCCAACCCGCACCCGGTGCAGCAGTGTTCCGCGGTTGCGCACGCGGTCGAGAAAGACCTCGTCGATATCGGCATCCTTGAGTCTGGCGGCCATGCGCCGCGCATTCTCGCGACTGGAGTAGGCACCAACCTGCAGAAACAGTGGTCGCGATGTGGCAGAGTCAACGACCACGCGCGCTGCGGCAAGTTCCGGATGATCCGGGTTGATCGCGCGCACCTCGACCTTGCCGGTGCCCGCGATGTGGATGCCCAGTTTGATCGCCGCCGCATACGACAGGTCGATGATGCGGTTGTCGTGGAACGGACCACGATCGTTGACCCGCACGATCACATGGCGCCCGTTGTCGAGGTTGGTGACATGCACGAAGCTCGGCAGCGGCAGGCTCTTGTGCGCGGCGGTCATCTCGTACATGTCGTAGGGCTCGCGCGAACTGGTCAGGCGCCCGTGGAACTTGGTGCCGTACCACGAGGCGATGCCGCGCTCGACGTAGCCCTCGGCGCTTGGCATCACCGTATAGGTGCGTCCGAGCACGGTGTACGGCGATTTGTTGCCGTAGGCCGCGCGCGGCTCGGACCGCGGCACCGGATCGCGCACCCGCGATACATCGGGCGGAATCGGCGGTCCGCCATCGCGCTCGTGCGCTGGCGCCGGGCCATCGCGTACTTTCAGCGCAGCGCTCGCCGGACGTTCGGAACCCGCAGGTCGCACCAGCTTGGGCTTGCATCCGGACAGCGCGAACATCGCTGCGAGCAGCAGCCACGGCAGTGCACGCCACGCCGCGTACGGCGGCTGCCGAATCACTGCGCGGCGGCTCCGGGGGCATGGGCGGCAGCGATCTGTTGCGCCAGCTGCATTACCGCGAGGCTGTACAGCGGGCTGCGGTTGTAACGCGTGACCACGAAGAAGTTGCGATAGGTGATCCAGAACTCATCGCCATCGACGCCATCGACGCGCACCAGGGTCGCCGCCAGCGTGCCGTCGCGGTTCGCGCGCGGCGTGTAGCCCCACTCGCCCAGTTGCGCGATCGAATACACCGGCTCGTAGCCGGCAGGCTGCAGCACGCGCGCGCCGTCGGCGCGCAGCACCGGATCGGCGATCGGCTGGCCGCTTTCCCAGCCATGCGCCACGAAATAGTTGGCGACCGAGGCGAAGATATCGCCATCGTCCTGCCACAAATCGATGCGGCCATTCTGATCGTGGTCGACTGCCCACGTCGCGTAGCTGGTTGGCATGAACTGGCCCAGGCCCATCGCACCTGCGTATGAGCCCTTGAGCTCATCCAGCGGCATCGGGAAGCGGTCTTCGATCAGCAGCAGCCGCTTGAGCTCGCCACGAAAGTATTTCGCGCGCGGCGGGTAGTGGAACGCGAGCGTGGCCAGCGCATCGAGCACCCGCCAACGACCCGTATTGCCGCCGTAGGAGGTTTCCACGCCGATGATGGCGACGATGATCTCCGGCGGCACGCCGTACTTTTTTGCGATCGGCTCGAGCAACTGGGCATGCTCGCGCCAGAACGCCACCCCGCCATCGATCCGCTGCTTGCTGATGAAGATCGGCCGGTACTGGTGCCAGGGCTTGGCCTCGGCCGGCCGCATCATCGCATCGATGATCGCCTGCTGCTTGACGGCACCATTGAGGATCTCGTGGATGCGCGCCTCGGTCAGCTCGGGGCGCTGCGTGGCGGCTTCGAGCGCAAGTTCGCGCGCGAACGCGTCCTGGCCGGGATGCACCGGGGCGCGAACTGCGGCGGCGGCTGTGGCGGCGAACAAGGTCGCCAGCGCAAGGGCAATTACGTAGGGGCGGGTCATCGGACAGGAATTTACCATGCGTGCCGCGAAATGCGCGGGGAATTCGCGCGTCCCGCACTGGCGACGGCGCGATGATCAGCCGCGATTGCCGCGCACGCGCAGGGCACCATTGCGCAACTGCTGTGCCTAAGCGCGTGCCATGCATGACGCACGCGGCTAGACTCGTTCCACCGCCACCCGAGGTCACCATGTCCCAGCCGCTCGATCCACTACGTCGCCGCGCTGTCGTCGGCGCCCTCGCCCTGGTTGGCCTTGCGGGCCTGCGGCCATTGCACGCGGCGACACCGCGACAGACCGAAGGTCCATTCTTTCCGGTTGGCGAAGCGGTCGAGTCGGACGCCGACCTGACCATTCTTGAAGGCCACACTGGACGCGCAGCCGGCCGGGTGGTGCAGATCCACGGCATCGTGCACGACAGCAGCGGCGCGCCACTGGCCGGCGCGATCGTGCATGTCTGGCAGGCCAACCACCACGGTCGCTACGCGCACCCTGCAGACACCAACACGGCACCGCTGGACCCGGACTTCCAGGGCTATGCGCGACTGCTCACCGGCGCCGATGGGGCCTGGCGCGTCAAGACCATCGTACCCGGGGCGTATCAGGTCCGCGCAGGCTGGTCGCGGCCGCCGCACGTGCACGTCAAGGTCTCGCACCGCGGCCACCGCGAACTGGCTACGCAGATGTACTTCGCCGGCGAGCCGCTCAACGCCGACGACCGCATCCTCAACGCGCTCGACGACGCGGAAAGCGCGCAGTTGGTGGTGGCGTTCGTGCCGGACGGCGAGGCGGGCATCCCTGCCGGCCGCTTCGACCTGCACCTCGCGGCAAGCTGAGCCTGCACGCAACTGCCCGGCGCGCTCCGCCAGGCAGCCGCGGCATTGCGGCGCGGTGCGCGCGCGTCGCACCGACATGAAATGCGCGCGGATCGGGTAAAGTCGGGAGCGCAGCGCACAGGGGATTTTCGATGGCGGGGGCGGCAGGACGGTGCGCATTCGCGCCATCGAAAGCGTGTTCGCGGCGAGCGTGCCGCGCCAGCGGCCACCGGCAACTGCCGTGAGCGTGCTCGCCGAGCTGAAACGCCGCAACGTCATCCGCATGGCCGGGCTGTATCTGGTCGGGGCGTGGCTCGTGGTGCAAGTCGCCGCGACACTGCTGCCGGTGTTCGGTGCGCCCGATTGGGTGATGAAGGCGCTGGTCGGACTGCTGGCGATCGGCTTCCTCGCCGCGCTGGTGTTCTCTTGGGTATACGAGCTGACCGCGGACGGCCTCAAGCGCGATGGCGAGGTGGGCGCTGGCGAATCCATCGCACCGCAAACCGCGCGGCGGATGGATGTGCTGCTGCTGGTGGGCGTCGTCGCCGTGGTTGCGGTGGTGGCGGCGGATCGGTTGTGGCCGCCTACTGCACAGGCGCCGATTCCGACGCTCGCCACGCCGGCAGCAGTTCCAGCCGCAACCACGCCCGCGACCGCACCCGGCACCGTGCCAGCCGCAGCGCGCGGCATCGCCGTGCTGCCCTTCGACAACCTCAGCCCCGATCCGGACAACGCCTTCTTCGCCGGCGGCATCCATGAGGAAGTGCTGACGCGGCTGTCGCGCATCAACGATCTGCGGGTGATCTCGCGCACGTCGATGGAGAACATTGCCAGTGAGAACCTGGCCCTGCCGGAAATCGGCCGTCGGCTGGGCGTCAGCCACGTGCTGGAAGGCAGCGTGCGTCGTGCCGGCAATCAGGTCCGCATCACCGTGCAGTTGATCGAAGCGGCCAGCGACAAGCACCTGTGGGCTGAAAACTACGACCGGCCGCTGGATGATGTGTTCGCCATCCAGTCCGAAATCGCGCTCGCCATCGCCGACCAGCTCGAAATCGCGCTGAACCCCGCGCTGCAGGGCGCGCTGGGGCAGCGCTATACCAACAATGCCCAAGCCTATGACCTGTACCTGCGCGCCATCGCGAAGCGGCGGGTGTGGCGCGGGGCAGAGAGCACTCGCGCGATGATCGCGATGCTTGAACCGGCGATCGAGCTGGACCCCAACTTCCTGCAGGCCCGCGTCGCGCTGGTGGAGGCCTACGGCCGCATCGTCTGGTTTGGTGCGGACGCAGATGGCGCGTTCGAGGCCAAAGCGCGTGCAATGCTTGCGGACATCGTGCGGCGCTGGCCGGGTGATATCGAGAGCCGCTTGGCCCAGGCGCAGTTCGACTACACGGTGCGGCGCGACTATGCAGCAGCGCTGGAACAATTCAAGGCCATCGAGGCCGAGCGCCCGAACGATGCCTTGGTCGTCAGCTATGTGGGCGCCAGCCTGAAGCGGCTCGATCGTTTTGCGGAGCAGCTGATCGCTGCGCGCCGCGCGGTGCAGCTCGATCCAGAAGCGCAAACCGAGCAATCACAGCTGGTGCTCGCCCTGATCCACAACGGCCTCGCAGATCAAGCCATCGCGCTCGCCGAGCAAAACCTGCAGCGTTGGCCGGAGTTGCCGTCAAGCCACTTTCATGTGGCACTGGCGAAGCTCCATCTGCGCGGTGAGCGCGCACCCTTGCTGCTGCTGTCAAATCTTGACTTGGTCGGTGCCCCCCTCGGGACGTTGGCGCTCCACGCCGCCGCCCGCTTCGCCGACGGCGATATCGATGGCGCCGTGGCCACGCTCGCCACCACGGACACGACCCTTTCGAGCTGGGATGCGAACTGGCTGCTGGGCGCGCAAGCGGAGCTGCTGCGACTGGCGGGCCGCGAGGCGCAAGCGCGGCCATTGGCACTGCGGGCGTTCAAGGCGGCCCGGCAGCTGATCCAGGACGAACGAACCGGCCCCCCGGAGTTCCAGGCAACCAGGTTCGCGCAAGCCGCATGGATAGCCGCGCTGGCGGACGAGCCAGAAGCCGCGCGCGCTTGGCAAGCCAAGGCCCTGACCGCACCGGCAACCGCGTTGGAATCCCAACGACAACGCGCCTTGGCGCTGTCGCGGATGCATCGCTGGCTCGGCAATGCGGATACGGCCTGGGAAACGCTGAAACCGTTGGCGGGGCACCCTGTCTCGCTGACTAACAACCAGCTGCGCGGCCTGAAGCCGTACTACGACGCCCTGTATGGCGAGTCGGCCGGCTACCGGGCCTACATGGGGGCATTGGAGGTGCCGCCGTGAACCTGCTGGCCGAGCTCCAGCGCCGCAACGTCATCCGGATGGCCGGGCTCTATCTGGTCGGTGCGTGGTTGATTGTGCAAGTGGCCAGCACCGTGTTTCCGGCGTTCGACCTGCCCGCGTGGGCGCTGCGCGGTGTGATCCTTCTGCTGGCGATCGGGTTTGTCCCGGCGCTGATCTTCAGCTGGGTATTCGCGCTCACGCCAGATGGTTTGAAACGCGATGACGACGTTGAAGAAGCCCAGTCCACCGCGCCACGAACCGCGCGGCGGATGGATCGCATGCTGCTGGTGGTGATGACGCTGGCCTTGGGCTACTTCGCGGTGGACAAGTTCGTAGCGGCGCCGGGACGCGTCGCGCAACTGGCCACGACAGGAATCGAATCCGGAAAAGGTACCGCAGCCGACACCGGCGCAGCCGCAGCGCGCGGCATCGCCGTGCTGCCCTTCGACAACCTCAGCCCCGATCCGGACAACGCCTTCTTCGCCGGCGGCATCCATGAGGAAGTGCTCACGCGCCTGTCGCGCATCAACGATCTGCGGGTGATCTCGCGCACGTCGATGGAGAACATTGCGCGCGAGGATCTGCCGTTGCCGGAAATCGGCCGCCGCCTGGGCGTCAGCCACGTGCTGGAAGGCAGCGTGCGTCGTGCCGGCAATCAGGTCCGCATCACCGTGCAGTTGATCGAAGCGGCCAGCGACAAGCACCTGTGGGCTGAAAACTACGACCGGCCGCTGGATGATGTGTTCGCCATCCAGTCCGAAATCGCACTCGCCATCGCCGACCAGCTCGAAATCGCGCTGAACCCCGCGCTGCAGGGCGCGCTGGGGCAGCGCTACACCAACAATGCCCAAGCCTATGACCTGTACCTGCGAGCCATCGCGGAGTCGCGGGTGCAGCGATACTCCGAGGGCTTTCGCGCAATGGTCGCGCTGCTGGAGCCGGCGATTGAACTGGACCCCGATTTCCTGCAGGCGCGCGTCGCGCTGGTGGAGGCCTACGGCCGCATCGTCTGGTTTGGCGCGGACGCAGATGGCTCGTTCGAGGCCAAAGCGCGCGCACTGGTTGCGGAAATCGGGCGGCGCTGGCCGGATACGACCGAGAGCCGAATGGCCCAGGCGCAGTTCGACTACACGGTGCGGCGCGACTATGCAGCAGCGCTGGCGCAGTTCCAAGCCATTCAGGCCGAGCGCCCGAACGATGCCGTGGTCGTGATCTTCGTGGGCGCGAGCCTGAAGCGGCTCGATCGTTTCGCTGAACACCTGATCGCTGTGCGCCGCGGCGTGCTGCTCGATCCAGTATCTCACAGCGCGCAAACGGAGCTGGTGGTCGCCCTGAGCTCTAACGGCCTCGCCGATGAAGCCATTGCGCTCGCCGAGCAGAATCTGCGGCGTTGGCCGGAGTTTCCCTTGAGTCATTTTCAGGTTGCAGAGACGAAGCTCCAGCTGCGTGGTGATCGCGCACCCTTGCTGGCGTTGAGCAATCGTGACTTGGCCGGCGCCCTCCGTGCGCAGTTGATGCTCCACGCCGCCGCCCGCTTCGCCGACGGCGATGTTGATGGCGCCGTCGCCACGCTCGACACCACGGGCAAGGCCTTTTCGGGCTGGGATGCAAACTTTCTCCTCGCCCAACAAACGGAGTTGCTGCGACTGGCGGGCCGCGAGGCGCAAGCGCGGCCACTGGCGCTGCGGGCGTTCGAGGTGGCCCGGCAGATGATGCAGGACGAACGAGCCGTCGCCCGGGAGTTTCGAGTCGGCAGGTTTGCGCAAGCTGCATGGATGGCCGCACTGGCCGATGAGCCAGAAGCCGCGCGCGCGTGGCAAGCCAAGGCCCTGACCGCACCGGCGACCGCGCTGGAATCCCAACGACAACGCGCCTTTACGCTGTCGCGGATGCATCGCTGGCTCGGCGATCCGGATGCGGCCTGGGAGACGCTGAAGCCGGTGGCCGGGCACCCCATTTCGATGCCCAACGGCCAGATGCGCGGCCTGAAGCCGTACTACGACGCGATGTATGGCGACGCGGCCGGCTATCGCGCCTACATCGCGGCACTGGAAGTGCGGCCATGAACCTGCTCGAAGAACTCCAGCGCCGCAACGTCATCCGCATGGCCGGGCTGTATCTGGTCGGTGCGTGGTTGGTCACGCAGGTCGCCGCGACGCTGCTGCCGGTGTTCGGCGCGCCCGATTGGGTGATGAAGGCGCTGATCGGACTGCTGGCGATCGGCTTCCTCGCCGCACTGGTGTT
>Ga0209181_10007880_pt1 | contig 14445 bp, 8 predicted proteins | sample MAT05_FD_187208 | JGI IMG/M metagenome (GOLD analysis project Ga0209181, IMG submission 187208) | Freshwater microbial communities from Lake Fryxell liftoff mats and glacier meltwater in Antarctica - MAT-05 (SPAdes) (version 2) | ecosystem: Environmental > Aquatic > Freshwater > Ice > Liftoff... | reverse complement strand
AGTCCTGGTGGCAAAGGTGGCAATATTGAAGCACTAAGAACTTTCTTCGGAATTCCGATCGCCTGAAATTCAGTTCCATCAAGTTTAATTTTGTAAGCAGCGTTTCCACCACCGTCAACGACATAACCATTATCACCATCAATTGTCAAATCAAAGGGATTGGTAACTACATCCCCGCCGTCTGGGTTATTAGTGATTTCATATTTGGCGAAGTCGAAAATACTGTCCAGTTCTCCGGTGTTCAAGTCAACTTTAAAAAGTTGTGCTAAGAGCGGTGTATTCAGGACTTTATCGGGTGTGGATGGTGGGAAAGTAGCGAGTTGCTGCGGTGGAACGGGGAAATTACCACTAAGGGTAAGTGTTTCTAAATCACGGTTTCCTGGATAACCAGCAAACCCAGTCAGAAGATAAGCATTCCCTAGAGAATCGAATTGGATGTCTTGAATACCAGCGCCTTGGTTGCCGCTAGGTTGTTCTGCTAGAGACTGAAAGTTAGTGAGTAAACGCTGTGGTTGACCGCCTGGTGTAACTTTGACGAGTGAACCAGTATTACCTGCACAGATAGGATCAAACAGTGTACTCGGAGATGCTTGACATTCTCCGTTTCCGCCGATACCTGGCTCTGCTACGTAGAGAGTCCCGTCAGGGCCAAAGCTAACCCCTCGTGCATTACTGACTCCATCGACAATTGTCGTTAGGCTTGCAGCTTGTACAGATGGCGTTCCACAAATAGCAGCAAAACAAAATGTAAGAGATGTAAGAGCAAATGACTTGAGTTTCATACCTTTGGAGATTGAGAGTTAAATAAGTGGAAACTTTTATGGTTTTAAAGACAACGAATCCCAGTTTTTGAGGAACGTAGGATTGGTTTGAAACTCTTTACTTGAGGGCCACGGCTCAATTTCTGAGGAGTTTAGTAGCTCTCTTCTTGTGCAAGCAACCAACGCCGAAAACACCGATCGCTAATATGCCTAAAGCAGAACTAGGTTCAGGTACAGATTTGATATTTTCAATTCTGAGAACTTGTCCTCCTCCAGGGCGATCGCCTCGGTTTGTGACGTATACCGCACCATCCACCCCAATAGTCAAGGCGCTAGGCGACTCTAATCCATCCCCACTCAGAAGAGTTGTGCGTGTCCCATCGGTAGCTATTTTGATGACAGAACCATCAAAATCACCCTTCCAAGCTGACTGATTGGCGTACTGCAAAGCATATAAATTGCCCTCAATATCAAATTCCAAGTCTGTCAGTTGGGTAAAACCATCGGCATATACTGTTGGCTTACCATCAGCACCGACTCGATAGATTTTTGCCCCACCTTCTGGGAAGGGAAAACCTGTAAATTGGCTGATATAATAAGCGCCATCAGGGCCTTTGGTCACACTTGAGGGTACTGCTTGGGTTGCAAACTGCGATGGGCGTTGCACCACTTCCCCTTGAGATGGAACCTGTGCTGGTTCATTGGATGGTGTACCGGAGGGTGGAAAGACGGGATTAGCTAATATGTCTTGGGGAAACGCAACTATCGTCTGCAAATTACTGCCATCAGTATTAACGCTGAGTAAGTCGTTTGCACCTGCATCAACTGCAACTAACTTATTGCCATCTATCACGAAACCCAAGGGATTGCTACCGACATCACCACCATCGGGATTGTTAGCGAGTTCATAGTTACCTAAATCGGCAACACTCGTCCAGGTATTGGTGTTAAAGTCGGGAGCGATGATTTTAGCGAGGTCGGTGTTACCTAAATTGCGATCGCGAAAGGCCGGATTAGCGCCATACCCAATTAGAATATAAGGTTTACCTTGAGCATCAAATTTGATATCACGAGGGCCGGCGGCTCCAGTACCATCTGGTAATGCTAAGGAAGGAAGTCCTGTAAGTATGCGCTCGGTTTTACCATTCTCAATTTTGGTAACTGCCCCACTTGTGCCATAGCATAATGAATCGCCTTGACCGCTTGACGGTGGAACACAACCTCCACTTCCCCCTATTCCTGCCTCTGTAATATAGAGATTACCATCAGGGCTAAAGCTCAGTCCGCCGGCGTTATATAGACCATCGGCGATTACTGAAAATGATGTAGCTGAGGCAGCTTTGATTCCAGAAAAAGCGGCAACACAAAAAGTGAGGATGGTAATGGTAAGTGGGTTTAGTTTCATGTGTTGCAGGGAATTGAGGGGGGAATTTTAAACGCAAAGTAACGCTGAGGGAAGCGCAGAGGGGCGCTGAGGTTTTAATTAGGAACTAGGGATTCTTGAGTTTTTGGGAGATAGCTCATTCCTCGGTCAAATGATTTGAGGTTTCCTGCTTTGGCTTCTAGTAAACGTTTGATGTTCATGCTCTCAGCGCCAAAGTCTTCAATTTGAAGTTTGCCGTGGGTAACAGTTCCATCTGTTTTCCAGAATGTGATTCTATGCAGGATGAAACCAGATGCTTCGGGATCGGCGAAAGCATAGGCGGTTGGGATGAGTAATGCTACAGAACGCTGATAATAGTCGTAGTCTGGATAAAAATGTTCTTGTTCAAGCAAGTAGTATTTGCTCAGACTATGAACCCGCACGGAAACTTTTACTTTTTGATCATATTCATCTTTGAATTCACCTGATTCAGAAGTAATATCACCATTCGGGCGCAATAAATGCGCCCACTCATCTATGTTTTGTAGGTCTTTTAAGTATTCAATGCCGATTTCAATTGGGGCATCGACATAGATGGTGTCTGTATCGATAAAGTGGCGGCCTTTGGCTGCTGAGGTCAGACCAGCCTTCCGTTCCAAATTACCTTTTAGAGAACGACACTCGGAAGTATGTACCGTGTGAATTCCCTGCATAATCATCTGAGTTTGTCGTTTTGGATCGACAAAGCTCAACCAATGGAAGTATACACCATTTTCATCTGTTCCCGGCTCAATATAATCTGTAGGAAACAGCAAAACTGGGTAAACCTGAAAATATTTCTGATACTCTAAGCCGCAGTGCCACTCAATACCATAAAAAAGCGGATTTTCTAATTTTTTAACATGATAATAAAGATTTTTGTGATAACCAGACGCAGTTCCGAGCCAGGTATCTTCGTCAACTTGCTCTTTCATCCGGCTATAAAGCGTCCATTCGTCTAAGTTTTTTAAACTACAAAGATACTCAAAGGCGCTCTCTGGTGAAGTAGCAATGTAAGCTGATGTTGCAAAGGTATTCTTTTCCACTTTTTCCTCCTTAAGATAATAAAAATTAAGCTGCGATCGCTTGAGTCCTGTTTCGTTTACTACTCTGAATGCGGTCTTCTGCTAATCGTTTGGCAGCATCGTTGGTAGTAATTTCCTGCTGTTTAGAAATATCAAAAATTGCTAGTAGTGTGTCATAAATGTTATGCACTTGCTTAAAAGCTTTTTCTTCGTCATAGCCAATCATTTCGTTGTAAACGTTGATTAGCCCTCCAGCATTAATTACATAATCAGGGCTGTAAAGTATCCCTTTTTTGGCAAGCATTTGACTATGTAGTTGCTCATTCTCTAACTGATTATTAGCTGCGCCAGCAATAATAGAAGCTTTTAAGAAGGGAATTGTATGACTATTAAGAATTCCTCCTAAAGCGCAAGGAGAAAATATATCTACATCAAGAGAGTAAATTTCACTAGGTTCGACAATAGTTGCGCCAAAAAGCCGTTTTGCTTCTTCCGCTTTTACTGGATCTACATCGCTAACAAAAAGCTTGACATCATGCTCATGTAAGTGGCGACAGAGGTTTTTACCTACATTTCCTAGACCTTGAACTGCAACTTTCATGCCATCAAGTCTTTTGCTTTGCCAATGAGACTCTACAGCAGCTTTAATTCCTAGAAAAACTCCTAGTGATGTTATGGGAGCAGGCCCGCCAGATTTTTCTGATACCCCAACAACATGTTTCGTTTCTTGACTGATTGTCCGCACATCGTCAGGGGTAATGTTGACATCTTGTCCGGTAATAAAACGCCCATTCAGACTATCAACAAAACGTCCGTAAGCTCTCAACAAATCATCTGTTTTATTTTCAGGATTAGCAATAATAACTGCTTTGCCGCCACCAGCCGGGATGTTGGCACATGCAGCTTTATATGTCATCCCACGACTCAGACGAAGTGCATCTTTTAAAGCAGCTTCTTCGTTGACATAAGGCAAGAGTCTTGTAGCTCCCATCGCTGGGCCCAATGTTGTGTCATGGATAGCAATAATTGCCTTAATTTCGGGATTTTTACCATGACAAAAGAGAACTTGCTCGTGACCCATTTCTCTAACAGTTTCAAATAACAGCATTTTCACCTCTTGATATTGTTTGGTATTGGTTAGAGAAAGTAATTCGTATTACAAAATGTAAAGATATAGACACAAAAAGCCTCTCAAATATTAAGATAGGATGAAGTAAAAAAGAGTAATGTTGTAAAAATCCAAAATTCCAGTTGATTGGGTGTAGTTTTTTGGCTGGAATAAAGTTTTTACCGCTTCTAAATTCATCCTTTGTCTTTTGCTGAATGGTTAAGATGTTTTAGTGTCTATAACAATTGAAAGAATTGTCAGGTTTAGAAAGTTAAACCATTGGAAATGAAACTTGCTTGGCTGGATTTTTAGCCGAACTTGATTTGACTCCTTGTGCTGCTAAACCTTTATTACGTGCACCAGAGGGTGCTGGCCGATCAGCGTCAATCACTACATCGATCAGAAAGGGAGCATTTGATGCGATCGCTTGTTCTAATGCTGCTTCGATATCTGACTCTTTGACGACTACGATCGCTTCTGCTCCCATACCACGAGCAATCATGGCGAAGTTTGTTGGTGGAAGCGTTGCATCTGCGCCTTTTAATCCCAAGACTTTCATCCCTTGATGGCACATGTTGTAACGCGCATCGTTGAGTACAATCCAGATTGCCGGAATTTTGTATTTCACGGCTGTGCTGATTTCGTTATTCATCAGCATTGCTCCATCGCCGACAATCGCTACAGCTTTGCTATTGCTCGCCAGGGCTGCACCCAATACTCCGGTGACGGCGTGACCCATTGCGCCGACTCCGGTGCTGACTCGGTAACGATTGGCTTCGGAAAATTGGAGTAGATGAGTTGACCAAGTAAAGGAGTTACCACACTCCGCCATTACTACCGCATCGGTATTTTCAACAATTATCTTTTGAATTGCTGCCATCAATACTTCTGGCCGCACTGGATAATCTGCCTCTGGTGCAGGATCAATTGCTTTGTGTTCTGGACGAGGTAGCGGCAAAGTTGTGGAATCAGGAGCATCTGGTAATTGCTGCAATAACTCTTCCACAAAAGCTTTGATATCAGACCGAACTCCGAAAGTTTCAACGTGTGGATAGGCTACACCTGGCACTTCGGGATCAATATCTACATGGACAAAACCTCCTTTTGGAACTAGCGCCGAACTCCAGAAAGAAGTAGGTTCACCAAGGCGGGTTCCTAATACGAGGGTGCGTAGTGGAGGTTGCTGTTCCATATAAGTTAAGACGGAAGCATGACCGCCTAAACCTGTGACACCCACAAATTGAGGATGATCTTCAGGGAAGATACCTTTACCACGGGGTGAGCACATGACAGCAGCTCCCGTTCTTTCAGCGAGTTCAATAATTTCCTCTGCTGCGTCACGCGCACCGAAACCAACCCAGATGGCAAAGGGGCCAGATGATAATAACTCTACAGATTTAGCGATCGCTTGTTTGGAAGCAGTCATCGGAAACGGAGTCACATCTAGTTGAGGCAAGGATATATTCTCAACTAAACTTGCCTGCACTGCGGTGGGAATGCTCAAATGGGCGACAAATCCGCCTGGTTGCGCCATAGCTAAAGCAAGTTTGCGGAAAATCTGCGGTAGTTGAGCCGCAGATTCAATGGTGATTGCATAGTTGAATAACGCTCCGGGGGTAAAAATTCCCCCACTGGGCAATGTGTAAGTGCTGGTTTCTTGAATTGCCCAACGTCCACGTTGTGGTGCTGAGGTGCAAGCCGACAACAAAATTACCTTTGCACCTTCACCACGAGCCGCAAATAATCCGGTGAGGGCGTTAGTGATCCCCGGCCCTGCTGTGGTAAAAACTACTGTGGGGCGATTATTGGCAAAGTATGCTTCGGTCGCTGCAAATGCTGCTCCTGCTTCATGGCGGAAGTTCAACACGTCGATGCTGCTATTTGACAGCGCCCCCCAAAGGCTTGCCATCGCACCACCTGCGACACCAAAAGCGTAGCTTACTCCCAACTTTTCCAACATCTGAGCGATCGCATCGGCAACTGAGAGCGTTGGGGGTGTTTCGTCGTTTAAAAAAGGCTGAACTTCGTTATTATTCTCCGATTCATCAACCTGGCGAGAAACGTCAGACACAGACTCTACATATCTGTTTGCTGGAAATTCCTTGTATGGCTCAGTTATGATTAGAGGAGAGTTTGAACCAGTATAGTTTTGACTCATTAGTTTCACGCAGTTACATAAAATTACACAAAGGCTTTCTAGTTTACAATCACAGTGATGAAAATATTTAATACGAACGACTCTGTTGCTTTCACAGCTATGACCTAGCTTGGTCGTTCGTAGAAACGGTTAATCGCTGCTGATTGATGCTTGTGAGCGCATTACCAAAAATTTTTACCAAAAGCATACAGCAATCAATACTGTGCTTCTTGTGATCAGAATAAGGGACACAAAGACTGTTGTGCAATCAAATATTCTTTGATGAGGGTGTCAAATCTTTCGTTTTTACTATGATGACTATAGTGCTTAAGTAGGTTGGCGGGGAAAAACTAAACCATCTAAAGGGCTATAAACCAGCAAATAACCTTAATCCAAGCGCTTCTCATAAACTTTACAAAACTCAATATAGTTAAGTTTAATAACGCTGCTTTAATTACTGAGCCTCTTGGGAAGCGCTTACCTGGTGATGGATACTATGATACAAACCTATTTACAATCAAAAATCTTTTGATGAGGCTGTTAATTCTTTCGCTTCTATCGTGATTGCGACATTTCCAACTTAGTTATTCTGAAAGATTGATATATTGCGATCGCTCTTAAGACACATCACCAAATTTACAATAGAAAATCTTTTGATCTAGTTGTTAATTCTTTTGCTTTTAGATCCCCCCTAACCTACGCCACTTTCTACAAGCGGTAAAACCTTAAAAGTCTTGTTTTAAAAGGGTTTGGAGGATTTCTTATGCATAAATCCTAGTTTTCCAGTCTCACCCCAAAGCAGTCAACAGCCGAGAAAAAAGCTCGATTATTCACTATTGAACTCGCCTTTACAAATTATCCCAATTAAAGCCATGAGCCTAATTACAACAGTTGGGCGGTCTTTATATTGCCACTTAGAACTTATTGATGCAATTGTTTGTAACGAGAAACACACAATTATTTAACTTTTATCTTTCCTTTGAGAGATGGCTAAATACTAAGTAGGTAATTATTTGATAAAATTTATTATTTTTTGACACTATACTACAGCATGTATCCCGTATGTTATCAACAAAAGTCTTTCCTGTGTAACAAAAATACCTCAATATACGTAAAATAACTGTGATACCTCTAATATAAATGTACTTCTGAGGACGGATGACTAAGGATATTCTTCTGTAGTTAAATTCATGAGAGAGTACGTTAAGATAATTTAAGAAAATAAGTTGAGGAGTAAAATTTGTTCATTTAAGCCAAACCCAGCACTGCAAATTCATTTATGTTGAGAATCAAACCACTCTACACCAATAGTTCGTTAAAGTCCTTGGTTGGTGAGCCATAAACCTTAAGTTGGCTCTGGTGCAGGCGTAATTTAAATGTAAAATATCTTTTCTACTTATAGATTAAAAGTTTTGAACTCTTATCTAATAAGATTTATTGACTAATCAAGATTTGATTCGTCTAAATTTTCTGTACCTATAAAAAGCTGTTTAGTCCAAAAACAATAAATTTTAAATATTTAGTTTTTTTAGGAAAATTTGGTTTAATAATTCCTTTTTTATTGGTATGATAAGTTTTGTTAACAGGATTAGTAATATTTTTTAATCTACTAACTAATCTTATTTTTGAACAGCCTAACGGTGCCCCAAAGATTTTAGTAAGTTATGACTATTAACTCATTAATGGCTATGGTACTGATTGATTACCAGGAGGAAGTAGGAATATGAATTCTGGCGATTATACATTAGCTAGATCAAAGAATCAATGGGTGCTACAACCGGAAGTAGAGATGAAGTTTGCTCACTTCCTAATAAATCACGCTGTAGATGCAGCCTTCTGTTTAGGAGAAAACGCCCAGTTTCTCTACGTCAACGATGCCACTTGTCGGATGACTGAGTATTCCCGTGAGGAATTACTTTCCATGAGGCTGCATGATATAGATGTAGATTTTTCTCTACACAATTGGTCAGATATTAGCTCCCAGAATTCCCTTACCTTTAAATCTCGCTACCGGACAAAAAGAGGTCGGATATTTTTGGTAGAAATATCCATTAGCCATGTAAAACAACAAGAGATGGAATTTGGCTGTGCTTTTGCTCGCGAGATAAGTGATGAAATAGTAGAACTGAGCGTGCAAAAGTGGACTGATGAATTAAGGGATGCCAAAGACAATTTGCAACAGGAATTTTCTCAACTCAAGGCAAAAGAAGTAGAACTAGAAACATCTCTTTCTTTACTTCGTTCTACTCTCGAATCGACTGCCATTGGTATTGTTGCAGTTAACTTTGAGGGAGATATTATGAGCTTGAATCAGAAATTTGTGGATATGTGGCAGATCCCGGAGTCCCTAATACTATCTAAGAAATGTCCTCGATGCAAAGCCTTTTTTGAGAACCAACTTAAAGACCCACAAGCCTTTAGTCGGCTGATTTGGGAAGTGTCTAGCCAATCTGATTTCGAGAGCTACGACATTCTGGAGTTGAAAGATGGAAGAGTTTTTGCACACTACTCTAAGCCTCAGTGGCTCGATAACAAAATTATTGGTAGAGTGTGGAGCATTTGGGACATTACCGAATCGAAACGGACTGAAGAAGCATTACGGCTGAACGCAGCTAGATTTCGGACTTTAGCAGAAACGGCAGATACTAGCACTTTTTTGATTCAAGGCACGCGGCTTTGCTATATAAATCCAGCAGTAGAGCAACTCACTGGCTACACAAAAGAGGAACTGCTAACAGGATTTGATCTTCGCAGACTGATTAAAAGCAAAAAACGCAGGCAGATACGTAAGCAGGGTGAAGCAAGTAAGTTTGAATATCAGGAGATGAATATTCTGACAAAAAACGGTACGGAGCGATGGCTAGCTTGCGCGGTTGCAATGCTAGATGGAGGGCTGGATTTTGGTGGAAAACCAGTAGAAATGATTGCAGGTATCGATATTACCGATTACAAATATGCAGAATTAAGTCTTAACCAAGCTTTAGAACAAGCAAAACAACTTAGCGAACTCAGAGCGCGTTTTCTTTCTATGGTTTGCCATCAATTCCGTACACCACTAAATATTGTTTCATTTTCTAATAGCTTACTAAAGGAAGAAGTAGACAAACGTACACAGAAGAAAATACAACCACTACTAGATCACATTGAAAAAGCTACCGAACAACTCAGTCAGATGTTGGATGCTATTTTGTTCTTCTCTAAGGCAGAAGCAGCAAAAATAAACTGTGAACCAAAACCACTTGAGTTAGTTGAGTTCTGTAAAGATTTAGTTGCCCAAATGCAGATGAGCGTTAGCCAAATTCCGATTAATTTTGTAAGTAAAGATAACTCTTTAACAGCCTGCATTGATAAAAAACTGTTAGAGCCAATTTTGAAAAATTTACTTGACAATGCAATAAAGTATTCTCCCTCACACATTCCAATTGATTTGAAACTTTCTTGCAAAAATGAAAAAGTAATTTTTCAGATCAAAGATAGGGGGATCGGTATTTCAGTAGCAGATCAACAACGAATATTTGAGCCATTTTACCGTGGTACTAATATTGATAGTATACCTGGTACTGGATTAGGGCTATCAATTCTTAAAACCCTTGTAGATTTACATCACGGTCAAGTCTCTGTAGAAAGTCAAGTTGATGTGGGAACTACATTTACTGTGATGTTGCCATTAATCAAATCAGAGTTTAGTAGTTCCGAGTTGTGAATGTTGAAATTAAGAGAATTCTTAATTAACAGCTTAACAATCATAACTCTCGGAACAAAGTAATTAATCTCATGCTATTTACATACTCACCAAAGAGGATAGTAAGCAGCTTCTGCAAAAAGTTATGGTAATACAAAATTATGCAAGAATCACCAAAGAAAATTCTCGTCATTGAAGATGATAATGTTACCCGTAATCTTTATTTAATGGGTCTTGAGGCTAAAGGTTTTGATACGATAGGTGCTGACAACGGTCTTGCTGGTATCCAACAAGCACAAGAGCATATACCCGACTTAGTGATTTGCGATATTACAATGCCTGATATGGATGGTTATAATGTTTTAACTACGCTACGCCAAGATCCTGTTACAGCAATTATTCCTTTCATTTTTCTGACTGGTAGTAGTACCAAAGCAGATGTTCGCAAAGCTATGGAATTGGGAGCAGACGACTATCTTACCAAACCCTCTACACTAGACGAATTGCTCAGAGCGATCGCTATTCGTTTGCAAAAGCAAGCTACTCTCCAATACTGGTGGGCGATGAAATTGGAAAAAGCTCCACAATCAGTATTTGCAGATAATACTACAGCGATCGCTGTTGGTGTTGGTGTTGGTGTTGGCGTTGGCGAAGTCGGTAGAGAAGCCCCTGATACAGAAATTATGATGCCTCTTAAGTCAATCTTTCCCTACATTCCCCAATTAAAAGAAGTTTTTGACTTTATCGAAGCTCATTATCATCAAGGAATTACTTTGTGTGACGTGGCTGTTGCTGTTGGTTACTCACCTGCTTATTTAACTAACAGAGTAGCAAAGCAGACAGGCGACACTGTAAACTGTTGGATTGTCAAACGCCGGATGGCGGGAGCACGTTTTCTACTCCAAAATAATGATCAGACAGTCGAGAAGATAGCGAAAGCATTGGGCTATCAGGATGTGTCTCATTTCTCGCGCCAGTTTCGCCAACATCACGGTTTACCTCCCCAAGCTTGGCGCAAAGAGCATCAACTTGCATCACAAAAACAGGTAAAAATTTGGCAAAATTGCTGAAACTTCAAATAAATAGTTGCGTAAACTCATATATTAAATCCACCCTGCCCTTACGTAACATGGCTGGATCTAATCTTTCAGTAGTATTGCAAGTCATCAAGACAACTAAGCGTTGCTGCATCTGAATACCAGACTCATCAATTACACTCTGATACAAAGTGCCATCCAGCAAACTCAGAATGTGTTCGGTTTTGTTATTGTATTGCGCTACCTCCGAAGCACGATTTTGCGCTAGATTATCAGCTTCGTTAATAACGATACAAATACGCTCTATGTAAGTCGGTGGGACAAAGTTAGCGATCGCATCATGATCTAAAATAAAAATTACATACCCCAAAGGTACAAGAATTTCTTTTGCTACTGCTTGTGTCCAGACTGTCTTACCAGTACCTGGTTGCCCATGTACAACAACCGCTAACTGGTTTTGATTCAGAATCGCTTGTTGTACAGAATCAGTAAAGTTTTGGATATCTGCTGGAAATGTGCGAATGTTAAATTGACTGTGAACCTTACCTACACGACTTTGATATCCACTCAGCATAACTGCTAAGTCGTAAGTCGCTTTGCTAATAAGTGGCGCGAGATTTTTCGCCATTAAAGTATATTGTCTTCGCCCGCGATCGTAGGGATCAATTTGTAACCAAACGTCATGCTTCGCCCAGTAAGCATAAACAGTATTGATAACGTCTAAACGTTCCCAGCTAATAAATTTATCTATAGGAAAATAAAAATCTCTTTCTGAGTAATATTGGGTAATAATGTCAGGATTCCCCAACACTCCTAAAACTCGCAATACAGTAATTTCTTGCAGTCGATTAAGAACATAATCAATGGGAATGCTACTACGACTGACAAATTGGACGATGGGCGTTTCCGTACTCAAAACATCTTTGTAGCGATGATCTGGTGATTGAGGATCTGGCGTGATGTAATTCCAAAACTTTTCAACTTCGTAGCGGGTATTATCAGATACAACATTTAATAAGTTAGCCCACCAAGCATAATTATTTCGTCCCAAAATATCAGCAACATTACTCACTAAATTGAAACTTTTTTGAGTTAATTCGCGGGAGTCACTATACAACAGTTGCCACAAAAACCCCCAGTCTAATTCTCGGTTAAACGGTCGCCAACCGCTAGCAAGCAAGCTTTGCCGGGTATTATTTGTAGGAGTGCCTTCATTGCTTCTAAAATAGTCAAAATCCATATTTATTAGTTATACAGCGTTGATCGAGTAATTTTCTGTTAAGTATGAGATTTAAAAAATTTTTCTCGTAATATTAACTAATTGAGTACAAATGGTAATTTTATTTTCACCGTGCTGTACTGCCTAGTAAGCCTTTTTAATCTAACTTATTCTTTATGTAAGATACTATATTACATAACGACTACCTGCGTCAACTTTTTGGGCAAAGCAATTACGCACCGAAAAATGGATGAGAAGTGAACGCTAGTCCATTCTGAATATATCTTTGGGAATACTATTTTAGTTTAATGTTCGTGCAGCCACTAGAGAAGCAGAGGGGAAAGAATTTGTATCAGTCGTTAAGTGAAATGAGATAACAAACTAACTGACAATAGAAATATTCCTTAAGTCTAATGTAAGACACACCTGGAGTATGAAGTTATAAGTTATCAGGTGAAATAGGATTGTAGAGTATTGGTAATCTAGTCTCAACTGTTGGCAGCATCTGGCTGCTAAAAACTCCTAGTTTATTTCTATACAAGTAATAAAAATAATGTCAATAAAGTCATTAGATTGATTAAGGTCAATATCCTATTTAACTTAGCGATCGCTTGTACTTATTAAGTAAGCCAGTGTAAATAATTAAAAGGTTTGTAGTTTATCCTATAGGGCAAGCAAGCTAAACGTTATGTCTTCTATATATGGCTTTAGAGGTTATAATAAGCTACTTTAATTACTTCTACATTATTGCGTAACAACCTTGCCTACTTAGTTAACGCATCTAAAATAAGTAACTAAAAACTCGTTAGATTAATTATGATTGGTACGAACTTTTATGGTTAAAGATTTTGTTTTTTGTCTACAAGAAGCAGCTTTATACTTTATATCCAAAAAATCCCGACCACATAAAGATCCTTCTGAATGTTTTGTGAACCCTCCCTGTGGATGTGCCAATCCAGGGCAAAATTCTCAGTGTGAAGATTGTGCCTATCTTGAAGCCTGCTTGTCTAATTGCAAGCTCCAAAAAGTTTCATTATCTTCACGTTCGTAAACTAACTTTAATGCCAAATTAATTCCTGCGATAGAATTGATTTTACTCTTATGGTAGAAGCCCAGTAAAAAAGTAGCAGCTATCCTGAATAGGAATCGCAAAATAATTCACAATAAGTAATTAAAAGTTATGATGTAAGTGAATGTAATTTTATAAAAAATAAACATTATTATTCCTTGCCGTTGTGAACAAGCGACTTTCTTACTGGGTTCACAACCAGATCATAAATTAGTAATTACTGATTATGAATTAGTTTGAATCTGACGACTAGTTAACTTGTTGTGTGTGGGAGCTTAAAATGCTTTCAAATTTCCAAAAGAAACTAGGTTAAAGACTCCTCAATCTGTCTTGTGAAAATTTCCCTAATTTAGCAGTGGATTGAGTAGACAATATCGGTTTTAAAAATCAATCAACTACAGAAATCTAGAACATAAAAGGAACCATTACTATGAAGCCTTTTGATTTATCTAAAGCTGTTTTGGCTACTGTCTTTGCCATCAGTTTCGCTTCTTTGTCCTTACCTCCTTCTGTTTCTGCCCAAAGCGGAGGCTCCGGTGCTGGCAGTAGCTCAGGTAGTGGTACAGGTACTGGCACTACAGGTAGTGGTGGTAGCTCAGGTAGTGGTTTAGGTACTGGCACTACAGGTAGTGGTGGTAGCTCAGGTAGTGGTTTAGGTACTGGCACTACAGGTACTGGCACTACAGGTACTGGCACTACAGGTACTGGCACTACAGGTACTGGCACTACAGGTACTGGTTTAGGTACTGGTTTAGGTACTGGCGCAACAGGTAGTGGTACAGGTACAGGTACTGGCGCAACAGGTAGTGGTACTGGTTTAGGTACTGGTGGTACAGGTACTGGTTTAGGTACTGGCGCAACAGGTAGTGGCACAGGCACTGGTACAACAGGTAACGGCACTACAGGTAGCGATGCTACAGGCACTGGTACAACAAGTGGCACTACAGGTAGCGATGCTACAGGCACTGGTACAACAGGCAGTGGCACTACAGGTAGCGATGCTAC
>Ga0209181_10007875_pt1 | contig 14450 bp, 11 predicted proteins | sample MAT05_FD_187208 | JGI IMG/M metagenome (GOLD analysis project Ga0209181, IMG submission 187208) | Freshwater microbial communities from Lake Fryxell liftoff mats and glacier meltwater in Antarctica - MAT-05 (SPAdes) (version 2) | ecosystem: Environmental > Aquatic > Freshwater > Ice > Liftoff... | reverse complement strand
TTCATAAACCCTCATCAACCCTTCATCAACCCTTCATCAACCCCTCATCAACCCTTCATAAACCCTTCATCAACCCCTCATCAACCCTTCATCAACCCTTCATCAACCCCTTCATCAACACCTCCCCCGACTGCCTGCCGCAGCACATCAGCAGGTCGAGGATCGAGAGGTGGGGCAAAAATCCATGTTTTTCTTCAAAAACTTGCGGATATCGTGTTGCGGTAAAATTATGGGGCCAATCAACGGCCTCTCCTGAAAACGCTGCGCGAAAATCTTCTCCCTCAGGCCATTTTCCAGGAAGAAAATATTGGCTTGAAAGAGTCAGTTCGCCCGGCCAGTTTATTTTTTTTAGAAAAAAAGTCAGCAGTTCACTGTTCAAATCGAACAAAAACTCAAACCGGCGCTCAAAAAAAATAACCAGGTCGTCGGCATAGTGCTCAAAAAACGGGGCGTTGCCATAAGCCGTCCGGATGCTGCGCCAATGCTGCCGTTGCCAAGGCTCGTCGTAGGCAATGCGCACGTCGCGGATCGGCATTTGCTGGTGTTTGCCTTTTGCCAATGGGACGCTGAGGCGCTGCGCACCGTTTGGCCCTGCGATCCTACAGCGATTGCGAACTGTGCCTTTTTGGAAATGTTCACACGCTTCCAATACGACCGCGGGATGGTTCCAAAGGATGGAAAACCACTGGACGGGCGGTAAAAAAGAAGTGGAGAGTAAGGGTGTCATTTCGTCATGGAGGGCCACTTTTCAGCAATTCAGGACAAGGGATTTTGACCACCTGTTCTGCCGACCTGTCCCAACGGTTCACCCGGAGGATGTAGAGCCCGGCGCTGTCGGGTTGCTGAAGGCAGCCGCAAAGGTATTTCGCGGTTTGGCGAAAAGTGCGTTCCGATGGAAAAAGAGGGACTTGCAAACTGCGCATGGCCCAGTCGTCGAGATAAAGCCGGGTGGAGTCGTCGGGCGAGGTAAAGTGGTTCCACACTTCGGCTGCCGGTCGGGTGCGAAATGTCGCTTGCCCTTGCACGTAGAAAGTGCCTTCCGGCTGGGTGTTGGTGTACAATTGCCAGGAGAGGGGATGCGGCCAAAGTCCTGCAATGTTGAGCGCAGGCGCCCCGCAGGCGAGCAAAAGCACCAGGTACCCTGGAAGTCCACTTGCGTGGAAGCCTTGAAAGCGGGCATTCAGAGGGGCAACTTTCTGGTCGCTTTGAGCCGGGGGGCGGGACTGTACCCACACCAGCGCCATTATGGCCAGGTTCCAGGGAACTACCACCAGGTTCCAGTTATATCCCAAGGGGCTGAGAGCCAATAAGATAACGGTATGAAAACTAATTACGACCCACTTGATCCATCGTCTGGTACGCGACCAGAGCAACCCGAAGGCGAATGACATTTCCAGGAGAGCGATCGCATAACCCAAAATAGGGTAGTGGCCGAGCGGCTCCGTAGAAGGAAACGCGCTGCAAAACCATTGAAAGTTGTCTTCTGCGAAATAAGGTGTGAGTTTATGAAAGCCGCTCCAGAAATAAACCGCAGCGAGCAGGTAGCGGTAGGAAGCATCGTCGCTGTCGAAAAACGCCAGCACAAAAACCAGCAGGTAGAGCCAAACCCAGGGCTGGAGGCGGTTGAGGTCGAGGATACACAACAAGGCCAGGAAGGCGATCACGCATCCGATCAACATCCTGCGAAGCGGAAAAAATACCACTACACCCAAAAGTAGGGTCATGAACACTGCCATCCAGCGGGCTAAACCTCCGGAAACCGGCCCCCAACTTTCGATCAGGGGCAGCACCGGAAAACCGAATGCGCGCACCTGCACATCCCAAAGCGGCCAGGAGCAAAACATCCCGGCCAGCAAGGCAAGGGCTGCAATGCGGACGTTGGTTATTTGGTCGGTCGTCATTGCAGCGGTCGCAGCAGCAGGTTGGCCCGGCCAAATCCCTGTAGCCGGTACGTTTTGGCATAATCATCTGATTTTCGTTTCGCCGCGTTTTTTTCCGAAAAAATGCCGCCCAACAAGACGACATAGCCGCTTTTGCCATTTTCCAGGCAATTCCGGGCGACCAACTCGGCACTGATTTTTTTGCGCTGCAACACTTCTACCCGCTCTTCTCCATTGGCGCGGTTGGCGAACGAACTTTCCTGAATCACCCAACCTTTTTTCCCGCGAAAGCGGGAGCAGGCATCGGTGGCAACGGGTTTTGCCGCATTTTTCGGTGCTGTAACCGGCTTAACAATCCTGCGTTTAGCGGTAGTGGGGACTTCTTCGTCCTCAATGCCTTCGTAGCGGGTGGGCCGGGGAGCGGGTTTGGTTGTCGGCGCTTCGTCGTCGCCCGAAAGGTTGATCGTGTTTGCGTCGGCGGATTCGTCGCTGCTGGACAAGTCGAGTGTCGGCACCTCTTCCACTTTTTCTACGGCTTGCGGGTATTGTTTCGGCACACCGGTCGGCTGGGCATTGTAAGGGATGGGTTCGCCATCAATCAGGTAGCCGGGCTGATCTTCAGGATTGCGCCCACCTTTCCAATGTTGCAGTTCTTCCAGGTCAGCGATTTCTACTTCCCGAACACTCAACACTTTATAGGCCAATGGGATGATGACCGCCAGGGCCACAAGAAAGATCCATTTTTGTATGACCTGTCCACCCATGAACCGGGTGTAGGCGCTGCTATTCTGGTTGAAAGGTCGGCTCATCGCCGACCAAATAAATTTTTTAAAAGGTTGTATAACAAGGTATTGAAACGGCCGGGTGCCTTTGTTCCACAGTGTTTGCAGCGCGTCGGGTGGTCGCATTCTGGTCAGGGGGGCGAATCCCTGGGTGGCTGATTGATACCATTGTGCCCGCGTGACCCAATGCACCAGTTTGCGATCCTGCCCATAGAGGCTGAGGCGCGAGGGATTGACCAACGGACGCACATTCCCTTCTGCCGGGACGACGGCAAGGCCAAAACCATTGTAAATGCACTGGTTGCGCAGTTCCTGCAAATACGGATCAACCGGAGAAGGGAACACGTCTTCCGCAATGGCCACCCATTGCTCATCGGCGTAATATTGCTTGAACTGAGCAATCGCATGGATGAAACGGTATTTTCGCCAGCCCTGCATGGTGAAATACCAACCTAAAAAACCGATCATTCCCATGCCGAGCAGGAGCCCGATATTGCCCATGCCATACAACTCGACCAGCCAACGAAAGCGGGTGCTGTAAAAAACAATGTACACTGCCGCCATAAAGACAGCCGCAAAGGCAGCACAATCCCAGAGAAAATAGCCGATGTTGAGCGTGTATTTCACCTCTTCGATTTTGTCGCGCGAAGTCGCTTCGTACGTGCAGGTGAACAGCGAGTCATCCGGCTTGCGAAACTGCACCCGCCCGTCGGCCACCACGCCGCCCGCGCTGACGTTGTCAAATTCCACTTCCACCGTATTGGGCAGCGGTTCGTAGCGGTGGCGGTAAAAATCCTTCAAAAACGGCACAAAGCGCCGCTTCACCTCATCTTCGGTGAGTACGGCAGCGGAAAGATGTGCGGATGGAAGCATGGACATGTTCAAACTTTCTTATTATTCATCTGATCATCAACTTTTAGTACATCGCGTTTTCGTTGTTCCAGGGTAGCGATATAACGTCTGGCTTTTTTGTTGCCGTAGTCATTCCACGATTTTTTGGCCCAGTCCAGGGCGATGTCGAGTTCGCCGCGCATCTCGGCGGCGAAGGCCATGTTGAACGCGGCGCGTCCGGCGGCTTTTCGGTTGTCGGCGGCTTTGGCGACCACTTTTTTCCAGGTTTCGGCGGCTTTGTCCCAGTTGCGGCTTTGGGCGAAGCGGCTGCCCTGCTGCATATCTGATTGGAAACCTTTGGCCTTCGAATAATACCGGCGCGTCACTTCCACATAAACCGGAGCCACGCGCATGCCGTATCGCACTCCGCCGTTGTAGGCCACGGTACGGGTTACATTGACAGGCGCGGGCAGGTTGCTGAGGGCGGCACGCTCGGTAGTACCGGAGGATGTTTTCTCCAGATGATCGTCCGTCATGAATTCATCTACAATGGTTTTGGTTTTGGGGTCATACATCCGCCAACCCATGCGAACACCCGTGCGCTGGCGGGCGTCGTAACTTACGTTTATGTATTGCTTGCCGCTCTTGTCTTTTCTTTTGGTTTCTACCCGGCGGGCGCTGGCCGAGTTGTCCGAGTCGAAGGATTCGATGGTCAGCAATGCGTCGGCGTTGTAATCTTCGCAAATGCGCTCGATTTCAGACCAGGCCAGGGGTGCTGGAAGGTTTACGCCGGCTTTGGAGCCGGTCATTTCGATGCCCGTAGTTTTGACCCGGAAACGCGGAGTGCGCTGGAGGATCTTCGAAACTCCGTCCACCGCCTGGCGGCGACTCTCACGGTCCTGCCCAATGCCCTCGCCCGTCAGCACACCTTCCAGCACGTTGAGCCAGCCATTCGAAGGTTTGGAGCGGTCGAGGATGGCGACCGTGGAAATATGCTCCGGCAATTTCATTTGTGCAGGCTGCAACACCGTCAGGGTGGTGTGGCGCATGCAACCCGTAAGCAGCGGCAGAAACAGAAGAAGGAGTGGGAAGTTTGAAGTTCGAGGGTTTGAAGTTCGAGGGTTTGAAGTTCGAGGGTTGGAAGTTCCAGGGTTTGAAGTTGGAGGGTTTGAAGTTGGAGGGTTGGACGTTCGATCTGGCCGGAGGGAGGAGAAGTTCCAAGTTTGAATGCTGGACGGAAGTCGGTTGCTTCGTGTGTTTTGCCTTATCATAAGTTTTTGATCTTTAAAATTTTAGGTGAAAACAGACGGGCAAAACAACGGAGAATTTTTGACGTCTGAGCATTTTACGGCTGCAAGTAGTATCGCTGGTTTATGAAAAAATTAGCAGTTGCCCGATGTCTTCGCACGTTCTTCCCTGAATGATCCCATATTTGAGACAAAAAATGATGTCGCTCCAAGATTTGCTCCCATCCCATCCGCGTTCCTTAGGAACGCGGCACCAATAACTTAGTCATTTTAGGTCAACCATTTTTTCATCAGACAACACTATTTTTCTGCGAATAGCGGGGCTATTTAAAGAAAAATAGGGGCCGTATGAAGGAACAAAGGGTGGCATAAAACGACTAAGTTATTGGTGCCGCGTTCCTAACTATCCAGCCGACTCGTCCCAGGGGGACGCTATCTTTGTAGAAGTGCCAAAATTGGAGTCCTGCGTGCCGTAGGTACGCTATCTACTGTGCGAAATAGCGTACCTACGGCACGCAGGACCGCCCATTCCTCTAATGCTACAAAGATGTTGCTCCGATGGAGCAGGGCGGCTGAAGTTGAACGGCGACACCGGCAAGGTGTTGGCCAAAAAGTTTGTGGTTATCCAGTAAGATAAATTTACCTTACCGGATCAACGTAAAACCGCCGGATTCTTCGAAGATGGTTCCGTCTGCTTTTTCCAGTGTGGCCCAAAAAATATAGGTGTCCACATGGCCGATATGCCCTTTCACATAGCCGTCCCAACCCACAGAAGCGTCGTCCGGAAGGATATTTTCTATATCGTACACCAATTCCCCCCAGCGGTCGGCGATGCTCAGGCGACGGATGAGTGTTACCTGCCGGTCTGCGCTGAGGAAGAAGCGGTTATTGGGGTAGTCGGCATCCGGGTTGAACACATTAGGCGCATACACGCGGTTTTTTTTCCGGACGGCAATACGGATCTCATCGCTCAGTACGCAGCCGCCGGTATCGGTGACGATAATTTTGTATGTCACACTGGTCAGCGGAAACACACAAGTATCGGATAATGGCAGAGCGGGCGTCCATTCTATCTTTTCCGGCACTAAGCCAAACAAAGGTTCCAGGCAAACCACATCCCCCTGTACGATGCTCATATCTTCTCCCAGATATACATACAACTGCTGGAACTTGTAATCTATGTTCACCAAAGAATCGCAGCCATTGACTGATGCCCCCTGGAGGATTTCTAGTCCCGCGCGGTTGTCCTTATCATAACGGCGGCCGTTGATGATGCGAAAATCTTCCGGACAGAGCGTATCGCGGACGTTGCTGAAGGGAGGCGTGACGAAGGTCAGGTTGATCCGCACGAGGCTGTCGCAACCATTCGCGCCGGCACCGGGAAGGAGTTGTTCACCTGTTGGGTTAAACATGTCAAAGATTTGCCCGCCTACCAGAATTGTATCTCCTTCGCAGGTAGTGGCCTGATAATCAAATACACCGCGTTTGGTAAAGGTCAGGTTGATATTGATGATACTGTCGCAGCCATTCTTAGCGCCGCGCGCAATGACTTCCTGGCCGAGGAAAAATCCGGCGTGATAAGCCGTTCCGTTGACGCGGATCGTATCCCCTTCACAGAAAGTGGCGGTCAGGTTGTTGGTCACCGGTTGGCTGAACTTCAACTCGACAAAAATGATGCTGTCTTTTCCGCCCACTGCCGCACCGGGCAGCGTGACTTTGCCTGATGGATTGGACGGGTCGAAAAACTGGTTGCCGATCAGGACGGTCTGAGAAGCGCAGAACGTGTCGCGCAAGTAAAATACCGTATCCGGTGGAGGGGGGGCAATTGCGAAACGATCTGTGTTTGAAAATGGTATGGATGCAGAAGCGGAGGCATGTCCAATTGCCGTGAGTAAACAAGCCGTGAGTAAACAAATGGCCGCCAGTGCATGGAAGGTGCGTGGGAGGAAAATCATTTTGCAAATATTGATTTGTTGGTTGGGTGAGGACGTTTTTAAAAATGCAAAAGTCGTGTCATTCTGCAAGGCAGTGGATGACACGACTTTTTTTTAACAAAAAAGATGGCTTGACTACTTTTTGGGCGCAGCCAAATCTTCCAAACGTTTCAGGCGTGTTTCCAGAGATTCCACCTGCTGCTGCAAGTTTTTCTTTTCACGCTGCAATTTTTCAATTTCTGATTGTTGCTCTTGCACGGCTTTCACGGCCAGTACGCCGAATCCGGCGTAGTTGAGAGAGAGGTAGGATCCTTTGCCGTCGCGGGTAGCATTTTCGCCGACCAATTCGGGGAACACAGCCTTCACATCCTGTGCCAGGAAGCCGAGCGATGAAGCGGCCGATTCATTTTCGGCTTTGTAGTGGTACGACACCGGGCGCAGTTGCATCATTTTGTCGAGCACATTGGAAGGGAGGTCCTTGATGTCTTTTTTCAGACGGCTATCCGACGGCGTGTACAAACCGTTGATGGCGAAAGTGCCCGCCGGGACGCCGAAGCCGAGTTGATCGTTGTACAACGCGAGATTACCGCCAAGGGGACCTATACCGTTGGTCACCCAAAATTCCCAGGCGTGCTTGTTGTTCTGATTTTCCAGAATGAAACCGTTGTCGCCGGTCAGTGCTTTCACAGAAGAGGTTGCAAGGGGGAAACCAATTACTACACCCGTGTCCGGTTTCGCCGTGAATGCGCGAAATGACTGGCCGGGGCCTTTCAGAAACTCAATCCCGAATTCAGCACCGCCGCCTGCTTTGCCGACTACATTCCAGCCGCCGGTCAGGGTATTGTTTTTCATGAACATTTTGGCAAAGCCAAGTTCGGTATGTTCAATCGTTAACTGCGGACTGGCTGAATTGGATCTGAAACGTCCATCGCCGTTCACATCCAGTTGCTGTACGGGGCTTTGCGTGTGAATACCAACCAAACCTTCTTTGGTGACCAATGCCGGGCCTGCTGCTGCCGTAAACACGGCTGCCGGGCCGGTGCCGCTATGCTCTACCAACACACCGGGATCTGAACCGCCTGATTGGGAGAAACGCGCCGCTTCGCCTGTACCGGAGCCGAGCACCTGGAATTTCGCAGTCGTGGTAGCCGGACTGCCGCTGCTCCCCACAACTACGCTGCCAGAATTGGTATTGGAAATGTTGTTCGTATTGAGTTGCCAGAAACCGCCGCCGCCGCTGAGCAGGCTGCTGAAATTCACAGAACTGTTGGTGCCAGAAATGGTCAGAACCGGGCCGGTGAGGTTCAAATTCTGAAGTTCATTGGCCGGGTCTTTGTCATTGTCGCCCGTATTGATGATCGTGAAGTTGGGCGCCGAGCCGCTGATGCTGATCCCGGTGCCGGCTGTGTAGTTGTTGGCTGTAGGAAGAGTGACCGAGCCGCCTCCGTTGGAAAGCGAGAGGTTGCTGCCTGCGAGGTTGAGCACCTGGATCTCGTTGGTGTTGCTCAGGTCGCCGACATTGTTGATGGTCACGTTGGGCGCTGTGCCGGAGAATGAAATTCCCGTACCTGCTGTATACGTCGTGCCGCCGCCAGTGGATGGCAAGGTCACGGTGCCGCCGCCCAGCGATAACGACAACTGATTGCCGCTCAGCGAGATTGTCTGAACCTCGTTGTTCGGATTGTTGTCCGAGTCGCCGGTGTTGTTGATCACAAAGTTGGGGGAGGTGCCGGTGATGCTGATGCCCGCACCCGCAGCGTAGTTGTTGTTGGTGCCGCCGCCAGTTCCTACTTCGTCATTAGCGGGCGCCCAACCGGCTCCATTCCATTTCAATATCTGGCCACTGAATGCGCCCTGTTGGGCAATGCCAAGCGGGCTGCCGCTGATACCGGTACCTGCGAGAGTAGCATTGGTCAGTACAGTCTGCGTGCCCCAGTTGTCGCCGACACCCGACACGGTGCCGGGCGCCCAGGTGGTGCCATTCCAGCGGAGCACCTGGCCGTTGGTCGCGCCCATGTCGTCAATCTTTGCCCCTGTGACGGCATTGTTGGCCAGGTTGGCCGTTTCGACGGCATTGTTAGAGAGTTCGGTGGTGGTGACTACGTCGGCTTTCAATTGCAAATTGGAGAAGACGCCGGTTACATCACCGTTGGCGGTGCTGGCCGTCGTGAGGTCGTCGGCTGCATTGGTGTCGCCGCTGTTCGTAATCGTCAGGTTGGGCGAAGTTCCCGTGATGGCGATGCCTGCGCCTGCGCTCAGGTTGAGGCCGCCTCCGCCGGAGTTGTCGTCGGCAGGCGCCCAGGTGGTGCCGTTCCATTTCAGGGTCTGGCCCACGCCTGCACCCATGTTGTTCAGTTTTACTCCGGTGACTGCGCCGTTGATGATGTTGGTCGTTGTGACAGCGTTATTGGCCAGTTCGGTGCTGGTGACGACCAGCGGTTTGAGTTGCAGGTTGCTGAACGGACCACTTACGTCGCCGTTGGCCACGGAGGTATTGGTTATATCGTCAAAAGGATCGGTGTCGCCTGCGTTGAAGACGATGAAGTTGTTACCAGATTGACTTACGTCAATCCCGGTGCCGGGCAGCACCTGGATGTTGCCACCTGCATTGTCAGCGGCAGGCGCCCAGATCGTGCCATTCCATTTCAGGACCTGGCCGGTAGTAGCGCTCATTTTATCAATCTTGGCTCCTGTAATGGCTTGATTGGCAACATTGGCGGTTTCTACAGCATTGTCTGCCAGTTCGGAAGTTGTGACTACGTCGGATTTCAACTGCAAATTTGAAAACACGCCCGACACATCTCCATTGGCGGTGCTGGTGGTAGTGAGGTCGTCGGCGGCATTGGTATCGCCGCTGTTCGTGATGGTCAGATTGGGAGAGACGCCGGTAATAGCGATGCCGGAACCGGCGGTAAGGTTCAGCGTAGAACCGCCTGCGTCAGCGGCAGGCGCCCAAATGGTACCATTCCATTTCAGGACCTGTCCGTTGGTGGCGCCCATGTCATCAATTTTGGCACCTGTGACGGCCTGGTTGCTTATTTTTGCTGTTGTGACAGCATTGTTTGCTAAATCCTGAGTGCCCACAGCGGCATCTTCGATGTCACCTGTGCCCACAGAATTGTCCAGGATTTCAGTAGTGCCGACGGTGCCCGGGCGAATTTGAAGGTCGAAAAAGAACCCGGTCACGTCGCCGGAAAAGTTGGTGTTTTGAAGCAGGTCATCCGCTCCATTGGTATCACCTGTGTTGGTGATCGTAAAAGTCGGATTGTTGTTCTGGACGCTGATGCCATTGCCCGCGAGCACATTGGTGCCGGATTCGATGGTTTCATTGGTAGCCGATACGATACGGCCTTGCGCGTCAATGGTCAGCGAAGGAATTTTAGTTTTGCTTCCATAAGCACCCGGTGCTACGCCGGTATTGGTGAGCGCGATGGTACCACTGGTTGTGATGGGTCCTCCGGCAAGACCTGTGCCCGTGTTGATTTGTGTCAGGGTGCCGCCGCCATTGGTGTCTGCATCATTGGCAGGGGCCCAACTGGTGCCGTCCCATTTCAGAACCTGGCCATTTTGAGCGTTTTGCTGGGCAATATTCAAGGGAGAAGAGGCAGTGCCATTGCCCGTTAGGGTAGGGCCGACGAAGGCAGTTTGATTTCCCCAGTTGTCGCTTCCACCGCCGCCGCCGTTGGCAGATTCTTTGGCGTACAGCGCATAAGGTACGCTCATCAGTTGTGACGAGCCGAGTTCGTTAAAAACGGTGGGATCGTTGGGGTCTTGCACCGAAACATTCAGGTACTTGGCACCGCCGCCCCAATTGATGCCGTCGAAGGTGCCGAACAATGGCGTTCCTTGGCCAACAATCAAGTTCACCAGGCCGTATTCATTGGTGGAGGCAGTATGTTTTTCGGAGTAGGCAGTCTGTCCGTTGGACGCTCCACTTCTAACCGTGAAAAGCAGGGTAAGCGTTTTGCTGGTGAGCGGAAGGCCAGTCTGGTTATCTCGCACGACGCTCTGATAATTAAAACCTTGCGGTGTGAATTGCGCCATTAAGGGCAGCGCAGCGCAAAGGGTAAACAGCAACAAGAATAAACGATGCTTCATGGAAAATATCAGTTTTGGAAATAATTATCGGTGAACGATTATGAAATGCATGGCCTGGCATACGCAGGCTGCAAGCATTTAGTTGACTTTTACAACACGCACAGTAGCGGTGGCATTGGTCGCAGGATCTTGTAGTTGCAAGAGGTAAATACCGGGTTGCCAGTCTGAGCAACTGAGCAGGGAACCATCGGGGACAGTGAGTGGTCGGTCGGTCATAATGGCTTGTCCCAACAAATTGAACACACTGACATTCAGTGCATGGCTTTTTTCGGCGTCAAACCGGACAGTCAAAAAATCCGTCGTTGGATTGGGGAATACTTCAATACTCCAGGCTGCCAAATCTAAATTATGGGTAGAAACTTTTGCGCAGACATCCGGTTGGTGGAAGCCTTGTGTGAGGGTGTAAATGCCGCCCTTCCGGGTCAGGATGACGGGCTCGCCAACGGTGTAGGTAAAGTGCATTCCATGGCGGGAAGTGGCTTTGCCAGTAGAGCCGACGACCTGAATACAAAGGTCATAGGGTTTGGTTTGAGCGGCGCCAATAGCATAAAAAAAGCACACAAGCAGTGTAGTATTTGTAAATCGGTTCATTGCAAAGTGGATTGAAATAATTTCACAAAGAAAGGGAATCACCCAACAGATCAAAAAAAAAATTTGCCCGGTGTCGCCCATCCGTCAAATGAGCATCAATTATCGGGCCAAGCACCGATCATGCACATGACGACTCAAACAAAGAGCGTGCACGAAAACTTTACCACACTATGCCCCTATTTTACGCAATGGATCGCAAAAAAATATCGCAGATTTGCATTGTTTTTTTACTGGTAATGATGCGCTTCTTCCTTCTTTTTTTGCTCCAACTCCTGCCGATTTTATCATTTGCTCAGTCCAAATCAGCGCGTGCCGTGTTGGAGGCCGAACAGCGGCGTTTTGAAGCCATGATGCAACGCGACACGCTCGCGCTTCGCCAAATGGTGTCGGATGATCTGGTGTATACCCATTCCAATGCATTGACTGAAAACAAGTTGCAACACATCGGAGCCATCGCCTCTGGTCGCATGGTGTATAAAACCATGGTCCGCGAACGGGCTGATGTACGCCGTTACGCAAAAACCGCCCTGATCAATGGCGTTGTTCGGGCAACAGGAATCGTCAACGGAACGCCCTTTGAGGTCCAGTTGATCTATACAGCAAACTCCCAACTTCCAACTCCAAACTCCCAACTCCCAACTCCCAACTCCCAACTCTAGTGCTTTTTAGGACCGTTTCCACCTCCAACGAGATCGCTCAAATCCTGGAATTGCAGGCATGCAATCATGCATCGTCGTTGACGGCCGCTGCGATGTCCGAACAGGGTTTTGTCACTGTGCGCCACGACCCGGTGGTACTGGCACGTATGAACCAGGCTGCACCGAGCGTGATTGCCAAAGACGGAGACCGGGTCGCCGGTTATGCGCTGGTGATGCCCCGATCTTTTGCCGCCGATGTGCCGGTGTTGCTGCCGATGTTCGAGATGCTGGATGAGCTTTCGTGGCAGGGTAGTCGGCTACGCGAAAATCCGCGCTGGTTTGTGATGGGACAAATTTGTGTGGGAGAAGCGTATCGCGGTCAAGGGGTTTTTGACGGCCTATACGGGAAAATGAAGGAAGTGTACCGGGGTGACTACGATTTTGTCGTCACTGAAGTTGCAGAACGCAACACCCGCTCCATGCGGGTGCACGAGCGTGCAGGATTCGAAACGTTGCACACTTATTTCGATGCTTCGGCTGGTGAGGACTGGCGTGTAGTGGTCTTGGACCTGGTAGAACGTTGAGATTTAGGCGGGAAGCCGCAATCAGCGGGTTATTTGTATCTAGGTAGAAATTATTACTGACATCAGACAACATGAAAAATCAACTTCTTTTTTCGATCAGCCTGTTGCTTGGCTGTCTCTCTTTTTCCCCACTTGCTTTTGCGCAATTGCCGCCAGATTGTGGGGGACCGCCGACCGATGTGCCGCCTGCTGATGATTGCATGGGTGCTTGTATCTATTGTAATTTCAACGGGTTGTTGAGCAGCACCGACGGCTACGCTGCCAATGTTGCACCACCGGGTTTTTGTAGCACAGTCGAGAACGACCAGTGGATTGGCTTTTTGGCGGGTTCGCCTTCTACTGTATTGACCATCACGCCCTCCAACTGTACGAACGGCAATGGCCTGCAAGCGGCCCTCTTTGCGGGATGCAACCAACCGCCATTGTTATGCGAGGTGGGTCAGCAAGGCGGTGGTAGCACCCCACTGGTACTCAACGCTTCTAATCTTATCCCAGGGAAACATTACTACCTGATGGTTGACGGTTATGCGGGCGATCAGTGCGACTTTTCGGTGAGTGTTTCGCCAACGAATATTCAGCCGCCTATGGGGAAGATTTCACAGATTATAGGTCCTGCGCAGGTTTGTCCGGGAGGGACTGCTACTTATCAAGTTCCAAGGGTATATGCGGCTGGAGCCTATCAGTGGATGAGCATGACTTCAGGAGTGTTATTCAATGAGCAGCCTTCTCCATCTATGTTTATCATTCCAGAGGGGGAGTCGGTTAATATGACCTTCCCGTCGGGTATAACTGGCAATGTATCACTTTGTGTCACTCCGGCGAATTCTTGCAATATGGGCGAAATGAAATGCAGAACGATCAATGTTCAGCCTATTCCGGCGACTAACTTGCCAGCAGTATTTTTTTGTCAACACGATTCTCTTCCACCGGGTGTAAAAATATATGAATTCAAATATAAGTCCTGGCTGGGTTGTGACAGTCTTGTACGCCAAAAAATTACGGTAAAACCACCTTTGATCACGAACATCGGCACAAAATATATCTGTAAGGGAAGGTCTATCATGATATGTGGCAAAGCAATCACAACAGAAGGCCCCATTTCTGAAGTATGTACTTCTTTCCAAGGGTGCGACAGCATAGTCACCGGACAGGTGTTTGTTATAGCGCCTCATGCCCACATCGTACCGAACTCTTACGTATTCAGCTGTAAGTATCCCGAAATCACGTTGAGCAACCCTTTCTGCTGCTCGGCATTCGTAGGCACTGGACCAATTCAGCTGTAAGTATCCCGAAATCACGTTGAGCAACAGTATGTCAACTGTGGGGACTATGATCTGGCGTAAATTGCCTGGTACCGTGCTTGGTGTTACTAATTCGCCCTATGTTCAATTGAAAGCCCAAAGTGTTACTTCCGGTTTGCAATACGAATGGACAAGTCCGCAAGGATTCAAGTCGAAGCAACAAAACCCGTTTGTATTTGCTCCTGGCGTCTATACGGTGATTGGCACCGATCCTTCCAATGGGTGTCAGCACTTCGCGACCATTGAAGTGATGATGGAATAAAAAGAGGCCGTCTTACAAGCAGTTTTTTTGACAGGATGACAAAATTTTACAGAATTTAACTTAAAAAGGGCGTAAATCCTGTAAAATCCTGTCATCCTGTCAAAAAAACACCTGTGAGACGGCCTCTTTTTTTCGATCTTCATGTCGAAGCATATTGCCCCGCCATTCGCTTGTTTTAGTGGCAGATCAACAGTTTGGCCATGGTCGAACCCTCTTTCGACGTGCGGATCCAGGCAGAGTAAGCACCGGAGGGCAACGACTTCGCGTCGAAGCTAATCTGACCGTTCTGGAAATTGCGCTGG
>Ga0209181_10007867_pt1 | contig 14461 bp, 18 predicted proteins | sample MAT05_FD_187208 | JGI IMG/M metagenome (GOLD analysis project Ga0209181, IMG submission 187208) | Freshwater microbial communities from Lake Fryxell liftoff mats and glacier meltwater in Antarctica - MAT-05 (SPAdes) (version 2) | ecosystem: Environmental > Aquatic > Freshwater > Ice > Liftoff... | reverse complement strand
GATGCTGTGAGTACGGGTTTTGCGATTGGAACGTTGCCCTTACCTGAAAGCAGACTGTTTGGCACCGATGGCATTCGGGGGCGGGCGGGAGAACTGCTAAGTGCGCCGTTGGCATTGCAGGTTGGGTTTTGGTCAGGACGGGTTCTATTGGCAAATGCCGCTGCGATCGGTCCAGTGGTGATTGGACAAGATTCTCGAAATTCTAGCAGTATGCTGGCGATGGCGCTGTCTGCGGGGTTGACGGCTGCCGGATTGGAAGTGTGGGATTTAGGATTGTGCCCCACGCCAGCAGTTGCTCAGGTGACTGATACTACTGAGGCGATCGGCGGGGTGATGATTTCTGCCAGCCACAATCCTCCACCGGATAACGGCATCAAGCTGTTTGGAGCAAATGGCAGCAAACTGGCGATCGCCCTACAAACCCAAATCGAAGCTGCCCTACGGGGTGACCTGCGAGAATTCACTCAGCCAGCCATCAGCGGCTGGGGAACGCATTACCACCGCCCAGAGTTAGCGAAAGCCTATTGCACCGCGATTCAGCAAACTCTGCAATCGACTTCTGATGAGTTGCCCTTGAGCGGAATGCGAATTGTGCTGGATTTAGCTTGGGGTGCCGCTGTGGAACTCGCCCCGATCGCGTTTCAAGCCTTGGGTGCAGAAGTGATTTGTTTGCATGACCAACCCGATGGCGATCGGATTAATGTTCAGTGTGGTTCCACCCATTTGGGCACCCTTCAAGCGGCAGTCAAAGCCCATCAGGCAGACTTGGGGGTTGCTTTTGATGGCGATGCTGATCGCGTGTTGGCGGTCGATAATCTGGGTCGTCCGGTGGATGGAGACTACATCTTATATTTATGGGGCACGGCGCTAAACCAGAGCAATCAACTGCCCGGAAATACCATTGTGGCAACGGTCATGTCAAATCTAGGCTTTGAGCGCGCTTGGGAAAAACAGGGCGGCAAGCTAGTCAGGGCAAACGTGGGGGATCAATATGTTCATGCAGAAATGCTCAGCCACGGTGCCATGTTGGGCGGTGAACAGTCTGGGCATGTTTTATGTCGTCATTACGGTGTGAGTGGAGATGGGCTGTTAACGGCTCTCCATTTGGCACGGCTAGTCAAGCGATCGGGCGCATCGTTTGCTGATTTGGTGGATCAAAGCTTTCAAACCTTTCCCCAGAAGCTAAAAAATGTGCGGGTTGAAGATCGGGCACAGCGGGTGAACTGGCAAGCATGTGAACCGTTGATGCAAGCGATCGCCACCGCAGAATTGGCAATGGGCGATCAAGGACGTGTGCTGGTGCGCGCCTCTGGAACGGAACCCTTAATTCGCGTGATGGTAGAAGCTGCTAGTGACGATCTCGTTCTCCACTGGACTGACACTTTAGCAGCAGCAGCCCAACGCTACTTGGTTTCATCCAGATAGAATATTGCCACATCCATTCATCGGAAGCAGTAGGTATGGCTTGAGTGTTCAAAATAAGTACACAATAAGGAACGAAGCAACTCATCCCTTATTGTGTTTTGTTGACTTAGTTGCTTAATTAGCGATCGATTGGGGCACTCTGAGCCAATTCAAGTAATTTTGGTAATGGTAGCGAGGTATGTCACAATGCCTCAAGATTCCTGATACGATTCAAAAAACTCAGTGCATCGCACTCAACTAGAGTGGGGAAACTGCCATGCGGCACGGACGAGATCAGATATTTGGACGAGACTATGAGCGTTGCCTGAAAAGTTTAGACTGGGCGATCGCTCAACTCGGCGGCAACGCAGATTCAGAGCAGCTTGCAATTACGGCTGAACTGATTATTCAAACCATGTCAGGACCCTGGCGCTATTTTCACACCTCAGAACATATCTTTGAGGTGGGGGGATCGGACGATGCGATCGAGATCTTAGCCGCCCTGTTTCACGATTTAGTCTACGTTCAAGTAGACCAAGGGGTCAGCGTTAACATTAGTCGTCGCATCGCGCCCTTTGTTAAAGAGATCGATGGAGAGTTGGTGATTTTGGGTCATTCCCAGCTTTTGCCCGATCGCATGTTTGATATGGTTACTCAAATCTTTGGATTTGTTTTAGAGCAAACTTTGCAGCCAGCAGCCGGACAAAATGAATTCCTTAGCGCCGTAATTGGGGCGAAATGCTTAGAACACGCTTTACCGATGAGCGTGATTGCTGAGGTGGTGGCTTGTATTGAAGCGACCATTCCATTTCGGTCTAAATCTGAAACCGGGCAGACTGCTGGAGAACGCCTTCGCGATCGCCTTTTAACGACCAATGAAGAGTTTGGGTTTGGCTGGAGCGAGGATGATTTACACGTCATTGTGCGGCGAGCCGTGCGACTGGCAAACCGTGATGTGGAAAATTTTGCCTACATTTCCTCAGCCGAATTTCTGGACAACACCTGGAACCTGATGCCCGAAACGAATCATGATTTGATTAGCGCTAATTCTTACACCGTTTCTGGCTATCGCCTTTCCCTGCAAAAAATGGAAGGCTTTATGTATTTCCTGAAGCCAGAGGTTGTATTTCAGCGCTACTTGGATGAGCCTGATTTGCCTACGCACAAGTCTGCCATCAGTCGCACTCAAAAGAACCTAGAAGTTGCGCGACTTTATTTAGGCAGTAAGCTGCTCTCCATTGCCGTGATCGAAGCGCTTTCTCAACGGTTAGGGCAAGATATTCCCCTGGCAACCATGATGGGTGAATTGCCCGGTCGCGGCTTGTCAACCGCGCAGTTGGAGAATTTTTTGCCCACGGTTGCTGATCCCGTTATGCCCACAACGCCGTTAGAGCAGGAGGTTTTGGAACTGCTAGAAAAAGGACGCAGTAAGTCTTCTAGCTATGACGTAAAGAATTCTCCCGTCGCCACTTACATGATTAAATCGTTGGGCTTCTCTGAATCGCAGCGGTTGCTTGGATACGCAAAAGAATACTTCAAGCCTAAATTAGCCGATAAGTCAAAATCATCAGGCTTGTCAGGGGAAGAGTTTTTGAGCCACTGCGATCGCACGGTGGTGAAAGGCATTGTGCAAGCGGTGCTGAAAGTGTTTGAAAGGCGAATTGCTGCGATCGGCAATTTTAATGCCAGCGTAAAAATTTAGCACTCTCATCAATCTGTATGAATACAATCCGTTTGGGTCTTGGCTGTACAACTGCCCTTTTGCTTTTTTTGGGGGGTCCCACAGGAATCCATTCTTCTGAACCCTTACCCGTTGCGATCGCCCACTCCAGTCCGATGGATCTGGCGTTCCAACCGGCGATGCCAACGGTTTCAGTTAGCCAGCTTCCCCCACAAGCTCGTCAAACCATTGCCCTAATTCAACGGGGCGGTCCCTTTCCCTATCGCAAGGATGGCACCATTTTTGGCAATCGTGAAAAACGGTTACCCCTAGCACCCAGCGGCTATTATCGAGAATATACCGTGTCTACGCCTGGTTCTCGCGATCGCGGAGCGCGGCGAATTGTCACTGGGCAGCCGCAAGAGTATTACTACACGCAAGATCACTACCGCAGTTTCTCTAAAGTCAAATTGTAGAAGCAGCAAAGGCAGACAGCATGGATGAACTGATTTCAGCATTACAAGGCGATCGCGCTCCCGGACTCTACCAAAGTGCAGCAGACCTAGACCTAGAAGAACTCGCTGCCAGTTGTCAGGAACAAGATTTTCAACTGGGGTATCTTGATGGTGCCACGATTACCAACAAAGCAGAATTCCTGACCGCTTGCGCCACCGCACTAAAATTTCCCAGCCATTTTGGTCACAACTGGGATGCCCTCGAAGAGTGCCTCACCGACTTAGAATGGCTGCCTGGCATTGGCTACCTTTTGCTTTACACCCATCCCAAAACCTTTGCCCAAATGCATCCTAAAGATTGGAAAACCCTAATTGAAATTTTTCAATCTACGATCGATGAGTGGAACGAAACAGATATTCCTATGTACATTGTGTTCAGCGGCGATCGCCCCTTGCTATCTGCGATCGAAATGCTGTAGCAAAGGGAGCTTTCTTTACCTTTTCAATCCCGCTAGCTGCATGGGTTTCAGTCTGTGTCATTAGAAATCCTCAGAATTAAGTAAAGCACAGCTACGCTCAACTTTACTTAAGCGTTTGGCGGGAAAGTTACGTGTGCCGCAAAATCATGTATACGGTATACCGTGATTTCAACCCGTTCCGTATCCTGTAAGACAGAAGAGGCGTTGGGGTCTAGACGTAAACTACTGAGCAATGGACTGAATAGTTCTTATCGGTTCGCAGAATGGCTGGATTACAAACACTCTGATCGGAGAAATTCATAGATATGCTCAAGTTTTTATCAAGGTTCAGCATTCTGATCCTGACAGCTTCTCTTTGTTTTAGCGTTTTGATTGGCAATCCGGTTATTGCCAATGCTGCAAATTTTGACCTAGTCAACCCGTCCATCACTTGGATAGACTCGGTGGGTAATTTCCGCTCTTCATCCTTACTAGCCGCTGTCGCTGAGGCTCCAGTTATGGAAGCTCCACCTATAGAGGCAGTAAAAGAGACCGTTGAGGATGTAAAAGAAGCGGCAGAAGATATGGCGAAAGCTGAAGCGAAAAAAGCTAAGGAAGCAGCAAAGGCTGAGGCAAAAGCGGCTAAAGCTGAAGCGAAAAAAGCCAAGGAAGCAGCAAAAGCTGAAGCGAAAAAAGCCAAGGAAACAGCAAAGGCTGAGGCAAAAAAAATGAAGGAAGCGAAAAAAGCAGAAGAGAAAGCGGCAAAAGTGGCGGCGAAAAAAGCCGCCGCCGAAACAGTAGCCGCAGAGAAAGTAGCTGCGGAGAAAGTAACTGAGGCTGTTTCTGAGTAGTGTTGCGATCGCGTCAGCCTTCTACAAACCACAATTGCACCTAAAAAGGGGGAGCGATGACTGTAGTTTCAGACAAAGGCAGCAATTTTAGTCTAAGCGAGTTTTTAATCAGCGATGGAGCGGCGGGGTTCATCCTGAGTTGGGTCGCCGGATTTGTAGACACTTCAGCATTCATCATTTTGTTTGGCATCTTTACGGCTCACGTCACAGGCAACATTGCCTTGGCAGGAGCCTCTTTTGTCAGTTCCGATGAAGGGTCAACCGTTACAAGATTGTTAATGTTGCCTACATTTATGGTGACGGTTGCTTTAACGTCGCTGTTGGCTCGATATGCTCGGCAGAAGCAATGGTCGGTGTTTGCGGTGTTGCTCACGGCTGAAGCGATCGCCCTGGTGGTTTTCTTAATTATTGGCACCACGCTCTCACCCGCCTTATTGCTGGATGTGCAAGAGGAATACATTTTGCCGATCGCGATGGCGGGAGTGGTTGCCATGGCGATTCAAAATGCCCTGATGAAAGAATCGCACGGAGTATTCAAAAGCTACATTCCAACCACCGTGATGACGGGCAACACCACGCAGTTAACCATCGACTTGGTGAAGGTTCTGAGTTTTAAACTGTCGCGATCGCCGAGCGAAGCCTCACAACAGGAAGCGGCAGAAGCGTTAGAGCGCATGGGACGATTTGTTCCAGTGATTGCAGGGTTTGCATTGGGCGGTGCGGCGGCGGCAGTTTTCATTCTGATGTCCGAAACCTGGTGGAGCTTAATTTTGCCGTTGATGGCAATTACTATCCTGGCGATCGCGGCTTATGTGCAGCATGGGCGATCGTCTGCTGTTGCCTAGTTCTCTCAAGCTTAGGCGACCTAATCTATTCAAATACCGTTAGGAGACAATAGACAATGGAACGGCTGTTTATCTTAATATTAGTTGGCTTGATAGCAGTATCAAATCTGATGATTTCTAGTAGCGTTAATGCACAGATGTTGGGTGCTACAACAGCTACTTTGAATTCTACTTTGGCTGATCAAACTAACTCTAACCCACCCTCTATTCAGCAATTAAAAACTCAAGTTCTTCCAAAAATTGAAAAGATTCTTACCTCTGAGCAAAGCCAACAATTAGAAGCCACCATATTGAAAGGTGAAACCAGTCTGCGTAAAGTATTTAAGTCAATTACCCTTTCTCATGACCAAAAATTCAAATTGGCAACGGTTCTAAAATCGCTGCCCAAAAGAGACACCTTAGCAGCGCTAACGCCAGAAGAGAAGAAGCAATTTTTCACGAAAAAGAAAGAGGCATTCATGCCCACGGCTGAAAGCATCAACGAGAAGATCAGCGCCAGTATGAAAATGAAGGGAACCACTTTACCAGAAGGAGTCAGCGCGAAAATTAGCGCGAAAATGAAGAACGCTGAACAGTTTATGCCAACTCCAGAAACGATTGGTGAAAAAATCAACGCTGGAATGAAAATGATGCAGGATGCAATGGCAGAATAAGGCGCTTTAGCCTAAGTAAGTGATGAGGTTATTTCATGGATTCTTTGACAAATGCTGTAGATTCACAAGCAGTATTGTTAATCGCAGCGATCGCCGTATCTCTATTACTCATTCGATTGATCTTTAGATTCTTAAACGTCGGATTAGGGCTAATTTTGACCATCGTTGTTATTACCTTAGGACTGCAATACATCTTTGGCATTAGTCCAAAAAGTCTGTGGTTTGAAATTAGTCACTTGCCCCAAAATATCATCCATCTCGTGAAGAATTTATGAGTTTCTTGACGAACGCTACGGATGTTGCGATCGAACAAGATCTCAAGCAGTTTTTAATCATCCTTCTGATTGCCTTGGGCGCTGCAATTCTTCCCAAAATATTTGCGTCGCTCCGCCAAATCCCCTACACGCTGCTGTTGGTGATGGTTGGCTTAGGGGTTGGCGATCGCGGATGTTCGCCTGCTGGAGTTGAAAAATGCCTTGCCAACGGTTATGCAGAAAGCGTTCAACAATCCATAATGCCTCTGAGCGATCGCATCACAAAAATCAGTCTGGATACCAAAACATGCCTTTGATGCCCTCAGGATCAGACATAAAGCCGAGCCTGCGATAAAAATCGACGACCTGAGGATCGGCAAACAGCGTGATGTTGCTAATATCCTCGCTACGTAATTTTTTGATGATGTGCTTCATCAACGCTTTGCCAAAACCTTGGCTTTGAAAATCGGGATGAACCACGACATCCCAAATCGTGGCATTGAAGGCATGGTCAGAGGTTGCCCGCGAAAATCCAATCAGACGACGTTGAGTGCCCCGCTGCTCCCACATCGTCACGACTAAAAAGCTGTGCTGAATCGCTTTCTTCACTTTCCGCAGAGGGCGGCGAGACCACCCTACAGCGCTACAAAGCTCCTCTAATTCATAGAGGTCAATTTCTCGATCGGTACTAAAATAAACTTGATAACCGCGATCGCTCGCCCCTTCAACAGATTCCGGCGCGATCGACATAGATTTAGTAGCAGAAGGAGCGTCAGCGGTACTGAATAGGCTTTTCCAAAAACCCATGTAAGCGTAGGTAAAGTAATAAAAGATTGATCTCAGTACAGAATAGTATAGCCTTCATCCCCCTTGATCATTGATTCCTCAGCTTTTAAGTCACCCGTGAGCCAATCAACTTCACAAAAGAGATAAAGCGAAGGCGTAGCCAATGGTTCTAAATTAGTTTAGAGTAATAGCTTCTCCACTGAAGCCTGTCTATCACAGTAGTTGCGCCAACTTTAGGGTTTTAAGTTAAGTAAGCGAGATAGATGTTTAATTATGGCTTTAGGCTTAAAGTCATCCACGGTAGAACTTCTGAAACGTTTTAATCGAGCGTTTCCGCAGTTTTATGAGCAATTTGTCAGCAGCGAAATTCAACTGCAAAACTTACGACTGGCGTATCAGCTTTACAAGACGAAAAAAGCTGTCATTGAACTCAAACCCGAAGGCAGTAAAAGCGCTCTGCATTTTGCTTATCGCAATCAATCTTTTTTGCTCAGTGATATTTTTGGCGTATTGGCTGCCTACGGCTTAACGATTCACAGTTTGAGCCTGTATGGGCAGATTTATCCGCCGATGTTGGTTTTTGTGAAGCTGATTGTATCGCGGAGTGGCAAAGCCTTAACCGAAAAAACTGCCGAAAACGTTTGTAGAGCCGTTCGAGAGGCTTTAGCAGGTCGGTTTGAGGTGGAAGAAATGCTGGCGGTTGAGTTTAACCTGGATGCTGGCTTGGAGCAGGTAGAAACGGAATTTTACGTTGATCCGGTGTTTCACCTACCCGCTCTGCTGATTGAGGCGGATAACCAACCTGGGTTGTTTTATAAGGTGATGTATGCAATTTGGCAGGAAGATTTGATGGTTGTCAATGCCAATTTGCTCGTGTGGCGAGGGCGAACTCGCTTGATTCTTTATCTGCTGGGACCCAACGAAAGTATTATTCCAGAATATCTGGGGCAAAAAATTGCCGAAGGGGTGCGGCAACGGTTGCTAGGAAGAAGGTTTTAGAAGGGCAGTTTTGAGTTTTGAATTTTGAGTTTTGAGTTTTGAATTTCCCTGAAAGGGCAAGAATTTTTTGGAAACCGGAAGAATGGGGTTAGCCCCGTCGTTCAGGACGGCTTTTCTTGATTGGCAATATACGCTTTAAGCACCTCTATTGGGGCACCTCCCACCGATAGGGCGAAATAACTAGGACTCCATAAAGCTGTTTTGCCGTAAGGCTTCTTTAAGCCAGCTTGTCCGTACCGTCTACTAGAGACTCCTTTTAAGGCATTCACTATCTGAGATATGGACAGCTTGGGTGGGTACTCAATCAGTGAATGGATATGATCGTCTTCCCCATTGAATTCTAGGATTTTGAAGTCCATAGATTGAGCCACAGTCTTGAAGGATTCTTCAATCAGATTCAATCCTTCCAAGGTGAGTATAGTCCGTCTATACTTTGTGACGCAGACCAAATGTATCTTAAGGTCTGTAACGCTGTGTCTTTCTCTTCTGTAGGCATCCATTTTAATGCAGACCGTGTTATTGTGAGTACAGACCAACATAGCACAAAGCAATGAAAGCCCGGTATCAATACAGATTCTACCCGACAGACCAACAGCAAAAGAGCCTAGCTCAATTGTTTGGTTGTGTGCGGGTGGTCTTTAACGATGCTTTGCGGCTTTGCAAAGACTCTGAAAAGCTGCCTAGTGTCTACGATCTGCAAAAGATTGTGATCACTCAGGCTAAGCGAACAGAGGAAAGGTCATGGTTAGCCGATGTCTGCAATACTCCGTTGCAGCAATCTATCGGAGATTTAGGAGTTGCTTACAGGAACTTTTTCGACTCCCTGAAAGGGAAGCGCAAAGGCAAAAAAATAAGCAAGCCCAAGTTTAAGAAAAAGGAGAATGCACAGTCAGCGAGGTTTACAACCAATGGCTTCAAGATCAACGGTGATTCTGTATCCCTGGTAAAAATTGGTAGTTTGCATCCTGTTTGGTCTAGGGAGTTGCCAGCAGCCCCTAGCTCTGTCACGGTGATCAAAGACTGTGCCAATCGCTATTTTCTAAGCTTTGTTGTAGAAGTTGAGCCTGTCAGTCTGATTGCCCAGAACCAAAGCATCGGGATTGATTTAGGGATAAAGACGTTTGCATTCATGAGCAATGGTGAGAAGGCGATAAGCCCTGATTACAGCAAGCTAACCCGCAAGGTAAAGCGCTTGAATCGGAGGATGGCAAGACAGCTTAAAGGCTCTAACCGTAGGGCTATTACTCGTCTCCAGTTAGCCAAGACTCACGCTGAAATAGCCGACTTGCGGTCTGATTTTCTGCACAAGCTATCCACCAAAATCGTTAGAGAGAATCAATCTATCGCTTTGGAAGATTTGAACGTGTCCGGCATGGTCAAGAACCGCAAGCTCTCTAGAGTGATCAGCTTGCAAGGGTGGAGAGCTTTTAGGACTTTGCTAGAAGGCAAGGCGGCTAAATACGACAGGACTCTAACGGTGATCAGCCGTTGGGAACCGACTAGCCAAGTTTGCTCAGATTGCGGTTTCAGATGGGGCAAGCTCGACCTCAAGGTCAGGACTGTAACTTGTGTGAGTTGCGGTTCTGAACACGACCGAGATGAGAATGCAGCCAAGAATATACAAAAAGTCGGCACCGGGTATGGGCACGACTCTAAATGTGCAGGGAGCGCTTATAAGACTGGCTTGCCAGCAATGCGTGATGAACTGCAAAGAATCACCGCTCCTTTAGGACGGTGAGTATATCAACGCTTTAAATGTAAAGCTGCTTGACGTTGGCGATCGGCATTCGGGAGAGAACACCCAAAGTCAACGGCGATCGCTCTCCCTGATTAAAGTGTTCAGCAGCAGCACAGGCAATCATGGCGGCGTTATCAGTGCAAAATTCCAGCGGCGGAAACAGGACTCGTAGGTTATGTTTGGTAGCCGCAGCTTGGAGATGCTGACGCAAACCGCTGTTCGCTGCCACGCCTCCCCCAACCGCGATCGTGTTTAATCCATAGTCCAGCGCACAAGCGATCGCCCGCTTCGTCAATCCTTTTGCCACGGTTGCTTGAAAGCTTGCCGCCAAATCTTCCACGGGTAGGTCAGGCGATTCTTGCTGGAGCTTTTGAGTCAGGCGCAGAACCGCAGTTTTTAAGCCGCTAAAGCTGGAGTCGTAGCGGTGAAAGCCGCCTTCTGGTAAGGAAATTTGACCTTCTGGCAGGGGAAACGCTTTGGGATTTCCCTTTTTTGCGAGGCGATCGAGGATCGGACCACCGGGATAGCCGAGATTCATCAGCCGCGCCACTTTATCAAACGCTTCCCCAGCGGCATCGTCGCGAGTTTGCCCTACGGTTTCGTAGTCTCCACAGGCTTTCACCAAAATCAGGCTGGTATGTCCCCCAGAAACCAGCAGACAGACGAAAGGTGGTTCTAAATCGGGGCTGCTGAGATAGGAGGCGTAGATATGTCCTTCCAGGTGATGGACTCCTAGAAAAGGCTTTTGATGGACGATCGCCAGGGTTTTTGCGGCAGTCACTCCCACGAGCAGCGCACCCACCAATCCAGGCGTACAGGTGGCGGCAACTCCATCAATGGCTGACCAAGTAAGCTGAGCAGAATCCAACGCTTGGGCGATCGCTAGATTCAGCAACTCCACATGCTGGCGCGAGGCAACCTCTGGCACCACCCCGCCATAGGGTTGATGAGTCGCAATCTGAGACGACACAATGCTGCTCAAAATGGTGCGATCGTTGACTATCGCCACGGCTGTTTCGTCACAACTTGTTTCAATTGCTAAAATGGTCGCCATTTGCTGGTAATTTCTTGAGGAAATAGGCTGTTTACTGAGCTTAACTTGGACGAGTATGCTCGCGCGCTTGCTGCTAAACAGTCTAGCGAAGATAGCCTGACAACCGTCCATTCTCATTTTGTTAACACAACGTTCATTTTTGTAACAAAGGGAAACAATTCCATGCGCCGATTGTTTGCTCTCATGATTGCGGTTACCCTCTGGTTCGGATTCACTCCGTCTCAGCCCGCTTATGCTTTTAATCTGACTCCTTGCAGCGAAAGTGCCGCCTTCGCCCAGCGTGCCAAAGACTCGGTTAGCTCCACAGCCGCTCGACGCTTCGATGCCTATGCGAAGTCTGGAGTGCTGTGCGGTGAAGATGGTCTGCCTCACCTAATTGTGGATGGTAGCCTAGCTCATGCTGGTGAATTTCTGATCCCTAGCATTCTGTTCCTGTATATTGCAGGCTGGATTGGCTGGGTCGGTCGGGCATACATTCAAGCAGCTAAGAAAAGCGGTTCTCCTGAAGAGAAGGAAATCATTATTGATGTCCCTCTCGCCATCAAGTTCGCGCTTTCTGGTTTTGCATGGCCCCTGATGGCTTTGAAGGAATTCACCACCGGGGAATTGACCGCCAAGGATAATGAAATTACTGTTTCACCCCGCTAAATCCCTCACCTGATCTATTCCTAGGAGAATCCTTCATGAAATATTTTTTGAAGTACCTGTCTACTGCTCCAGTGATTGCTACCGTTTGGATGGTCATCACTGCTGGCATTTTGATCGAGTTCAATCGCTTCTTCCCTGATTTGCTGTTCCATCCGTTGCCATAAGGTAGGGACTTGTTATTCAGTTGCTAGAGAGGGCGATCGCACTACTGCGATCGCCCTCTCTCTTGTTTTTCAGCACTCAGTTTTCTGCGATCGCCGATGCCGTATTTCTCGTGTTGCGATCGCGCTTCTTTACTCTGGCATGGTTACACAATCAGCAGTGATGAATGGGCTGGCATCCGTAACGCAGGGTGGCAAACCGGGCGCGACGACAGGCAATCCTTGACTCTCTCGGTCTGCGACTTCCAGGTTCAAACTCAGCAAAAACTGAAGCGGATCATCACTTGCTTTCATGCCATAGGCTTCTCGCACTGCTGCATCCAGTTCAGCTTGGGCTTTGCGAAGGGGATTGTCGCCAGGAAGATCGAGGGTGCGATAGAGATCGCGCAAACTCCACTGATTTTCCGTCATCACCCTACGCCGCAATTGCCGCAACTTCACCGCCGCCGCTGCCACTTTCTTCACCTGTGCCAGTTTGGGCGATCGTGATTAGAAATGTTTCCAGGGCAATTCTTTAGGACGAGCTTTCAAGTTTTCTTTGAAGTAAACAGAGGTATTAGATTCTCTAGCTTGTCTCATCAAAGCCTCGACCCAAATCCACTCAGGCTGAAATTCAGGCTCTTTACTAGTACGACTTTGACCGCCAATAGCAATCAAATCGAACATATCTAGGCTCTCGAAATTCAATGGCTCTAACATTGGTTCTATAGATAGCCATTTGACCTTAGCCTGAATATTTCTAAATGATTTTTCTGCAAGAGAGACTCTTGATTGAGTGTCAACGGTCGTACCAACCCAAACGTTATCTGGAAAGCCGCCCAACTTATCATTAATTTCCTGCAATCTTTGTGGAAACTTCGTCAAAAAAAGAAAATTCCATTCTGGAGATGCTTTAACTGTTTGAAAGACCTGAAAAATCCAGTCTTCGGGAACCCATTTGCCAAATAGATCCGCCATTGAGCAGGTAAACACATTTTTGGAAAATACTTGAGCATCGTCAAGATTAATTCGTCTCTTTTGAGCCTCGTTTTTTATCCGCTCAGGAGACATTGGCTTCATGTTTTGAGGCGCACGAAGCCTGCTTGGATAGAAAGTTGGTTCAAAGTTAGTTTCATAAAATCGATTGGCAATATCTCGTGCGTAGCAATATGGACATCCGTGCCAGCAACCAGTTACAGGGTTCCAAGTCCACCAAGCCCAATCAACCATCTCGTTAGTGCTGTTGAATTGAGCTTTAGTATCACTGTGAACGATGTACAACTTACGTCCATCTTCTAAATCAAGAACTTGAATGTTCTCTTGCTCTGCAAAAAGAGAGGGTTGTAAAACTTTATTCATGATTCAGTTTCCCGTTCTTCTAAATCTGAATTTGGCATATCGAAATTCAAGGTTGTTTGAATTGAAACCGATCCATCGTTATAAATGCCAGGTAATGGATTAGATCTAGGATTAAATAAGTGGTCTAAAATCCCCTTGCCGATATCACCATCAACACTGTAAAGCTGAATTTTAATCAAATCTTTTTGCTTAGCCCAGTTAGTAGCATAAATAAAAGTCCACTTCAGAGAAGGATTTTCAGGCTTGCGTACAAAGATTTTCTCCTTCCCATGTCCAGTAATTATCTCTTCAAGAGAGTAAACCTCCCAGTTTGCTTTCGGGTTAGACTCCCAACGCTTTACATAGGTAGTGGCTACATTCATCAAGAGATCCACTTTTCTCATTTGAGGAAGTTGAAAAACATCCTTAATTTCTCTGATTGGAAAATCTTGTTTGCCATTAGGATCTGAATATACTAAACCGTGAAACTTAGAATCAGCAAGGTCTTGAGAGATGTTGATTAATGAGTTTTTGTTATCACCCAACCAATAATGTGGCTCACAATTCAGCTTTAATTCTTCTATTGTCCTCTTTAAAATTTCTAAGGATTCTTTGTTGGCATCACAAAAGTGACATATTGGCTCTATCCCTTGCCCATTGAGTTCTTGTAAAGCAATGATGGGCGAACCAAGTGTTTCATCACCAACTTCCCCGTAGTCAGGCTGATAACCAGCCCCACAATTTAAATCGATGTAGATGTATTTAGAGGACTCATTATTAGGTTTGTCGAAAATCAACTTACATACGCGGGCATGATAACCCATAAGATAGCGAAACCCTTTGAGCTTATAAGGAGTTGCAGCAGAGTATTGTTGCCCAGTGCGCGTAGTGTCTTTCGGCATGATTTTTAATGGTTCACATTTTTAGTCTTCATTATCAAGAGTACGTCTATACTATCTTTATTTGAGCAGCATTAGCTTATAGGCACTAAACCCAAATTAATTCAGGGTCAAGGCAAATCCGGGCAGCACATCCTCGCCGGAAAGGATGTCTGGATGCGGCAATAGCTCAACGGGTTGTCCTTGGCGGTAAATTTCAACCTGTTTTGTTTCTGGGTCAATTAGCCAGCCCAAGCGCACCCCACTTTCCATATATTCGCGCATCTTTGCCTGGGCATC
>Ga0209181_10007864_pt1 | contig 14465 bp, 14 predicted proteins | sample MAT05_FD_187208 | JGI IMG/M metagenome (GOLD analysis project Ga0209181, IMG submission 187208) | Freshwater microbial communities from Lake Fryxell liftoff mats and glacier meltwater in Antarctica - MAT-05 (SPAdes) (version 2) | ecosystem: Environmental > Aquatic > Freshwater > Ice > Liftoff... | reverse complement strand
CGGCACAGGCGCAGGCCCGATTGCGCGCCGCCGCCGCGACCGTCGAGACCGTGACGAACGTACGGCAGGCGTGGGTGCGGGCGGTGGCCGCACAACAATCCGTGACGTATTTCACGCAAGTGATGGAAGCCGCCGAGGCGAGCGCCGAACTGGCCCGGCGCATGTACAAAGTCGGCAACTTCAGCCTGTTGCAGCGCGCGCGGCAACAGGCTTTTTACGCCGAGGCCGTGGCCGACCTAGCGCGTGCCAATCAAGCCGCACTGACAACACGAGAGCAATTCATCCGGCAGCTCGGACTCAACGCCGATCTCGCCGAGAAACTGGCGTTGCCCGGTCGATTGCCCGACCTGCCAAAAACCGCCATGACTGAATCTGTCGTCGCCCAGTCGGCGGTGGCCGAGCGGCTCGACATCCGCATGTCTACCGCCGACCTTGAAGCCGTCGCCGCCAAGAATGGGTTCGTCAACGCGACTAGTTACATCAACGCCTTCCACCTCGGGGTTGTGAACAACAGCGAGACCGGCAAGCCACGCCAGCGAGGCTACGAGTTGGAACTCATGCTGCCGGTGTTTGATTGGGGCGACGCACGCCGCCAGCAGGCGACGGCTGAATATGCCGCAGCGATGCAACGCGTGTATCAGACGGCAGTCGATGCCTCGTCGAGCGTTCGTGAACAGTATTTTGCCTATCGCACATCGTACGAGGTCGCCAGTCACTACCGCACTGAAATCGTGCCGCTTCGAAAACTGATCGCCGATGAAATGCTCCTGAAGTACAACGGCATGCTCACCGGCGTATTCGACCTGCTTGCCGAAACGCGCGCCCAGATCAACAGCGTCATCCTCGCCATTGATGCCGAGCGCGACTTCTGGCTCGCTGACGCCGCACTGCAAGCCACCCTGCTGGGTAAGCCAACCACCACCGCCAATATGACCACGCCCGCTGGGCCAGCCGCGCCCGGCGGCGCTGGCCATTAGTCCCACAAGAGAACGCAACCATGACCAATCGCAGACAATTTCTTTCCGGTGCCACGTTGCTGGCCGGTGCCGCCGCCGTTAGCAAGGCGGCGATGGGTGCCGTACCGGAGGCACCAATGCAGGCGAGCGCGCTGACTGCGCCGCCGCTGCCTCCCGCCACCGGGCGCCCGTACCGGCCGGTGGTCACGCTAAACGGCTGGACGCTGCCGTTTCGGATGAAAAACGGCTGGAAAGAATTCCACCTGGTGGCCGAGCCGGTGGTTCGTGAAATCGCACCGGGCATGAAAGCGCGTCTATGGGGCTACAACGGGCAGTCGCCCGGCCCGACCATCGAAGTCGTCGAAGGCGACAAGGTGCGTTTGTTTGTCACCAACAAGCTGCCCGAGCACACCACCATTCACTGGCACGGCCAGCGATTACCCAATGGCATGGATGGGGTGGGGGGATTGAATCAACCGCAAATCAAGCCGGGCCAAACGTTTGTGTATGAATTTGAAGCGCGTCGACCGGGTACTTTCATGTATCACCCGCACGCCGATGAGATGACACAAATGGCGATGGGCATGATGGGCTTCTGGGTGACACACCCGAAGCATCCAAAAGCAACGCCGGGTTACCAAGACTGCGACCGCGACTTCTGTTTTTTACTCAACGCCTATGATATTGAGCCGGGCAGCGCGGTACCCAAGGTCAATACTATGCTCGACTTCAATCTGTGGACGTGGAACTCACGCGCCTTCCCGGGGATCGCGCCGTTGATCTGTCGTCAAGGTGACCGGGTGCGGATTCGCGTCGGCAATCTGACCATGACCAACCATCCGATGCATCTGCACGGGCACGAGTTCAGCGTGACGCAGACCGACGGCGGCATCGTGCCACCACAAGCGCGCTGGCCTGAAGTGACCACCGATATTGCGGTCGGGCAAATGCGCGCCTTTGAGTTCGTCGCCAGTGAGCCAGGCGATTGGGCGTTTCACTGCCATAAGTCGCACCACACCATGAATGCAATGGGCCACGATGTACCGACCATGATCGGCGTTGATCACCGCGACGTCGTCAGCAAGATCGCCAAGCTGATTCCGGACTACATGGTGATGGGTGAGCGCGGTATGGCCGACATGGGTGAGATGGAAATGCCGCTACCGGAGAACACGCTACCGATGATGACCGGCACCGGACAATTCGGCCCGATCGAGATGGGCGGCATGTTCACCACCCTCAAGGTGCGCGCCGATCAGAAACGCGACGACTACACCGACCCGGGCGACTACACGTTTCCGAAAAATCAAGTTGCCTACGAATGGACAGGTGCATCCGTGAACCCGATCAGCGCCCCAACGTCGCGCGGCGGGGTCATCGATCCGGCCTCCGGCAACGTTAAACAGATTCGCGAGACCACGCTGACCGTTCGTAAGCCCAACGGCCACGCCGGACATCATTAACAATGCCAGCGCCAAACGCGGCAACACGCAAAAGGACCACCCCATGAAAAACCACCAGCTTCGAAACATCATCGTCACCAGCGGCGTAATGCTGGTGCTCACCGGTGCGCTCATGATCGCGCCGGTGGCGACCGCGCATAGCGAAAAAGCACACGGCACGCAGAAGAAAACGCTGTCGGTCGACGAGCATGCGTGGGGGCGCGAAGGCGACCCGAAAAAAGCCACACGCACCATCAATATCAAGATGACAGACAACATGCGTTTCACACCTGACACCGTTGAGGCCAAACAGGGTGAGACCCTCAAGTTTGTGGTCTCCAACAACGGCAAGGTCATGCATGAAATGGTGATCGGTACAAAGCAAGAGCTCGCCAAACACGCCGAGCTTATGAAAAAACATCCCAACATGGAACACGACGAGCCGTACATGGCGCACGTTGCCGCAAGCAAGAAGACCGACATGGTGTGGCAATTCACCAAAGCAGGCACGTTTGAATTCGCCTGTCTCATCCCCGGGCACTTCGAGGCGGGTATGCGCGGGACCATTCGCGTGCTGCCAGCGAACTAAAAACCGTTTTTAAACGCCAACCAGAAGGACACCACCAAATGAAAAAATCCCTAGCTTCGCTTGCATCACTCGTCGCCGCGCTCACCATCACCGGCACTCCTCCCATGACATTCGCCCAATCTACAGCCGCGCCACAAAAGGTTGATGGCCAAGCGGCGGCCAAGCCAGAAATGATTGACGCTGAGATCAAAAAAATCGACAAGGACGCGCGCAAGATCACACTCAAGCATGGTCCGATCAAGCACCTTGATATGCCGGCCATGACGATGGTTTTTCAGCTCAAAGATGGCGTGATGCCGGCCGATCTCAAAGTCGGCGACAAAGTAAAAGTCGCCGTTGAGCAGACCAAGTCGGGCTATTTGGTCAGCACTATCGAAGCCGCGAAATGACGGCTGCCGTGAGGTCAACAATGAGGGCCTGCCTGCCATCCTTGAACGTCGCGGCGCTGGCGGCCGCGCTGCTGGTCACCACTGCTGCCGTCGCGCAAAGTGCGTCGCCAGCCAAGGCCGAATCTCCGGGAACCGCAAAGGTGATCGCCGTGGTCAATCAACTACGTGAAGCGATTCGATCGGGAGACGTGGCGTTGGCCGAACGTGCCCTCGCCGAAAACGTGACAATCTTCGAGCAGGGCCATGTCGAGTCCTCGCGGGCCGAGTACATGGGCCACCACTTCAAGGAAGACGTTGTCTACGCCAAGCTCGTGCCGTCGAAGGTGGTTTCAGTCAGTACGGCCGTTGATGCGGGAATGGCGCTGGTCACCGCGACCACAACAACGGACGGTCTCTACAAGGACAAGCCGGTGAAGAGTGCTGGCGTGGAAACCTATGTGTTGCGCCTGCGTGATGACGCTTGGCGCATCGAACATATTCACTGGTCAAACAGGAAGCGCCAATAATGCGTCCGATTCAATTTAGCCGATCCGCCGTGCGGCTTGCGGTTTCAACTTGTGTGGTGAGCGGCGGACTCGCCACCCTTCCGCTTGCCGTCAGCGCCAAACCGATCGCGTTTTCCGAGGCGGTTACCGTGATGCACGAGCGCGAATTCAACATGCGCGCCACCGAGGTGTACTACGCACCAAAACATTGGTGGTCGTTGGGTATTGCCGACATGCAGATGAACTCTGACGACAAGAAGCGCTACATGGACGCCAGCTTCGCGCAGGTCAACTTTCTGGTGAAGCGCTGGAACATGCCGAACGCGCAGGGCAACCTGTTTGCATCCGCCGGCTACGGTTGGGCTTACTCCACCAAGGAGGGCGTCATGGGTCTCGCGCATCCGGGCCACATGGTTGCGCAAACAGCGCGCTATAGCGAATCCGCGCGCCGTTTTGTGTTGCAGGGCGACTATGAAACGCGGCAGTTCTATTCGAGTTTCAAAATGGATGTCCACCAGACGCCGCTATTTTTTGACCGAACCGACACCGCGCAATTGGGCTTTTCGCCGGTCGCACACGACTACGAAGATTTGGCGGTGTGGTTCGTCGCCCAGGTCAAAAAGTATCGTGGCATGAACGACAAGACCGAGGCCGGGGCGTTTGTACGACTGTTCAAGAAAAACGTCTGGGTTGAGATTGGCATGACGGAAAGCCGCAAGTCGCAGATGATGCTGATGATAAATTACTGAAACTTTTAAACTTCAATCTCCAAGGAGCAACACATGAAAAAATTCACCCTCGCCGCCATGATTCTGGCTGCTGCTGCATCAAACGCCTTCGCCTCCAGCAAGACCATCCAGATCGGTCTCGACGGACTGGTGTGTGCGTTCTGCGCACAAGGCGTTGAAAAGAAACTCAAAGCCCAAGCTGCCACCGACAAGGTGTTTGTCAGCATCGACAAGAAGGTCGCCGTGGTCGCGCTAAAGGCCGGCCAGGATATTGCCGACGCGACCATTAAAACCGAGATCACCGATGCGGGTTACGTGGTGAAGTCGATCGCACGCAGCGATGAATCTTTCGAAGCGCTGACCAACAAAATCAAGTCGAGCAAGTGATCGCTGCGGACAAGAGCGCGCTCGATCCGGCCGGCAGGAGCGCGCTGGATCCAGCCGCACGGGGCGCGCATGCTCCGGCCGACAGGGGCGCGCTGGACCCGGCCGCACGGGGCGCGCTGGACCCGGCGCTTGGGCAAAACACGGCCGCGTCGTTCGCCTCACTCTTCACCAGCGGCAGTACGCTGATTTGTTGCGCGCTGCCGGCCCTATTGGTGTCGATCGGCGCAGGGGCCGCATTGGCGGGGTTGGTGACGACATTCCCGCAAATCATCTGGCTGTCCGAGCACAAGGCTGCAATGTTCACGGTCGCAGCCGTGATGTTGATCGCGGCCGGTGTCATGCAGTGGCGGGCGCGCAGCCTGCCATGCCCCGCTGATGCCGCGCTCGCAGCCGCCTGCACCAGAGCGCGGAAATGGTCTGCCGCGATCTACGCGTTTTCTGTGCTGATGTTTGTCACCGGCTTCTTCTTCGCGTTTATCGCGCCGGCAATCTTCGCATAAAACTCGTTTATTGGCGGGCGTTTCCAGAAGTTTTTGCCTGAAGACGCCCGCCAAATATAGACTTTCGCCGAGGGGAGCTTCTAGAAACCTAAAAATTTAGTCGCCCCGGCCCCCGATTCAATCATTCGAGGGCAGGCTCCGGCCGGGGTCCAAGTTTGATCGCATATCAACGATTTACAGAACTTGGGTACCGGCCTGCGCCGGTACGACAGGGGATTTTAGAAGTTCCCCGAGCGGCCCAGCCTACCAAATGATAATGCGCTGCTCAGGTGCGAGGTACATCTTGTCGCCCTCTTTGACGCCGAAGGCTTCATAGAAGCCGGGTTGGTTACGTGGCGTCGCAAAGCCGCGCACCGGAGCCGGTGCATGCGGGCCGGTCTTGAGTTGCACGATGATTGCATCCGGGCGCGATTTGCTGCGCCACACCTGCGCCCAGCCCATGAACAGCCGCTGCTCGCCGGTGAAGCCGTCGAGTACCGGTCCTGCTTTTCCAGCCAACGACAACTTGTAGGCTTTGTAGGCGATGGCGAGGCCAGAGTTGTCACCGATGTTCTCGCCGAGCGAGAGTGCGCCGTTCACGTTGTAGCCCGGAATCGGAGAATAGGCGGAATACTGTGCGGCCAGCCCTTTGGTCTTGGCGGTGAATTTTTCGCGGTCTTCGGCGGTCCACCAGTTGCGCAGATTGCCGACCTCGTCCGACTGACTGCCCGAGTCATCGAAGCCGTGTCCAAGCTCATGGCCGATCACAGCACCAATACCACCGTAGTTGACCGCGTCGTCGGCTGCGGCGTTAAAAAACGGCGGCTGCAGAATGCCAGCCGGGAAGGTGATCTCATTGCGTCGCGGGCTGTAGGAGGCATTCACCGTTTGCGGCGTCATGCCCCACTCGGTGCGATCAACCGGCTTGCCGAGTCGATTGATGTTGCGCTGATACTCGGCCGCGCTGATGCTCTTCAGGTTGGCGATCAAATCATCCTTAACAATGGTGATCGCTGCGTAATCGCGCCACTTGCTGGTGTAACCGATCTTCGGGCTCACTGCGGCGAGCTTCTTTCTCGCCTGTTTCTTGGTGTCGGCACTCATCCAATCGAGGCTATCAATGCTTTGGCCGTAAGCGGCTACCAGATTCGCAACCAGCTTTTCCATGCGCGCCTTGCTCTCTGGCGGAAAATGTTTGACAACGTAGAGCTTGCCGAGTGCATCGCCGAGCGACGCGTCGACCAGCCGCACACCGCGTTTCCAAGATTCTTCGTTGGCCGGAACGCCGCGCAGGAAGGTGCCGCTAAAAGCAAAGCTTTCATCAACAAACGTCTTGGAGAGGAACGGCGCATAGCGGCTGACGACGTGCCATTTGAAATACGCCTGCCAGGTTGCGAGCGGCGTTGAATCCGCGAGTTTGCCAAAGGCGGTGAGGTAGCTCGGTTGTGCAACAACAACAGAACTCACCTTACCTTCAACACCAGCACTGCGAAGATGCAAATTCCAATCGTAGCCGGGCGCCAACTCAGCCAACTTGGACAACTCCATCTTGTTGTAGGTCTTGACCGGATTACGGTTCTCGACACGCGTCCATTGACCGCGCGCCATTTCCGTTTCCAGCGCCATCACCGCCTTGGCGCTAGCGGCCGCATTGGTGTCACCGGCGGCAGCCAGCATCTTCTCAACCAGCGCAACGTACTTCACGCGCGCATCGGCAAGCTTTGGATCAGTCTCGTTCAAATAGTAGTCGCGATCCGGCAGACCGAGGCCACTTTGTGAGATAGCCACCACATACTGTGTTGCGTCCTTCGCATCCTGCACCACGCCCATACCGACCGGTGCGGTAACCCGCATCTGATTCATCGACGCCACCATCGAGGCAATCTCAGCCTTGCTCTGCATCGCGTCAATTCGTGCAAGGTCAGCTTTCAGCGGCGCCATGCCGCGCTTCTCACGTGCGCCTTCGTCAATGAAGCTCGCGTACAAATCGGCAATCTTCTGTGCCTCTGAACCGGACGCTTTGTTGGGTGCCTTCATCTGCTCTTCGATAATGGCGCGCAGATTGACCACGGCCAGATCGCGCAGGTCATCGAATGAGCCACGGCTCGCCTTGTCGGCCGGCAGTTCAACACTCTTAAGCCAACCGCCGTTAGTAAACGCGTAAAGGTCGTCCTGTGGTCGCACACTGCGATCGAGGTTCTTCAGTTCAATGCCAGATGACGCAAAAGCGGGTGCCGTGACTCTCGTCATTTGCTCGGGCGTATGCGCGATGGCAGCTGGCAACGTAGCGGCAAGCAACGAGAGCGAGACGGCGCGCGCCAAGACAGTATTGATTCGATTCACAAGCGTGTCCTTCTGGTTAAAAAATTGATCGTAGAGAATGCGACAAGAGGAGGATTATCGCGCGTCGGCCGAGACGACTTGCGCTAGCAAAATAGCAAGCGATACTCAGCCGAATATGAGGCTGGCTGATGACTTTTAGGCATAACGGCGTCCATTGGAATCATAGAAAACGCCTAGCAAACACCAATAACGACGGCCACTTTCAGCCTTAATTGGCTGAAAGTGGCCGTCGATGCTAGGCTTTCTTGATCTTCTTCCAGGCCCACGGACCAAGCAGGATCAACGCCGTGATCGCCAGTAGCGTGGCGGAGAGCGGCTTTTGCAAGAAGATCGTCCAGTCGCCCTGACTGATGGAGAGCGATCTGCGGAGTTGGGCTTCCGCCAGCGGCCCGAGGATCATGCCAATGATGACGGGTGCGGTTGGAAAATCGTAGCGCCGCATGAGGAAGCCAAGCAGCCCGATCGTGTAGAGCAAGAAAATATCGAACGCGGATTGGCGCATACCGAACACGCCGAGGGTGGCGAAAATCAGGATGCCCGAATACAGCATCGGCTTGGGGATCTTCAGCAACTTCACCCAGATGCCGATCAATGGAAGGTTTAACACCAGCAGCATTACGTTACCGATGTACATCGAGGCGATCAGCGCCCACACCAGATCGGCTGAATTGACGAACAATAACGGGCCCGGCTGCAAGCCATATTGTTGAAAGGCCGCCAGCAAAATCGCGGCGGTAGCCGATGTCGGCAGGCCAAGTGCCAATAGTGTGGTCATGGTACCGGTCGAGGAGGCGTTGTTGGCAGCCTCCGGTCCGGCGACGCCTTCAATCGCGCCTTTGCCAAACTCTTCCGGATGCTTGGATAACTTCTTTTCCATTGCGTACGAAAGGAATGTCGGGATCTCTGCTCCGCCGGCAGGAATGGCACCAAACGGAAACCCGATTGCGGTGCCGCGCAGCCACGGGCCCCACGAGCGTTTCCAGTCCTCTTTCGTCATCCAAATGGAGCCGTGCATCTCGTTCATGGTTTCCTGAACCTTGCGGTCCTTCGATGCGGTCCACAGGGTTTCACCGACCGCAAACAGGCCAACGGCTACCGTGACGACCTCGATGCCATCGAGTAACTGCGGCACGGCGAACGCAAAGCGTGCGGTACCCGATTGCGTATCGATACCCACCAGCCCAATGGCCAGCCCGATGAACAGTGCCGTCAACCCACGTAGCGGCGATTCACCGAGCACCGCCGAGACAGTGACGAACGCCAACACCATCAAGGCAAAGAATTCCGGCGGCCCAAACTGGATTGCGACATCAACGACGAGCGGGGACACGAAGGTCAGCGCGATGACGGTCAACGTACCCGCGACAAACGAGCCGATCGCCGAAGTCCCCAGCGCGGCCCCCGCGCGCCCGCGCTTGGCCATCTTGTTGCCCTCCATCGCGGTAACGATGGTAGCGGACTCGCCCGGCGTATTAAGCAGGATTGAGGTGGTCGAACCGCCATACATGGCGCCGTAATAAATGCCGGCGAACATAATCAGCGCCCCGGAAGGATCGATTTTGCTGGTCACCGGCAGCAACAAGGCGATTGTTACCGCAGGCCCGATGCCGGGCAACACGCCGATCGCTGTACCAAGCGTGACGCCTACCAGACACCAAAGCAGGTTTTGCATGGTCAGGGCGAGTGTAAATCCCTGTAACAGTGAATTCAGAACTTCCATCGTCACCCCTTAGACGCCCCACCGTGTGAACGACATGAACGACATGAACATCGTGAGCGACGTGAGCGACGCGAACGACATCAGTCAGCCGATCGGCTTTTGATCAAAACGGCAGTACGCCCGCAGGCAAGGCCAACCCCAGACCATAGGTGAAAAACGCGTAGGTCAGCGCCGCAATGGTCAGGCCGATCGCCGCGTTGCGTCCGTAAGCGCGGCTATCAAAGCCGCGCGCTGCCATCACAAACAGCAGCGTGCCGGCGATCACAAACCCGGCGGGAACAATCAACAAACCATTGACGATCAGCCCCGCTGATATCCATGCGAAGGCAGGCCAGTGGGTCGGCTTTTCGCCGTGCTCGGACTCATCTACGCCGTGAAAGCCCCCGCTGAGTGACTCCTTGAACAACAACAAGCCGAGTACCAGCAGCCCTCCCGACACAATCGCCGGCATCAAGCGCGGGCCTACTTTGGCGTAACCGCTCGCTTCAGGCAACTGATAGGTCCCATAGGCAAGTGCTGCGCCGAGCAACACCACACAAATACTCACTACCAACTGACCGCGATGCAGCGCCTTGTTCGGCGCATTTGTTGTTGTCATCACCGACTCCCCAAAATTTTCACACACTTGGCTGACGACGCGAAAAACGGTTCCACGTCGTCAGGCCCCTTGCTGAATTACTTCTTGAGCGCGAGCTTGCCCAGGATGTCGCCGATGCGCTTGTTTTCGTCGTCAAGATATTTGTTAAACGCGTCGCCGGCCATGTAGATGTCGGTCCAGTCCTGTTTGGCCAGCACTTCTTTCCAGCCAGCCGACTTGACGGTTGTCTCCACCGCCGCCAGTAACGCCTTCTTTTGTGCGTCCGTGATGCCCGGCGCAGCAAACACACCGCGCCAATTGAACAGTTCCACGTCGATGCCCTGATCCTTCAACGTTGCAACATCGATACCGGGAATTTTTTTGTCGGCAGAGATTGCCAGCGCGCGGAATTTGCCCGCCTTGATCTGCGCCGCAAATTCGCTGTAACCAGACACGCCCGCCGTGACGTGGTTGCCCAACAGCGCCGCTTGTGCTTCGCCACCACCGGCGTAAGGGATGTAGTTCACTTTCGAAGGGTCAACACCCACCGCCTGGGCGATCATGCCGGCGAGGATGTGATCAGTACCGCCGGCGCTGCCGCCACCCCACGACACCGAGCCTGGATCAGCCTTGAACTTCGCGACCAAATCCTTCATGGTCTTGATAGGTGACGCCGCAGGCACGACGATCACTTCGTACTCACCGGTGAGGCGGGCCAACGGTGTCACCATACCGAGATTGACCGCCGACTTATTCAGGATGATGCCGCCTACCATCACCATGCCGCCGACCATAATGGCGTTGCCGTCACCTTTGGATGTATTGACGAATTGTGCGAGGCCGATGGTGCCGCCGGCGCCGCCCTTGTTGTCGTATTGCACATTCTTGACAGCGCCGGCCTTCACCATCGCCTGGCCGAGATTGCGACCCGTGCTATCCCAACCGCCGCCAGGATTGGCAGGAATCATAAACTTGACGCTGTCGAGCGCCGACGCCGACAGCGCAAACGACGACGCGAGACCTACGATAAGCGCGCCGAGCAGGCGGCTAGCGGAAAACTGCGGACTGGAACGTGACATGCTTTCTCCTCAAGTTGTTGATATGTTTTGACCTTCACTTCACAGTCTATCGCGCTGGGGCCAAAAAGAAAAAGCCCGGCGACCTTTCGGACGCCGGGCAAACCGCTCTCGGAGGAGAAATTGACGATGATTGCTCATCGCAGTTACATCAATGCAATCCGCGTGCCAACTCTTCATTTCAATAAAATCAGCAACTTAGCTGGAAGCACGGAATATTGCACCGCACCATCATCGGGCACCGCGCGCGATTCTTGCGCATCGGCGGGGCGTGAGCGCCTGGCCAAACAGCGCATGCCGGGGGCTACTGCGGCTCGGTCTGCTGCCAGTCCTTCCAATACTTGCCTGGAATACCCCGGTAGTAATCGATGATCTTGTCGATGTCAGCCGTCGCGTCCCCAGTCGGATGAAACAGCGGGCCAAAACCCACAACACGGCGTTCGAAATCAAAGTAGGCCAGACAGATCGGCACGCCCGCCGTGTGAGCAATATGGATAAAGCCGGATTTGAAACCCTTGTTGAGCTGCCGCGTACCCTCGGGCGCCATGGCGAACACCATCCGGTCGGCGGCGCGAATCGCATCGGCGCAATCGCCAACCACGCCGTTAGGCTTGGAACGGTCAACCGGGATGCCGCCGATCGCCCGCATGAAGCGGCCGAAAAAGCCCTGAAACAACGTATGTTTGCCCAGAAAAGAAATTCTGAGGTCGAGCGCAAACAACGTCAGTACGCCAATCACGAAATCCCAGTTGCTGGTGTGGGGAGCGACACTGACCAGCACTTTGGGGACATCCGGTAGCCGGCCTTCAAACTGCCAGCCGGCGAGCCTCATCACCGTTCTGCCGAACCATTTCGTCACCGCATTGTTGCGGTAGCGATAGTGGCTCGGTACGACGAGGTCGGCGGGATGCATGCTGTGGCCCGGCTGACGACCACTCACAACCAAACGACGCGAAACCTTGGTCGCATATCGGTTAGCGGCGCTTGATGGCGTTAAGCGCTTCTTTGAGGCTGTCTTCGGTCAACGCATTGACACTCGACGCGAGCGCCTCAGCGGACGCGATTACCGAGACCGGCAGCTTGGCAATATTGACCTTCTCGACAAACTTTGCGGCGGCACCTGCTACGCGCAGCAACGCCTCTCGGTCGGATACCATCAGCTCGATTTCGCTACGCAGCATCTCGACGGCGGGATGGTCTTTGGATGTTTTCATGGTCGTCATATCAAGTAGGTCGCAGTAAGGTCGGGCTGGCAGCCAGTTTAGCTTTTTGTCGCTACCGGTAGATTTATCAAAAGATTCTGCGGTTTCAATTTCACGACATTTTCTTCGTTCATTGCAAGGCCAAGATACACCGGTTTTCCGGCAACATCGGCGCGCATGTCGGCGGCATCGCGAAAATCGACTCGGAACAGCGCGACTAATCGGCGCAACCTGTCTTCATCAACCGGGTTGCCCTGGTAGAGTTCATTGAGAATCGCCGTTGATTCCACATCCAATCCGATGTGCCAGCGCCACGCTTCGTCCTCAATCTTGGGCAGCGGGCTCACCGTAACCTCAATGCCGAAAAAATGCCTTATCCACCGGCCAATGAGGTTGCCGAGCGCCTCCAGACCGACGCTGCCATGCGTCAAGTCGATCACATAGTTGTAGCGATTCTCAGAAAACCAGTAGAGCTGTGCATTCTCGTGCGACAAGACGTCCATGTTCAGGGTTCTCGTCGGCGTTCCCTGCTGGGCGAACAGCCGACCGACGTTGCCGAACCCACCGGAGTCGGCAAATAGCTGGATGGTTTCCGCATCAGCACTTAAAACTTTCGCGTTCTCGGTCGATACGCGCTGGCGGCGGAAGAACATTTCACCGGCGCGCACCGCGTACACGTTCTCCGCCTCATCCGCACCGCCATCGAGCAGGCCGCGCACGATCGCCTGCGCGGTCATATCCATGAATACTGGCGGAAAGTCGATCGCGCCCGCACGGAACGCCTGCAAGTAGAAGCGCTCTACGGTCACCGCATCCGTGAGCAGTTTTCGCAGCCTCAGAAAATGCACGTAGTTCTCGCGCGTGTCGGCGTCCTCGATCAACTCGATGGCCTCGATCGATATTGCCTTCAACGGCGCCATCATCAATTCGGCGTGCAGACTAAGTTCATTGGGCCCCGATTCGGCGATCGGCGCCAGTTCTGGACGCTGGAGGATGGATCGAACGTAGCCGGGCGTAACCCGCAGCCAGCCGTGATCATTGCGTTCGAGTTGGTTGAAGCCGGAGTCGAGCCAGAAATCTTGCATTGATCAAGTTTAGCCTGCGCCGAGACACACAGCGTGTCGCAACGCTTTTCCCGCACAATTGTTGCCAGCGGCGCGGCTTACCGCGCGTTCAGACTTGCCGCGCTTTGCGGCGAACCTTTTACCCGATTGCCTGCCAAAAAGACTTGAAAACCAACACAAATTGGTCATGCTCGGGCACTTGCGAATTTAAGCAGACCTTGAATCTGCGGCCCATCCCCCAACATTTATCCGCACGGGCGCAGCGGAAATGTCGATAGAATTGCGCTCCACGGTCTTATAACTCAAGGGCTTTACTCATGAAACGCGTTTTCCTATTTCTGGCGACCAACTTAGCCATCATGCTGGTGTTGGGCGTTGTCACAAGTGTGCTCGGCGTCAACAAGTTCCTCACCGCTAACGGCCTGAATCTGCCGATGTTGCTGGCGTTTTCCGCCGTCATCGGCTTCGCCGGTTCGTTCATTTCACTGCTTATTTCCAAGCCGATGGCGAAATGGTCTACCGGCGCGAAAGTTATTGAGACGCCGCAAAACGAAACCGAGCGTTGGCTGATTGCAACCGTGCAGCGACTGGCAAAAAAAGCCAATATCGGCATGCCCGAAGTTGCCGTCTACCAGGGTGAGGCAAATGCGTTCGCCACGGGCGCTTTCAAGAATTCCTCGTTGGTGGCGGTGTCGACCGGCCTCTTGGAGTCGATGACCAAGGAAGAAGTGGAAGCCGTTCTGGCGCACGAAGTCGCGCACATTGCCAACGGCGACATGGTGACCCTCACGCTGATTCAAGGCGTGCTTAATACCTTTGTCGTGTTCCTGTCAAAAGTAGTCGGTTACGCGGTCGACCGGATGGTGCTGGGCAACAAGGGCAGCGGGCCCGGCATCGGCTACTACGTGACCGATATCATTTGCCAACTGGTCCTCGGTGTGTTGGCTTCAATCATTGTCGCTTGGTTTTCACGCCAACGGGAATTCCGCGCTGATGCAGGTGCCGCACTGTACGTCGGCAACCCGACG
>Ga0209181_10007863_pt1 | contig 14465 bp, 16 predicted proteins | sample MAT05_FD_187208 | JGI IMG/M metagenome (GOLD analysis project Ga0209181, IMG submission 187208) | Freshwater microbial communities from Lake Fryxell liftoff mats and glacier meltwater in Antarctica - MAT-05 (SPAdes) (version 2) | ecosystem: Environmental > Aquatic > Freshwater > Ice > Liftoff... | reverse complement strand
CGGTATATAATTTTTCAAGGTCAAAATATTTTACCAGGCCTTTTTCAATCAGCGACTCAAGATTTATTTGTTCAAGGTCGATTTCGGTTTCAGAATTAATGAGGTTTTCAATATTACGGATATCCTCTTCAATCAATGGGCCACCGTGGGAACCCTTCAGCTTATAACCGTTGTAATCAGCAGGATTATGACTTGCTGTAATTACTATTCCAAAACATGCATCCAAAGCAGTAACAGCGTATGATATAGCCGGTGTAGGTACAAAATGTTCACAGGTAATAACTTCAATGCCTTTAGAAGCAAGAACTTTTGATACAGTTTCAGCAAACATTGCTCCCCCGAAACGGGTATCAAATCCAACAATTACTTTCGGGCTTTTATACTTATTATGGATCCATGCGGCACAAGCAAGACTAACACCGGCAACATTCTCAACTGTAAAATCTTTTGCAATTATTGCACGCCAACCGTCGGTTCCAAATTTTATGTGATTTATCATTTCTTAATCTAAATTTTGAATTAAAGTGCTGATAAAAATACCAATGTCACTGATATAAATACTATAAAAAATGGTTAAATGATTAGCAAACATTAAGGCTACACGATCTCAAAAAAGGAAACAAAAGCCTCATTTGATTCTGTTCAAACGAATAAAGTTAGCACTAGTTATAAATTTTACGCCGGTTGAGTGCTTTTTGGTATGAACGTGCATTTTCATTATGTTGAGCCAAGGTTTTGGCGAAATTATGATAGCCAGAGAAATCATCCTTTGCACAGAAATATAGATAAGAGTGCTTTTCATAATTTAAAACTCCATCAATAGCACTTACGGATGGAATACTTATTGGTCCCGGCGGTAATCCCCTGTGTAAATAGGTGTTATAAGGTGATTCGATTGATTTATGTTTAGTAAGCACCCTTCTCATAGTAAAATCCCGCAATGCAAAAATGATAGTAGGATCCGATTGTAGTGGAATTTTTGCTTTGATTCGGTTTACAAATACACCCGCAATTCTGGGATTCTCCGAATCACTTAGCGTTTCCTGATCAACTACAGAGGCAAGTGTAGAAATTTCAATAGGTGTAAATCCCATTTCAACAGCTTTTGCATACCTGCCTTTAGACCAGAAGGAGATATAACCTGCGCTCATTTTTTCAATAAATTTCTTTGGAGTGGTATTCCAGTAAAATTCATATGAATCTGGTATAAACATTGCCGGAAATGATTCACTCGTAAATCCATATCTTGAGATAATCGCGGTATCCCTCAAGGCAGCCAGAAATTCAAGCGAATCGGGCTCAAGTTGCCTGTCAATGACACCTGCAAGGTCTGCAAGGCTCCTGATATTGTTAAATGTAACCATCATTGGCTCCTGTGTTCCAGACCTCAACATATTCAGAAGCTGGTTATTGGTCATGTTTTTCTCGATCCTGTATCTGCCAGGATGGATGTTTGCTGCATAATTTTTCTTTTTGGCCAGCCATTCAAACCCTTTTGCATCGCTCAATACCTGGAGTTTATTTAATTCAGAAATAACTTGAGCGTATTCAGAACCTGTTTTAATAAATAGAATTTTGTCGGTACTGCTGTGAATATCTACAGCAGGCAGAAATAATGTTTTGTAGATTCTGAATAGAATATACAAAGCAATAAGCAATGCAGCAAAAATGCCGAACATACTAAGTCTTAGAAGTGGAGGTATTTTCCTGCTGATTTGTTTTCTAACCATTATTAATATTCTTTTTAGAAGGTCAAAGGTAAAATTTGAAATACAAAAGACAAAAGAATTAGTTTTCTCTTCTTTGTTTAAAACAATGTTTGTGAAAACCGCTTAACAACTGTAATTTTGCATTGAATACATTAAAAACTAGAATGGATAAGATAAAAAGAATAGCCCTAGTTGCGCACGATAACCGCAAAGTCGATTTAATTGAGTGGGTTGATCACAACTGGGTAACCCTAAAAAAACACCGACTTGTGTGCACCGGCACAACAGGAAGGCTTGTAGAAGAAACGATAAACCAGAGAATGCATGATGCCGGTCTCCCCGGAATTGACATTACAAAACTTAAGTCAGGCCCATTAGGTGGAGATCAGCAACTTGGAGCAATGATCGCCGAAGGGAAAATTGACCTGATGATTTTCTTCTGGGATCCCATGCAACCACAGGCGCATGATGTTGATGTGAAAGCACTTCTCAGAATAACAGTTTTATATAATGTTCCAACTGCTTCGAACCGATCAACTGCGGATTTTGTAATTACCTCTCCCCTGTTCAATGAAAAATACACACCGAAGTTGAAGGATTATTCGACATATATGAACAGAAGTATATAAATTTTTGTTTTCTGAAAATTATCAGCGTAAACATTGAAATGCCCACCCGTTGAAGGGTTTGGGCATTTCAGTTATTTATCTACTGCAATGACTTAAGTGCAGCTTCCATGCGATCCATTGCTTTCACAAGGTTTTCGTCGGAAGTGGCAAATGAGATACGGATATAGTTTTCGGCTCCGAATGCTTCGCCAGGTACCGTTGCAATCTGTCCTTTTTCGAGAAGAAACAGGCTCATATCAGAGGAACCATTGATTTTTTTACCTTCAGAGGTTTTACCGTAAAATGCACTCATATCAGGGAATACATAGAATGCACCGTCGGGTGAATCGCAACGCACACCTTTCATTGTAGCAATTCGGGAAAGTACGTAATCTCTTCTGCGACGAAATGCCAGATTCATGTCTTTTGTACATTTCTGATCTCCGGTTAAGGCAACAACAGCAGCTTTCTGAGCAATCGATGAAGCACCTGATGTCATTTGTCCCTGAAGCTTATCACATGCTTTTGCAAGCCAGAGTGGCCCACCCATATAGCCTATACGCCAGCCTGTCATTGCGTAGCCTTTAGAAACTCCGTTTATTACAGCAACACGGTCTTTTACTGAGTGAAACTCAGCTATACTGGTATGAACTCCCACGAAATTAATATGCTCATAGATCTCATCTGAGATTATAGTAATTTCAGGGTGTTTTTCAAGAATTTTTACCAAACCTGCCAGTTCATCACGAGTATAGATACTACCGGTGGGATTGGAAGGAGAACAGAGGATTATCGCACGGGTTTTAGGCGTAATTGCTGCTTCGAGCTGAGCAGGAGTAATTTTGAATCTCTGATCAATCCCTGCATCAATAATTACATTTACACCTTCAGCAAGCTTAACCTGCTCAATGTAACTAACCCAGAAAGGAGCAGGAACAATAACTTCATCACCAGGATCAATTACCGACAACAAAACATTCGCAATATTATGCTTTGCTCCCACTGAAACAATAATCTGCTCAGGAGTAAAATCGAGATTATTTTCGTCTTTAAACTTTTTACAAATAGCTTTTCTAAGATCAAGGTAACCTGTAATAGGTGAGTAGAATGAAAAATTGGCGTCAATAGCATCTTTTGCGGCCTGTTTAATATGATCGGGCGTTGGAAAATCGGGTTCACCCACGCTTAGGTTGATGATATCAATACCCTGAGCCTTCATTGCATTGCTTTTTTGGTTCATTGCGATGGTTTGCGACTCTGATAAACTGTTTAATCTCTTTGAAACATTAGCCATTTGTTCTAATTTTGGTTAAAAGTGTTAATTTTAGAAACTTTATTTCTCACCAAAAATACTTTATTTGATTATAAATTGTTTATTATTCACCCAATTAAGTATAAAAAAGATATAAACATGATCGATTTTATTGAAATTCTTAAGTACACACTTCCGGCTATTATTGTTTTTTTTACAGCATTTCTACTTATCAGGATGAATCTCCAAAATGATGAAAAAAGAAGAAGGTATGAAATGTCGAGGGATAAAAAAGAGAGCATCCTTCCCTTACGCCTGCAGGCCTACGAAAGATTGATTCTTTTCCTTGAGCGAATTTCTCCCGAAGCACTGGTTATGCGTGTTAGCAGACAGGATCAGAATGTGAGTCAAACTCTTAATGAGCTTATATCCACTATCCGAACTGAGTTTGAGCATAATTTGGTACAGCAGACATATATCAGTTCTCAGGGCTGGGATATGGTGAAATCGGCAAAAAATAACATGATCAAACTTATAACAGAATCAGCTAAAGAGCATAAACCCTCTGCAAGTGGTTTGCTCTTAAGCCGTCAGATTCTGGAAGATGCAAATGAGATGCCTTCTTCACCGGTTATGCCGGCAATTGAATATCTGAAAAAAGAAGTGCGGGAGTTGTTCTGATTATTTGATCAACTCTACACTACGTTTTACGAATTTAGCAAGCTCTTCGCCTTTAAGCATATTATTTGAAAGAAGTGCAAGGTCGATAAGCTGTTTCAGAGTTTTGTTCTTGTTGCCAAAATCTTCCAGCAGAGTTCTTTTTTCAGTGTCAAGTAAATCAATCTTGCTTTTAACTTCATGAAGTTTGTCTTTTTCAGCCTGAAGAATCTCTTCGTCTTTCTTAGCTTTCTGATCTTTCTCTAACTGTTCTTTTTCAGTATTCAAGGGAGTAAGGTCTTCTGCAATTTTCTCAAGCTTTCCGGATAGTTTCTTGTTTTTATCATCAACCATTTTGGTAATCAATGGGTGGTTTGTGTTAACTACCAGATTATAGCTGTCGGGAAATCCTCCAAACATGCCGCCACCTCCGCTCATTGCCGACATATCTTTCATTCGGCGCATATATTCCGATTGAGTAATAATTACAGGCTGATCATTTTCCGAAAGTGCTTCACAGTTTACCATAAAGCCTTTGCGGGTTTTCATTTGACTGTTGAAAATGGTGCTCAGGTCATTTTTCTCAGATTCTTCAAGTTTACTTTCCGACTTTTCTTCTTTATCGATAAGTTTGTCGATCACATCTGAGTCAACACGGATAAAATGAGTGTTTTCCAACTTCTGTTCAAGCTGATTAATGAAATGTGAATCCAACTGACCATCAAGAACCAGAACATCGTAGCCTTTGTTCTTAGCCGATTCAATAAAGCCAAACTGTTCCTCAGCATTTGTGGTATAAAGATACACAACTGATTTGTGTTTATCAGTCTGGTTTTCAGCAACAAGGGTTTTATATTCCTCGAATGTAAAATACTTTGCTTCAGTATTCTTTAGCAATGAGAATTTCGCTGCTCTTTCATAAAATTTCTCATCTGTAATCATCCCATACACAATAAATAACTTCAGATCGTCCCATTTTGATTCATATTGTGGACGATCGGTTTTAAAAATTTCTTCCAGACGGTCGGAAACTTTCTTTGTTATGTGGGAAGATATTTTTTTAACGTTGGAATCGCTTTGCAGGTAGCTTCGCGAAACGTTCAACGGAATATCGGGTGAATCGATTACACCATGCAATAATGTCAGAAATTCAGGAACAATTCCTTCTACGGAATCGGTTACAAAAACCTGATTGCTATATAATTGTATCTTGTTTTTCTGTATTTCGAAGTTATTTTTTATACGTGGGAAGTAGAGAATACCTGTCAGGTTAAAGGGATAATCCACATTCAGATGAATATTGAAAAGCGGAGCTTCGAGTTGAGGGTAGAGATCGCGATAAAATTTATCATAATCCTCAGGTTTTAAATCGGCCGGTTTGCGCGTCCACAAAGGCTTAGTATCGTTAATAATATGATCTTTTTCGGTATCCTTTTCTTTTCCATCTTTCCATTCAGTTTCCTTGCCAAAAGCTATTTCTACAGGGAGAAACTTGCAATATTTAGTAAGTATTCCGCTGATACGACTTTTTTCAAGGAATTCCTTTGATTCCTCGTCGATGAAAAGTGTGATTTCGGTTCCGAAACTATCCTTTTCTGATTCTTCCATATTATATTCGGGGCTACCGTCACATGTCCACTTCACAGCTTTTGATCCCTCTACATAAGAAAGCGTTTTGATCTCAACCTTTTCGGAAACCATAAATGCGGAATAGAAACCAAGCCCGAAATGACCGATGATTGAATTTCCCTGACCTTTATATTTTTCAAGAAATTCTTCCGCACTGGAGAAGGCAATCTGGTTAATATATTTCTCTACCTCTTCGGATGTCATTCCAATTCCATGGTCTGAAATGGTAAGTGTTTTCTTTTCAGTATCGAGGGAAACGTGGATTGTCTGGTCGCCAAGTTCACCTTTAAAATCACCCATTGATGCCAGTGTGCGAAGTTTTTGTGTCGCATCAACTGCATTTGAAACCAATTCCCTAAGAAAAATCTCATGATCTGAATAAAGAAATTTTTTAATTATAGGGAAGATATTCTCTGTGGATACACCAATTACACCTTTTTGCATGATTAGAAATATTTAAGTTTAACAATGCACATATTGTCAAAGCATGTGCCAAGTTATGGGGACTGACAAAATTACAGGGGAAAAAATTATTGCAGGTTACGGGCATCTACATCCTTCTGTAAAAGGAAGCTACCTTTTTGGAATTTTAGTCCATCATAAGAGCCATCGGGACCATAAAAGCGATAATTACCTGTGAACATTGGTTCAAAGGGCGCAAGATGGTCGAGAACAATCATTTGAAGTTTTTCATCGAATTTTATACTTATGACGAGTTGAGCAGAATATTCAAGAATCATTCGTTTAACATTTTGCAGTTCCAGATGAAAATCTCCCCCGAAAACAGGTACTCCCTCTTTATCAAAGAGTAACACTTCGATTATTTTTTTGCTGGAGAAATCGTTATTGAAATCATAGCCCAAAAGAGTATAATAACTTTGTCGTTTATAAGTAAAAACGTAGGTTTTATAATATACACAGCCAAGCCAGTTTTCGGGAGAAAGGTTAAGCATTTCGGGGTTTTTCATGCCTTTTGATTTATTAATCAGAGGGTAAAAACTGACTTCCGGTTTTTTCCTTGTACCTATATTATATTGTATATATCCAAAATATGAGAATTTACCCTTGCTATTTCTCACATACCATGAATAGATATTTAGTTTTTTATCTTCAGTGTGAATCTGTCCGATCATATTAAGGCTATCCCATGCACAATAAAAAGACTTAGGGTTTTTCAATACAGAAGAAAACTCTTCAATTATAAGGCTATTCAGACTATCGATAGAATTATCATTTTCTGAGGCGTACATTTGCCGGAAGTAAAGTTTCAGTTTATCTTCGGTTTGCTGAAAAGGAGAAATAGTTGTTTGTCCCATTGAAATTAATGAACACAAGCAAAAGAAACTACTTAGGATAAAGATTCTAATCATAGCGCGATGCGTCGTTGAAATCGTTTAAAACAAATTTAATAATCTACATTTTTCCACCCTTCCGATAACCCGTAGGTTATTGGGGTTTAGTGATGTTTGCTTTGAAAAGAGAGCTTCCCTTTCTTTTTGCCCCTCACCAACCCCTCGGCTATTTGGTTAACTGATGTTCGTTTTGGAAAGAGGGTTTTCGTGTTCACTTTGCCTGTTCAATGGCGATAGTCAACCGAGAACAAGCTTCCTCAATTTCACTTTCAGTAATATTCAGTGCTGGTGAAATGCGGATGGCCGTATCACAGAAAAGGAACCAGTCAGTAACCAAGCCATTTTCAATAGCTTTTTTTACTACTTTGTGCATCAAATCTGCATTTCCCAATTCAACGGCAAGCAGAAGTCCCCTACCCCTGATTTCTTTGATGGCTGGATGAATCAGGAGTTTTCTAAACAGGTTTCCCTTTTCATCAGCCTTTAAATGGAGATTTTCATTTATCAGAACTTTAAATGCTGCATAGCCGGCAGCACATGAAACCGGATGACCTCCAAAAGTTGTAATATGTCCTAATACAGGATCATGGCTTAATGAATTCATGATTTCCTTACTACTTATGAACGCTCCAAGAGGCATACCTCCACCAAGACTTTTAGCCAAAACCAGAATGTCAGGAATCACGCCATAAAGCCCGTAGCCAAAAACTTCACCAAGTCGGCCGAAACCTGTTTGAATTTCGTCAAAAACCAGCAAAGTACCTGTCAGGTTGCACCTATTTCTTAAGGCTGCCAGAAATTCAGAATCAATTTCAACAATCCCTGCTTCGGCCTGAAGAATTTCAATTATTACACAAGCAGTTTTTGAGGTAATAAATTCAATATCTTCCAGACAATTGTAACGAAGCAGTGAAATTCCGGGTAACAGAGGCCGAAAGCCGTTTTTGAAATGTTCATCTCCCATGATACTAAGCGCACCCTGGGTACTACCGTGGTATGCATTACGAAACGCAGCAATCTCGTGTTTTCCGGTAAATCGTTTGGCAAGTTTCATTGCTCCCTCTATAGCTTCCGCACCTGAATTAAGAAAATATATGCTTTGCAAGGATTCAGGAAGGTTGCTGGTAAGAAGTTTTGCATATTCGATCTGAGGTGACTGAATAAACTCCCCATAAACCATAAGGTGCAGATGCTTATCGGCCTGATCCTTAACAGCAGCAATGATTCTTGGGTCAGAATGGCCAAGGTAAGAAACTGATACTCCGGAGATGAGGTCAATATAGTCTTTCCCGTCTGTTCCATACATAAAAACTCCTTTGGCTGAAACGATCTCCAGCAACATTGGAGAATCGGATGTGGGAGCCAGAAAATTGAGAAATGCCTGACGGTTGGAGACCATAATAGTTTTGAAACGAGGGATATTTACTTGATAATCAAGTTTATATCTTTCATCAACTTTTCTTTATATGATTTTCCTATTGGAATACTTTTACTACCATCATCGGTTTTGATAATTATTGCATTATCCTCAATAACATCGATGCTTGATGTATTAACAATATATGAGCGATGAACTCTGGTAAATTTATTGGAAGGTAATTTTTGTTCAATGGCCTTCATTGTAAAATGGATAGTATATTTTTCTTTGAAAGTATTGAAAATCACGTAGTTTTCAAGAGCCTCAACCCAAAGAATATCTTCATATTTAAGGCGGACAAGAGTAGAATTCTTTTTAATAAAGATTTCTTCTTTGCCAACCAAATGAAGCTTATTCTGCTCAAAACGAGCGGTTGCCTTATCAATTGCCTTGTAAAACCTTGGATAATTCAGAGGCTTGAGAAGATAATCGGTGACATTATATTCGAAAGCATCAATAGCATACTTTCCTTTACCAGAGACAATAATTATCTGCGGGGGATTTTTTAATGAATTGAGAAATTCGATTCCATTCATTTCCGGCATTTCGATGTCGAGAAAAATAAGATGAATATCCTCTTCATTTTTTAAATAATTGATGGCTTCAACTCCATCTGAAAATGAGGCTTTAAGGCTCACCCCTTCGGTTTTCTTAATAAACTCTTCAATGACTTTGCGAGAGAGTTTATCATCGTCTATTAAAATGCAATTCATTCTTTAAAACTTTGTGGATTAAAAACCTGACTTTATCACCATTAATCTTATTTTGATCAAAGATAAATAATTCTGATTATAAACAATACAAGAGAATTAATTAGTTAATTTATTTTAATTGGGAAAAAAAGCCGAGTGAAATTTCAGGTTGTGCAACAGGTTTAGACTGAACTTAAAGACATACGTTCAGAAATTTTATAACAGCATTACAATTTTTTGTTGGTATCCCGAAGTTTGTTAAATTTTTTTTCTATCAATTCGACCTTTTTTATTGAATGCCGCATCCAATTTAGGAGAATCTCATCATAATCTTCTTTATTCAGTTGCCAATTACATTCGGAATTATGCAGTCTGCTTACCAAATCCTGAAGGCAGAGGGCTACCGATACAGAAATATTAAAGCTTTCTGTGAATCCGAACATCGGTATCCTAATAAATTCGTCGGCATTTTCAACTATATTTTTGGATATTCCGCTGAGTTCGGTGCCAAAGAATAAAGCAACTTTTCCTAAAGACAGATCGAAATCATGTAAAAGAGGGTATTCAGGATCAGGGCTGGTAGCGACAATACGGAATCCTTTTTCGCGCAAGTGCTTGATTGCGGCGATTGAGTTATTAGCAGAGCTGCTATATTTATGAAGGTTGATCCATTTATTGGATCCCATGGAAATTTCTTTATGTACAATGAATTTATTTCTGTTTTCGATTATGTGAACATCCTGGATTCCGAAACATTCGCAAGTACGGAGGACTGCGCTGGCATTTTGCGCCTGAAAAAGATCTTCTAATACAACGGTAAGGTAACGAGTTCGCAACTTCAGTACATTTTCGAAAGTTTGCAAACGGTTTTCCAACAGGAACTGAGACAGATATTGAATTAGTTCGATGTTCATCTGAGGATGGGTAAAAAAAAATCCCGGATAAACCGGGATTTTAAAGCGTAAAAAATATTTTTATTGAACTGTTTTTGCTAATTCGCTACCAGCTTTAAATTTCACAACTTTCTTAGCTTTGATAGTGATAGGTTTGCCAGTCTGGGGATTTCTACCTGTTCTGGAGTTTCTTTTAGAAACTGAGAAAGAACCGAATCCAACCAATGCAACGCGATCGCCTTTTTTAAGCGCTTTTGAAGTGGTTTTAACAAATGCATCCAGAGCTCTTTTAGCATCAGCTTTTGTTAATTTAGCTTCTGCAGCAATTGCATCAATTAATTGTGCTTTGTTCATAATTAAAATTTTTAAGGTTAGTAATCATTTAAAGTGTCAAATGTTAAGGCAAATATAGGTGTTTAAACGGTTTAAGCAAATTTAGAGGCTAAAAAATGCGTATTTGTTGATAAACGTACGAAAAAAGTTCACAAAGCCCCTCTAAACTCCCATTTAAATGAGGTTTCAAGCTGTCGGAAGGGCTTGTTGAAATACTTTTTTCATCAAAATGAGTGTTCATATTTCGAAGTTCTAAAATTTATATTACTTTTGCGCCTCTCAGTAGTGAATAGCATCGGAGAACTAAGATCAGCCTTAGAATGTATTAGATGAGCAGCGGCACACTATTACAGTAGTTAATAAATATAGGATCACCGTAGCTGAAACAAGGTGATAAAAGGAGGAATGGCAGAGCGGTCGAATGCGGCGGTCTTGAAAACCGTTGTACCCTCGCGGGTACCAGGGGTTCGAATCCCTTTTCCTCCGCAATCAAAAAGCCCGGGTGCATAGTGCTCGGGCTTTTATTTTTTCGGACTCGTTTAAAGTTGGATTTCATAAGGGTCTTGGGAAATAAAAAACCAATATGACCATTACCTCGGTACCCCGTTACCCCGTTACCTTTTCTTTTGGCCCTCCTCAGCCCCTCCCCCAAGATGGAGGGAGCGGACTTTCGCAATTTCGGGAATTTTCGTTACCCCGTTACTATATTTCAGAAATTGTAAAAATTCTCATACCCTATCCCCAGATCAAATCTCCCATAAGAAATAGCCACAGGCTCGCTGTTGAGGAATGTTTTGAAATTGAATTTTCCCGACATAATGGTTCTCATGGCTTCTTCATCCACAAACAATCGTTGCACTCTCACGATCTTCAACTCCCCTTCAATAATAGTTAGGCGGTTTGTTTTATCACCGATTTTAAGGCTTACAGAATTGCCGGGGTCTTTAAGGTCGATGGTAATACTATCCAGTCCTGTGAGGTCAAAATTTGTTGCCGGGGAATAGCCTTTGAGTGAGAATTTCAAATCCACGGGTTCATATCCCATTCTACCTCTGAGAATTAAGTTAAGGGTATCTGGATTCACAATGATTTTGGCCGGAATATCTTCCTGGGTAGAGATAAAGGGCTTTCTGTCGATATAGGCTCCAAAAGTATTATAACCCCACTCCGAATAAATCGGCAGACCGGGATAGTAAGGATCCTGTATAAAGATGGTTCCCGAAAGATTGAAATCTTCCATTTTTTGGCAGGAAGAAAAAATCAGGGTCAGTGATAAAAGCAGGTACAAAAATCCAGTATTTTTCATAGCGTTATGTTTATTTTTTTAGTGGGAATTGTACCGAGAACTTAAATCCCTCGAGATAATCTACTTCCGAAATAGCAAAATTATGATCCGTAATGAAATACGAAGGCAGGAAAATTTCAAAGAGATAGTTGGCCTTATTCTCCTTTCCGTATTGAACTCCAACCGTTCCATACAGGGTCGCGTAGTTTTTATTGGTGGTGACTCCGATATTTTCCAGAATATTATCTTCGTAACTGTTCATTGATGTATCCTGAAAATCAATATTAGTGTCTTTTTTCAGGTTGAACCTGCTGAATTCTGCTCCTGCTCTGAAAAACAGGCCGATATCCCTGTAATGTAACGGAACCACCCGGATTTCAAGAGGGATGCTTATAAAATTATTTACTTCCGAAATATCTTTTACACGGGCAAATTTTGTATCGGTGCCCAGTATGGAGTAACGCAGGTAAAAAAAGTCGGCATTGCTCGAGCTGAATCCGGAAATTTCTGTGCGATAGCCTGTGTATCTTATTCCTGCAGAGATTCCCGTATTAAATCGGCTATAAAAATATTCATATTTCATTCCGAGTTGGAAGCCGGACGTCACCGACAAGATTTCGCCGTCGGAGCTTTGGTTCACGAAATAGGAACTGATATTCTGCCTTATGGCAATGGATTCTTTAATGCTGCCTTTCGGGTAAATAAGACCCGATTCGAGGTGTATGGACTTGGTCCATTTTGGTGCAGGTGCGGAAACCATTTCTTGGGAGTGAACGTTCAGTCCCGCAGCAAATAGTATGAACAATGACACTAGTGAATATTTCATAGCTGGCATTTAGTTTTTTGTATAGATGGAAAATCAGAGACATAGGTTGCGTCAGGGGAGGAGATATTTTAAGTTTGAAGCCTTGGGTCTTTAATTGAATAAGCCGTCTTCCTTGTAGTATCTAGTTTGATTTATTTGCCATTGTGTCTTTGTTTTAGTAAAAAACAAAAGTCACAAATCAATCCTCATTATTTGCTGCGGTTGTAAACTTTACCCTAGAATAAGTTGTGAAGCGTAGTAAGGAATATTTGCCTGTTTTTGCGATGCATATTAATTTACCCCTATCCTGGAATAGCAATTTCTTAAATTCCCTTATCGGATGCAGCCGATCCCCGGATTTTAATTTTGTTGGAAAATGTCAATCATTAAACGCTCCCACAGTTATTGAATTTACAGAGTCTAATGAGAATCTTTTAATAAGTATTTCATTATCGCCCAGAACGGGCTTTTCAATTTCCCTGAGCTTCAGGTTTTCGGGGGAACCGTATTTTTGATAGACTATTGCTTTCATAATGTCTGTTTTTATATTGTTATTTCTTCAATTATTCTTCTTCCAGACTAAAAGTAAATACTTCGTTAAGGGGGGTATCAAACACCAGAGAAATGCGAAAAGCCAGTTCGAGTGTTGGAAAATATTTCCCGTTTTCGATAGCCACAATAGTCTGACGCGTGACCCCGGTTTTGTCGGCCAGTTCCTGCTGCGTCATCTCACCGGTATGAAACCGCAGCGTGCGGATGTTGTTACTGATGTTGCACTTTTGCATGTCAGAAGCCCCTTCTGTAATAAATTAATTTTACAATTTCCGAAGTCACGGAAGCAAGTAATACAGACGACATCAGCAGCAGAAACATTGTTGCCGGTTTCATTCCCATGGCAAGTGAACCCATGGCCATGCCAAAGCCGGCCGTAAAAATCCAGTGGGATACCCTTATGGCCTTAAGCTCAATCAGTTTATCGCGCTCATCAGACCGTGCAGGTATGTCCTCATCAGTAAGGATTTTATTGATGATGGCAAAAATAATGGAAATGATAATTTGCACAACAATGGCAATGGGAATCAGTACCAGAAATGACTTACCCCAGAATCTGAAATCGTTAAGGATTTCCAGATTACCTGCTATATAATGATTATAAATGTAAAGGGAATAAAATAAATAGGTTAGCACTATTCCGGCTAACGATACCACGATTTGTTTTTCTTTTAAGTACATACAACCCTCCTTTGATTAAATTATGATGTTTATGTCTGTTATATTCGACACAAAGATAAATATCTTTTACACAATGTCAAATATATTATACATTATTATTTACAAATTACAATTGTCAGGTAAGAAATTAAACTTAGAAGTCATATTTAAGCTGTGATTCAACGTGCGCTGTCTGCCTGAGGCGTTCAGTGAGTAAAGGTCTCGAGTAAAAAATGAAGAGAATTCCGCCCCATTGAATAAAAGGCATCTCTAAAAACCCATTGTTAATATAATCATCTGAATGTTAATAACATAACTATAATATAAAAGCTATATTTACTTAGCTTTACAGTATAAGTGTATGCTAATGCTTGCCTATTCTGCCGGATTAAGGCTCGGAGAAATTGTAAGGTTAAAAATACCCGATATTGATCGGGAAAGGATGCAAATACGGATAGAGCAAAGCAAAGGCAAGAAGGACAGGTATGCAAAGCTATCGACAAAGTTTTTAATTATTTTGGATGAATATTTCGAAAATTATCATCCAAAACAGTATGTATTTGAAGGAGCTGCCGGTGGCGAATATTCGCCAAGCAGTTATACAAAACATAATCAGGGCAG
>Ga0209181_10007861_pt1 | contig 14468 bp, 11 predicted proteins | sample MAT05_FD_187208 | JGI IMG/M metagenome (GOLD analysis project Ga0209181, IMG submission 187208) | Freshwater microbial communities from Lake Fryxell liftoff mats and glacier meltwater in Antarctica - MAT-05 (SPAdes) (version 2) | ecosystem: Environmental > Aquatic > Freshwater > Ice > Liftoff... | reverse complement strand
CGCCTTTGGCGATGTCCGCGTACGACACAGCCTTGCCGCCGTACTTCTTCGACGCGACCATCGTGATCGCCGCGGTCGTGGTCGTCTTGCCATGGTCGATGTGACCGATGGTGCCGACGTTCACGTGGGGCTTGTTGCGGACGAACTTTTCCTTGGCCATCGCGGCTCTCCTCTGGTCGGCTACTCGCTACTAGAACGTGATGTGCTCGAAGCTCTTGAACTGATTTGCGACTGCGACTGCGACCGTGCGTTCGGTTACTGCGATGCTGTGGAGCCCAGGAAGAGGATTGAACTCTCGACCTCCCCCTTACCAAGGGGGTGCTCTGCCACTGAGCTACCTGGGCGGTGGTTGAGCGGGAGACCGGATTCGAACCGGCGACGTTCAGCTTGGAAGGCTGACGCTCTACCAACTGAGCTACTCCCGCGTATTGTCTTGAGCCGCTCCCGCGACACTCTTTTGAGCTGCTCCCGCGACACTCTTCTGAGCCGCTCCCGCGTGATGACACTCTTTTGAGCTGCTCCCGCGACACTCTTTTGAGCCGCTCCCGCGTGATGACTGGGTGGAGGGTGATGGATTCGAACCATCGAAGGCATAGCCGGCAGATTTACAGTCTGCTCCCTTTGTCCACTCGGGTAACCCTCCGAAAATACTACCGGTTCTTCTCTGCCTGGCGACGCGCTAGGGACTCGAGCGACCCGCGAAAATCCCCTAGAAAACGGACGGAAGACCGCATCCGGGGGACACGAGGGCGCCTTTCTTACGCTCGCCCCCCTGGGCTGTCAAGCACGGTTCTCGCATAGCGGGTCATTTGGCTGCCTCGGGGCGGGCGCTCCGGTAACGCCCGAGAGGCTTCACCCACGCCGCGATCAGTGACCTCGCGCCGGCGGTTCGGCAAGGCTCGCGCCATTGCCTTCGCTCGGTGCCTGCGTGGTCGCGGCGCCGGCCCCAGGGGCACCGTTCGGTGGGGGTGGAGCGGGCGTTCGCGGCAGGGCGCCGGGGACCTGCTCGACGAGGGTGCCCTGCACGCGGGCGAGATCGGCGCGGGTGCGCTCGGTCCACTCGGAGCGGATGCCGGTGCGCTCGACCATCATCAGCGTCATCTCCCAGTAGCGGATGGCGTGCTGCAGCAGCGGCTTGACCATCTCGCGCAGGCTCTTGTGATATTCGTCGGAGAACACGGCGTAGAGCTGCGGCGAGAGATCGGGGCGCGGCGGGACGGGCGCGTTGGTGATCTCGGTCCAGAACGCGTCGTACATCTGGCCGATGCGGTAGCCGCTCGCCGCGGCCCAGTGCGCGTTGCCAGCGCGGATGGTGTTGAAGTACTCGCGCTGCGCGTCGAGCAGGATGCGCGCGCGCGCCTCGAGCGAGGTGCGCTGCACTTCGGTCGAGGCCTGCGGCAGGTGGATCGCGCCGGCGCGCTCGCGCAGCGACTCGGCGACGACGAAGCCGGCAGCGCCGACCGAAAAGTCGTCCTCGATGGGCTCGGTCTCTTCCTGCATGCGGTAGTAGGCGAGCGCTGCGCGGCCCTCGCGCTCCGCGAGGTCGAGGCGTCCGGCGCCGAAGTGCGCCTGGGCCTTCCGCGCCAGCAGCGCCATGCGATCGTCGGCGTCGAGCTCGCTGCTGGTGAGCGCAGCGTCGCACAGCGCGATCGCCTCATCCCAGAGCTCGAGCCGCACGGCGATGTTCGACAGCATGAAGTGCGCGTGCAGGCGATCGCGCGCATCGGCGCCCGTGAGCGCGAGGAGAGCGCGGAATTTCTCGGCGGCGCGCGGGAGCTCGCTGCGCCCCTCGAGGCAGAGGCCGCTGTTGTAGAGCGATGGCGAGATCAGCCGGCTCTCTGGGAACTCACGGGCGAGCCGCTCGTAGAGCACGACGGCGTCGTCACAGCGTCGCGCGTTGAGCACGTTGGTCGCGTGGTCGAACAACATGTTCGCGTCGTAGGTCGTGCCGAGCCCGGCGACCCCTTCGCCCGACGCGCCGATGTGCATCTCTTCCATCTGGACGACGGTGCGCCGCGTCGGGGTCGTCGTGCGCGTCGTGCTTTGGGCGGAGGCGCCGCAGCCGACGGCGAGCAGAGCGAGGAGCGCGACCGTCGTGAGCCGAGCGAGCGGGAGTCTGGCCATGTCGGTCGTGACAACGGCGGACGCGAGACGTTCCCATCGGTGTGTTCGCGCGAGGAAGGAGGTAGCGGGCATGAGCGTAACTCCGAGGGGTAGGAACGAGTCCCGCAGGCCGTCACAGCGTAACAGCGATTGTTACGCTGTGACGCCGGCTCGTGGCCCGGAGCGCGGGAAGACGTGACGATCGGGCGGCCCGATCTGCAGAATTCCTTACGTTTCTGCACGATGACGCGGGTCGACGGGGTTGGCACGGCGGCTGCTCTAAGGCCCATCCGCGACGCCACGACGGCGCGCGATGCAGGGAGCCTGAGAGTGATGGAACGGACGATGACGCTGGTCGGTGGAGTGAGCGAGTGGTCGGAGCAAGAGCTGCTCACGCGCATGATGGACCGCTCGGGCCAAGCCTGGCGCGAGTTCCACCGCCGCTACGACCGCCTGATCTACCGCTGCATCCACAAGGTCACCGGGCGCTTCGCCAGCGTCGTGACGAGCGAGGACGTGCGCGAGGTCTACGCGACGCTGCTCGTCAGCCTGACCGCCCGCGAGATGCACAAGCTGCGCACGTTCGATGCGGAGCGCGGCAACAAGCTGTCGAGCTGGATCGGCATGCTCGCGACCAACGCGGCGTGGGATCACCTGCGCACCATCGCGCGTCAGCCGCAGACGACGGCGCTCGCGGATGCCGAGCTGATCTCGTCGCCGTGCGCCGATCCGTACGAGCAGCTGCTCGACAAGCAGCGCTGGCTGCAGGTCAACGAGACGCTGTCGAGCTTCTCCGAGAAGGACCGCACGTTCGTGCAGATGTACTACGTCGACGGTCTCTCGCCCGAAGAGGTCGCCGAGCAGATGAACATCTCGATCAAGACGGTCTACTCGAAGAAGCACAAGATCCGCTGCCGCCTCGAGCGCGAGCTCGCGCACGTGGTCGGGCTCGATGCGCCGATGGTCGAGATCGCTGCCTGAAGAGCCGTCGAAAAAACAGGCGGGCTAGTTGGAAGTGCGCTTCGCCGGACGCACGACGCGGACACCGTGGGAGAGGCGTACGTACGGGCGATAGAGTGCGCGACGCTGCTCGAAGAGATAGCGCTCGAGGGCCTGGCGCTCGGCCCGGGCCATCGCGACGAAGCGGATCGCCTGGCCGTGAAAGAGGCCATCGACGCGATCGTAGATGACCTCGCCGCGCGCCCACAGCGGCTCGCTCAGGCCGGGGAGCGGCAGCTCGAGCTGCACGTCGCGCGAGGGCCGCGTCAGCGCCGAGAACGGCCGCTCCATGTAGACGCCGGTCGGACTGAGATCCGTGCCGAAGCAGCGGTGCGTCTCCTCGCCGACAATCTGGTCGAGATACACGCCAATCGGCACTCGCATCGCGTTTCTGCGCTCGCTCATCTTCGCCTCCCGCGCGCACCCGCCGTCCAGCGTTGGGCTGGGCTAGAGGTGCGTCGATGTAGGCAAGTGTAGACGCGCGCCCAGCTGTCTCCAACAAAGCGGTGCACGTGTGGGCTAGCAGCAAGAGCGAGTAGCGCGCGAGGCTGGCGGGCTATGCTCGGCCGCGTGTGGGTCGGGCTCAGCGTCGTGACTGCTGCGTATCTGCTCGGCTCCGTGTCGTTCGGGCTGGTGATCGCGCGGTATCGCGGCGTCGATTTGCGCAGCGTGGGCAGCGGCAATGTTGGCGCGACGAACGTCGGGCGTGCGCTCGGCAAGCCGACTGGGCGCTTGGTGCTGCTGCTCGACGCGCTCAAGGGCGCCGTGCCGACGCTCGTGGCGGTGCGGATCTTCGGCGCGACCAGCGCGTGGACGGCGGTGAGTGGCGTCGCGGCGGTGGCGGGGCATCTGTGGCCGATCTGGCATGGGCTGCGCGGCGGCAAAGGCGCGGCGACTGGGCTCGGCGTGCTGCTCGCGGTGGTGCCGGTGGCGGGCGTCGGCGCGGGGCTCGGCTATCTCGGCGGGAAGGCGCTCTCGCGGCGCGCGAGTGTGGGCTCGCTGCTCGGTGCGCTGCTCGGTGCGCTGCTGACGGTGGCGTGGGACGCGCGGGACGCGCAGCAGCTCACGCCGCGCACGTGGATGGCGCTGAGCGTGTTCGTGCTGGTGGTGGCGGCGCATGCGCCGAACATCGCGCGCTTGGTGCGCGGCGAGGAGCCGCCGTCATGAGCGCGAGACGCTTCATCGATGCGCGCCGCGCGATCGGCGCGCTGCGCTGTGCCCGTGCGGTGGTGGCCGCGTGCGCATTGCTGTGCGACTTGGGCTGTGGCGCGGCGACGACGCGCGTGAGCGAAGCGGAGACGCGGCACGCGCGACGCGCGGCGGCGGCGCGCCAGCCGGAGTTCGAGCGTGCGGGTGGCGCCGCGACGCTAGCGGTCCCGCGTGCGACGGACGGCGCAGTGACTCTGGCGCTGTTCGTCGACGCGGGCTCGCGCGATGCGACGCCGCCGCAGCTCGCGACGGCGGTCGCGTGGCTCGCGTCGGCGCGTACGGAGGGTGTGCGCGTGCGCGTCGAGCCCGACGGCACGGAGTGGTCGGTGTCGTGTACGCCAGAGCGGCTTCTGGAGTGCGCCGCGCAGCTCGCCGGCGTGCTCGCGACGCGTGAGGTCGACGAGGGCGAGCTGCTGCGGGTGCGCGGCGCGATCGTCGACGCGCGGCGACGCGCGCTGACGGACGATGTGCGAACAGCCGACCACCTCGCGCTTTCCGGCGTGCTCGGCGACGCGGGCGCTGGCGCGTTTGGGCGCGTCGAGGACGATGCGCAGCTATCGGCCGCGAACGTCGCGCGCTTTGCGGCCGCGCATTACGGGCCATCCCGCGCGCTGTTCGTCGCGGCAGGCGACGTCGATGGCGCAAAGCTGCGCGCAGCCGTCGCAGCGGCGCTCGCGTCCGCGCCTGCCGCGAGCGCTGCGCGTGGGGAGCGCGCGGAGTTGCCTGCGGGCGCACGCGCTGACACGGGGCCGAGCGCGCAAGCCGCGGAGCCGGTGCGCGTGACGGTCAGCGAGTCGGACGCGGTGAGCGTCGCGGTGCGCGTCGGCAGCGCGCGGCGGGCGCACGCCATCGCCGCGCGGATGAATGCGCAGCGTTATGCGGCGCTCGGCTTCGCAGTGCGCGGCGCAGCGATCGGCTTCGGTGTCCGCGGCCACGGCGTCGTACTCGCGCGGCGCTCTGGCGATGCGCGGAATTTCGGCGGCGTGGGCGCGTGGGTCGCGCAGCTCGTCGCAGCGCTCGAGACCGCGCGACGCGAGACCGACGACGAAGCGGATGCGCCGACGCCACCCGATGCGCTCGACGCGCTCGCGCGCAGCTACGGGAGCGCGTTCGTCGTCGGCGACACGCACGCGACGGACGCGAGCGCCGACTCCGCGATCGCGGTCGGCATGGTCGTCCGCGGCGGGCGCGCGCCGAGCGTCCGCGTGCCCGATCCAGACGCCGCCCTCGCGCGCGAGACGACGACGGCCGCGACGCGAGCGCGTGCAGCGGCGCTCGCGGCCGCCGACCCGGCGATGCGCGGCTCGGTGACGTCGCGCTCGGCGTCGGTGGCGCTGGCCAACGGCGCACGCATCGAGGTACGCGCGCTGCCTGGTGCGAGCGTTCGCGCGCTCGCGGTGCGCTTTGCCGCGGATGCCGCGGGCGAGCCGTCGGGCGTGCTTGGTCGCGCAGCGCTCGCGGCCGAATCGCTCGTCGCCGCATGTGCGCAAGGCGCGCAACACGACGACACGTCGTTGCAGCCGCTCGTCGACGCGCGCTCATTCGGCTTCGTCGCGACCGCGCACGAAGAAGCCGCGCTGCTGCGCGCGCTGCACTGCGCGCTCGAGGTCAGCCCCGATGACGCTGCGATCGAGGATGCGCGGCACGTGCTGGTCGCGTCGCTCGACGTGCGCGTCGATCCGATCGCGCACGCACAGTCGCTCGCAGCGCGCGCGCTCGCGCCGGAGACGCCCGCCGTGATCGCACCGCGTGGCGACGCAGACCGCGTCGGCAGCGTACCCGTCGGCGAGATCCGCGCGATGCTCGTCGGGGCTCGCCGCGGCGCGCGGATCGCGGTCGCGCTCGCCGGAGACGTCGACGTGTCCGCCAGCAGCGCGCGCCTCGGTCGACGACTCGCGGCGCTCGATGCGGGCGCGCTCACAGCACCGCAGCGCGTGGCGGCGGCGGCGATCGAGGACGTGGTCGCAGCGACCTGGCGCGGCCCCGGCGTGCGCGTCGTGGTGACGCTGCGCGCCGAGCCCGCTGAGCTGCGCGGCGCAGACGCCGCAGGCACCGCGACCGCCATCGACGCGCGCGCGGCGGCGCTCGCGCTTGGTGAGCAGCTCAGCGCAGCAGCGGGCACGCGCTTCGTCGCCGCTTCCGGCGAGCTCGGCGCGGCTGGCGCATTTGCTTGGGTCGCGCTCGACGTCGACGAAGACGCGCTCGCCGCGCTGCCCTCTACCGTACGTCGGGCCACGACGCTGCTCGGCTCAGGCGCGGTCGGTGACGCCGCAGTCCGCCGCGTACGCGCGCGCTTGGCCGAGCGTCACGCTGAAGCGCTCGCCGCGCCGGCGCTCGTCGCGTCGGCGCTGGCGGCGGCGCGCATCGACGGCGCCTCGACCGTGCTCGCGCCCGGCTCCGACACGGCGCTCGGACGCGTCGTCGACGCGCTCATGTCCGCGCGCGTGCGCTATGTCATCGCGCGCGCAGCCAGCAGCGCCGGCGGACGCTGATGGCGGGTGCTCTTGCTCACGCAGGCTTCGGCGGGACCCAGCCGGTGATCTCGCGGGACTGGCGGCGCGCGCGCTCGCCCCGTCGCCCAAGGACGTTGGCCATCTTCGGCAGCACGTTGTTGAGCGTCTCGGCGGAGCGGCCCGAAGTGAACACTGCGAAGCGGCCCATCAGCCACGCGTCGGAGCCGACCTCCGCGGCGAGGGTGCTGCTGGCTGCGCCGAGGAGACGTGAGAGGCGGGTACTCGCGCAGCGCAGCAGCACCGCGTCGCGCAGCGAGAGCCCGACGCTGAAGAACGCGATCGCGCGTCGCGCCAACAGCTCTCGATAGAGAGGAAGCTGCCCACGGAGGAAGCGCTCGGCGACGCGATCGGCTTCGAGGTCGTCGAGCTCCGAGTCGATGGACCAGAGCGCCCGCTCCTCGTCACGCGCATTGAACACCACGACGAAGTCGCCGATGCCGCCGCGGTGCGAATCGGTCGCGAGCAAGATGTCGCGCTCGTCGGCGCCGAGATAGGAGCTGCTCTTCGGGACAGTCCAGAACCGATCGGCGCCGAGCTTCACCGAGGCGGAAGGCGTCAGCTGTAGCACTGCGACCTTCTCGTTCGAACCACCGGGCGACGACCATTCGCTGTTCAGCATCGACATTTCCTTTGCGCTCGAGCGCACTTCGCGGGGTTTCACGGAGCGCGAGCACGTGGTTGCAAGAACCGCGCAACGACCTCGGAGTGCCAGCTTCCTCGCGCGGTGCTGGTGTTTCGAGCGCTCAGCGGCTTGCCAGACGCGCCGCGCCCGGGAGCGCGTTGACGGGCCAAACCCTGCGTGTTAGTTCCGCGGCGTGTCGAGCGGTGAATCGTCATTCAGCGCGCCCGCCAAGGCGCGCGTCCGCAAGCCGAGCGCGAAGACGTCCGCCACGATCGACAGCGCCCCCGTGACGAACGCCAAGACGCGCGCACCGGGAAGTGCCGACAAGACGCGCGCAGCGGGCAGCGCAGACAAGAGCCGCGCAGCGGGCGGACCGGACAAGCGCGAGCGCATCCTCCGCGCCGCGATCAAGGTGTTCGCGCGCAAGGGCTTTTACGCGACGCGCGTCAGCGAGATCGCCAAAGCGGCCGGCGTCGCCGACGGCACCATCTACCTCTACTTCAAGAACAAAGACGACGTGCTCGTCTGCATCTTCGAGGATCGGATCACGCGTCTGCTCGAGGTGCTGCGGCGCGAGATCGCGGCGTCGCCCGCGTTCGAGGAGCGGATGCGGCGCATCGTCGGCCTGCAGCTCGGGCTGCTCGAAGGTCAGCGCGATCTCGCCGAGGTGATCACGGTGAATCTGCGCCAGTCGTCGCGCCTGCTGAAGCAATACGCGACGCCGCTGTTCGTCGAATACCTCGAGGTGCTCGGCAGCGTCATCGCCGACGGACAGCGCGAAGGCGTCGTGCGCGCAGATGCCCATCCGCGCATCTTGGCGCGCGCGCTGTTCGGCGCGCTCGATGGCGTGGCGCTCACCTGGGCGCTCGGCGGCGCCGAGCCCGGCGGGCTCATCAAGGCCGCGATTCAGATCACATCCGTCTTTCTCGACGGCATTCGCATCCGCTCCCCGCAGTAGCTCGCTCTCTCACCTCTCCGGAGCCCACGTGAAGATCCTCGTCCCAGTGAAGCGGGTCTCTGACCCCGACAACGCCAACAAGGTGAAGGTCGCCTCTGACGGCTCGCGCGTCACCACGGACGGCCTCGAGTGGAAGATCAACCCCTTCGACGAATACGCCGTCGAAGCTGCGCTGCGTCTCAACGAAAACGCGAAGACGCAGGAGAAGCTCGGCGAGACGATCGTCATGTCGATCGGCGGCAAAGAAGCCGCGCAGACGCTGCGTCAGGCGCTGGCGATGGGCGCTGATCGCGGCGTGCTCGCGCTCGCCGAGGACGAGCAGCTCGACTCGTTCGTCGTCGCGCGCGCGCTGAAAGTGATCGTCGACAAGGAGAAGCCGGACGTCGTCGTGATGGGCAAGCAGGCCGTCGACGGCGACTCCAACACCGCTGGGCAGATCCTCGGCGAGCTGCTCGGCTGGCCGGTGGCGTCGTTCGCGGCGACCATCGAGACGAGCGACGGCGGCAAGACGTTCCTCGTCGGCCGCGAGGTCGACACCGGCGTGCTCAAGGTGAAGGTCACCGCTCCCTGCGTCATCACCGTCGACCTGCGCATCACGGCGCCGGGGTCGGTGAAGAACGGCGCGACGCCTGCCGATCACGCGTACGGCGACGGCGCGCGCTACGCGTCGCTCAAGGGCATCATGGCGGCGAAGAAAAAGACCATCGACGAGCAGCCGCTCGCGGGGCTCGGCATCGATACCGCGACGACCTCGAAGTACATCAAGTTCGAGCTGCCGCCCGCCCGTAAGGGTGGCGCGAAATTCGTCGCCGACGTCAACGAGCTCGTCTCGCTCCTCAAGAGCGAGGCGAAGGTCCTCTGAACGTTCTTCCCCCATTCATCTGAGCCACGGAGAACGAACCATGACGGACGTATTGGTCATCGCAGAGCTGCTCGACGGCAAGGTGCGCAAGACGACGCACAGCGCGATCACACTCGCGAAGCAGATCGCGGCAGGAACGGGCGGCGCGTTCGACGTGCTCGCCATCGGCGACGGCGCGAAGTCCTCGGCGGCGGAGCTCACCGGCTTCGGCGCGCGCAAGGTGTTCGCGACGCAGATCGACGGCGGCTATCTCGCCGAGAAATACGCGCCGACGGTGGCGGCGCTCGGCAAGAGCTACGGCGTGGTCACCGTGACCGCGAGCACGTTCGGCAAGGACCTCGCGCCGCGCGTCGCAGCCAAGCTCGGCGCCGGTGTCGCGAGCGACCTGAGCGGCGTGTCGACCGAGGGCGGCACGGTGACGTACAAGCGCCCGATGTACGCGGGCAACGTGTACGGTTATGTGCAGATCAGCACCGCGGTACAGGTCGCGACGCCGCGGCAGTCCGAGTTCCAGCCGGCCGAGCCGAGCGGCGGCGTGAGCCCGATCGAAGATCTCGCCGCCGCTGCGGCCGACGCCGCGGGCGCGCGGATCGAGTTCGTCTCGCTCGAGCAGAGCACGAAAACGGCGCGGCCGGAGCTGAGCGAAGCCGCGACGGTCGTCTCCGGTGGGCGCGCGCTGAAGAGCGCCGAGGGCTTCAAGACCGTACTCGAGCCGCTCGTCGACGCGTTCGGCGCAGCGATGGGCGCGAGCCGCGCGGCGTGCGACGCGGGCTATGTGCCGAACGATCTGCAGGTCGGTCAAACGGGCAAGGTCGTCGCGCCGAAGCTGTATGTCGCGGTCGGCATCTCGGGCGCGATTCAGCACCTCGCCGGCATGAAGGGCTCGCGCGTCATCGTCGCGATCAACAAGGACAAGGAAGCGCCGATCGCGCAGGTCGCCGACTATTTCCTCGTCGCCGATCTGTTCAAGGTCGTTCCGGAGCTGACCGAAGCCGTGAAGAAAGCCCGCGCGTAACGCGTGCCGTGAAGAAGGCCCGCGCGTAACGCGCAGCCAAACGCTGTGATCGACGACGGGCTCAGAGAAGACCTCTCTCGGCCCGTCGTTTTCCGTCGCACCCTGATAAGCTCGCCCGCCCATGCGCACCACCGCGCGCTCGCTCCTCGCTCACAGCTGCGTGTCACTCGCGCTCTTCGTCGTATTCGCGTTCGCGGGATCGGCACGCGCCGATGGTCCGTACGAAGGGGCGTGGCGCGCGAGCGCGACGCGCGTCGACGTCGCCGTGCGCAGCTGGGGCACGGACTGCGGACCGCGGCCGCAGTCGTTCTCTTCGGGCGGCGGTGGCACGGTGCAGGTCGCGCAGGAAGGCGATCATCTCGTCTTCCGCGGGCAACGAACGACGCGCACCGATGGCTGTTGGAGCGAAAATCGCGCGGTGCGGCGCGTGTCGACGTCGGTGCAGGGCGGCACCTGGCGCACGGTCTGCCGTACGGCGCCCGGCGACTCTCGCGGCGAGACGGGCACATACACGCTGCGCGCGAACGGTGGCGACGCGCTCGCGTTCACCGACGTCAGCGAATACGACTGGGCGCTCAACGCGTCGCACTGCACGGCGAGCATCACGACGACGCAGTCGTTCTCGCGCACGCGCACTGCCGTCGCCGAGCCGACGCCGCCGGTCATGCCGACGGAGCGCGCATGTACTCCGGGCGCCGCGGCGCGCGTGTCGATGCGACCGGAGCGCGTGACGATTCAGCCGGGCGAGCGCAGCTGCCTGCGTGCGCGCGTCGTCGATGCGAGCGGCTGCACGGTGCCGGGACAGGCGATCACGTGGACGCTCGAGCGGCCCGCGGGGCGCGCTGGCGAGCTCGCCGACGGCTGCTTTCAAGCGGCCGCGACGGCAGCCGAGGCGGAGGGCGAGTTCCGCGTCGTCGCGACGAGCACAGCGCTGCGCGGCGCGGCGGTCGTCGTCGTACACACGCAAGATTTGTCCGATTTGATCGCGCGACGCGGCGAGCTCGGTGCGGTCGGCGTGCTCACCGGATCGGACGCGACGGCGCAGACGCAGGGCGCGGCGCGCGTCGAAGCGCGAGCGGTGCAGGCCAGTAACGGCTCGCTGCTGTGGCCCATCGTCGGCGCAGCGGTCGCGCTGCTGCTGCTGCTCGGCGGCGTGGTGATGTTGCTCGGCGGCAAGAAAAAGGCGAAACCACAGCCGAGCGCGCCGCGTGACAGCGCCGAGTTCGACGAAGCGCCGCCAGCGACTGGATCAATCGGCGCCGTGGCGAGCGCCGCCGCGCCGATGGTGATGTCGAAGACGTGCCCCGTCTGTCACCTAGAGGTCGAAGGCGAGACGACGTTCTGCCCGAAGGACGGCACGCGCCTCGTGCCCTCCCCGCGCGGCGGTCCGGCGACGCCCTCGCAGGCGCTCATCTGCCCGACGTGTCGGCGCGGATTTCCGCCCGATTCGCGCTTCTGTCCGCACGACTCCGACGAGCTCATCCCGTACGCGATGTTCGCCTCGCGCGCGAAGGCGAAAGACACGGCCGCCGGCGACAAGCCGCTGATCTGTCCGAAGTGCGGCGAGCGCTTCACTTCGACGACGACGTTCTGCGGCAAGGACGGATCGCCGCTGGTGACGGTGAACTGAGCCGCGGCGCGCGTGGGCCTCGATGCCCTCGCGTGGTCTCGTTTTCTACCCAATGGGCGCCCGGAGAGGGGTTCCATCAGTGCGTAGGCGTCACGGGTGCCGCTGGCAGGACCCGGATGCCGGAGACGCGACGACGCGATCTCTTGATCGGCTCGGCTCGAGGCGGCTATGATGCCGCCCCGACGAGGGAATCCGGCGAGACCGGTCCCCGGCACCTGGCCTCCGAGGGCTGCAACCTGCCCGCTGAACTGCATGTCGAGAGCTGTGCCTCGAGAGGAAGAGCGAGATGAAGATCGTCTGCGAGAGCTGTGGCGCCAAGTACTCGATCGCCGATGAGAAGGTCGCCGGCAAGGTATTCAAGATCCGCTGCAAGAAGTGCAGTGAGGTCATCGTGGTGCGGGGCGACCAGCAAGAGGACGAGGCGACGCGCGTCGCGGACGTCGGTCTCTCCGCGCCGCCGCCCGAGGCGGATGCGGTCTGGCACATCGTCATCAATGGCGATCAGCAGGGACCGTTCAGCCCGGCGCAGATCGGCGAGATGCTCAGCGCGGGCACCGTCGATTGGGAGGCGTACGTCTGGCGCGAGGGCTTTGACAACTGGCTCCCGGCGCGCGACGTCGAGCCGCTCGTTCAGGCGATCACCACCGGCGGCGATGCAGGCGGCGGTGGCGACACGGGCGCGGATCCGTTCGGCGAGTCGGCGGCCGCAGGCGGCGGACTTTTCGGCGGCGGCGGGGCGAGCGCGTTCGCAGCGGAGCCGGCGCCGGCTCCGGCCGCGCGTGCTGCGCGCGCTGGTGGCGGTGACCTGTTCGCTCAGGCGGACGCTGGGTCGAGCCCGTTCGGCGGCGGTGACGACGACGACGGTGTAGTCGCTTCGGCGCCGAGCCCGCGCGTCTCGAACCAGCAAGCTTCGCTCACTGGTCAGCGCAACGAGAACTCGGTGCTGTTCTCGCTGGCGAATCTGCAGGCGCTGGCGACCGGCACGCCGGGCGGCGGCGGGAGCAGCGGCGCGTCGGCGTCGTCGAGCAGCGGGCAGGCGAAGGCGGGCATGGCCGCGGGTGAAGGCTCGGGCCTCATCGACATCCGCGCGCTGGCGAGCGCTGGAGGTCTAGGCGGCGGCATGATGGGCGGCGGCAGCTCGTCGTCGTCGAAGAAGGAGTCGGTCGACGATCTCCTCTCGATCGGCTCGGGCGGCTCGCCGTTCGCACCGACGCTCGGCGCGCCGATGCTCGCGCCGGCCAAGCAAGAGGGCGGCAACAAGGGCGTAATCATCGGCGGCTTCGTCGCCGTCATGGCGGTCGTCGCCATCGCTGCGGTCGTGCTCGTGGTCGTGCTCGGCGGCAAGGACGACCCAGCGGTCCCGCCAGCTACGGCGATCGCAGCCGTGACGCCGCCGGTCGGCACAGCGCTGCCGGTCGGCACTGCGCCCATCGCAGCGCCTCCCACGGGCACGACCCCGCCAGTCGGCACGCCGACGACGCCGATCGCAGCCGGCGGCACTGAGCCGGCGACGGCTGCGCCCGAAGAGGGCAACTCAGGCAGCGCGCGACGCCCGAGCGGCGGTGTGCGACGCCCGAGCGGCGGCGGTGGCGGCGGCAGTACGCCGGCCGCGACTGCCGGTGGCGGCGGCACGACCGCCCCCGCTGGCGGAGGTGGCGGAACCACCGCGCGTCGTCCGAGCGGCGGCAGCAACAGCATCGACGACCTCCTCGGCCAGGCGCTCGGCCCGACCGGCGGCGGCGGCCGTCCTCCCGCAGCGGCGGCTGGCGGCGGTGGCGGCGGTGGCGGTGGCGACGCAGCGCTTCCCGAGCAGCCCGGCCGCGATCAGGTCCGCGCGGCGCTCTCCGCGGTGCAGACCGCGGTGGCAGCGTGCGGCGGCGGCCAACACGGCATGGCGATGACGGCCATCACCGTCGGCGGCTCGACCGGTCGCGTCTCGAACGCCGTCGTCTCCGGCCAGTTCGCCGGCACGCCGGTCGGTTCGTGCGTGGCCCGCGCTGCACGCGGCGCGCGATTCCCGCGATTCCGCAATCCAACCTTCTCGGTCAGCTTTCCGTTCCGCATCTAGAACGCCGCACGGCGCGCGCCGCACATCGGTGACCACCACGAGAGGCCGCGCTGCAGAGCGCGGCCTCTTCGCTTTCCGTCGGGGCGCGCAGCGACACAGAGACGCGAAGCACTTGCGCCGCTGCACGGCGAACACGACGACCGCCGCGCTCTTCAGCGGGTCACGCGCGGCGCTTCACGACGAGCACGACGATCGCGCCGATCACGAGCAGCGCTGCGCCGATCGCGACGAACCACAGCGAGCTCGTCTCATCCTCTGGCGTCGTGACCACCGACGTGAACACGCGACCGCCCGCCGGGCTGAACTCGCGCCCAAAGCTGAGCTCGCGCTCGAGCTCGCGCGGCTCTGCGCCGAGCCCTGCGCGCAGCAGCGTCGCGCCATCGCGCGCATGAAACGCCACGTCGGTGCGCTCGAAGCGCGCGAGGTCCATCGTGTCGCGCACCGAAACGCGGTGCTCGCCACCAGCGATCGCGACGTGCGCGATCATCT
>Ga0209181_10007860_pt1 | contig 14469 bp, 13 predicted proteins | sample MAT05_FD_187208 | JGI IMG/M metagenome (GOLD analysis project Ga0209181, IMG submission 187208) | Freshwater microbial communities from Lake Fryxell liftoff mats and glacier meltwater in Antarctica - MAT-05 (SPAdes) (version 2) | ecosystem: Environmental > Aquatic > Freshwater > Ice > Liftoff... | reverse complement strand
TGCCCCCAATGACCAATGACCCCAATGACCAATGCCCCCAATGACCAATGACATTCATTTAACTAACATATTCAAACATGCCTTTTCAGGACTTTGACAATATGCCCATACAATGGGCCGACCACGAGGATGTAGCCATGGCGCTTTACGAGCGTTTTGGCGAAGACTTTGACGAAAGTAAAATCTACCGCATCCGATTCACAGAACTCATCCAATGGGTGTTGGAAATCCCACATTTTGAAGGGAAACGCGACGATTCCAGCGAAGGCCACCTCGAACAGATACAAGCTAAATGGGTGTACGAATGGAGAGCCAACAACAAGTAAATCAAGGACTTGGGCAAATCGTCCCCAACGCACCGCAGCCATTGCCGCCTGCTGGAATTCCATCCGTAACAGGAGGGGTAGTCGTCGGCGTGGACAACGAAATGACGGTTCAGTTCGAGCTGCAACACCTGTTCGACAAAATGAAGGTCGTGCGGGCTTTTGTGTTTGATGTAGATGGTGTGTTTACCAACAACGATCTGCTTGTGACTGAAGCAGGCGAATTTCTCCGCACCATGAATGTGCGCGACGGACAAGCCCTCAAATGGGCGGTGGAAGCAGGATATCCCATTGGCATCATCACGGGCGGCACTTCCGAGGGTGTAAAAAGGCGATTTACGCATCAACTCGGCATTTCAGAATACTATTCTGGGGTGAAAGACAAAATCGTTGCCTTTCAATCGTTTATGCAACGCACGGGCGTTCAGTCTACCGAGATTTGTTATATGGGCGACGACCTGCCCGACATCCCACCGATGCGCAAATCGGCACTGGCTTGTTGTCCCGCCGATGCCGTACCTGAAGTTGTGGCTGTAAGCGATTATATTTCTCATTTGCCGGGAGGTGCTGGCTGCGTCCGGGATGTAATCGAAAAAGTGATGAAAATACAAGGCAAATGGCCCCAGTATTAGGGGATGAAATGATTGGATCTGATTTCAAAATCTCGGGAGCATTCAAAAATCTGTATAACCGGCAGTTGACACAGATTTATGAACACGCTCGAAATCTCGTTTCTTTGCGAAAAGAATTGATCTTTCATCACCCAATCGCTCAATCACTCCATCACTCAATTATAATGCAACTACTTGACGGAAAACTACTTTCTGAACAAATCAAAGCCGAACTCGCTGCCGAAGTAGAACAAATTAAAATGCAGGGCGGCAAAATCCCGCACCTGGCGGCCATCATAGTCGGCGAAAATCCTGCAAGCCAAGTTTATGTTTCCTCCAAAATCAGGTCCTGCGAACAAGTGGGTTTCAAAAGTTCCTTAGTGCGTTGTGAGGCTGCAACCACCCAGGAGGAACTGCTTGCCATTGTCCAAAAATTGAACGATGACCCGGACGTGGATGGGTTTATTGTACAACTTCCACTTCCCAAACATATTGACGAAGAGGCCGTTACGCTTGCAATTGATCCAAAAAAAGACGTGGATGGCTTCCACCCGGTCAATTTTGGCCGCATGGCTCAAGGTCTTCCGGCTTTTTTACCCGCCACGCCTATGGGCATTCTTGAAATCCTGCGTCGCTACAATATTGAAACTTCAGGAAAACATTGCGTTGTGCTGGGACGAAGCAACATCGTCGGGACTCCGATCAGTATATTGCTCTCTCGCAAAGGTTATCCGGGCGACTGCACGGTGACCCTCACGCACTCCCGTACCCAGGATTTACCCGCCGAAGTTCGCCGCGCCGACATCATTATTGCAGCCATTGGCATCCCGGAATTCGTGAAAGGCGACTGGGTAAAAGAAGGTGCAGTAGTGATAGATGTGGGCATCAACCGCATCCCCGACGAAAGCAAAAAAAACGGCACACGCATCGCTGGAGACGTAGATTTTGAAAGCGTTGCGCCCCATTGTAGTTTCATCACACCAGTACCTGGCGGAGTTGGTTTGATGACGGTTGCAGCCTTGATGATGAATACTTTGAAAGCTTGTAAGGGGGAGATTTATGGGCGGTAGATTCTAATCCACCTCGCCATGAATCCAAAGCAACTCCGGCTTCCGCTGGCGATCAAAAAACACTCGAATTTTTTTCTTGAACTCCCCGCGCTGATACGCGTCATATTCGACCACCACTTCCCCCATCTCACCTGGCTGAATGGGTGCTTCTGTCCAAGTTGCAGCCGTGCAACCGCAGGAAGTTCGGACTGTTTGCAATAGAATGGGCTGTGTATCAATGTTTTTGAAGCGAAAAATAAAAGTCTTTGGATGCTCCTGACGCAGGTGCTGGAAATCGTGGTCACGTTCTGTGAGCCATTCTACGATGGGTGGATTGGCCAGCGATAACGACAGATTTGACAACTTTTGAAAAGTTGTCAAATCTTCCAGACCGAGCTGGGTGCTGGCATACGTGGAGGGAAAAACCAGCATGTTTAAAAAAAGCCAAAACATCATTTCAGATAAATTTGTGAGAGAAAAGCGCAACCTCGTCGGTTCAAGAGGTGTCAGAGACCACGCAATTCTGAAATTTAGAGTGCAAATCTCTAAAAATCCTGTACATCATTCCAAAACAAAAATCTCTTTGCAATGCGCAACCTACTAATTTTCATGTTTTTAGTCGCCGTTTTTGTGCTTGGCAACCGATCTTGCAATGGCCTACACTTTGGTTTTGGCGGAGTATCCGGCAAGGGGCCCGTTCAAACCGAAACCCGAACGGTGCGCGATTTTCACGCCATTGATCTTGATATTTCAGGGGATGTGGAGGTCACGATTGGGGAAAATTATGCGGTTGAGGTTTCTGCCCAGCAAAATTTGTTGCCGCTGTTAAAAACGGAGCTTAAAGACGGGGCCTTGCGAATCTTTTGCGACGACAATATCAATACTTCAGAGGGCATCAAAATCCGGGTGACTGCGCCTGCTTTTGACAAGCTTTCGGTGGGTGGCAGTGGTACGGTTCGGGTGCTGAACGCGCTAAATACTGAAAAAATGGACATGAGCATTGGTGGCTCCGGCGATATTTATGCTCCACAATCCGATTTTGGGTCACTTTCCATAAGTATTGATGGCAGTGGCACTGTTGAATTGGGAGGCAAAGCAAACAAAATGAAAGCCGATATTTCAGGCAGCGGCGATGTGAAGGCTAAAAATCTTACAGTCAATGCATTAAAAGTCAACATTTCAGGATCGGGTACTGTTACAGCCGATGTAACGACTGATTTGAATGCCACGATCGCTGGCTCTGGGGATGTGTTTTATTCCGGGACGCCAAGCGTAGAAAGCAATGTGAGCGGTTCTGGTTCGGTGAAAAAAATTCAGGTGCAGTGAGTGATTGAAGGATGGGCCAAAACTTGAGATTCAATCCCAGCTTTGGCCCATCCACCAATTCCGACAAAACTTAATCCACCTTTAACCCCCCCTTAATGACAGTAGTTGAATTTTGCGAGGTAAATAATTCACTCGTATCTTTTCACCTAAAAATTGACTGTCATGGCACAATTTGAATCGCTCGAAAACCACGCAGAAACCATTGAAAACGAAGGAACTGTTGCTACTGAGCAGTTTGAAGAAACGGTTGATTTGCAGGAAGAAGAATCAGACGAAGAGGGAACCGACGAAGGGGAAGAAGTAGAGCCAAGCGAAGAGGAAGAAGCAGAGAAAGAAGAGGAAGAAGCAGAGAAAGAGGCGTAATTTTTGTTCAGTCAACAGACAAAACGGCCCGAGCATCTGCTAAAGATGCCCGGGCCGTTAGTTTTTAAATCAAACTGGGTTTACTAACCTTTTACAAACTTGCCTACATATCCAGATTTTTCTCCAATTATTTTTACAAAATAGATGCCTGGAGCAAGTGAATCTGTTGGGATCGAAATCCCGTTATTTTGGTTTTCAAAAGTAACAGACACGCGCTGGCCATTGGCAGCAAACAACTCTACAGATTGTGCCACATCCCCGGCCAACTCCACTCGGGCAAAATCAGCAGTCGGATTGGGCAAAATGCGAACGGTGGTGAGAGAAAGGTTGGTTGCACCTGACAATACCGGGTCGAATCGTGTGCCGCTGTTCAACACTTGTTTGGTGTCTACTTCTTTTACAAAAGCCAACACATACACTTCATTGGCATTCCAACCGTTCGGGATGCTGTATTGGAAGTTGAAATCTGCCGTCCCTCCGAGCACTGGGGCCGTGAAATTATCGCCGGAAACAGCCGTTAACATTTTACGGAAAACATTATGGTGCACCGCTTCTCCATTGGGTGTGAGCTGGTTGACGGTTTTTTCAGCAATCGCTACAAAAATCTTGTAATTGCCTGCTGGAATTTCACCCAAAGCCTTGGTCTTTACATTCACCAGTCTGGCATTGTTCGGGCCGGATTCGGTCACTTTTACATGAAGGGGACTGGTCTGCCCAAGGAAAGTCAGGAGTTTAGTCTCTGTAAGGAGTGGGTTGGATGGATTTTGTTTAGCACCATTCAGCGCTATGATGGGAGTACCCTGAATAGTGTAAAGGGAAGACCAAGCTGCGTTTTCAACAGTATTCGCTTGATAAAAAACACATTGAGGGTAAGGAACCGCTGGATGTATTGCTATGTGATGCACATCGTCAGCGTATTGAGCCTGGCCAATAAGGTTGAAAAGCGCAGGGTTTCTGCTGGCACAGGTGCCGCAATTTGAGTTGGTAAAATGCTCAAGGAGCAAATACTTTTTAGCACTCTCTTGTGCAGAGAGCAAGGATACTAAAACCAGGCAAAATAAAAAAGACGAGAATTTTTTCATGATAAAGAAGTAGTGAAAGTGTGAATGCCACAAAGATAACAGCTCTCTACCCTACCCTGCTCCTTTTGAATTTTTCAAGTTCATAAAATGTCGCCAAGCGAACGATTCCGGCAAACGCCGTATCCTTGCCCCAGAATTCTGAACCATTCAAATTTTATATGCAAGTTCTTCTAATGACTATGCCGGATTTCGCCTCAGGTGAAGTCTGGATAAGCCTCCTGACACTCACTTTTTTGGAAATCGTACTAGGGGTTGACAACATCATATTTCTAAGTATCGTCTCTGCAAAACTCCCTGCCCATGAGCAACCAAAAGCCCGAAATATCGGCTTAATGCTGGCTATGGGGCTGCGCATCATCCTACTTTTTGGCCTAACGTGGATCATGAGTATGGATGCTCCCTTGTTTCATGTTGACTTTCTGGGTTTGAAGGGCGGACTGACAGGGCAAGGATTGATACTCCTGCTAGGAGGCATCTTCCTGTTATACAAGGCCACCAATGAAATTCACCACAAGCTGGAAAGTCCTGAAGAAGCAGACGACCCTAAAATTAAAAAAGGCAAAGCAGCGCTCAACGCGGTCATCCTGCAAATTACCCTCATCAACGTGGTTTTTTCTTTTGATTCCATCCTAACCGCTGTGGGCCTCTCCAACGACCTGATTGTCATGATCATCGCCATCGTGACCTCTGTGGTTGTGATGATGGTGTTTTCAGGCCCCGTGAGCAAATTTGTCAATGAGCACCCCACCGTACAGATGCTCGGGCTTTCATTTCTTATTCTTATCGGCTTTTCATTGATTGCGGAAGCGGCGCATTTAGGACATTTCACAGAGGGCTCCGTGCCAAAAGGCTATCTGTACTTTGCCATTTTCTTCTCGCTTTTTGTGGAATTCCTGAATATTCGCATGCGGAAAGTGCAAAAACCCATACAACTGCACGGATATGGAGAAATTGCTAAAAACCGTGGACTTTTGGACGATAATTTGCTGGATGATACTCCGGAGCAAAACGATGGCAAATAAAATGTTTCAAGCAACCCGTTGTTGAGGAGGATCATGGTGGTTTTCTTGCAACTTTGTACTTGAAACCTGCCAATGGTAACGGCCTGATCTTTTATGAAAAAACTACTCTTATTCATTTTCGCTGCGCTGGCCCTTTCCGCCTGCCAAAACCAGTCTACACCTGCCGTGCAAACGCCTGTGATTTCGCCCACTCAATCCGTACCAGAACCCGAATGGGCGCGAAGCGCAGTGTTGTACGAATGCAACGTGCGACAATTCTCGGCAGCGGGCAATTTTGCAGGTGTCCGTGCAGGACTGCCCCGATTGCGCGATTTGGGGATTGATGTATTGTGGATTATGCCGATTCACCCCATTGGCGAGGAGCGTAGGAAATTGAACCCCGGCGACAAAGGAAGCCCTTACTCCGTGCGCGATTATCTGGCGGTAAATCCTGATTTTGGCACAGAAGCCGATTTTAAAAACCTAGTCACAGAAGCACACGCTCTGGGGTTGAAAGTCATCCTCGACTGGGTACCCAACCATACCTCATGGGATTCCGAATGGAAAAAATTGCACCCCGAATATTTCACGAAATACAATGGCGATTTCACCGTACCCATGAACGAGCATGGTCAGCCCATTCTCGATTGGAGCGATGTGTGCGATTTGGACTATTCAAATCCCGGCACCCGCCGCGCCATGATCGGGGCGATGCAATATTGGCTCAAAACCTGCGATATTGATGGCTTCCGTGTTGATATGGCGGGCCTGGTTCCCAATGATTTTTGGAATGAGGCAAGACCTGCGCTCGATTCGGTGAAGCAGGTTTTTATGCTCAGTGAGTGGCAAGACGAACCTGCTCATTTTAATTCATGCTTCAATGCCAATTATGGCTGGAAATGGAAAGATGTGACCAAGGACATCGCTGTAGGCAAGCAAAATGCAGGATCGCTCGACACACTGTTGCGGTTTTTGAACGGGTTTTATCCAGAAGGGTATTCACAACTTTACTTTACCCAAAACCACGACGAAAATTCCTGGAACGGCACAGAAACGGAACTTTACGGTGAGGCCGCAGCCGTTTTTAATATCCTGGCATTCACCTGGCAGGGATTGCCGATGATATACAACGGTCAGGAAGATGGACTTTCACAACGACTCGCATTTTTCACAAAAGACCCAATCCAATGGAAAAACTTTGATAAAACCCCGTTTTTCCAAAAACTCTGCGATCTACGGCACAACAACAGCGCACTGTGGTCCGGCATGCATGGCGGCAAACTTGAAAAAATCGAGACCAATCAAGACGATCAAGTGTATGCCTTCACCCGTGAAAAGAACGGCGACCGACTGGTAGTAGTCCTTAACCTCAGCAAAAAGCCTTGCGCCGTTACGCTCCTTCCCAGCGATGAAGTGATTTCAGGGGTCTATCTCAATGTGTTTGGCGCGAGTACCGTACAACTCACCAAGGATATGCAACTGAACTTGAAACCCTGGGAGTATTTGGTTTTGACAAATAAATAGATTCTGGATACCTGGACTTTAGACGTTGGATATTTGACTTGTACCCCTGCCTTAAAGTCCCAAAACAATGAAAATGGCCAATAGCGGCGACCACAGTTATCAGCACAAGCTCACAACAGCGGGTCTTATCATCACCCTTGGCATCATATATGGTGACATTGGTACTTCGCCTTTGTATGTGATGAAATCCATCGTTGGGGATGGGATAATAAACCGTGAGACCATTTTGGGAGCAGTCTCGCTGGTATTCTGGACGCTCACCATTCAAACTTCCTTCAAATATATTGGTCTCGTGCTCCGCGCAGACAACAAAGGCGAAGGGGGCATTTTTTCGCTTTACACTTTGGTGCGGCGGCGGCGCAAGTGGCTCCTGTTCCCTGCCATGATTGGTGGCTGTGCGGTGCTTTCAGAAGGCATGATCACGCCGCCCATTACAGTTTCGGCGGCCATTGAGAGTTTGGCGTCCGTACCTGCGCTGCAAAACATGCACCTCCCAACGGTGCAAATAACCATCGCCATTATTACCTTGATTTTTGTTTTCCAGCAGTTTGGAACCGTAGCCGTTGGCAAGTTTTTTGGCCCCATGATGTTGATTTGGTTTTCAATGCTGGGGGTATTGGGGGTCATGTCCTTGTCGCACGATTGGACGGTTTTGCATGCCTTGAACCCGATTTTTGCGATCAAAATATTGATTCACCACCCCCATGCTCTGGTACTGATGGGGGCTGTTTTTTTATGCACCACCGGAGCCGAAGCCTTGTATGCTGATTTGGGGCATTGCGGCAAGCAGAATATCCGTGTCAGTTGGTTGTTCGTCAAATCTTCTCTGGTACTCAACTACTTGGGTCAGGCAACTTGGTGTCTGCAATATGAAGGCAAATCGTTGCCGACGTTTTTGGCCATGGTAGGCGACAAGTTAGAGCCACAGCACGTCAACCCTTTTTATGGGGTGATGCCAGATTTCTTTTTGCCCTTCGGCATTGCCATTGCCACCTTAGCCGCCATTATTGCCAGTCAAGCTATGATTTCCGGGTCGTTCACCTTGGTAAGCGAAGCCATCCGCTTGGATTTATTGCCAAAATTGACGGTCATTTTTCCGACGCAGGTGAAAGGCCAACTGTATGTACCTGCCGTAAATACGCTCCTGTGGGCAGGTTGTGTTTTCGTAACGGCCTATTTTAAAGAAAGTAAGCACATGGAAGCGGCGTATGGTCTTTCGGTGACGCTCACCATGCTCATGTCTACCATCCTGCTTTCCAATTTTTTTGTGCTGAACCGCGTAAGGCCACTGTATGTATGGGCATTCCTGATCTGGTATCTGTGTTTTGAAGGGGCGTTTTTTGCGGCCAATTTGTTGAAATTCAAAGATGGTGGTTTCATCACTGTGCTGATCGCCTCTGTTTTATTTTTCCTTATGTTCGTCTGGGTACAAGCCAAAAAGATCAAAAACCGATACATACAAAATGTCAAGATCAACGACTACATTGACCAGCTCATTTTGCTGGGCAGCGACCATGACATCCCAAAGTGTGCGACCAATCTTGTGTTCCTTAGCAGCACCAAATCGCCCAAAAAGGTGGAGGAAAAAATCCTTTACTCCATCCTGCAAACGCAGCCCAAACGCGCTGACATCTATTGGTTCATACACCTTGAAACAACCGATGAGCCCTATACCATGGAATACAAAGTGAACACGATTGCTCGTGACGACGTGTATAAAGTGAACTTCCGACTTGGCTTCCGGGTAGAACAACGGATGAACCTGTTTTTGAGGAAAGTGGTAGAAGATCTCATGGAAAACGACGAACTGAACATCCGCTCCCGATACCATATTGGTCACGGCGAAATTGCCACAGGCGATTTCAAATTTGTAATAATCCAAGAATTCTTGTCGCACGAAAACGACCTTCCATTGTTGGAGCAGGCCGTCATGCGCATCTATCTTGCCGTCAAGAGCATCACTGCCTCCCCGCAAAACTGGTTTGGCCTTGACAGCGATTCTGTGGAAATTGAACAAGTGCCACTTGTGTTGCGGCGGGTAAAGGATATGCAGTTGAAGAGGATTCAGTAGTATTGGGTGTGCCTACTTTTCAAAACCTAACCGGTGCCTCATCATATCCTCTGCTTTTTCTTTCAAAGTATCAATATCCTGAGTGCCAAGCCCTTCTGTCGAAATAGGCTTCTCCCATACGATTCGCACGGTACCCGGACGGAGGCCTGTACCGTTGGCTGTAATATGGCTTATGTTTACAATCGTCTGTACAGCCACGGGCGCTCCTGTTTGGATGGCAATTCGGAAAGCCCCGTCAAAGAAAGGAGCAAGCGGCTCACCTGTATCATTGCGGCTTCCTTCCGGGTATATAAAAATGCTCCAGCCTTCGGCCAATTGTTGTTTTAAGGCCACCACACTCCGCGCACGGCTCATTGCACTGCTTCGATCCACTACGAGGCACATTTTTCTCACTATAAAGCCAAAAACAGGTATTTTCAACAACTCTTGTTTTGCCAAAAAACGGAAAACACCCGGAAAAGCGTGGCCATTCACGATAAAATCGAGGGCGGAACTATGATTGCCTACAATAACATAACTCTGCTTGGGGACAAGATGTTCGCTCCCTTCCACTTTCAAACGGACGCCCACCAAAGTCAAAAATATTGGCGTGAAAATGTGGTGCAGGTAATAGATGTTGTTCCGCAAAGCCAGTTTGCCAGGCGTAATGGCCATGTTGATCCCAACAATAGGGAGGCTCAGAGTCATTAGAATCAGAAAAAGCGCGGCGGCATATATTGCCCAGATTTTTGCCATGGCGCGAAGGTAGGGAATTGCGATTTACGTTTTTGGATTTACGATTTACGATTATTTTGATCCGAAAAAAGCACGAATCAGGCCATTTCGGATCAAAATAATCGTAAATCGTAAATCCAAAAACGTAAATCAAAATCACCCAAGCAGCGTTCGATAGTCATCCCAACGAGCATCTTCATCCTTCATTTCCAGCAGATCAAACAGTTGTCCTTCATACAACGCCTCCAATTCAGGCGCTGTGCGGGCTGTTCGAAGTTCAATCTGACCTTTTTTAATTTGCGCCAAACGCCAGGCGTATGTCTTTTCCATTTTTTCAAAGATGGCTGTGCAAGCCGCAATGTGATCGTCGCCAGCACGTCCGGCCACCAAAGCTTCTTGGAAGGCGGATGCATTGCGGGCAACCATTTTGCCTTCGTCCAGAATAAAATAAGCCGTATGAGGCCACTGTTCAGGTGGCGGCAACAAATGGGCATAAAGCACCAGTTGAAGGTCTTCACCGTTCTGAATCAATTCTTTGCGCCGTTTTGCGCCGCTCCATTTCAGGTCTATGATCGCCAGTTCTTCCCCACGTCGAAGCACCAGATCCGCTTTACCGCGTACGGGCATTCCTACAAAATGGCCCTGTAATTCCATCTCGGTATTTTCCACGATCCAGCCATTGGAACGTAGCAGAGAAACCAGACTCCAGGCGGCGTTTTTCACCTTTTTAAGGAAGGCCATGCGATCTGGCTCTCGGCCGTAAAGCAGCAAAGTCGCGCCTTCGCGAGGAAGCAAATTGGCGGCTTCGTTTTCCACCCAATCGTTGAGGGCGCTGCGGTCAAGACCACGGAGGTTTTCTTTCAAAAGTTTTTCAAAAAAACGATGCGCGAGGCTGCCCAACAAGGTATTGTCGCCTGTAACGCTAAGCAGACTGGAGCGATAGAGCCGCAATTTTTGGCGGAAAAACCAGCGGTGCGGGTAATAAAAGAGGCTGTCGAGATTAGTAGGGGTTTCGTACTCGCTATCGGTGAGCAAGGCTGGGTTAGACAGTTGAATCTGCGGCCTTGGGCGGGCAGCCACGCGGGTGGAAATGCGCTCTTGGCCTGGCATTTTTAGCCATTCGGCAAAACGCACACGATCGTTTTCGCGCTCCAGATGGAACGTAAAATCCTTGGTTTCCTCGCCAAAAATGGCTTCGATGTCGCTCAGCAAGAGCGGCGGAACAGCTGCTGCGCCATCCACTTGTTCGGGGATAACGAGCAACAAGCTTCGCGATGTTTGCAATATGGGCCGCATTTGCAGCAATTGTTTGCGCTGGCTTTGTTGGCGGGGTGTTTCGAGCACTACACCTTGATTATCAAGGAATTTGCGCTCTTCTTTTTGCCATTTGTCGGGCGGTGGTGTGACGCTCTCTAAAATACAATTCCACCAAATCAGGTCTTCTACCCGTGTTGCAAAAGCGCCAGGCTGGTGCGCGTAGTCAAAACTGCCCACTTCGGCGGGTGCCAATTGCATGGGCGACGGCTCGTAAATGGTGCGCACGATACGCTCCAGTTCGAGGAACCCGATGCGTTGTTCTGGCAGGGTTTCCAGCAGTTCTCGGATGCGGCGGGCTTGCTCGGCCAGTACAAGCAAAGAGGGATTGTTGCTGCCCGAATCCTCGTAATAAACCAAGGACCACTCGTGCAGATAGCTATAAAGCGCCACCGCGTCGCGCTTGGGCGCTGTTCCATCGGCGGGGTAACGGCGTCGGTTGAACCAAAAATCGTATTGCTCCCGCACTTTATCAGTTATATTGGCTTGCTCCAGATAACCGAATACGGCTGCAAACCAGGTATCGCTAAGCAAACCTGGTTTTTCAGCCAGCACTCGGGCGATTTCGAGCGCAAGGCCAGGCTCCAGGGGTTTGAGGGGCAGGGTGACAAATTCCATGATCTTGAACACGTCCACGGGTTCCCACAGGAAGGCGGGGGCGAGTTTGAGCACTTGCAAAGAAGGTCGGGCGAGCGAAGCGGAGAGCACCCCCATCGGCGCAAAGCCCTCATTCACAAGGTTTTGCTCCAGGAGGAGGTTCATTTCCGGGATCAAAAATGTGGGGTGGTAGTCGGGGTTTTCGCGAAGGATTTGGGCCAGGAATGTGGCGGCATCCGAATCGCGCCGGGCGCGGAGAATGGCCAATCGCCCGGTGCCTTCTTCTAAATTTGACAAATTTTTAAAAGTTGTCAAATTTTCGCGTTTTCCAATGACAATGGAAGATTGCAGCCTACCTAATCTTGTTTCTTCTTCCGCAGCGCCACCAATTTGAACTTCCTCGATTTCAATGTTTTGCTTCTGAAAAACAGCCAGAACCCGTTGTACCACAGGTGTTTGCAAATGCACAGGCTCGTAAAGCAGGATTTTGTCCAGTTGGATTTGTCGCGTTTTCAATAAATCTATCCCCTGTGCAAAACGATCCGCAAAACCTGCAGCTTGAACGCCTAATTCAGGGTCTTGAAGTTTTTTTTGAAAAAAGACTTCTACTAGTGCAAGGTCGCGGAGACGGGGTGGAAGTTTCTCGTTCAATGCAAATTCCCAGCCCGCGAGCAGGAGCTCGTCGCGCCAGGCAAGCAGTGCTTCCGCGGTGGCAAATCGGTCGGCGGCAAAGGAGGTTTCAAAAAATGCGGTGCCGGATGGCGTTGTTTCTGCGAGATGCTGGCCAAGTGCCTGCCGATACAATTCGATGCGCAGGTACGCGGTGTTGTTTCGATAACCCTGAAGGCCAAGTTGGCTTTCCATCCAGAGCAGGAGTTTGGAAGGCCCTGCGAAGTATTCGCCTTCTCGCTGCGTGGTGGGCGGGGCGTGGACTAGGGAGTCGAAGTCGTGACTGAGGTGGAGGGTCATATTGGGAAAAGAAGCAGTAGAGATTAACGTTTGGCTTCCAGGATTTGCGACGTTTAGGAGTATTTTTCGGGAAACGACTGTTGGGCTATCTTTATTTATTCTTATGGTTATCAATAATTTGCGTGATTTCTTCGTCGCTTTTTTTTGTTATCCTTGCAATCTGGGGAATAGAAAACCCTTCTTTTGCCATTTCAAGTATCATTTCAATTTTACCTTCTTCTTTACCTTCCTCTTTACCTTCTTCTTTTGCTTTTTTCGCTACGACCTCTTTTTCACCCCGCTCGTCCTGCTCTTTAATACCCACATTATCATAAGACTTTAACTCTTCTTTGCTCCATTGATATTTATCTGCTTCAATAAAAGCAGTTTTCAAACCTTCATCTTCGTTCGCAAAATCAGGGATAACTTGTAGTTCTTCCGAATGCTTGATGAAATAAGTCCACTTATCAATTGGCGTATCCAACTCATTCATTTCTTTCAAGAACTTGGGCAACTCGATGAAAGAGAATTGAATGTCTTTCTGCAGATGCTCGTTGGTGGTCTTATTCAAAATTAAGTGTCGGGTGTGGTAGTCTGTATCAGTTGCAAATGGGAAGTCCAATATGCCGATGAAGTAAGCAGGGTGCAGCAGCGGGTAGTCCTCTCCTTTTTCTATCTGCATGGAATAATCCCGGGAGATATAATACTGTACACGTTTATCGAACCCGGTCTTGTCGGCCACCTGCATTTCCACCACAAACTTTCTGCCAGACTGATCGGTTGCCCGAACGTCAAGAATGGTTGCTTTTTCTCCGGCTATACGTGGAAACTGGTAAGGGTTGGCCAAGGAGACGCTGACCACCTGATGTTCCCCTTCCAACTCCAAAGAAGCGTTCAAAAAAGAGATCAACGGGGCTGTTTTTTGCTCATTCCCAAAAATTTTCCGAAAAGCGATGTCGTTTTTTATATCTGCGAATTTCATAACCCTGTTTTTGAAGCAAAATTACGGAATTTGAAGCAGAGGAGCAATGTATACCACAGAATGTTTAAAGTTTGTGATTTAGGTAGGTTCGAGTCCCGCATTTGTTTTGGGCGTAAATTTAAGCAGCAACCTCAAATGTACAAATCAATTAAACTCGGTTCAAAAAAATCAGCACTTTTTTCGCCTTCCACCAACCCCTTTCCCAACGCATCCCCTACTTTTGCACCTCTTTTCTAAAATAATATTCCATCCATGGACTCGAACGAAGTGGTGAAAACCAGCGACATAACGCTCCGAGTGGGCTTGAACGCAGAACAAGTGCCTGTGCGCATCGAATGGGGCGCGAGCGACCGCAACGGCGGCGCACTCGAAGAATGTAAGGCCATGGCCATTGCCCTTTTTGACAAGGAACACCGTGATACGCTGCGCATTGACCTTTGGACCAAAGAAATGCAGGTGCTGGAAATGGACCGCTTTTTCTATCAAATATTGCGCTCGCTCAGCCAGACTTACCTCAAGGCTACGCAGAACAAGGAGTTGGCAGAAGACGTGGCGAAATTCGCG
>Ga0209181_10007859_pt1 | contig 14470 bp, 16 predicted proteins | sample MAT05_FD_187208 | JGI IMG/M metagenome (GOLD analysis project Ga0209181, IMG submission 187208) | Freshwater microbial communities from Lake Fryxell liftoff mats and glacier meltwater in Antarctica - MAT-05 (SPAdes) (version 2) | ecosystem: Environmental > Aquatic > Freshwater > Ice > Liftoff... | reverse complement strand
CGGAATGCCCTTGCCCCAAGTCATGCGCACGTTGTTGTGCAACTCGCCGTGCTTGAGCAGGCTCATTTGCAACAGATTCCAAAGCTTTGCCGGCGATTTCGCGCGCGCTAAATCACCCTCGGCGTAAGTATCACGGCGGTCTTTTGCGTGTTCGCTGAGCGTTTGCTGCGCCCACGCGGGCAGTGCCTTGAAGTGCTCCGGGTCGCGGCTGTGCGCGCAAAAGTTGTAGGACAGCTCGCGCCAAACCCATAGCTCATCTAAAAATTTATCCGCCCCACGCATGCCGCTGGCATTGGCCTCGCGCGCTATGCGCAGCGCCGACACGTGGCCGTGGTGCAAATAGGGCGACAGGCGCGATACGCCGAGTGGCGCCTCTTGAGCGGCATCGTTGCGCCGCTGCGCATATTGCTCAAGACCGCCAGCGGATTTGAACTCGTTCCAACGTGCGTAACCTGCACTTGATCCACCGCGCGTATGCGCCACCGGCGCGATCGCGTGATCGATCTGGCAATTAGCGAGTGCATCAACCAGGTCAAGCGCCGCAAGGTCGATCTCGGCGAAACCGACTTCCCCGTCATAGCGCGCCACTTTCAGCTTAACTTCCGGCCACCCAAGCGCCACACGTGCATCAAAATCATGCTTGAGCGCATCACGGAAGGTGAACGCACGGTCAAACGCTTTGTTTTTAAGGCGCAGCGGCACGATCAGGCTTGCGTCCACCGCCACAGTCTGGCAACTCGCATGTGCCGCCCAGCGCGCGCTCCAGCGCGGGAAAGGCGGCGCCGGAAAATCCTCGAACACCAGCGCCGCGGCGCGCTTGATCAAACCCGCTAACGGACTCGCCGCCTTGGGATCACTCGGCAGGTGAAACACGTAGCGCACACCGCGAGCGGCCAGCTCGGCAGCCGCATCGCGCGCGCCTTGCACGATAAACGCATGATGGCGATCAGCGTTAAAGCGATGGTTGCCAGCCAAACCCTGATAGACCAGCAGCGGTTTATCCAGCGCGTGCGCCAGATGCATCGCCACGTCGAGCGCGGCATTTTCATGCCCTCGCACGGCGTGATGCATCCAGTACAAAACAAATTCGCCGCTCGCATCGGCTGGATGTGCGTTGAGCGGATGGACGCGCTCGCTGAGGTGCCTGGGCAATCCAATCATGCTGACACTCCGCGCAGTAACACGCCCAGCGCGATGAGCACCACGATCGTTAAACGCAGACGCAGACGCCCATACCAGGGCCGAATGCCATTGCGCAGCCCGAACAGATCGAGCAAACCTTGCAAGAAAAAGCTCACCAGCAGCAAAGTGATGCCAGCAGCTGGCGCCAACAGCAGAGCGATCCACGCCGAAATCGTCGGCAGCACGCCCACAAATAGCGCACCACTTTGGCGGCGCAGGTTTTCATCAACCACCGCAAAACCGAAACGTACGCCGCCGAGGAAAGCCAGAATCAGTGCGGCATAGGCGCGCGTCGCAAACGCCCAGTCGAGCGGCGCGCTGGTCGGTGGGTACAAAGTCAGCACCGCACCGACAATAAAAGGCAGCAGCCCTAGGGCTCCGAGCCAGGCCGCTGAGGTGGGAATGTTGCGTGGATTACTGCTGAGGCGAATCGACATTGGTTTTTTTACTATGCGGGATCATTTCAGGCGAGAATAAACCTCCTGACGTTGCCTAACCGTTGATGATGAGCGTTTCAGTTGCAAACTATGACGCACGCGTCGCCGAATTGGATGCAAGCGAAATCCGCGCGCCAGAAGCCGGCAGCGATGCGGAACTTGCAAGCGTCGAGCGCTTCAAGGCGTTTTTTGCGCGTTTAAGCCCCAACGGCTTGGCCGACGCGATCGATCGCACCTACGCGCCAGACGTGTATTTCAACGACACGCTCAAGACCAAGCGCGATTTAGCCGAACTCAAACACTACCTTCTAGACGCCGCAAAAGCGGTCGATCAGTGCACTGTGGAGGTGCTCGATGTGGTCCGCTACGGCGAAGATTTCTATTTTCGCTGGCGAATGGCGATAAAGTTTAAGAAATTCAAGCGGGATGTGTTGACGCAATCGGTCGGCATCAGCCACATTCGCTTTAACCAAGATGGCCTGATCGTGCTTCATCAGGATTTCTGGGATTCGACCAGCGGATTATTCGAACACGTTCCACTGATCGGCTGGCTGATCGGCAAAATTAAAGAGAGGTTGTAGACGGCATTGGCGGGGTTAGTTGCATTACGTTGGAGTTCAGTCCTTGCTGCACGCGGCGGCATCGAGCGCGATGCCGATGCGGCGTTTGGCAAGCTATGTCGCTCGTTCCAGCCAGCGGTGCTTGCCTACATCAAGCTAGCGGCGCCGAGCGCGAATGCAGACGACGTGGCTCGCGATTTCTTTGCGCAGCTGCAGAAACGCCGCACGGAGGCCGCCAACCACGCTCTTCGCGGTCGCCTGCGCCTGTATTTGCGCAGCGCGCTTGCGGATTTCATGAAAGCGAACGTCAAGGGTGGGCGGTCGGCGACCAAGCCCGGGGCGGCGCTTGACCGTGTGTTTGATACCGCCTGGGCGCAAGTATTGATTGAACGCTCGTTGACGCTATTGGAAGCGGAGACGCGCTTGCCCGTGGTACCGCCGGCAATCGAGCAGTTGACGCTGCCGTTCAATGACATCAAGCCCTACCTCACCAACATTCCAACCGCCAACGACTACGCGCGGCTTGCGGCTACTTTGAAATTGCCCACCAACAGCATCGCAGTCGCCATTCAGCGCCTAAAACTGCGGCTCAACGAGTTACTCAAGGCGCAAGTTGCCGACACCCTGCTCGATCCCAACTTACTTGGGCCTGAGTTTGGGGCGCTGCGCAACAGTTTTTTCTAGTTTTGTTGTGAGTGACGAAACTCTAGAAGCTGCGTTGCAGCGCAAGTACTACGCCCAATCCGCGCACAGCTACGACGCGCGCCATCTTGATGAGCGCGACGAGCACGCATTTTCGCTCGGCGTACTGGTCGGCTTGCTTGAGTTTTTGCAAGTGCGCTCAATCCTGGATTTGGGTTCCGGCACCGGTCGCGCACTGCGCTACCTCAATGCGCACTGCCCGGGCGTGCGCATCATCGGCATTGAACCGGTTGGCGAGCTTCGCCAAATCGGCCACGCACAGGGCATCAGCGTTGAACAGTTGATCGACGGTAACGCGACCGCACTGGCATTTGCAGACGGCGAATTTGATCTGGTTTGCGAATTTGGCGTACTGCACCACATCAAGCAGCCTGAGCGCGCCGTTTCTGAAATGCTGCGCGTTGCTGGTCGCGCGATTTTTATCTCTGATTCCAATAACTTTGGTCAGGGATCTACCCTCAATCGCGCGCTAAAACAGCTCATCAATGCGCTGGGTCTGTGGAGAGCGGCAGACTGGTGTAAAACGCGCGGACGCGGCTACACGATCACTGAAGGTGACGGCTTGGCCTATTCGTACTCGGTGTTCAACAACGCGGCGCAAATCCGCGCTGCTTGCAACCGCGTGCATATCATCAATACAGTGCCGGCCCTGGGCTCGAACCACTATCGCCAGGCAGCGCACGTGGCCCTGCTTGGCATTAAATAGTTTTTTGCGTTTAGCCGACTAAAGCTCTAACGCTTGTCGCGCATCACGTAATCACGCGTATCAGGGCCGGTGTAGACCTGACGCGGGCGGCCGATTTTTAGCTGCGTGTCTTCGCACTGCTCAAGCCAATGGGTGGTCCAGCCCACCGTTCGCGCGATGGCAAACATCACGGTAAACATGCTGACCGGAATCTTCAACGCTTTGTAAATGATGCCGGAGTAAAAATCGACATTTGGATACAGCTTGCGTTCGACGAAATAGTCATCGGCGAGTGCAACGCGCTCAAGTTCCATCGCCAAATCCAACAGCGGATCGGTCACGCCCAAAGACTCCAACACTTCGTGGCACATTTTCCGAATGATTTTCGCGCGCGGATCAAAGTTTTTGTAGACGCGATGCCCGAAGCCCATCAGCCTGAACGTGTCGTTTTTGTCCTTGGCCCGCGCGACAAATTTGGGCACATTCGCGGCGGTGCCAATTTCATTGAGCATGGTCAGCACCGCTTCGTTCGCACCACCGTGTGCCGGACCCCACAGTGCCGCGACGCCCGCTGAGACGCAGGCATAGGGGTTAGCGCCGGTGGATCCAACCAAACGCACCGTCGAGGTGGAAGCGTTTTGCTCATGATCGGCGTGCAGAATGAACAGCAGATCAAGCGCGCGCGCCGCGATGGGATTGACCTCGTAGGGCTCAGCTGGCACTGAAAACATCATGTCCAGGAGGCGCTCTGTGTAACCCAGGGAGTTCTTCGGATACACCTGCGGCCAGCCGATGGAGTGTCGATAGCAAGCAGCCGCAATGGTCGGAGCCTTGGCCAACAAACGGATTGCCGAGAGCTTGCGTTGGGCGGCGTCTTCCATGTCGAGGGCGCCGTGATAGAACGCAGCCAACGAGCCGATCACCCCACACATCATCGCCATCGGATGCGCGTCGTAGTTAAAACCATGCATAAAGGTCTTAAGCGACTCATGCATCATCGTGTGGTAAGTCACTTCGCGCTGAAAAGACTTGATTTCAGCCGGGGTCGGCAAATTGCCGTTCAGCAAAAGGTACGACACTTCTAGAAAATTTGAGTGTTCGGCGAGCTGCTCGATCGGATAGCCGCGATACAGCAACACGCCCGCATCGCCGTCGATATAGGTGATCGCGCTTTTGCACGCAGCGGTGCTCTGAAACCCCTGGTCGTAAGTGAACAAGCCAGTGTTCGCGTACAGCTTGCCAACGTCGAAAGCCTGTGGACCGAGCGTGCCGGACACAATCGGCATTTCCGCCGTTTTACCGGTGTTTGGATCGTTTAGAACGACGCTTTTTGTGCTCACGAAAATCCCCAGTTAATGATGTGATTCAAGATTCTTTGGCCAGCCTAAAAGAGCAAGGCTTGTCCGGACAGGATCAAAATTATGGCATAGCACAGGCTCAAACCTGCTCCACAAAAAAAGCCCGGATTACCGGGCTTCTTTATTTTGAGCAGCGCTTGCGTCCTGATCAGCGACTGCAACCGTGTGCCATAAAACGATTACCGCGCGTAGCGCTTTTTGAACTTATCAACGCGACCGCCCGCATCCATCACCTTGTGTTTGCCGGTGTAGAACGGATGCGATTTGCTCGAAATTTCGAATTTAACGACCGGGTATTCTTTGCCGTCAGTCCACTTCATGGTCTCTTTGCTCTTCATGGTTGAACGAGTCAAAAAGGAGTAGTCGCAGCTCACGTCAATAAAGATGACGTCGTTATAAGTGGGGTGGATATCAGCTTTCATGGGTTCACCGAAGACGCCGCCTGAAATGACGTGCGCATCTACAAAAAGGAATGACTTGGAAGAATACACCGGCGCTTAAGTCTGCTCAACCACCTACGCCCAACAAATAGCAATTTTTCAAGCCTGAAAAATTAAAAAGCCCCTAAAAAGGGGCAATTCGGTTGGCTGGCAGACTAGGACTCGAACCTAGATTCACGGAGTCAGAGTCCGTTGTCCTACCATTGGACGATCTACCATCACGGCGTTTTGGTGCGGCAGCTCTCAGCCAGCGCACCCCAAACCGGTACTAACGCTTCGAGTACTGCGTTGCGCGACGCGCTTTGTGCAGACCCACTTTCTTACGTTCCACTTCGCGCGCATCGCGGGTGACGAAACCAGCTTTGCGCAAACTTGGGCGCAGGCTTTCATCGTAAACCATCATTGCGCGCGTAATGCCGAGGCGAATTGCGCCAGCCTGGCCTGAAATGCCACCGCCGTCGACGTTCGCGGTGATGTCAAATTTGGCGCCAAGCTCGGTCAAGACTAGCGGCTGACGCACGATCATGCGTGCGGTCTCGCGCCCGAAAAACTCGTCAAGAGAGCGATCGTTGACGGTGATTTTGCCGGTGCCGTTGCGCAAGAACACGCGGGCGGTTGCGCTTTTGCGGCGGCCGGTGCCGTAATACTGTTGGATTGCCATAACGATTTCCTAGAAGGCTTAAGCAGCGAGCTCAACAGCTTTCGGCTGCTGCGCGCTGTGCGGGTGCTCGGAGCCTTTGTAGACCTTGAGCTTTTTGAACATCGCGCGACCGAGCGGATTCTTCGGCAGCATGCCCTTCACAGCAATCTCAATGACGCGTTCTGGATGCGTTGCGAGCAATGTTTTCAATGGCATCGACTTCAAATTGCCGATGTAGCCGGTGAAGCGATGATAGATTTTGTCTTCCATCTTTTTGCCGGTGACCGCAATCTTTTCGGCATTGATTACTACGAAGTAATCGCCTGCGTCGCAGTGCGGGGTAAATTCTGCTTTGTGCTTGCCGCGCAGGCGCAGCGCGAGCTGGGATGACAGCCGACCGAGCGTTTTTCCGCTGGCATCGACAACATACCAGTCGCGCTTAACGGTTTCATTTTTCGCGCTGAAGGTCTTCATCAATCAATCTCAAATACTTGGGTTGCAATTAGCTAGCCGCGCATTAAAACAAAACACCCGCATGGTTGCAACGGGCAAGGCTCGTTGCGTTGGAAATCACAGATGGGCGATTACTCTTGCGTCCATCCTCTTCTATCGACTATCCACCTACGCTCATGCAACAGCTAGATTCGCTTGACCGCACGCTGGCACAGGCTAACCGGGCACTGCTCACGCTGTTTGGTCGGGCGCACGCCGCGCGCTCGAACCCGGCTGACAATGTGTCCAGCGTTGAGTTGAGTGCTGCTGAAGAACTTGCATCGGCGCGCCTGATGCGAGTGAACCATGCCGGTGAAGTTTGCGCTCAAGCGCTGTATCAGGCGCAAGCAAGTGGCGCGCGCGATCCGGCAATTCGCCAACAGCTGTTAGATGCTGCAAGTGAAGAGATGGATCATCTGGCCTGGTGCCAGCAACGCCTTGCTGAACTCAACGCGCGTCCGAGCGCTCTTAATCCCGTTTGGTATGCCGGTGCTTACTTTTTCGGGTGGGCGGCAGCCAAAATCGCGGACGATGCGAACCTGAGCTTTGTGATTGAAACCGAGCGCCAGGTAGAAGCGCATTTGCAGGCGCATCTCGAGCGCCTGCCTGAGAATGACGGGCGCTCGCGAGCGATTGTTGCTGAGATGTGTGCCGACGAGGCGCGACATGCCGAGCATGCTGAGAAACTCGGCGGCCGACGCCCCAACGCACTTGTCGGCTATTTGATGGCCTCAGCAGCAAACGTCATGAAAGGGATCGCCGCGCGGATCTAATGCCCAACCGCCCAGACCGCTAAAGATTGCGCCCGTGGAAGAGCTCGGCAATTTCCTTTTTGACGTGTTCTTCGATTTTCAGGCGCTCTTTGAATCCGAGATCGGTGGCGTGCGCTTCAAACAGATAGGTGTCGAGGTCGAAGTCTTTGATATGCATCTTGGTGTGGAAGATGTTCTCCTGATACACATTGACGTCAAACATTTCGTAGCGCTGCTTGATCGGCTTGGCTAGAAAATCCTGAATCGAGTTGATTTTGTGGTCGATGTAGTGTTTGTGACCGCGCACGTCGCGGGTAAATCCGCGCACGCGGTAGTCCATGATGACGATATCGGACTCGAACGAGTCGATCAGATAATTCAACGCTTTCAGCGGTGAGATCACGCCACACGTGGCCACGTCGATATCTGCGCGAAACGTTGCAATCCCGTTGTTCGGGTGCGTTTCTGGATAGGTATGGACGGTGATATGGCTTTTGTCCAAATGCGCGACCATGGCTTCAGAAATCACGTCTTTACCGGCATCGGCGCGATCAATCACCGGCAGCTCCGAGATCAACATCGTGACCGATGCGCCCTGCGGGTCGTAATCCTGGCGCGCGACATTTAAGACGTTGGCGCCGATGATTTCGGCCACGTCTGCCAAAATGTTGGTCAGTCGTTCGGCGTTGTAACGCTCGTCGATGTACTCAATATAGCGGCTGCGCTGCTCGTCTGAGACCGCGTAGCAGATGTCGTAGATATTAAACGACAGCGCCTTTGTGAGGTTATTGAAGCCTTGCAGCTTGAGGCGCGGAAGCGGTTTAACCATGTGCGTTCGTCCCGTCTAGGGTGGCAAGGGGCGCGGATTATGGAGCAGATTCGATTGCAGTCAAACCATCATGCGGGGATGCCTTTAGTCACGTACATCGATATGATGTTGAGCGATCGGCGAGGGGCCAGGCATTTAGCGGGGATTTACGGCGCATGGGAATGAAACCGAAGGTGCTTTACCTGCTCGAACGCGGGCTGCCAAAACTCAATGAAGGCACTGAAGAGCGCCGTAAGGCCGATCCATTGCGAGATTTTCTGGCCGCTTGTCATCGACGACGCTATCCGAGCAAAACCGCCATCATCCGGCCGGGCGACGAAGCCAACACGCTGTATTACGTGATGGAAGGCTCGCTAACGGTCATGAGCGAAGACGATGAGGGGCGCGAGCTGATCCTTGCCTACCTTAATCCGGGCGACTTTATCGGCGAGATGGGCCTGTTCATGGAAACCGAGAAGCGCGAAGTGCTGGTGCGCACGCGCACGAGCTGCGAGCTCGCGGAGATCGGCTACGACCGCCTCTTGACGATGTTCGAAACCACGCTCAAAGACGAATGCCCAAAACTGCTGTTCGCGATTGGCGCGCAGCTGACCCAGCGGTTGCTGCAAACCTCGCGCAAAGTGTCGCGCTTGGCTTTTATGGACGTGACCGGCCGCGTAGCTCGCACTTTGCTCGATCTGTGCCAGGAACCCGATGCGCTATCGCATCCGCAAGGCACGCAAATCCGCGTTTCGCGGCAAGAGATCAGCCGCATCGTGGGCTGCTCACGTGAAATGGTGGGTCGCGTGTTGAAGCAATTCGAAGCAGAAAAGAATATCGCCGTAGCTGGCAAGACGATCGTGGTGTTTGGCGAGCGCCTTTAGCGAACGTGGCCGTCGAGCGTGGCAATAGTGAGGGAGTAAATTTGTCCCGCGCGGGGTCTTAAACCCGCAAGTATCGCAACGTGATCTTATTTGAGGCTTAAACCGGCATGTCCCGATCTTTCGTTGCAATGGCGGTGCTTAGCGCGCTCAGTTCTGGCGTGCTGGCAGGCCCTGGTGCTTGGACCTCAAACGGCCCGGACGGCGGCAGCGTAGCTTTACTGGTTGGCTCGCATGCGAATGCCAACCAGCTCTACGCGATGTCCGGCCAATTTTTTGGATCGGGCATTTTCAGATCCAGCAATTTTGGCGGCAGCTGGACGCGCAGCACCGTCGGCATCGGCGGTTCGCAGGTGAGCAAAATCGTGCCGCACCCGACTATCGCCAATCGCGTTTTTTTGCTGATGACAAAAGAAGCTGAAACCCGCGAACGCTGACCCTGTCGGTTGACGCCTACCGGCGGCGTCGCTATTCTCTGCGGCCCGTTTCAAAAGCGGGCGCGTAGCTCAGCGGTAGAGCACTACCTTGACATGGTAGGGGTCACAGGTTCGATCCCTGTCGCGCCCACCACATCGTAAATGTCAAAGCGATCCACGGTCGCTTGCGATGTGGCAGGACGATTTAGTCTCGAGAAATTTCAATGCTTCTTATCGCTGCAAGCTCAATTCTCTCAGCTGCAGCGATCTATTTTCTTGCCCTCGGAGCGATTGCACTGCTGCGACCGCAAAACGCCAGCAGTTTCTTGCTCGGGTTCGCCGACACCCGTTTTAAGCACTATTCAGAGCTGGTGGTGCGTCTTTTGGTGGGCGGCTCTTTGTTACTTGTTGCTCAAGACTCTGCGCTCTCAACTCCGATGGCTGCATTCGGCTGGATCTTGGTCTTTTCGACCGCCGTTATGGCTGTTGTGCCTTGGCGATTCCACCATCGGTTTACCCAGTCTGCTGTGCCCAAAGCGCTGCGCTTTCTGCCTGTGATCGGGGTTGTATCCCTTGCCATGGGTGTTTTGCTGTTGTGGACCATCTGCACGGGGAATGGTGCACGTAGCTTGTAGGTAAGCTTAAGCCCCGGCAATCCGCCTTTTGCACGGGCCACTCGCGCGCACGGTTAAACTCGCGGCCTTTTCTTGAAAGCGAGAGCGCGAAACATGGCCGAGCAATTCGATGTTGTCATTATCGGCGCGGGGCCTGCGGGCTACGTGGCTGCGATCCGAGCCGCACAGCTGGGACTCAAAACCGCCTGTGTAGATGCATTTGTGGGCAAGGATGGTAAAGCGTCGCCGGGCGGCACGTGCTTGAACGTGGGCTGTATTCCATCGAAAGCGCTGCTGGATTCGTCCAAGCATTTCCATCATTTGTCGGCGCAATACAAAGACCACGGCATCCAAGCGAGCGATGTGCGCATGGATATCTCAACGATGCTTGGGCGCAAAGACAAGATCGTCAAAAACTTAACCGGCGGCATCACTCAGCTTTTTAAGGCAAACAAAGTGTCCAGCTACGCGGGATTAGGCCGTCTGCTGGCGGGCAACAAAGTCGAGGTGACGCAGCACACGGGCGGTGATCCGCTGCTGTTGGAAGCCAGGCACGTTATTTTGGCGTCCGGCTCTACACCCATCAGCATTCCCAACGTGGCGTTTGACGGGCATTACATCATCGACAACCAGGGCGCGCTGGATTTGCCCGAAGTACCCAAGCGCCTCTGCGTGATCGGCGCGGGTGTCATCGGGCTTGAGCTGGGTTCGGTTTGGAAGCGACTCGGCGCACAAGTGCTGGTGTTAGAGGCGATGGACACCTTTTTGGGTGCCTGTGACCAAGACATCGCGCGCGCAGCGCAAAAGGAATTCAAGAAGCAGGGCCTGGATATTCGCCTCGGTTGCAAGGTACAGCGCGCGGAAGTCAAAGATGGCCAGGTGCATGTCAGTTATCTCGATAAAGACGGTGAAAAGGTCGAAATTTTCGACCGCCTTTTGGTCGCCGTTGGGCGCCGCGCGATGACCGACGGTTTGCTTGGCGACAATACCGGCGTGGTGATCAACGCGCGTGGTCAGATTGAAGTGGACGCGCACTGTGCGACCGCCGTGCCGGGCGTGTGGGCGATCGGGGACTGCGTGCGCGGCGCCATGCTGGCGCATAAGGGCTCTGAGGAAGGCGTGGCAGTTGTTGAACTGATCGCGGGTAAGGCCGGCCACGTCAACTACTCAACCATCCCTTGGGTGATTTATACCGAGCCTGAAATTGCCTGGGTTGGCCTGAATGAGGCCGAGTGCAAAGCGGCCGAGATTCCTTACAAGATCGGCACCTTCCCATTTGCCGCAATTGGGCGCGCGCAGGCGGCGGGGGATACCTCCGGCTTAGTGAAAGTGATCGCGCACGCTGAAACCGATCGGCTGCTGGGCGTGCACATGGTCGGCTTGAATGTGTCGGAGCTGATCGCTGAGGCCGTGGTGGCGATGGAATTCCACGCGTCCGCTGAAGATCTTGCGCGGATTGTGCACGCGCATCCGACGATGTCCGAAGCAGTGCACGAAGCCGCGCTGGCACTCGATAAACGCGCCATTCACCGGATGAATTAGTGATGTCGAGCATTCCAGAACAATTCAAAGCATTTCGCATCAACCAAGACGCCAGCGGCTATCACGCGGTATTGAAAGACATCGCTTTGGACGAGCTCCAACCCGGTGAGGTCACGATCAAAGTGGCCTACTCATCGGTTAATTACAAAGACGCACTCGCGGGCACCGGCGAGGGCAAAATCCTGCGCGAGTTTCCGCTCACTGGCGGCATTGATGTCGCCGGCACGGTCATTGAAAGTGCCGATCCACGTTTTAAAGAAGGCGATCCGGTGCTGGTCACTGGCTGCTCGCTCAGTGAAACCCGCGACGGTGGTTACAGCGAATACGTGCGCCTTGAAGGACGCTGGGTGATTGCGCTGCCGAGCGCGCTGAGCTTGCGCGAAGCAATGATCTTGGGCACCGCTGGCTTCACTGCGGCACTCTCTTTATATCGAATGGAAGCGTTAGGTCAGCGTCCCGACATGGGTCCGATTGTGGTCACTGGTGCGACCGGAGGAGTGGGCTCGATCTCTTTGAACTTGCTTACCGGTGCGGGCTACGACGCGCACGCAATTTCAGGAAAAATCGCGGCGTTTGACTACCTGCGCGCGCTCGGCGCCAAGCAGATTATTTCGCGCGCGGACTTAAATTTCGGCAAGCGCCCGCTCGAACGCGCGGCGTGGGCCGGGGCGATCGACAGCGTCGGCGGCGACATTTTGAGCGGCCTGACCCGCTCGATCATGCCGTGGGGCTCAATCGCCAGCTGCGGTTTGGCCGCTTCCATTGAGCTCTCAACCACGGTGATGCCCTTCATTATCCGCGGCATTAGTTTGATCGGGATTAACTCATCGGGCTGCGCCCTTGAGCTGCGCCAAGAAATTTGGCGACGCTTAAGCCAGCAGTGGAAACCGCTGATGCTGGAACAAATTTGCCAGTTCGAAATCACCTTAGACGAGCTGCCTGACGCGTTTAAGCGCCTACTCGCGGGCGGCGGCATGGGCCGCACGCTGGTCCGCGTTGGCGGATAGCCAGCGGCTGCATTCATCACCGATTCAATCGCAGGTTCTTAGGCTGCGCTCTACGCTTATCTCCCATCGAGGCTTCAATGAAAAAACTCCGCGTTCTGTTTGCATCGATTGCCATGTCGACTTTGGCGCCCGCTTACGCCTTTACTCCTGAATCTGGCGTGTGGTGGAACCCAGCCGAGGGCGGCCGCGGCTTTGTCATTGAGGTGCAAGACAACATCCTGTCCATAGGTGCGTATCTCTACGGCAGCCAGGGCCAGGCGCAGTGGTACACCGCCGGTGGCACGATGGCCGGCAATGCGCTGTTTCAAGGCACGCTGGACCTCTACGCAAACGGCCAAACCATTGGCGGCGCCTACCGCGCGCCCACGGTCATACGCGGCGCTGGCGGCAACGTGCGCATCGATTTTGATACCGAAACCCGCGGCCGCCTGACCTGGGCCGGCGGCGTAACGCCGATCGAGCGGGTCAATTTGCTCGGCACCAACGAGCAGCGCATGCTCGGCGAATGGCAGCTAATTCTGGATTTTGCATCGTCCGGCACCGGCAACTATCCGTTCATTGGCGACACGCTGGTATTACGTCAAACCATCGATCGCCCCGGCACGCAGCCTGATGAGTTCACCGGCTGCCGCGCCGACAACTCACTCGCCGCCGCGTGCTCGGCCGCTGCGCTGCGCGACCATGACGTGACCGGCTATTTCGAGCCGGTGCGCCGCGTCGGCATCCCAGTTCAGCTTGGCAATAACTACCACGTCATGCTGGTCAACGATTCAGCGACCACGTGGCTTGCCTACTTCGTCAATGTCGGCGGCGCGAGCTTTGAAGGTTTTGCCTCGCTGTATCCGAAAAACGGCGCGCCAACGGCGTTTTATCCGGTGCGCGGATTCCGCACCGCCAGCCGCGCGCGCGTGGTCACCGGCGTAGGTCCCGATGGCTCAGACGACAGTAAATCGGGTAGCGAAGTGAATAAAGGCATCGCCAGCCAGCTCGACTTAAACGTCTTGACCCAAGGCGGGCTCAGCGCCGAGGAAGTCAAAGCCCGTTCCGGCCTCGACATCAAAGCGCTGCTGCCGCGATTGGAGGCGGTACAGCGTGAAAAACTAAATACCCGCTAGCGTTTCAAGGATCAACGCATGTAAGTGAGTCAAGCGGACGGGTGAGGCGGCGGTATGTGTAGGTGCCGCTGCCGTAGCCCGGCAAGACCGATTCATAGCTGAATTGCGCGCTTGAGCAGCTCAGGAAATTTAACGTGAGCCGTCCGAACGGCGTGCGCTGTACGTTGGCTGGAACCAACGCCGAGCCATAGCGCGCGCCGCTAGTGAGCACTGCATCGTTAAACACATAACCCGCAGCGCCCGGTACAGCAGACGCTGACACCCAGATTTGTTTGCCGGTTAAATCGTAGGTGTACCAACCCAGCACCGCGTTGCCGCTGCGATCAATAGATAGCGCCACACCCTCGCCGTTGCGTGCAGGATCAAAGTACAAACCCGAATAGCGCGCATTCGGATGAACAATCAGCGGCGCCGGATTGTTGCAAGCGCGCGCTCCACCAATCTGCGAAAGCTGTGTTAAGGCAATCGTCTGTGTCCCAAACGCCGTGTTGCCGATAGCACGCAGCTCAGCTTGGCCGCATGCGCTTGGCACAAAGCTCAAGCGTCCCCAACGCTCGGTTATCACGTTGGTCGGGTTGAACTGCGCACCAAACCGCGCGCCTCGGGTAATGGTTGCGTCAGCAATTTCAAGGGCGCCATTGACCAGCTTGCCCACGCCGCCGAACCACGCCTGCACTGAAGTTGATCCAACCGGCGGATAGGTGAACATGTAGATCAATGCCTCGGTGCTTGAGTACATCTCGATTACAAAGCCTTCGCCCGCGCGGGCTGGATTCCACCAAATCCCGCTAAATCTGCCGTCCAAGGCGGGCAGCGTCAAATTGCGCGGGCGCAGCTTT
>Ga0209181_10007857_pt1 | contig 14474 bp, 19 predicted proteins | sample MAT05_FD_187208 | JGI IMG/M metagenome (GOLD analysis project Ga0209181, IMG submission 187208) | Freshwater microbial communities from Lake Fryxell liftoff mats and glacier meltwater in Antarctica - MAT-05 (SPAdes) (version 2) | ecosystem: Environmental > Aquatic > Freshwater > Ice > Liftoff... | reverse complement strand
ATTTTTTTTCTAATTCCTGTTTCAGTTTATAGTTCGTTAAATCAAACTGAACAGGAACCACACTCACATAGTTATTTTCCAATGCCCAAACATCTGTGTCAGTGCCTTTATCAAAATTTACAAAAGCACCGGTGAGCCAGTAATATTTTTTCCCCTGCGGATCCTTGCGTTGTAAAAAATCTTCCTGGTATTTGGCATAGGCCTGCCGACAAATTTTTACTCCTTTTATTAATTCCATGGGAGCTGAAGGAATGTTTACATTCAGCAACATGTGTTTATCCATTTTTTTCTTAAGCAGGCTGCTCACAATCTTTCTCACATAAAATTTAGAAGCTTCAAAGTCAGCTTCGTAATTAAAATTCATCAATGAAAAACCGATACTTGGAATACTTTCAATGGAGGCTTCCATGGCAGCACTCATAGTGCCGCTATAAATAACATTGATGGAATGATTGGCGCCATGGTTGATACCGCTCAGGCATAAATCCGGTTTGCGGTGCAACACTTTGTCTACGGCTAGCTTTACACAATCTACGGGGGTACCGCTTGTTTGCCAGGATTCAATTCCTTCAAACATATCCAACTTATGCATTCTCAACGGCTGGCCGATGGTAATGGCATGCCCCATGCCACTTTGTGGTTTATCCGGAGCTACCACCACAATTTTGCCGAGCCCCTTTACAGCTTCTATTAAATTGCGGATACCCGGAGCCGTGATGCCGTCATCATTGGTAATTAAGATGGTGGGTAATACTGTTGCTTTGGCCATAATGCTGCTGAGTTTACTGAATATTTTAGTTGAACAACCTGAAATATGGTTTACCGATTATTTCCCTGAATGGCCATGGAATGGAAATCAGAATTAATAAGAGTCCGATACCAAAAAATATTAGCATGCGTTTGTGTTTGACTGCGTCCGTAACTGCTCTTTTTACAGAAGCCCGTCCTACATGCACCAGTATCCAAGCAATGATCATAACACTCATGTGTTCCATTGTAAAAAAACGATTGTAAGGATCCTTCATATTGTTGCCTAAATCCTTCAGGCGATCAAACCATGAGTTTGAGAAATACAGTATCAATCCAATCAATAATTGTACGTCACAAAATATCATAAAGAATAAATTGCTGCGGTTGTCATTCGCTGTGTAGTTGCGTTTGCTAAAAACACCTGTAAGTGCATTGATCAGCGTCCATACCCCAAATAACAAAACGGCCCAACGTAAAAGATTGTGTATTACCAAGACTATTTGCATGTGAAATTATTTTTCACAAAAATAAGGGCTAACCAATTGATTGATAAAAATTAATTGCAACGACACTCAAAAGAAAATATGGGCATACTAAAAAAAAGTGATATTAAATTTGGATAAACTAAAATAGTTAGTATATTTGTACTAATCAAATTAGTTTCAATATGTCACAAGCAGGACAAAACCTTAAATATTTACGAAAACTTCGTGGATGGACACAGGAAGAATTTGCAGCTAAATTAGGGATTAAGCGTTCCCTCATAGGCGCCTATGAAGAGGAAAGGGCAGACCCCCGCCTTGAAGTACTTGAAATTGTAGGTGATATTTTTAAGTTAAGCCTCGATGAATTGTTGTTAAAAGACATCAGCAATACGGGCAATAGTTTCCTGGCAAAACGCCGGCAGCAAAAAATGATGAGTGCCGAACGAAACCTTATTCATTTTGTACCGGTAAAAGCTGCCGCAGGTTACCTGGCAGGCTATGCCGACAGCGAATTTATAGACGAGTTGAACACATTTACTTTACCAATGCTTGCTGGTGGCAACTACCGGGCATTCGAAATAATTGGAGATAGTATGATGCCTACCCCAAGCGGAAGTATCATTGTAGGAGAGAAGATAGACAACACAGAAGACGTAAAGAATGACCATGCATATATCGTTGTAAGCAGGAACGAAGGGATTGTGTACAAAAGAGTGGTAAAGAATAACCGGGCAAAAAATAAACTCACATTGGTAAGTGATAACCCGCAGTACCAGCCTTACCAGGTAAATGCGGAAGATGTAGTAGAACTGTGGCAGGCACAAATGGTGATCAGCAAAGTAAGTGCCCAGCAACGCTGGGATATGAATTCGCTGGCAAGTATGGTAAATAATTTGCAGAGCCAGGTTACTACATTAAAGAAGAAAATGAATTAGTCGCTTTTTTATTGCCGGCAGTAGTGTTGGATTTATGGCCAGGACATTGGCAGGCGTTTTTTTTATTTTAATAAGTAGATGCTTCTCAATATTTTAATAATGCAGAATGCGAACTGTATTATTTGTGCGAAAAAACATAAGAGCCCAAAGATAAATTTTCATAATTTTCAAATTCAGATACATCAGTTCAACATTTAAAACACACAATTATGATCAAGTTACAAATCGTTGGCAATCTTGGTAAAGATTGCATCGTAAAAGAAGTAAACGGAAAAAATGTAATCAATTTCAGTGTAGTGCATTCAGAGCGCTACAAAGACAGTCAGGGTATTCAAAAGGAAAGAGCTACCTGGGTAGAATGCGCATACTGGTCGGATAGGACGGCTATAGCGCCTTATCTCACAAAAGGCACTACAATTTATGCAGAAGGTTATCCTGAGGCAGATGCATATATGAATAAGGATGGCCAGGCTGCCGCGACCTTGCGTATGAGAGTAATGAATATTCAATTACTAGGTGGTGCTAAAGGTGACAATCAAGGTCAAAATCAGGGTAATGCCTCTTCAGGTGCAGCTTATACAGCGCCTACTGCAAGTACGCCTTCGCCTGTAACTGCTCCTGTGGCTGCAGATGATTTACCATTTTAATTAATTCGTTTTTATCTTTTAGGATACTCAGCGACGCAAATAATTTGCGTCGCTTTTTTAGTACTGCTCTCTTCTATTCGTTTAACTGGATGTTTTTGTTCATTGGTATTTCTAACTAAAAAATTGTTACACTGCTTTTATATATTGTATTTATACGCCAGCTTTTCGTAACTTATATAGGAGGTATACTGCGCAAGGGATAAAACCGTGAACTGTAGATCTAGAATTGAAATTTAATACATTCGCAAGCTGTCAGGATGGCCTCAACTAAAAAGTGCTAGAAAAATGGCTCAATGGGCGTTAAAAAATCAAGGCTGTCGGAGCCGCCATCGTCTACAAATTATTAAGCTACTTGCGGCGAGTTCCTTGATTTTAGTCCATTGAGCTATTTTTTAGCCATTTTAGTTGCAGCCTTGATTTTTTTGTTTCTTTTTGCATCAAGGCAAAAAGAAAATAGGGTAAAACAGTTGCAGAAAAGCTCTTTCAATAAAAACCTACGCTGTTTATAAATCACTATTTTACCCCTTGTGAAGTATAGTTTTCTTTTGTCTAATCTTCGGCATTTTACTTTAACAATTTTTTACATGGTAAAGCAATGCCCTTTGCGTTTACAAAACCAAATTGCAATATTGTTGGTACAATAATCGTATGAAGGAAGAAACAATTACTTTTGCCCTAAATCAATTCATCCATGTTTGATATCTTATTGCAGGTAGATTCACTTGCCACTTCCGAAAATTCCGCTGCAAAAGTAGAGTCCGTTTGGAGTTTATTAAGCAAGGGAGGGCCGCTCATGATACCGTTGGGTATTTTGTTTGCACTGGCCGTTTTCTTTTTCATCGAAAGGTTACTTGCTGTTAAAAAAGCATCCAAAATTGACGAGAATTTTATGCGCATCATTCGTGATCATATTATTACGGGTAATGTAACTGCCGCAAGAAGCCTTGCTAAAAATACGGATAACCCGGTTGCAAGAATGATTGATAAAGGTATTCAACGGATTGGCAAACCCATTGATGCCATTGAAAAGAGCATGGACAACGTAGGCAAACTGGAAATGTATAAGATGGAAAAGAATCTGTCGATACTTTCTGTTATATCACGGATAGCACCGTTGTTTGGTTTCGTTGGTACCATCGTGGGGTTGGTTTTGTTGTTAAAACAATTTGCCACCATCAGTAATCCATCGGTAAGTCAGATAGCTGATGCGATGTACATCAAATTAATCACCAGTGCCAGCGGGCTAATCATCGGCATGTTGGCATACCTGGGTTATAGTTATCTTGACACACAAATTAACCGCACGGCCAACAGGATGGAATCTGCCAGCAGCGATTTCATAGATATTTTACAGGAACCGCATAAATAATTAAGAATGAAAAATTAGGAATGATGAATGATGAATGTATTTAGATTCGTCACTTCGTTGGACTAATTTTTAATTTTCAGTTCTTAATTTTTAATTAATTGATATGAGCCTTAGAAGAAATAAATTAAGAGAAAGCCATAACGAAGTGGATACCGGTCCGCTCAATGATATTTTATTTATATTATTGATGTTTTTTTTAATGATATCAACTCTGGCCAATCCCAACGTGATCAAGATGAGTGTACCACGTGCAAAGAGTGATACCAAAACCAAACAAAGCGTAGTGGTAAGTGTTGATAAAGAAAAAAATGTGTATGTAGGTTCCAAACGTGTAATAATGGATTCACTGGAGTCAGCATTAAGAAAATATATTCATGAAGGCGATAGCATTAAGCCAGCCGTAGTGATCAATGCGGATTCGTCTTCTCAATGGGGTGAAATTGTTAGGGTGATGAAAGTTGCCAGGAAGCTCGGTGCATCTACTTCTGCAACAGTAACCGGGAACGAATAATCATTTTCTTTCGCATTAAAATCAGGATGGCTCCATGGTGGCTACCAGCATTCTTTCTTTCCCAAATATATCTTTCCTAATTTCTACCCTGTATTGTTTTTTAAAAACTTCAGCAGTATCCTCAGCAAAATCTTCGTGCATTTCTACATATATTTTCCCACTGCCGGTTAGATGTAAAAGACCAAAGGCAGCAATCTTTTTGTAGAATAAAAGCGGCTCATTATCTGGCACAAACAATGCAGTATGCGGTTCAAATGCAGTGACGTTTTTATCTAATTTGTCTTTTTCATTTATCGGGATATAGGGCGGGTTGCTTATAATGACATCATACACAGCTAGATCTTTCCAGGTGTTTTTATCTAAAAAATTTACCTGTAAAAATGTGATGGCTGTTTGTTGAGTTGCCGCATTTTCTTTTGCAACTATCAATGCACCCTCACTTACATCAATGGCAGTCATTGATACGCCGGGTATATTTTTTTTAACAGCAATTGCGATACAACCGCTGCCTGTTCCGATATCAAGTATAGATATCCGTTGGATTGCATTTGTTGATCGCATGCTTTGTGCTGATCGCTGATTGCTGATTGCTGTTTGCTCACCGCTACCCCCCCGCTGCAAGTTATCTACTACTAATTGTACCAATTCTTCAGTTTCCGGTCTTGGTATCAATACCTCTTCATTTACTTTTAGTTTCATCTTATAAAACCATGCTTCGCCCAGTACATGCTGAACCGGCTTGTGCTCCAACAGGGATGTAAGACAGTCGTTTAATTGATTCAATTTTTCAGGAACGACTGTTTGGTCCGGGCTCCTGATAATGTCACCACGTTGCAAACCAGCCACCCTTTCAAATACCCAATCTGTTATTACAGCCGCCTCGTTTGCGCTGTATATTTTTTGCAGTTGTTGTAAATAGTGTCTGTATATTTCCCTGTTCTTCATTAAGGCAAACATAGTTTATTTTTCTATTCATACTTTTGCGGCTTGATTGCACATGAAACATATATGCACCGTTGTTTTGAACTGGCAAAACTGGGAGAAGGTAACGTAGCGCCCAATCCGATGGTGGGTGCGGTATTGGTACACCAGGATCGTATCATTGGAGAAGGTTACCATTGTAAATACGGGCAGGCACATGCAGAAGTGAATTGTATTAATAGTGTACGGGGAGAAGATCTGCACCTGGTAGACAAATCAACTTTATATGTTTCACTTGAACCATGCGCCCACTTTGGTAAAACACCGCCTTGTGCGGACATGGTTATTAAAAGTAAAATTCCGGTTGTTGTGGTGGCCTGCAGGGATAGTTACCTGCAGGTAGATGGCAAAGGAATACAGAAATTAAGGGCTGCAGGTATTGAAGTGATTACCCCCGTTTTGGAAAAGGAAGCATTGGAACTGAATAAGCGGTTCTTTGCATTTCATAACCAGCAGCGGCCATACATTATTTTAAAATGGGCGCAAACGTCCAATCAAAAAATTGGCAATAGCGATTGTTCACGCCTGCTCATCAGCAATGAAATTACAAACAGGGAAGTACACAAGTGGAGAAGCAAGGAAGCGTCCATTTTAGTGGGCACCACCACGGCTCTAAAGGACAATCCTTCTTTATCAACCCGGTTGTATGCGGGAAACAATCCCCTGCGCCTGGTTATTGATTCGGCATTAAAGCTGCCTGAAACTTTACAGTTATTTGATGGCTTTGTAAAAACGATTGTATTTAACACCGTTCGGCATGAAGATAAAGGACAGGTTGTTTTATATAAAATTTCAAAGGAAAAAAGTTTTATTCCTCAAATTTTGGAAGTGCTTTTTCAGTTAAATATTCAAAGCATGTTGGTAGAAGGCGGAGCCCGGTTGTTGCAATCTTTTATTGATGAAAATTATTGGGATGAAGCAAGGGTGATAACAAATACAGCCTTAACGATTCCTGCCGGTATCCAGGCTCCTTCGCTTTTCAATGCAGAAAGATCAGCAGGAGAAATAGTATTAGCTGATACCATTGAATACTATAAGAATAGTATAAATGGTTACCCGGCTTAATGGTAAATTGATTGAAAGCAACCCAGTGATTTTCGCAGTATTCCTGGCGTACAGTTTAATCCAAATGCTGAATTAATTTAACGCAGGCCTATCTTTAAATAAGTAAGTAAGAATTTATTTATCAATAACAATCATCGCATCATTGCATTTGGATAACTATGAGTGATTTAGAATTTTATAAAACAATAGAGCAGACTGCAGTAGCAGAATTTAAAGACAGGGGAAGTAAGTTTACCGCGTATGCATATCCTATTGAAACGGTGGATGAATTTAAAAAGCATTTGCAACACTTAAAGAAAGAACATCCCAAAGCAGTACATCATTGCTTTGCATACCGGATTGGTACCGATGGAAATAACTTTCGAGTAAGTGATGATGGGGAACCTTCCGGAACTGCCGGTAAACCCATTCTGGGGCAAATTGACAGTAGAGAAGTGACCAATATCGCCATCATTGTAGTACGTTATTTTGGAGGCAGTTTGTTGGGCGTACCGGGTTTAATCAATGCGTATAAAACCGTATCGAGCCTGGTATTGCAGGTAACGCCCGTTATTCCTAAACAGATAGAAATTAAATACCTCATTCATTTTGATTACACCCAGGTGAATGAAGTGATGATGGTGATGAAACAATGCAACTGTACCATCATTTCACAGGAGATGCAGTTGTTTTGCAATATCACTTCGGGTATTCCAAAAAGCCGTTTAACTGAAGTGCTTTACCGGCTTAAAGAATTGCAAAATGTAGAAACAAAAAAACTTGACTGATACCGTGGATTGTTGTAATTTTCTTGAAAATATTTCAATGGCAACAGAAAAAAAATACAAAAGCTTTTGGAGTTTTTATCCCTACTATTTAACTGAACACAATGATCCTCAAAACAGGCTATTACATTTTATCGGAACTGGCTTAATCATCGTTTTTTTAATTGCTGGTATCATTTTGCAAAAATGGTGGTTGATTGCTGCAATACCATTTTGTGGTTATGGTTTTGCCTGGGTTGGCCATTTCTTTATTGAAAAAAACAGGCCCGCTACTTTCACTTATCCGCTATTTAGCCTTGGTAGTGATTTTGTGATGTTCTGGCATATAATTACCGGCCAGTTAAATAAAAAAATGGAAGAAGCGAAAAGAACCATTCATAACCAATCGTAAATGAATATAGAAACGTTAAGGGATTTTGTACTTAAAAAACCTTCCGTTACCGAGGGTTTTCCTTTTGGCGATACCGTTATCGTTTTTAAAGTGAGCGGTAAAGTGTTCCTGCTGTTGCCATTAGATTCCAGCCCATTACAGTTCAATGTAAAGTGTGATCCTGAAAAAGCCATTGAATTAAGAGAAGAATATCCCGGCTCCGTGTTTCCAGGTTTTCACATGAATAAAAAGCATTGGAATACGATTGTTGTGGACGGAACATTATCAAACAAACAATTATTTGAGATGCTGGACGATTCATACAGACTGGTAAACAAGGGGAATAGAGTTAAAGAATAGCTGACTACTGGCATTTCAGGGTTATTTTTTGTGTAGATTTTCAAAGTAGCCAACTACAGGTACGTGGAAATTATATATATTGTATTATTAAATATTCAAATGATGGCGCAAGGTGAAAATTTTTCGGATGATCTCGAGGAAAATCTCAGGCTAGAAAATGAGATTTTAAAAATTAAATTAAAGGCTCAGTATGGGGATGCTTTTCAAATGGAAGGTAGTAAAGAGATGACACCTGAAATAGAGAACCAGTTTCTGAAAAGCATGATGACATTTGAAGAGGAATATGCCAATGTTGAATATACCACCCTTTATGAAAGAATAGGAAAGCCAGCTTACAAATCGATAAAGGAGATGGACAAAGCTGGTTTAAAGTTGGCACTTTCAAATCTTACCAGGTTGCTTCAAAAAAATTATATCGGTTTGAGTGTATGTGACGGGCCATATCCTGATGATGTGATATACCGTTTTATTACCGAAGAATTATTCAATATAAAAGTGGAGCAAAAACCTGTTGCTGGTATGGAGTGCAATTTTATTTATGAAGAGTTTTACCCCAATCACAAGGCGGATATCCATAAACGCACTCATACCTTTTTGCTCAACTGGTTTAGGCAGAAGTTTACTGAATACTGCACCGAATTAAGCTGGCATTGCATTACCGCAGATGGTGTGCAACTTACCAGGGAAGATGTAATTGCTAAAATGAATATCTTTTTTGATGCTTTCCGGCAATTTAAAGATGATGGATACAATATTGACAACACAAGTTTTGAATTGGATGAGGAAACCCAGCGGGGGATGGGTTTTGCAGAAGGAATGCTTAAATATGATGCAGTGATGGACAATGGTGAAATTATTCATTACAAGGGGGCGTATAAACTATACATGCAAATGGAAGATAACTGGTGGAGTATTTTTTACTTTGTAATGCCTGGCTTTAAATGGTGATCCGATAGCTATCGGATGGTCAATGGTCAATGGTGCAGGGTTAATCAATGTCGTTTACTTAGGCTTTATTTTCACGCAAAGACGCAAAGAAATAAAATACGACTCAAGGAAAATACAAAATCAACTTTGCGCCTTTGCATCTTTTTTTTCTTTGCGTGAAATTTTTATTAAGTTGACGACATTGAATGGTGAATGGTCAATTTAACCAGATTATTTGGAGACATATTTCCAGTTCCGGCCTTTTCCTTCGGCTATCCATTCAATGCGCCTTTGCATCTTTTTTTTCTTTGCGTGAAATTTTTATTAAGTTGATGACATTGAATGGTGAATGGTCAATTTCTAACAGATTATTTGGAGACATATTTCCAGTTCCGGCCTTTTCTTTCGGCTATCCATTCAATGGCGGTTGCCATTCTTTTATTTCTTGTTTCTTCAGTTTTGGCTTCCGTAATCCATTCCAATATTCTTTCTTATGGTATAAGCGTAGGCTTCAAATATTTGGTGTACTTTTTTATTTTTGCCCAGTGCTCTGATAAAGTAATCAGGAACAACTATTTCTTTTTTTTCTGTTGTCTTTAGCTTCGATGGAAGTTTGATGCCCAAATCGTTTAACTGCATCGCTTCCTTGATCCAATCTTTAATTTTTTTATCGGGGGGAAGATCTTTAATAGTGGCGATTTTGCCCAAATGTCCCATCGCCACTTCTGATTTCGCAGTTTCCAACAATATAGGATCTTTCATCAGCGGGGCTTTCCAAAAGCCAAAAACACAATGCTGTTTAAAAGCCGCCATGCTGCACAACGCTTCATTTTTATAATCAAAATGAGGGAAACTCCATTTCATTTTTTCTTCCACCTCAGGGCATGTGGCATGCACCAGTTCACGCAGATGATTTAAAATGGGCTGTGCAAAATCAGCAGATTTACGGATGTATTCATCAACGATTTTTTCTTTCTTTCCCATAAAAAATGTTTATACTAAAGTAGAAAATATTATCCTGAATTAAAATGCCTTTATAAATTTTCACTTACTTAAATCGCTCACTCACTGTTAACTCCTTGCTGCCGGGAGTATAGGTATAAAATCCCTCTCCGCTTTTAGCGCCGATTTTACCCGCCATTACCATATTCACCAATAAAGGACAAGGCGCATATTTAGGATTACCAAAGCCATCCTGCAATACTTTTAAAATGCTCAGGCAAACATCCAGCCCGATAAAATCCGCTAACTGCAATGGACCCATGGGGTGAGCCATCCCGAGTTTCATTACCATATCAATTTCTTCCACGCCTGCTACACTTTCATATAAGCTATAGATCGCTTCATTGATCATGGGCATCAGGATGCGGTTGGCAATAAAGCCGGGGTAATCATCTACCACACAGGGTATTTTTCCCAATTGTTTGCTTAGTTCTACAACGGTATTGGTAACCTCCTTTGTGGTGGCGTATCCGTTAATTATCTCCACCAGTTTCATTACAGGCACCGGGTTCATAAAGTGCATGCCTATTACCAACTCCGGCCTTTTTGTTACTGCCGCTATTTTTGTAATAGAGATAGAGGAGGTATTGGTTGCCAGGATGCAACCGGCGGGAGCAGCCTCATCTACCTGTTTGAATATTTTCAGTTTCAATTCAATGTTTTCAGTTGCAGCTTCCACTACCAGGTCGGCATGTTGTACTCCTATTGCTAAATCTGTGTAAGTCGTTATATTTTCTATTGCCGATTTTTTTTGTTCTTCGGTGAGGGTGGCTTTTGCAATTTGCCGGTCTAAGTTTTTACTAATGGTGGTAACGGCTTTTTCTAATTGTATTGCGCTCACATCAATTAAGTTTACTTTAAAACCTGCCTGCGCAAACACATGGGCAATGCCGTTGCCCATGGTACCTGCTCCTATTACGCTTACGTTATTGATCATACATTATTTTTTTGCCATTAATTTCATGATTGATACTAATCAAAAAAGCTTTGTTTCCTTTTTTATTGCCGCGAATTTATTGATGAACGCTTCTAAAAAATTGAATTTCCAATGCCGCAACAATAAATACATTCGCCTAAAAAAAGGTAATCTTCGCTTCAGCATTCTCCAGTTCTCCCTTCAGGGGACGGAGGGGGCTTTACTTAAACGCATTCAACCCAGTTACATCCATTCCCGTTATCAACAAATGAATATCATGGGTGCCTTCATAAGTGATTACGCTTTCCAGGTTCATCATGTGTCGCATGATGGAGTATTCACCGGTAATACCCATGCCTCCCAGCATCTGGCGTGCATCACGGGCTATATTGGTAGCCACTTCGCAGGCATTGCGCTTGGCCATGCTCACCTGCTGGGGTGTTACTTTTCCTTGGCTCATTAATACACCCAGGCGCCAGTTTAATAATTGTGCCTTGGTAATTTCCGTTACCATTTCCGCCAGTTTTTTTTGTTGTAACTGAAAGCCGGCAATGGGCTTTCCAAACTGGATTCTTTCCTTGGCATAGTTCAATGCAATGTCATAGCAATCCATCGCCGCACCAATAGCACCCCAGGCAATTCCATAACGTGCTTTAGTAAGACAACCCAAGGGGCCTTTTAATCCCTTTACATTGGGTAAAATATTTTCTTTCGGAACCTTTACGTTATCAAAAACCAGTTCACCGGTGGCGCTTGCTCTCAGGCTCCATTTGCCATGCGTGGTGGGAGTACTAAATCCTTCCATGCCTCTTTCTACAATTACTCCCCTGAAATCGCCTGCTTCATCTTTCGCCCATACCACCGCTACCTGTGCAAAGGGCGCATTGCTGATCCACATTTTGGCTCCATTTAAAATTACATGGTCACCATCTTCTTTTATATTGGTGAGCATACCACCGGGATCGCTTCCATGATTTGGTTCTGTTAAACCAAAGCATCCCAGCCATTCGCCACTGGCCAGTTTAGGCAAATATTTATTGCGTTGTTCCTCGCTTCCATATTGATAAATGGGAAACATTACCAGGCTACCCTGCACACTGGCAGTAGAACGAACGCCGCTATCACCCCGTTCCAGTTCCTGCATCATTAATCCATAACTGATATAGTCCAATCCGCCACCACCGTATTGCTCCGGTATGGTAGGTCCAAAGCAACCCAGGTCACCCAATTGTTTTACAATCTGTTGGGGGAATTCTGCCCGTTGTGCATAATCTTCAATAATGGGTGAAATTTCTTTCTTTACATAATTGCGTACGCTTTCCCTGATGAGCTTATGTTCTTCGGTTAACAACTCGTCTACATTAAAATAATCAGGCGATTGAAAGTTATCTGTCTTTGCGGCCATAATTGAATGTTGGTTTGGTTTTTACTGTTTGTTGTTACCGGCTTGTGCCATTCTAATTTCTCATTGAAATACTAACGGATTTCGAAAGTGTATTTTTTATACTGTTGATACTTTTTTGAACCTTTATCATAGCGTAGAATGGCAGCCATGCAAATATAGACCATCTCCCATTTATGTTTTACTTGTTGTTGAATTGAATAGCAAAAAGTATTTTAAATAAAAATTTAAAACATGAAAACGATCTGTTTTTTCATTTGTGGTATGCTGCTGGCTGGCTTGTTTGTATTTGGACAGGAAAACAAGGCAAAACCAGAGAGGCCGGAAGACCAGATTGTACAATTTTGGTTTATCCTGTTAAAAACCGGACCTAAAAATGATTTTGACAGTACAACCAGGTCGAAGCTATTCCAGGGACATATGGCTAATATAAACAGGTTATATTACAATGGTATTTTAAAAGTAGCGGGCCCCTTTGGTAAAAACGATTTAACCTGGCGGGGTATTTTTATATTGGATTGTAAAACAAAAGAGGAAGCCGAAAAGTATGCATTGAGCGACCCAGCCGTAGCAGCGGGCTTATTTGCGGTTGATGTAGTACCTTGGTATGGTGCGCCCATTGGTAATTTTGCACCTGGTAAGCCTGCTAAAGCAAACTAATTGTACAGGGGCGTTAAATATTGCGTGCTTTAATCTTGATGCAAAGATGGATTTTTTATCCTCTTGCGATCATCCTCCCGAACGATTGATTCATGAAGTTATCCATTAATTGTATGGCTTAACTGAATCGAAAATAAAAACGGTAGCGAGTTAAAAAGAGGTGACACCTTTGTGAAAAGCTTTTGAGAAATTGCCGAGTCTGAATAAAAGGTGTCACCTCTGGGGAGACACCTTGCGAAAGGAACGATTGGTTTTTGATGGAAGTCTTTTGTGGATTTATAATCTTTATCGTGACACAATAAAGGCTCAGGGACTGTATTTCGAAAAGCTCAAGGAGTTGGTGCCCGGCTTCAATGCCATTGATAATAGCACAGACTTTGATTATAATGTTCGCTGTAACCTCGATGATGTTGTACTTTACCTGTTTCCAAACAATAAAATGTGGAGTATGGGAAATGAGGAAGGTTTTAAACGATGCTTTGATAGTGTGGCTCAAAATTTCACAGGTTTGCCGAGGGATTACCTGCTAAGCCGCATTATGAACCGGGCAAATACACTTGGACTTTCTGTACCTTGAGTATACAAAAGATTATACCGCCGGTATAATTTTAATGCTTACAGGGAAATAGTACAGAATACAAAAAGGTTACGCAGGCGAAGTAAAAAAGATAAAAGCATACTGTTTAACCAAATGCTTTCTGCTGGCGATAACAAACAAATAAGCCTCGAAGCAGCGTTGAATCAGCATAAAGGTAAATTGGTGTTTATTGATCTGTGGGCAAGTTGGTGTTTACCATGCGTTCAGGAGATTCCCTATGTAAAACAGCTTGTCCAAAGGTACGCTGGGAAGCAGATTGTTTTTAAATCTATCTCCTTAGATAAGCAAATAGTGACCTGGCGTAAGGCAATTGCAAAATATGCTGTTAAAAAAGAGGATAATTATTTACTCATGAATGCTAATAAAACGTCGTTCTACAAACAAAACAGCAACAATGAAATTCCCCGCTTGATGCTCATTGGAAAAGATGGAAAAATAATAAATGCAATTGCACCTGCACTAAGTGAAGAGGCATTAACAGTCTTGATAGACAAGCTTATACTTGAAGAATGACAAATCAAAGTAAGACTTCTCACAACAATAGATTACAAAATGGTAGGGCTGGACGTTCGAACACCAGCGGCAGATCATTGTCAACTTTGGTACCGGCTGGGGTGTTGCAATCCGATAGCTCGGATTAGCTTTTGTGTGTTAACTTGTACTTTAAATTTTCATCCGATCGCTATCGGGTTTGGCCTTGGTACCGGGCAGGCCCATCAACAAAAGCTAACC
>Ga0209181_10007855_pt1 | contig 14477 bp, 9 predicted proteins | sample MAT05_FD_187208 | JGI IMG/M metagenome (GOLD analysis project Ga0209181, IMG submission 187208) | Freshwater microbial communities from Lake Fryxell liftoff mats and glacier meltwater in Antarctica - MAT-05 (SPAdes) (version 2) | ecosystem: Environmental > Aquatic > Freshwater > Ice > Liftoff... | reverse complement strand
CACGCCCCACGCTGGTGCCTGGGCGCTAAACAAGTACGACCGAGTTGGTTACCGGCGGCGAGCCGGCCCGGTCCGAGGAACGCGACCGACGTCGGCCACGAACCCTCGAAAACGAGCTGGTATCGCAGCTTCGACTTGCCGGGGTTGAACATACGATGCTCCGTAGGCGGTGCGGTGATAACCCGGCCCGATTGCGATCGTTCCTTCGCGGCCACAGGCGCTGTGGCGAGTCAGGCGATGATCTCCCGGATCGGTTTGCCGAAGTCGCGTTCGAGTCGTTTGCGGCCGGGGATCTCCAATTTGCGCGGGTCGAGGCCGAGTTGGTGCAGCACCGTGGCGTGGATGTCGGTGATGTAGTGTGGCGTCGTGGTGATGCTGAAGCCGAACGGATCGGTGGCGCCATGGACGACGCCCCCTTTGATGCCGCCGCCCGCCATCCAGCAACTGAAGGCGTCCCACCAATGATCGCGGCCGTTGGTGCCCGTGGGCGATCGGCCGAACTCGGTGCCCCAGACGATCAGGGTGTCGTCCAACATGCCGCGTTGCTTGAGGTCTTTGACGAGGCCGGCAATCGGCTGATCGCACTGTGGCACATTGGCGCCGTGGTTGCCCTTGATGCTTTCGTGAGCGTCCCAGCCGAGCGAGGGATACACTTGGACGAAGCGCACGCCGCGCTCCACGAGTCGCCGCGCCGCCAAGCAGAGGCTGCCGCAGTCGCGGGTCCGGGGGATATCGATGCCGTACAGCTTGCGCGTGGCCTCGCTTTCACTCGCCATGTTCATGACTTCCGGCACGGAGGTCTGCATCGCGAAAGCCAATTCGTAAGACTTGATGCGGGCCCGTAGCGTCGGATCGTCCGGATAGTCGATGCCCGCCAGCCGGTTCAATCTTCCCAGGAGGCTCAACTCCAGGTCTTGTTCCTGAGCCTGGCGACCGCCCGGCGGGGTCAGGAACGGGAGGTTTCTCCCCTGTTGGAACGCGAGGCGTACCCCGGCGTGTTCCGGTCCCAGATACCCGGCACCGTTCGCTCCTTCGCCGCCGCAGCAATTTTCGATGCCGCTGCCGAGCACGACGAATTCAGGCAGATTCTGATTGAGCGAGCCAAGCCCGTACTTGATCCATGACCCGATCGACGGATGGATGGAGCCTTCGCGCGAGTGGCGCCCGGTGTGAAAGGTCAGTTGAGCGCCGTGATCGATATCATCGACCCACAGCGAGCGAATCACGGCGATGTCGTCCGCGATCGAGCCGATGTGCGGCCACCATTCGGCAATTTCCAGGCCTGATTGGCCGAACTTCTTGACCCCCACTTGCTGTGCGCCCACGTTCTTCGCGTGGTACTTGGCCGGAATCGCGTCCTTGTGCGGCGTCTGGTCGACCCGCTTGCCCGTGTATTTGTTCAGTTCAGGCTTGGGGTCGAAGGATTCCAAATGGCTGACGCCGCCCTTCAGGAAGATCCAGATCACCGATTTGGCCTTGGGCAGGAGATGTGGCCTGCCATCGGGCGGGGCGTGGTCGGCGCGAGCAACGCCATCCTTGAAGAGCAAGGCCCCCAAGGCCAGCCCGGTGAAGCCCATGCCGGTATCCGCGAGGAAGGAGCGGCGGGTTACGCCGCAGCCTTGCGATGCGGAAGAGGTCGATTGAAAAGCCATGATCGTTTCCTCGGTGGGGTTAGCGGATGGTCAGAAATTCGTGATGGTTGAACAGAATGCGAACGAGGTTTTCGCGCGCGCGCAAATCGGGGTCGGGGGAGGGCAGTTTTTCATCGACCACGGCCAGGGGCGTTCGGGCGGGGCCGTAGAGTTGTGCCTGTTGCTTGAGGAAGGCGATGCACTCGCTTCGTTCCTCGTCCGTCGGCGGGCGGGACAGCACGGATGCGAAAGCGACGTTCACGAAGGCTTCCGCCTGCATGCCCTGCTTGCCGGCGGTCGCCCGGGCCAGGATGCGGGAATGTTTGATCGCCAGCTCGCTATTGGCCAGGGCCAGAGCTTGTTGCGGCGTCACGCTGGTGGTGCGCTGATAGCACTCCGTGGTCGAGGCGGCGTCAAAGATCTTGAGGAATTCCATCTGGTGATCTTGGGAGTGGTGGAAGTAGATGCTCCGGCGAGGCACCACGAGCCCTTTGGAGTGGTCGATGTCGATACCGCCCATCGTCAGATCGAGGGTGCCTGAAAGGTGGAAGAGGGAATCGCGCACCACCTCTGCCTCCATGCTCCGCGCCGACATCCGCCAGAAATAGGTATTGTCGCGGTCGATCTTTACATGGGCCGAGTCCGGGGTCGAGGCCAGGCGGTAGGTCGCGCTGGTGACCATGAGACGGTGCAGCGCCTTCATGCTCCAGTTTCGCTCCATGAACTCCGCAGCCAGCCAGTCGAGCAGAGCGGGATGCGACGGCGGCTGGCCATTGCGGCCAAAGTCGAAGACGCGCGGCACGATGCCCTGGCCGAAGTGCCGCAGCCACAGGTGATTCATGGCCACGCGGGCGGTTAGCGGATTCTCCTTATCGGCGATCCAGCGTGCCAGCGCCAGACGACGCCCCGTGCTCTCTTGCGGATACGATTTGATGGCGCGCTTCACATACGCGAAACTCGCCGGCGCCTTCTCGTCCATTTCCGCCTTCACCAGTTGCTTCTCGATCGCAGCCACCTTCTTGGCGGCGAGGTCCTTGGCGGCCGCTGTCGCCTTCGGATTGGCGAGTTCCTTCCGGGCGACAAGCATATTCTTCCTCGCCTCCAACACCGGCAGATGACGCTGGGTCCGGACAGCCTCCGCCGCAGCCTGCTTGCCTGCTTCGCTGCCGATCTTCCCGGCATCTTCAAGCCGCTCGGCGCTGAGCGTGGCCAGCAACGCGGCGTGCCGTCCCGTGGCGAGTTGAACGTCCGCATCGGCGAGAGCCAGGCTATCTCCCTTTTCCGCCTTGGCCAGCTTCTCCTGGACTTGCTTGATGCTCGCTTCACTCGCGGCGATCAAATCCTTCACGACGAAGTCCCGCTTATCCGGGTCGTAGACATTTGGCGAAAGCTTGATCGGCGCGATCCCGGGGAAGCGACCGCCGAGGGCAGCTGGCACACCCGGAGATAGCGGCACGGCTTTGTCGGGCTTGGTCGCATCGCCGCGGTTGAAGAGGTAGGTCGGGGCCTTGGCATCGGCATCGAAGACGCGGACGAAGCCATCCCCACTAAGGCTGGCTCCATTGCCGATATTGATTCGCGATTTGTCGAACATGCCGGGCACAGCGTCGATGCGAACTCGGTGCGGCTCGAAAAAGGCCCGCGCCTGGTAGTATTCCTTCTGGCTCAGCGGATCGTACATGTGATCGTGACAACGGGCGCAACCAATCGTCACCCCGAGAAATCCTTGGAAGGTGTGTTCCACGGTGTCCTGGAGCCACGCGTTGCGGTCGAGGATGTTGTAGTTGCGCGCCAGGTAGCCGGTGGCGCGCACGATCTTGGGGTCGTCAGAGGCCAACTCGTCCCCCGCGAGCATCTCCACAATCATGCGGTCGTAGCCCTTGTCTTCGTTGACCGACTCGACGATCCAGTCGCGCCAACGCCAAATATGCGGCTGACTGAAGCGAATATCGTTCGCGAAGGCGTGCCAGTCGCTGTAGCGCCAGACATCCATCCAGTGCCGGCCCCAACGCTCGCCGTGACGCGGACTGGCCAGCAGGTGATCGACCACCTTCTCATACCAGTTGTCGGACTTGTCGCTGAGCGCGGCGTGCAACTGTTCGGGCGTGGGCGGCAGACCGATCAAATCGAGGTAAACGCGTCGCACCAGTATCGGCCTTGAGGCTTCGGGCCGTGGCTTGAGGCCTCGTTCCTCGTGCTCGGCGGCGATGAAGGCGTCGATGGGATTGCGCACCCAGGCGGCATTTTTAACCTGCGGGACCGGGGGGCGCTTGACCACCTGAAACGGCCGCCAGGGGTAGCCGCTGCGAAACTTGCGGAAGGCCGGCAGTTTCTTGCCCGCCGCGTCGGCCTCCGCGGCACCCGGCTTATCGTCCGACTCACCGGGTGAACGGCCCGCCAACAGTTCGTTCAGGTTGGAAACGCCATCGCCGTCACTATCGTCATCGGCAACGGCGTCGAGGCACGCGGCCAGGTCGTTCGGCTTGCCGGCCTTGGCCAACTCCTTGCGAACCGCCTTGAGCCGAGAGCCGAACGGATTGTGCGGCTTGTCGTCCTCCTGACCAGGCTGTTCGGGCACGTGGCAGGTGCGGCAATCGTTCAGCTTCTTATCGAGAAACGGCCCGTAGTAATCGGCCAACGATTTCTTGTGCGCCGGTCTGGCCCACGCGGGGGACGCGAGGAGAGCCCAAGCGAACGCCAGCAGGGCGACGCGAATGAACGGTGCAGCGGTTCGGTTCGTCACGGCGGGAACCCTTTGCTTGAGTGACAGACGCGCGAGGGTCACTCCCCTCGCGAGGGGACATCTACCCGAGCAACGCCTTCACCACTTTGGACCCGAACGGGGCGAGCGGGATCGGCCGCAGCCCGGCGTAGTTCTCGGTCGTCGGGTCGATCGAAAGGGCCTTGTAGATCGTGGCGAAGAAGTCGCCCTCGGGCACCGGGTTGTCCTTCACGTCGGTCCCGTTCTCGTCGCTCGTGCCGTACGCCTGCCCGCCCTTGATCCCGCACCCGGCGAGGGCCGTCGACCAGCAGCGGACGTAGTGATCGCGACCGGCCCGGTTGTTGATGTACGGCGTGCGGCCGATCTCGCCGGTCCACACCACGAGGGTCGTGTCGAGCAACCCCCGATCCTTCAGATCGGTGAGGAGCCCGGCCCAGGCTTGCTCCATCGGCGGGAGTAAGCCGCGATGGCCCACGGCGTTGTCGGAGTGCGTGTCGTAACTGCTCTGCCCGACCTCGATGAACGCCACCCCGGACTCGACCAACTTGCGCGCCAGCAAGCAGCGGCGGCCGAACTCGCTGTCCCCGTACAGTTCCTTGTACTTGGCCCACTCGGCGTCGATCTTGAAGGCGTCACGGCCCTTCTGGAGTCGGCGCGCGGCTTCGTACCCCTCGATGTGCATCTTCGCCACTTCGCTCTTCGTCTCGGACGCGTACCGCTCGTCGACGAACGCCCGCAGGTCGTGCCGTTTCGCTTCCTTCACCGGGTCCATGCTCGACGTGGAGAACGTCGGTAGATTGCCTTCACTGCCGACGCCGAACGGCAGGTACTTCGGCCCGAGGAACCCGGCCCCGGAACTGCCGACGGACGACACCTTGACGAAGTCCGGCACGTCCGCTCCGACCGTGCCCTGATACTTGGCGACGATCGCGCCGATCTCAGGGAAGCGGACGTTCGCCGACGCGCGGTAGCCGGTGTGCATCAGGTGAATGCCGCCGGGGTGATCGATTTCGGAGGTCCGCATCGACCGAATGACGGCGACTTTATCCATCTGCATCGCCATGTGCGGCAGCAACTCGCAGACTTGGATGCCGGGGACGTTCGTGTCGATGGGGCGGAAAGGCCCGCCGGTCGGCCGGCCGGGCTTCATGTCGAACGTCTCGAATTGACTGACGCCGCCGTTCATGAAGAGGAAGATGCAGTGCTTCTTTTGCTTGCGGGCCTCGGCCGCCAGCGCGGACGAACCGGCGAGTCCGCCCCAGTTCATCACCACCCCGCCGGCCGCGGTGGCCAGCAGCCCTTTCATCAGGGCGCGACGGGACAGGTGCTCGTTTCGGACACAGTTCGCGCGCATGAATACCTCTCGGAATGAAGCCTGGGAACACGCCGCACAGCAGCGGCGGTGTGGTCGCGTCAGTGGTTGAATCGGAACTCGGCACAGGTGAGCAGAACCCAGACGGCGTCGGCCGCGGACCCGTTGTCGTTCAAGAACGCGGCGAACTTCTTCGCCTCCTCGGGGTCCGGGCGGCGGGTCAGGATCGAAAGGAACAGTCGTTCGACGCGATCCGCCACCGGCTTCTTTGCGTCGCCGACGAATTCGGCCAGCCCGCCTTTCGCCCCGATCATCTGCCCGAGCGGGCCGTTGTTCAGGTACAGGTGCTCGCGGATCCCGCCCTGAAAGTCCCCTCGACCGGTGTTGGGGCTACCGAAATAATCGACGAGGTAGCCGCTCCCCAGCGGGCGGAACCGATCGGTCGCCGCGTTCTTCCCGCTCGTCGTCTCGGTCGCCGGGTAGCCGCTCGCAGCCTGCCAGGATTCGATCAGTTCCTCGGCCGAAAGCGGTCGGCTCCGAGCATGTTGGAACCACGACGGCTTCGGCTCACCGCTCCCGATCCCCGAGTGTTGGTACGTCTTGCTGCCGACCAGTTCGCGGATCAGCCACTTCAGGTCGAACTTGTGGGCAACGAGTTCCTTCGCCAGCGCGTCGAGTAACTCGGGGTGGCTCGGCCGGTTGGAGGCGCTCAGGTTGTCCACGGGATGGACGAGCCCGCGGCCCATGTACTGCGCCCACACGCGGTTCACGACCGCCCGGGCGAAGTACGGGTTGTCCGGCCTCGTGATCCACTCGGCGAGGGCGTCCTTGCGGGAGAACTTCGGCTTCGGCGGCAGCTTGTTGGCGGCGAACCGGTCTTCCTTGAAGTCCTTCGGGAGCGCGGGCTCGGCGAGTTCTTGACCGAGCAGGAACTTCGGCCTCACCGGCTCCCCTTTATCGCCCGGCTTCGCGTCCTTCACGGCACCCGTGAAACGAACATCGCCACTATTCCGTTCGCCGATCGCGTACACCGACACGTTCCCCTTCTGGGCGACGGTCACGACCTCGAGCCGGGCCAGGAACGCGGCCATGCCGTAAAACTCGCGCTGCTTCCACTCCTCGAACGGGTGGTCGTGGCACCGGGCGCACTGGAGTTGGACGCCGAGGAACGTCTGCGCGACGGCCTCGATCGCGTCCTCCGGCGCGTTCCGGTACTGGACGAGGTACATCGCCCCGTTGTCCGCGCTGGTGCCCTCGGCCTTGAGGAGTTCGCGGGCCCACTCGTCGTAGGGGACGTTCTTCTCGAACCGCGACCGGAGCCACGCCTGGAATCCCTCGCGTCGGTTGGTGTCGAACCCCGGCGGGTTGCGGCCGAACAGGACCATGTCCCAGACGTCCGCCTGGTGCCGGGCGAACCGGGGATCGGCGAGCAGTTTGTCGATCAATTTGCCCCGCTTGTCCGGATCCTTGCTGTCGAGGAACGCGCCCGTCTCCGTGTAGTTCGGGACGACGCCGACGAGGTCAAGGGAAACCCGGCGGAGAAATTCGGTATCGGTGGCCGGCTTCGCGGGCGTAACTTTCTCCCGCGCCCAGGCGGCCTTGATGTCGGCGTCCACGATATCGCGAACGGGGCGGTCAGCGGTTCGACCGGCGCACGGCAGGAGCACCGAACCGAGGAGAACGGCCCACGTCCGGACCACCCAACCGTCACGTAAGCGGGACATCGTGCAAACTCCTTCAACAACACCTTGTAAGGCGAAACGATTCATCCAAACCGGTGTGTTTGCAAGCCGACTGACGCAACCAGGAACCGCACCGCGATTCACGAAAATACTTCCATCACCGGCTGCCCGGCGCTGACTTTCGACATCACGTCCGCCGGCTCCAGCAGTGTGTCTGGTGGAATACCGAGTGCCTGGTAGACGGTGGCACCGAAGGTTTCGGGCGAAACCTTGTGGCTCGCGTCCGGGTACGCCCCGTTGCGGTCCGAGCCGCCGTAGACCCCGCCCGTGACCCCGGCCCCCGCCAGGAGCGCGGTCCAGCACGTCGGCCAGTGGTTGCGGCCGCGCAGATCGTTCTCGAACCCCTTGGGGAGTGGACCCGTCGGGTTGCCGTACTGACCGATGCGGGGCTCGCTGCCCATCTCGCTGGTCAGCACGACCAAGGTGTCGGACAACAGGCCGCGCTGCACCAGGTCTTCGATCAGCGCGGCCATCGCCTGATCCACGCGCGGCACCATCCAGCCGTAGCCGCCGCCAAAATCGGCGCGGAACATGCCGAAGTAGTGGTGATCCCACATGTTTCGCCCGCCGCCCGAGGACGGGTGCCCCGGGTAGTCGCCGGCCCATGCGGGCGTTCCCACGGCCCGCACGCCGCGTTCCAGCAGGCGGCGCGCCGTCAGCAGATTCTGCCCGATCGGGGTGAGGCCGTATTTCTCGCGCAGGGCACGCGGCTCTTGTTCCAGGGCGAACGCCTCGCGAGTATCGTTGCTCGTGAGAAGCGCCAGCGCGTTTTCCTGGTGCTGGCGAAAATCCTCGGGGTGCCCTGAAGACAAGGCGAGATTCGGGGACGGCGCCACCCGCTGCAACAACGCGTGTCGGCGACGCAGGTCCGCAGTCGTCAGCGTGCTCGATTTGGCAAGCGTCCCCTCAATGCCGACTTGTTGGTACCTGGCACCGTACGCGGACTCGCCGCCGTACCCCGCGGTGACGAAGAAGGGAGAGTACGCACCGCCTTGCCGATACCGCCCGTCGACATCGACGGTTTCTTGAATCCAGACGTAGGACGGTACCGGCTGAGTGGCGGGATGGAACTTGGCCACCACCGAGCCGAAATAGGGGTGGTCTTTTTTCGCGTCGGATTGCCCGGTCATGATGCGGTGCGAGCCGTCGGTGTGACCCGAGGCTGGATCCAACTGGTGCATGCTGCGCATGAGGCGAAACTTGTCGGCGATCGACGCCAGCCGTGGCAGCAGCTCGGTGAATCGGACGCCGGGCAGCCTGGTGGCGATCGTCTTGTATGGACTGCGGATGCCGTCCGGGGCGTTGGGTTTCGGATCGAAGGTGTCCAGTTGGGACAAGCCACCGTTGACCTCGATCCAGATCAGGTTCTTGACCTTCAGGGAGGGTTTCGCCCCGGAAGGGTTACTGGCCAGGAGCGAGCCGGGCAGACCGACGCCCAGTGCGGTGGCGGCACCCGCCCGGAGATGCTCGCGGCGCGTTTGAACGTGGTCAAGGAACTTCGTCACAGCTCTCCTCCTTCGTGCACGTCTACGGTTCCCTACGCGAGGTCACGCCAGCGCTTCCTTGATGAGCGGCGTGTCTTCCCCGATCAGCCGGTGGGGACGGTTGTCGATCGAGAGCAGCGTCTGGTCCGGGTCGATACCGAGTTGGTGGTAGATCGTCCGACCGAAGCTCTCCACCTTGTAGTACTTGTCGGTCACGTACGCCGCGTGCTTGTCGGTCGCGCCGACCACCGTGCCGCCTTTGAACCCGCCACCGGCGACCAGCACGCTCTGGCACGTGCCCCAGTGGTCGCGTCCCGCGTCTTTGTTGATCTTCGGCGTGCGGCCCATCTCGCCCAGCACCATCACGATCGTCTTTTCGAGCAACCCGCTCGCGTGCAGGTCTTCGAGCAACGACGCGACCGCGTTGTCGAGGTTCGGCAACTTGCTCTTGCACGCCTTGAAGTTCTGGCCGTGGTGGTCCCAGTTGCTCTCGAAGTGCGTGTACACGAACGGCACGCCGGCTTCGACCAGCCGCCGCGCCGCGAGTACCTTCTTGCCGTGCGGGTTCTTCCCGTACCGCTCCAGGGTCTTCGGGTTCTCCTTCTCCAGGTCGAGTGCCTCGCGAAGCCTGGGCGAACGGAGCAGGTCGAACGCGGTCTGCTGGAACTTGTCCATCCCGCCCACGAGCGGGTCGTCGAGTCCGCGGAGTTGCGTGTCGAGCGACTGCCGCAGCGTCTCGCGGCGGTCGAACGACGACAGGTCGAGTCCCGCGGGCGGGACCAGCATGCCCTTCACCTCGCTCTTCGCGTCGTCCGGCTGGAACACGATCGGGTCCGCCGTCGGGCCGAGGTAGTTCTGCTTCAACCCGTACGCGTGATTGTCGATGTCCCCGAACGCGACGAACGTGGGCACGTCCTTCGGCGCGGGGCGCAACTTGGTGACGACGTTGCCGTACATCGGGAACGCGGGCGTGACCCCGGTCTTCCGCGGGTTGCCGGTGAGCCAGTACTGCCCGCCCCCGTGCTCCCACTTCTCGCTCGCGATCCCGACCGAGCGCAGAATCGTGTACTTGTCCGCGTTCTTCGCGAGACGCGGTAGCAGTTCACCCACCTGGATGCCGGGCACGTTGGTGTCGATCGGCTTGAACTCGCCGCGGATCTCGGCCGGGGCGTTGGGTTTCAGGTCGAACATGTCCTGGTGCGGCGGGCCGCCGCCGAGCCACACCACGATGACGTGATCCGCCTTCGCCTTCTTCGGTGTGGCCGCACGGACCCGGAGCAGTCCCGGCACGGTCAGGCCGAACAGCCCGGCGCCGCCGACGAAGAAGTCGCGGCGGTTGGTAAGACGAAAGCCGGTGCATGCGGCATTCAACACGGTTGACCCTCGTTTATGGTTCGGGATGCGTGGCCGATCCAGGACGAGCGCGTTCGTCGATCGAAACGCCCGCCGAGTTCCAAAATCACTTACTTGCCGGTAGTGAAATACCCGCCCCTCGCCGCCCGGCCACCGTGGCCCCCCGGCGGAATCCGATTGGAGGGTGAATCACCCGTGGCCAGCTCGAAAGCGAAGCCGATCGGCGCTCGGCCCGGACGCTCGATGGTTTGGCTCTTGCCGTTGGCGTCTCCCCAGCGCCCCCAGACGTCTCCGGGCGCGACGATGTCGAACCGAACGAACACCTTCTTCGCCCGATCGTATTCGAGGATGCCGTGAATCGGCGTGTCGTATCCGAAACCCAGCGGCCCATTGGGGGTCGTGGCCTTCGTTGCATCAAACTCGGTTCCCATGTGAACGAAACCCGTCATGTGCAGTCGAATCCGTTCGGCGGAAATGTCATCGACCACGATGGTCAGCGTGGCCGACTTGACATCCTTCTTGCCCACGATGCCATCTTCGCTGGTCACAGCTCGACGTGGGCTCAGGTGGAAACGGGCCATGCGTTCGCCGATGGCGGGGGCCACCGCCAGCTTGTCGCCTTGGGCCGGGCGGGCGGGTACCAGGGCTTTCCATTCCTCCTCGGTGAGCCACATGTACTCGGTGTTCGGCTCCAAGAGGAACTTGAGGTGGCGGATCGACTCCTCCTTGCCACCAAGCTGCGGAAAATCCTCACCCTTCACATGGCGCAGTTTCCCATTGTCATCACGGCCGAGGAATCGCCCGTGAACCTTGAGCACCATTCCGCCCGCCGGGGGAGAAGGAATCTGTTGTTCGGATGGCTTCAAGTCGGGCACCACGATGGCACCGGGCTTGCGCCCGGCCTCTGGAAGTTTCCGGAACTCGTCCAGCACCTTGGCGGAGGCCATTGTGCCCAGATAGTTGCCGCCGGCCGTGACGCAGCTGAAGTAGCCGCTACTCGTCACCCAGTGCTTGTCGATGCCGGCCCCGCGCAGAAACTCCCCCTCGGGACTTTTCGACCGGCACACCTCCGTCGGCACCGCCACGGCGATAAAGTTCTCCTTGATGAGCTTGATGCTGGCATCGGTCCAATTGGAGGCCGACCGGCCCCCGCGTCCCGCCGTTCAGCAACCCGCGGCAGGCGCACCTCCGCTGCCGGCCCAGATGAAGAAGGGTTTGCCTTCCGCCGCAGCCTTTTGCCGCGCTTCCCAGATGCTGGGGTACCAGGCGATCTCCATCCAACGGGATTCGCCGGCTTGGGGCTTGATCAGCCGGTGCAGTTTGTCGAACTCGGCAGCAGAAAGCAGCGGCGGTTCCTTCTCCTGCGCGAGGGCCGTGGCCGGCGTACCGAGAAACACACCCGCCGCGGCGAACGCGACCAAAACACGTGTTCTCGTGGGCATCTTCGTCGGAATCATGTTGTCTCCTGGTTTGAAGTAGCTCGTTGCCAACGCAACAGTTGGCCTAATGATTCAGGGAGAACTCACGGGTGTTCATCAGGCCCCACATCAGGTCTTCGAGCCCGCGCTGGGCGGACGTACTGGCCTTCACGTATTCGAGCACGGCGGCAAGGTCGTTCTTCGACGGCAGTCGCCCCACGGTCCAGAGGAACACTTCCTCGACGCGCTTCGTATCGTCCGCGAAGTCCTTGACGATCTTGGCGACGCGGCCCGTGGGGGATGCGATCTTCTCGCGGAGTTGCGGGTGGTTCGCGAGGTACAGCGCCTGTACGATGGTCGGACTGGGGTCGCGCTCGCAATCGCACTGCACCAGGCCGTTCCGCGCCGGGCGCCCGAAAATCTGGAACGCGTAGGCGAGCGACGCCCGATCGTTCTCGGCACCGGTCACGCCCGCGACCTCCATGGCCCGCGCGCCGGACGGCAGGAACAGACGCGCCGGGAAGGATTCCGCGCCGCCGGTCGCCTGGTTCACCGCGTCGAGCAGAACCTCGGCCGGGAGCCGGCGCAGCGGGAACGACGCGTAGTTCCGGCGGTCGCCCTTCGCCGTCTCGTGCGGCCGGGCGCTCTGCTGGTAGGTGCGGCTGTTCAGCACGGTGCGGTGCAGCCACTTCAGATCGTACTTGTTCTCGATAAAGCCCTTTGCAAGCGCGTCCAACAACTCCGGGTGCGACGGCGGGTTGAGCGGCGACAGGTGGTCCGCGGGGTCGATGAGGCCGCGACCGAAGTAGTGCGCCCAAACTCGATTGACCATCGCCCGCGCGAAGAACGGGTTGTCCGCGCGCCGGAGCCACGCGACGACTGCGGCCCGCGGGTCTTCGTCCCTGCCAACCGTGCGCGCGGCCTTGTCGCCGAGCAACCGGAACGTCTCGGATTTCTGCGTGCCGAGCGGGCTGGACACGTTCGCGAACGAGGGCCGGTCACCGACGTGTTGCACCTCGGTGCCGAACCGCTTCGGCCCTTCGGTGAGAATCCGGGCCTTCATCTCCAGTTCCTTCGCCTCGGCCACCATCTTGGCCGCGTCGTCCGGCTTCACCGACTTGTCCTTCGCCTTGTCGGTGAGCTTCTTGGCCTCCTCGCGGAGTTTCTTCACGTCCTCCGGCACCTTCTTCATCAGATCCGCGATCTTCGGCGGGAGCGTCTTGTTGTCGGGGTAGTTCGCGCCCTTCACGCGCATGAAGAAGTTGGCGAAACTCAGGAGGTCGTCCTGCTGCCACACGTCGTGCGGGTGCCGGTGGCACTGGGCGCACTCCAGACGCAAGCCCAAGAACGCATGCGCGATCTGGAGGGTGCCCTTCACGCCGGTCGCGTTCTCGCGCTGCCAGTACAGGTCGAGGGATTTCCGCTTCGCATAGACGGCGAGGTTCGGTTCGAGTTTGGCGTTCTCTTCCGCCATCGCCATGACTTCGTCGAACCACTCCTCGCGGGTGCGGCCGTCGCGGCTGGTCGCGAGCAGGACGCGCTCCGCGAACTCGTCGTAGGCCGTGTTCTCCGCCATGCGGGCGCGGACCCACTCGTAGAAGCGGCGGGCCTCGGCCGCCTCCACAAGCCCGTAGTTCGCGTTAAACGAGTTGGGTTTCAGCACGTCACTGAACTTGGTCGCCCACAGCGTCGCGTACCCCGGCTTGCCGAGCAGTCCGTCGATCTTCTTGGTCCGCTTGTCGGGTGAGGTGTCCGCGAGGAACGCCCGCACCTCGTCCGGAGTCGGCGGCAGTCCGGTCACGTCCAGCGCGACGCGCCGCAGGAACGTCGCGTCGTCGCACGGGTCGGTCGGGTGGATGTTCAGCGTGCGGAGCTTCGCGAGCACCTGTTCGTCCACGACGTTGTTCGATTTCACCGCGGGGAACGGTTCTTTACCCGCGCGCGGCACGAGCGCCATCGCAACCACCGGGTCGTACCCGTACCGCACCACGATCGCGGTGTCCCCGACGCCCTTCGCCCGGACCTCGCCGGTCGCATCGACCTCGGCCACGTCGCGATCGACCACCTCAAACGTACACAGGTCGGTCACGTCCTCCTTCGTTCCGTCGGCGAACGACGCCTCGATCCTCACCCGGTACGATTGGCCCTTCTGAACGGTCTGTCGCGCCGGGGTAACGCTCAGCGCCGTGACGCGCGAGTCTTCGACCTTGTCGAGACCCGCGCCGCGAACGAGCCACGTCCTGAGCAGTTGGTAATCGCGGTTGCCGACCGCCACGCGCGGCCCGCCCTGGTGCGGCACCTGCCCGGTCGCCTTCTGGAGCAACAAACTCTTTTCGGGCTCGAACGCGTTGAGGCGCCGACCGGCGAACTCGCGCCGGAGCAGCGCGTGGTCCTGCGCCGGGTTCGCGCCGAACAGCGAGAGGCGGAACCCGTTCTGGCCGTTCACGGCCCCGTGACACGCGCCCGCGTTGCACCCGAGCCGGCTGAACAACGGGACGACGTGCCGGCTGAACTTCGGCTCACCCGGCACCGCCACCGGGGGCACGGGGAGCGCGGTCTTTGCCGCGGGCGGCGCGTCTCCCGCCCGCACCGTGTGAAGGTGAACCGGCACCACGAGGCCCAGCCCGCACGCGCCCAGCCACGCCAGCGTTCGGAACACGTGCATGGTTCTGTTCCCGTTTCTCACAGTTTCGGGTCCGGCACAACCGGGTGTTGCGTCGGGGGGCGAGAGCGCCGCAGTGGCGCGAGGGCCGGTTTGGTGGGAGGCCCGACACCGGACCGCGACCCTCTTACCGCATTAAGGATACCTCACCCG
>Ga0209181_10007851_pt1 | contig 14481 bp, 8 predicted proteins | sample MAT05_FD_187208 | JGI IMG/M metagenome (GOLD analysis project Ga0209181, IMG submission 187208) | Freshwater microbial communities from Lake Fryxell liftoff mats and glacier meltwater in Antarctica - MAT-05 (SPAdes) (version 2) | ecosystem: Environmental > Aquatic > Freshwater > Ice > Liftoff... | reverse complement strand
CAACCTCAAGCACTACGCCGACGTGTTCGGCAACGGCAACGCCGACTACGCCATCCCCAAGGGCGCACAGGCCGACCCCGAGAAACTCCGGCAGTTGGCCGCATTCTTCTTCTGGACCTCGTGGGCGGCATCCACCAACCGCCCCGGTGCCGATCTGACCTATACGAGCAACTGGCCGCACGAACCGCTGGTCGCCAACCGTCCCATCGGTGAGGCCGTCGTCTGGACTGGGGTGAGCGTCATCGTCCTTCTTGCCGGGATCGGGGCGATGGTCTGGTGGTATGCGTCGCAATTGAAAGAACGCCCCACGGAACCGGTCCCCGAGACAGATCCCATTCTCGGGTGGAAGGCCACACCGTCTCAGCGGGCGACGGTCAAGTACTTCTGGCTCGTGTCAGCCATGATCCTTGTGCAGATCCTTCTCGGCGTCGTCACCGCACACTACGGGGTCGAGGGCGACGGGTTCTACGGCATCCCGCTCTCGAAGTGGCTCCCCTACAGCGTGGCCCGGACGTGGCACTTGCAACTCGGCGTGCTGTGGATCGCGACAGCGTGGCTGGCCGCCGGGCTGTTCATCGGGCCGCTGGTGAGTGGATCGGAACCCCGAGGCCAGAAACTCGGCGTCGATCTCCTGTTCGTCGCCCTGGTGGTAGTCGTAGTCGGTTCAATGGCCGGGCAGTGGTTGAGCGTTCACCACCGGTTCTCGGCGGCAGACTCCTTCTACTTCGGGCACCAGGGGTACGAGTACATCGACCTCGGCCGCGTCTGGCAGATCGGCCTGTTCATCGGGCTTCTGCTGTGGCTGTTCCTGGTCGTGCGGGTTGTGTTGCCTGCCTTGAAGAAGTCGGGCGAGCAGAAGCACCTGCTGCTGATCTTCCTGATGGCCTCAACCGCCATCGCCCTCTTCTACGGTGCGGGCTTTACCTGGGGCCAGCACACGCACCTGACGATTGTGGAATACTGGCGGTGGTGGGTGGTTCACCTGTGGGTGGAGGGATTCTTCGAGGTCTTTGCCACCACGGTGATTGCCTTCTTCTTCTACCGGCTGGACCTCGTGACGGCCCGGCTGGCTGCGGAGGCGTCGTTGCTCTCGGCCACGATCTTCCTGTCGGGCGGCATCATCGGCACGCTGCACCATCTGTACTTCTCGGGAACCCCGACCGTGGCGCTGGCCTGGGGGTCGGTGTTCAGCGCCCTGGAAGTCGTGCCGCTCGTTCTGGTGGCGTACCCGGCCCTGGAAGACCTACGCATGGCGAGGGCGACACCGTGGGTGCGGAAATACCGCTGGCCGATCTACTTCTTCATCGCCACGGCGTTTTGGAACATGGTCGGGGCCGGGCTATTCGGGTTCATGATCAACCCGCCCATCGCTCTGTACTACATGCAGGGGTTGAACACGACCCCGCTCCACGCCCACGCTGCCCTGTTCGGCGTCTACGGGATGCTCGGCATCGGGCTGATGCTGATGTGCCTGCGGGCGATTTTGCCAGCCCTGGTGTGGAAGGAGGGGATGGTCAAGTTCGCCTTCTGGGCCATGAACGTCGGCCTCATGGCGATGTGTGTCCTCAGCCTTCTGCCCGTTGGGTTGATGCAGACCTGGGCCTCGGTGGACACGGGGTACTGGTATGCACGCAGTCCTGAGTTCATGCATACGGAGGTCATGCAAACGCTCCGCTGGCTGCGGGTTCCGGGCGACACGATCTTTGCCTTCGGGGCTGTCGCCCTGGTGTGGTTCGTAGCCGGACTGAAGACAGGGCATTCGCTGAAGAGCGAGACAAGTGACGCCCCGGCAGAAGGGCTTAAGCCTGGTTCGTAACCAACTTCGTTCTCACTATTACTCACACCAAGGAGATGTCGATATGTCCATTCCGCACGCATATCCCGGGGAGGTCATGGACGTCCGTCCGCTAGGGACGGCCCTGGCAACGACGACAACGAGGACGCTCGTGAAGGCCAGCGCCTTCGACGTGATCCGGATGGTCGTCCCCGCCGGGAAGGAGATTCCGACGCACACGGCGAAGGGCGAGCTCGTCGTGCAATGCCTGGAGGGGAAGATCGCCTTCACCGCTTGTGGGAAGACCCACGAACTGGAAGCCGGGCAGCTGCTGTACCTGCCAACCGGCGAGCCTCACTCGCTGCGGGGTATCGAGGACGGATCGCTGTTGCTCACCGTCGTGTTGCCGGGTCGATGATTCCGCACGTCGGCAGTAGCGGCCTGCGGACCCGGACGAGGGCGGCGAGTTAGCGATGTTCACCTGGCGACTCGATTTGAACAAGTTGTTGGTGAAGTCGAAGTTGGAACCGATGGGGCGCTGCCGGTATGCCCGCTGGTACCAACTGGCGCGTCCCTAATGATCGGCAGGTTGAGGTCTGTTGCCAGGCGAGCAGTAATCTGATGAGTGGGCGCAACCGCTCAAGGCCACCGGCGAACAGTGATCGCTCGGATTAAGAAACGGTGGCGGAATGATTGAGATTGTGCCCGGGTGCGGTAAAGGTAACTCCCCCTCACCCGGCTCGCAAAGCCTCGCCGACCTCTCCCCCGAAACCGGGGGAGAGGTGGGTGCGCAGCGTCTTCTCCTCAGCGTACCCAAACTCATTGCCTTCAGAAGAAGCCAAGCACCCCCACCTCGCCCCCGGTTTCGGGGGGAGAGGTCGGCGAGGCTTTGCGAGCCGGGTGAGGGGGAAACACCTTACTCACCACCGGTAACGATTCCGATCATTACGCCACCGTTTCTTAAGCTGAACGAGGCAGGCAAGAATGCCTGCCCACCAAGCAAAACCAAGCCAACTGCGTTACTCCAGTAAGAGTGACCGGCTGCACAAAATATTCTCGTTCCAGTCGCCGCAACTTCCCCTTGACACATCCATATGCTACGCTTCAAGTAGCGTTGCAGGCTCACGCACCATGTGATGCGAAGCCTTTTCTCTCCACGGCACTCAGGAGGGTAGCCATGACCGCGTTACGGATGACCCGACCGATCATACCCCGACCTGCCTGGCATTCGCTTCGAGCAGGGGTCGCGAGTGTGATCGTCCTCGGGGTCGTCGGCTGCGGAATGCCCTCACCACCGACAGGCGACCAGCCACAACAACCGACTGCCAGCGCTCCAGGCACGAACGATCCCGCCTGGCTCACAAGCCGCGAGAAGCTGCCCGCTCCCGCCCTCGACCGACTCGATTACGATCCTGAGAAGCGAGTCCTCGCGCTCTACGATCTCTCGGGCCGCGATCAGTGGATGGTGCAGTTGCCGAACGAGGCGTTCGGCCACATCATCGGACCAAGCCATCGGCTTCCTGAAGGTGTGGATACGAGTCGAACTCTGGTTTACTACGCACGACCTGGCGTGAAGGTATCCGCTCCCGTGTCGGTCGCGGACATCGAAGCGGGCCGACGACCGCACTCCAGTCTCGCGCTCAACCGCTAACCCTGGAATCGCGGAGTGCGGATCATTCCGATTCCGCATTCCGAAATTGCTCATGTTTCGGGACATCTCCCCGCTCATCGCACACAATCCTCCGGGCCTTCACTACGGAGTGGCGGTCACCGATCTGGACGCGGATGGCCGCTTCGAGTTCGTGATCGCCGGCTTCGGCGGTCCCAACCGGATGCTTCGCTGGGCGAACAACCAACTTCGCGAAAGTGCTCCGCCCGATCTGGCCGATATCGCTCGCCAAGCTGTCGGCGTCGCGGCCGGCGACATCGACGGCGATGGCCGCGAAGAAATCTACATCCTCAACACCGATACCTTCTCAGGACCGAAACAAGCCGCCGATCGGCTCTTCGACGCGCAACCCGACGGCCGCTGGGAAGACCTGTTCTCTCGCCCCGACAATCGCAATGTCCGCAACCTGTCGGCCGGTCGCAGTGTGGCCGTGATCGACCGGCGCGGCGTGGGTCGCTACGGCTTCTTTGTCGCGAGCCACGGTCGCCCGATGCGGCTGTTCGAACTGGGCCCCGATGGTTCGCTCGCTGATCTCGCACCGCCACTGGGCCTCGCACGGACTGCGGGCGGTCGCGGTGTGCTCACGCTGCCCGTCTTCTCGGATCACACCGACATCTTTTGCGTGAACGAGCAGGGACCGAACTTCGCCTATCGCAACCGTGGCGACGGCACCTTCACGGAATGCGCCGCCGAACTCGGGCTAGCCGATCCCGAAGAACACGGTCGAGGTGTGGCGTCGTTCGATTCAGGTGACAACGGCAACCTCGGCCTCTGTTGGGGGAACTGGGAAGGGTTGCACCGCGTGATGACTCGCAAGGAGAACGGCTCCTGGAAGAACCACGCGACTCCCGGACTCGCCTTCCCCTCGGCGGTGCGAACCGTGATCGCGGCTGACTTCGACAACGATGGGCACGACGAACTGTTCTTCAACAATATCGGCGAAGCGAACCGCCTGTTCCGCGTGTCGCCGAGTCTGACCATGCTCGACCCCGGTGACGCTCTCGACGCTGACGGCTTCGGCACCGGCGCGGCAATCTGCGACATCGACGGCGACGGGATTCTGGAGCTGCTGATCTCGCGTGGTGAACGGGGAGCGCAGCCGCTGGGGTTGTATAAGTCGCGTGCGGCGGAGGGGAACGGCTGGTTACGGGTGCGACCGTTGACGCGGTTCGGTGCACCCGCACGCGGAGCGGTTGTGCGAGCCGAGGCGAACGGTCGGGTTCGCGTGAAAGGCGTCTGCGGTGGCAGCGGCTACCTGTGCCAGATGGAACCGGTGGCCCACTTTGGCTTCGGCCTCGGGGGCAAGGCCGAACGGGTGCAAGTGATGTGGCCCGACGGCGCTGCCGTGGTGCTCCTCAACCCCGGCAGCGATCGCACGATCACCGTGCCCTACCCACGCGGGTAGTCACGCGGCAACCGGTTGTGGAATTGGGCCGAGCATGTGGACGAGAATACCGAGCAGTCGATCGACCTGATTCAGGCCATACTCTACGAGATCCAGTGTCACAGTGGTGCCAGACAGTCTCAAGAATCTCCACGAGGTTCCGGTGGTAACGCAACCATAGATTGGGTCGATCGGGGCGTTGTTCCGGCGGTTAAATCGCTGGGCACCAACCATCCCCGCGATGCACTGCCCTAACCCTTCGTTGATGTTCTCTCGCTTGGCCTCGAAGATCACCACTGCCGGCGGAGTGATGTACGGTTGCTGGGGTGATCGGGAAATGAGGAAGTCGCAATACCCATTCAAGCCTGCCGCCGAATCGGCGTAGCCAATTTCAGCCCTACAATTCTTGTCCTAGTTCGGCCGGGAGCAGCCCTAGGATTGTCGGGGTGAGCGTCCGCTGTAAACACCCCCGGTGGACGCATACCATGTTGTCATTCGTTGGCACGAGGTCCGCGTGCGGTCCAGTGTTCTTAAGATGGATGGTTACCACGATCACCTCCCTCATCGGGATGCGCTGGTCGCAGAAGGCGCACTTGCTCAGGTGGAATTTCTCTTTCTTCGCCATATGTTCCCCGTTTTGCCCCGTGCCGCATCAAAAGACACGGTTTGCACCCCGGAACAGGTCTGCGGATGGCTCTGAAGTCAGCCCAAACGTTAGGAGCAACTCGGGATAATGGAAATCGCGAAACGCCATCGGTTAAGCCCCCGCATGCTGCCTCGGGAATTCCCATCACCCCAGTTTGCATGTGGGGCGGCGCTTGGCGAATTCTACTCGCACGTCCACGGAATCGGCACGCGGCGGCAGCGTCAGCAGCTTCAGTTTCCGGAGTCGCGTCAGATACGGGATCACCGTTTGCGTGAGCCTGGTCGCACCCGCGAGGCCGACCGCTTCCAGGTCCGGGAAGCGTGTCAGAAGCAGCGTTAGCCCCGAGTCCGTGACCTGCGTGTCTGCGAGTCCGACGGCCTTCAGGCCACGCAGTTGGGCGAGGTGCATCAATCCCGCATCGGTCACTTGATGACAGCCCGAGAGATCGACTGCCTCCAGCCCGGGCAACCCTGAGAGCGATCGCAACTTCGCCATCTCGGTATCGGTGGTCGTGTCCGGGTTCAGCGTGAAGCGATACGCTTCCCCGGGCTTGGCCGTGATTTCACCGGGTAACCGCGTATGACTCGGCGACCACGGCGCATCCGCATTCTCGGCCGGTCGGCTGAACCACATTCCCCGTAGCGGCACGAGCCATTTTGTCGGCGATAGCACAACGGGCGTGACGGTAACCGTGCCCCCTTCCAGTGGCGTTGGTGCGGGCCTGGAATCCTGGCGAGCGTGGGACGTGTGCCCTCCGGCGGGCCGCGAACTCGATTGCGACTGGCTCTGGGTGACTGGCCTTGCGGGCGCTGGCTTCGCCTCGATCGGTTTCTTCGGTTCGGTCGGCGCCGTACCCGCTTTCAACTCCAGCAACTTCTCGGCCACTTCCACTGCGTCTTTCGGCCGGCGGTCGGGCTTGTTTGCCACGCATTTCGTGATGAGCAGGATGAACCCCGCGCTGGCTCCGGCGTCCTGCAAGTCCTCGGCAGCGTCGATCCCCGGCGCATCGGTGAGGCGACCCGTCATCATGTGGAAGCCGATGACGCCCAGCGAGTGAACGTCGTCGCGGGGGTCGGGTGCGTTGCCGGTGCGTTGCTGCGGCGAGGCGTAGAGCGGCGTGTACGACCCACGCAGCGACGTCTCCAGATATCCGCTCATCATCGACAGCATCGACAGCCCGGCCGGGCTTTGCTCGCGGAGGTAATCAACCGCGACACCACCGATGCCGAAGTCGGTGATTCGTAGTTGTACATTTAGCCCGGGGCTTGCCCCGGGTGCCGTTGGACCCGGGGCAAGCCCCGGGCTAATTGAATCCACCAGGACGTTCGCTGGCTTCAAATCGCGATGTACGATCGGTGGCGAAAGGCGATGGAACATCCCCACGGCAGCGGCGAGTTGATGCAACGCGACAATCGCGATTGCCTCGCGTTCCTGTGCGGGGAGCGATTGCCAGCGCAGGATCAGATCCGTGAGGCAGCCGCCGCCAACGTACTCGTACATCAGCCAGGGCGTGTCGCCGTCGAGCACGGCATCGACGAGCGGCACCACGTTCGGGTGCTGCCCTTGCCCCATCACGCGGGCAATCACCTTTCCCTCGTGAGAGGTGAGCTTGGTGCGAACGAGGGGATCGGTGCAGAACTTCACGGCACGCGGGTTCGGGATGAACGTGTGCCGGGCGAGCCACACTTCGCCGAAGCCGCCAGCCCCGAGCAATTCTTCCAGCTTCCACCCGGAACGGTGCGGCAACTCGGCACCCGGTCTGAAGTGTGGGGCACGCGGCGGCAGCAATCGCATGAGATCTTGCGGCGAGTTCATCGCGAAGTCGGACGGCACGGACTTCCCTGACGGATCATCGGTTCGCTTCATCGACTGGCGGATCGCGCCGGGGATCTGCGTCAGGTAAAGTTCGAGCGCCAGCTGCTCGTCGGGGTTGGCATCCTTCGCCACCTGCCGGACCACTTCCTCGGCAACCTTCCGCGCTTCATCAGTGCACACAACTGCGATCCGGGCGATTTCCTCGCGGAGTGCGGCTTCCTTCTTGCGTTCGCGGATGATCCGATATGCATCAACGGCGACTTCGAGGATGTAGGCACCACCGGGTACGAAATCGCAAAGCCCCTTGAACCCCTTGTTCTTGACGGCTTCCGCAACACATTCGAGCATGACAAACATATCGACTCCTCGCGCACACCAATTCCGACCCTCAGTTGTACCACGGAGACTACCGTGCTGGGATGGCCGTTGCGGAAAGTGTGCGAAACGAGTTGCGACTGTTGCTGGCAGAGTGTGGAATGACGAATGTGGATGACGGTGCGGATCAACTCGCCACGGTTTCCCCAGGCGGTTGGTGATGCTTCCCCTTGTGGGAAGGTTCAGAGTGGCGATGGGCTTTGGTTCACATCCCCGCCCCGAGGAAACGGTGGTTCGCTTCGAAGCGTTTCTCGAACGCGCGATCGCGGAGGTAGTTCGCACGGGTGTGGCGGCTGGTACTCTGCCCCGTGATTGCGACCAGCATCTCATCGGAGTGAAGCTCGCTCGCCAGTTGCGCATCCATGTCGCCCAGCACCGCTCGCCAGCCGACACGGGCCGCGTGACCCGGCACCCCAAACGCCTGGAGCACGGCCGCGTTGTTCACGATCGCTTCCCAGTTATTCGGGTACAGCTTGATTAACTGGCTCAGATCCTGCCAGAAGGTCCACACCTGCAAACCGTAACCCCGCAGCAGGCTCACGGCTTGCGGAAGCAGGTCGAGCGATCCCAGTTGCGCAGCCTCATCGAGCAGGAACAGCGTGCGCTGTTTCGGGAGCCGCATCCGACGCATCACGGTCGTCATGAGCGTGACCACCCACAGGCGCATCAACCCGCGGTGGCTGAGGAGCTTTTCCGGCGGCAGCACGAGGTAGATCGTCATCGGCTTGTTGTTCAGCAGGTCGCACAAGTCGAAGGTGGATTTCTCCAGGCTTCGCGACACGGCGCTGCTCCCCAGGCACTTCACGAAGGTCGTGGCGGTGGTGCGAATGCACGGGCGCGTCTTGTCGGAAGGTGCAGCCAGGTAAGCGACAAACTCGTCGCGGGCCAACGGCGACATGGTCTTCTTGCGGGTGTCCAGCGCGACTGCGAGGGTGTAGTCGAGGTCGTCGTTGTACAGCATTTCCCGCAGTGCGCAGAGGTTGCGCTTCTCGGGTGCGTAACTGGTCGCGATGTCGGCAACCAACCCCGCGACGAGGCCGCGGCCCGTGTCTTCCCAGTAGCGATCGGATGTGAACTCGTGGCCGACGGCGAGTTGTGCCGCGACCATCTCCGCATCGGATTCCGCATCCGAACCGGGAACCTTGAACAGATCGAACGGGTTCAGCCGGTCGGCCTTGTCCTTCGCGGTCACGAGTCCGAACGGGTCAAGGACCACGACTTGCTGACCGAGGTCGCGACGATATCGGGCCGTGACCTGGTAGTTCTCGCCCTTGATATCGGTGACGATGACCGAGCCAGGATACGTGAGCAGCGCCGGGATGATCGCCCCGACGCCCTTCCCGGCACCGGTGGGCGCGATCGTCATGAGGTGACCATCGCCGCTGTATGTGAGCGGAGGTCGGGTTTCGCCGCGTGCCGAACTTGGTTTGAATCCCAGCGTGGGAACGTGTTCGGTCCCTTCCCAGCCGAGGAACAGGGATGATCCGTCGTCCGGGAGTTGGGACTTTCCCTGGGCTGTCTTGGCGACACGGGGCTTCCGCTTCCGCGTTGCTTTCTGGCCGCCAGTCGTATCATCGGCCGGTGCGGGCATTTCAGCTTGCTCCATCAAGGCAGATCGAAACGAACCGGGAGTGGAACGTCATTCCACCGCCCCATTCTACTCGACACGGGTAGCCGATGGGATGTTCGGAGTTGGGGAATGTCCATCGGGTTGTTGATGGTGGGAAGTGCGAAAGGCGAGCCACGGGGTTCATCCCCCGTGGTGTCTGATCGATCCAAGCACCACGGGGGAGGAATCCTGTGGCTCACCCTCGCCCCGGCTTGTGCCGGGGCAAGGTTGCAAATCACTTGTGAACCTTGTGGCAAGCGCCACACGATGCGCCGATGGCTGCGAGGCCAGCGTTGGCGGCCTTGGCGTCCTTCTTTTCGGTCGCTTCGAACACGGCCTTCGTGCTGGCGGCGTACTTCTCGCTCAGCGTCTTCCACGAATCCGCATCACCCTTGGCGGCCTTGTTCTTGCCGAGCGATTCGCCGAAGAAGGCGAGCGTCTTGGCGTACTTCTGGGCATCTTCCCACTTGCCATCCTTGACCGCGCCCTTGATCTTGGCGAGGTAGGCATCGGTGCCCTTGTGGCCCTTCGTCATGATTTCCTTGACGGTGGGGGTTTCGTCTGCCAGCGGGCTGGCGGTGGCTGCGCCGTAGGCCAGCAGGGTGGCCGACAGGCCGAGGGCTGCAACCAGGCTCATCTGAATCATCTTGCGGAGCATCAATGCACCTTTTCACACGAGAACCGTCTGGACGCAGACCGGGCGAACGTCACCCGTTTCGCGTGCAGACTGTATTCAGGTCGCGGGAACGATCCGCGACATCAGTTTTGCTTTGAACAATGGCCTGCGGCGGGAATCGAACCCGCTGTCGACTGGACTACCGGGAAGGACGCCCGGCCGGATTATTACCAATCATCGAGAGCGTGGGGTTCCTCTCACAGAATCACCTCTCGCGTCCGGCCGTCCATCTCGAAAGTCTTTGTAACGCCGACCTCTCGCCGGTTGAGACGCGGGCCGTTCGGGGGATATTCACCGAAAACCAGACGCAACTCGCGCAGGTTCGGCGACAGTACCAGTACGAACGGCCTTCAGACTCGCGGCGGAGGGGGCTGCGGGGTGTGGGGGATGCAGGAAGGATTTACGTCCGCGATTCGGACGTGAGGGACAGCCAACGGTGCGAACCACTTCATGGGTGATTCGACCACGGGCGAAATGGCAGGCTCGGCTGTGGTGGACGTTAGCGGCTTGTCGCAGGAACACTTGCCGCCGGAACTCACGAGCACGGTTTCAACGGGAACGCTTCCCTCGACCTGCGGCTTCGACTTCGGTGCGGGTTGTGGCGTTTCTGCTGGTGCGTCGGGTTCACTCGAACAACACGATTTGCGGCTTGCTGTTGCGACCGGTTTCGGTTCGGGTGCTGCTTCTGGCTTCGAGCAGCAACAACCCTTCGTGACCTTCTCGATGACGGGGCACGCACACGCGACCGGAGCGCACTGACCTGTGCCGCTCGTTTTGGCGGGGCGGACGATGGCGAACGCGGGCGCAACGACGGCCGGGGTCAACTGGCCGAACAACGCCAGAACCGTAAACACCGATCGGAGAGTGGCACGCCGTGTGAACAACGCCGGACCCCAGAACACGATGTTGCGAGGATAAGGGCAGCACGAGTGAGAGTCAAGCGCGGGGAGGAATCCGGGTGCCACTGTGGATTTTGGCGAGCCGCCCCAACTTCAAAACAGCAGCATCGGCAGTGCGATGCTCTAATACTCTTTCTTCCAGATGATTGGCGTTGATTCTGAGGAGTTGGGCTTGGTTCTGAAGAGTTGGCGTTGGTTCTGAGGAGTTGGCGTTGGTTCTGGAGTCTCTGGAGAGGGGTGTCTCCCCCGTCTGGAATCATTTTGCCCCTCCCGGCGATCACATCGAGGCCGTTCACGGCGGTTCAACTTGCCAAGAACCCGGACTGGCGATCCGCCCCCAATTGCCCTATCTTCAACTGTGTAGCCTGCCTCTTGGTCCTGTCGCCAGTACCCCCACCTTCCGGGGTACCGCGATGGGGGGAACGTCCCCGGTCCCGCGCCGACCTTCCGGCGACCCGGCGGGACCGCCACCACCATCTCTACCCGGGTGCAACCTGCCATGACGACCTGGCATCGCAACGAGTACATCCTCAAAGGCGTGTTCCTTGGCCTGTGGGTCTTCTTCGCCCTGCAAGTTCCCGGTAATCCCTCCGATGCGTGGATCGACATCGCGTGGGTTGTCGGCTGGGTCTGTGCCGGCCTCGGCGTCGGCCTGATCGCCGGCACCGTGCTACAGGTATCTCGCGGGCTGCGACCCTGGCACAACTGGTTCGCCTTCCCGCTGCTCGTGCTCCTCGAAAGCCCCACGTTCATCTACGGCGGTATCATCGCCGGGCTGCTCGTTGGCGTGCTGTCGGGCACGGCCGGTGCGGAACCGTGGGCGTCACAACTCGCCGGATACTTCGGGCTGACATTCGACGACATCAAGCACGCCACCTCAGCGGCACTCGCCAAGGACGACCCGCTGAAGGGCCGACTCCCCGGCGACTGGCTCGGTTACTGTGCCGTTGGTGGTGCGGTACTCGGCTTCGCCCTCTATCGCTTCCGACAGGTGCCCGACAACACCCGGCGATTCTGGATGGGGCTGGCGATCGCCGCGTTCATGGTCTACCTTGCCAGCGAGTACATCAACCGCGTGCCGGGCCTGGATATCGCAGCCGCTCGCTTCAATCTGGGCGTGTACATCCTCCTCGGACTGCCGTTCTTCTACCTGCTCACGTTCTGCGGCGAGTCGGAAGAATCGGAAGTCGAGATCATGACACTGTGTGCTTCGCTCGGTGTCGGCCTGCACCTGATGGGGTTCGCTAGCAGGATGCCCGGGTTGGGCGCTGCCGCACCGTTCCTCATTCCGGTGACACTGTACTTCGTGTATGCCACCCGCATCATGCCCGGGCTTCGCGTATTCAAGCACGTCCTGCGGGGTTACAGTTACATGAACCTCGGTCGGCTCGTGCTGGCGATCCAGTTCTTCCGCCGGGCGTTGGAACTCGACCCGCAAAGCCCGCTGGCGAACCAGGGGATCGTCAACCTTCACAACAGCCTGACGCTCACGCAGATCGACAGCGACCCGGTACTGGTGGAAACGCTCGACTTTACGCTGTGCCTCGATCGTGCGACCGCACTCCTGATGCCACCGGGAGCGGTTCCCACGCCGAACCAGCGCGCCGAAGCCGAACGGTTCCTCTCGCTCGTTGAGCAGAAGAAGCCGGCGTACCTCGCCCAGATCGACTACCTGCGGATCATCTCCCACATGCACGCGAAGCAGTACGATGTCGCTTCGGATACACTCTCGCGGTTGCTTAACCCCGAGACGCCCGGCTATCACCCGGTCGTCCGCAAGCGGGTGCTGTTCGATGCCTGGGATCTCGCGTTGCGGTTGCACCCGCGACTGGTCGAGAAGCTTGGCTGGGACGAATTGAATAAGCCCGGCCGACGGATGGAAGCGATCGCGGCCACGGAGCGGAAGCTCGCGGCCGAGCCGAACAACCCCGCTGCGATGGAGTATCGCACGGTGCTGTATTCGCAACTTGCCGAGGGTGAGTTCATCTCGGCAACATCCGGCGGGCTGCCGAAGGATTTCTCGTTCGAGTACGTCGAGCAACTGGGGCTGGCGCTGGTCGATGACACCGACCCGGATCGCCGTGAGCGTGGCATGGGTTACATGCGGATCGCCGGGCGTGGGCTTCCGGATCGTGGGCCAGGGATCTACTTCAAGCTCGCGCAGGTGTACGAGAAGCACGGCGACGCCGAGAACGCGAAGAAGTCGTACGAATCGGCGAAGCAAGTCGGGCAGGGGGTCGGGCCGAAGAACCTGTATCGCGACCAGAAGCAGTTCTACCACGATTCCCTGCGGAAGCTCGCGGCCATCGCCGAGGCCAAGGGGAACGCACTCGTCGCCGACGCCGAGGAAGCCAAGAATCGCGGCGACGAGGCCGGCGCTGCCGGTCGCACGGCTGAGGCCCAGATGCACTTCGAGACGGCCATCAACGAACTGCGTCAGTACCAGGAAGACGGCGGCTCGGCGGCCCTGGAAACGTACCGCAAACTCGCCGAGCTTTACGGCAAGACCGGCGACCCGCTGAACGCCCTGCTCATGACGGAGACCGGGCTGACGTATAGCAGCACCGATGCCGATTTGCTCAAGAAGAAGGACACGTACTACTACTCCGTGCCCCCCGAGCGCCTGGAGAAAGTGAAGGACAAGCTCGTTCGCTGGTTCGACGTGAGCTACTGCGTCAAGAAGGCGATGTCGGTGCTGAACGCGAAGGATGGCGAGGCCGAACTGCTGGACTGGGCTTCGCACCTGGCAACGCTGGCCCGGATCGTGAAGCCGACGAGCAATGGCGTGCGGCTGGTCGAGGCCCGCGTGCTGATGCGCAAGGGCGAACGCGACGCGGGGATGAAGATCCTTGAGGATATCCGCGAGGGCGACAAGGGTTCGGGCGAGGAACAGGACGCGTGGTACTCGACGACGAAACTCCTCGGCCAACTGTATCTGGATGAGTTCTCACGGCCGGATCTCGCGCTCAAGTGCTACACCGACTTCAAGGACTATCACAAGAGCGGGGCTGACACGGTGTACCAGATTGCCCGCTGCTACGAAGCTCAGGGCGATACCGGAAACGCGATTAAGTTCTACACCGCAGTCACAGCCTACGAAGGCCACACACTCTACTGGGACGCCAAGGAAGCCCTGCGCCGCCTAGGCAAGGAGTGAGGCGTGCGGCACGGCCTGTCTTCGGCTTGCTCCGTTTTTTCGACCTGAAGGGCCGTACTTCCTAAGAAGCGGTGGCGATAAGAAACGATGGCGTGTTCTTGCTATGTCTTTCCCTGGGACCGCGGGCATCTTGCCCGCTGCTGAAGTGTTCCATTCAGTATTGGTAACAATCACATCGCAACCGAACACCATAACTCTTGCGGGCAGGATGCCCGCGGTCCCAGGGAAAGACCTTATTACGCCACCGTTTCTTAGCCCAGGCCAGCGGCCTGGGGAGCGAACAGACCAACCCTCGTGGCCTGAAGGGCCACCCTCGAACCACCGACGAGCGCGGCCCTTCAGGCCGCAAACCCTTGATTTTCCCGTCACCCAGGCCGGTGGCCTCGTTGTTCTACACAAGTGGCAAGCGGTCTTGGCAGGCCCTCCAGCATTGTGGATGATTTTACAGTAACGGAATCAGGGATTGATTTTGCGTCT
>Ga0209181_10007847_pt1 | contig 14487 bp, 11 predicted proteins | sample MAT05_FD_187208 | JGI IMG/M metagenome (GOLD analysis project Ga0209181, IMG submission 187208) | Freshwater microbial communities from Lake Fryxell liftoff mats and glacier meltwater in Antarctica - MAT-05 (SPAdes) (version 2) | ecosystem: Environmental > Aquatic > Freshwater > Ice > Liftoff... | reverse complement strand
CCACACCCCTGCGTCCGCGGGTCGATGCCCGCCCGCGATGGGTGCCGACCAGTCCCACCCTCTCCCCTCGGGGGAGAGGGTCGCGGCGAAGCACGCGGGGTGAGGGGGCGAACCACCCACGATGAAGACCAGCAGTAACCCCACACGCATCACGGGCGAGTTCCAGAGCCATACCGGGCGCCTGTCGTTCGTCCACGCTTGAGGCTCGCCGATCGGTACTAAACCACGCGCTATACGGGATGCGACCACCTCTCGTCCACGGGGAACGCCGGCACACACCGGACGCCACGGAACCCGCACCGCTCGATGCATTCTCGAATTGCCTCCGACACCAGCACGTCACTTCCGCCCGCGTCCGGCCCGGCCGCCGATCCGACCGGGTGGCGGACCCGGAAGCACACCATGCCGAGCAGTGCCGCCGGCTCGAACGAGTACCGGCGGATGACAGTTATGTTGCCGCTCACCTCGTTGCGGCGGGCGTCTGCGTCAGGGCTGAGGTCGGCGAGTTGGAGCGGATGCAGGGCGAAGAATTCGTCGCCCGTGTCGCACGCCAGCGGCAGGAACTCGGCCACCCCGCTCAGCAGCGGCTCCAACTTCCGACGAGCATCCGGACGGACGGCCCAGCCGCCAGCGGTGAGGTAGACGAACTCGGCGTATTCATCGGCGTCGTGTAGGGTGACGGGCATGGGTCGCCACGTCGGAGCAAGGGGGCGACCATCGTACAGCGGCCACGTCTCCTCAAAGTCTACCTCGTCACGAAGCATCCCCCACGGGGAGTTGCCGGCGGCGTCGTAGTTCACCTTGAGCGCGAACACTTCCATACCCCACTCCTCGAACGATCGCCCACTCTACCCCCATTCCCGAACCGCGGAAAGACCCGACCGCCGAAAGGCCCGCTGGCGACACCCCGCCCGGCCGTGATAGACTCTTATCACCCGCCGGGCCGGTGGCCCGCCCCGCACTGGACTCGACCCGTGGCTCCCCCGACCGCCTTACGCTGGACCGGCGCCGCGCTCCTCGCTCTCGCGGGGGCCGTCGCCCCCACCGGCAACGCCGACGACGCGCCGCCCGCCGACCCGGCGTTCGACCGCGACGTGAAGCCGCTCCTCACCCGCTACTGCGTCCGCTGCCACAAGGACGGGAAGGCCGAATCGGGGGTGCGCGTCGACAACCTCACCGCGGCCCTCGGCGAGTCGCACTTCAAGCTGTGGGAGCACGTTCAGAAGAACCTCGCCGACGGCACCATGCCGCCGGAGGGGGCTGCGCAGCCGAGCGCCGACGAGCGGAAGCGCGCCGCCGAGTGGGTCGGCAAAGCGCTCGCCGCCGCCCGCGCCCGGCCTGGGCCGAAGAACGGACTCACCCGCCGGCTCACCGTCGCGCAGTACCGCAACACCCTCCGCGAGCTCCTCCGCCTCGACGACGAACTCGCCGACCTCCTCCCGCCGGACGCCGTCTCGAAGGACGGGTTCGTCAACAACAAGGACACGCTCCAGCTGTCGCCGCTGCTGCTGGAGGCGTACTTCGAGGTCGCCGAAGCCGCGCTCGACCGCTGCGTCGTGGACCCGGCCGCGAAGCCGACCATCCAGACCTTCCGCGTCGATCTCGGCCGCGGCATCAACCCCGCCCCGATCCCGGACAAGCTCGTCCTCGGCGCCGACAGCCTGCTCCTGGAGAACCGCGACTGGATGGTGACGGAGCTGCAACCGGAGAAGGGGTTCGCGTACACGCCATTCCGAATGCGGACGAAGTACCGGTTCATCGAGGGTTATCAGGGGAACGACACGGTCCGCGGCTGGCGCGACTACGACAGCATCTATCACTCCGTGTTCGCGTGCCTGCGCGGCACCCGCGGCTACCCGAAGGGTCACGCCTACGACCCCGTCCCGCAGGGGCTGCTGCTGCGGCCGGCGATTCCCAGCTCCGAGGTGTTCGGGGCCGAGAGCACTTATGGCCCACGGGCGAATTTCCGCATCGCGCTGCGCGAGCTGCCCGACCACGGGCGGTTCCGCGTCACCGTCACCGCCGCGAAGTACGACGACGGGCTGCTGCTCGACCCCGGCGCGGCACCGGGCGGCGGCGCGACGGTCCTGGCCGACGCGAAGGGGACGCTGACGGTGCCCGCGGCCGGCGTGTATCAGGTGGACGTTCACACCGCCGGCGCGAAGGCCGGCGACCTGACGCTGATGCTCGGTGGCCGCGAGTTCACGGGGGCGATGAAGCAGCCGGCGTTCGTGGTGGTCCGCCTCCCGGCCGGGCCGCTGGCGATCGACACGAAGCTGCCCGGCGGCGCGAAGGCCGAGCGCGTCGCGCTCACGCCGCTGCCGGAGGCACACGACGCGGCGAAGCGGTTCGCCGCGTTCGAGAAGCGTGCGCCGCGGGTCGGCGTTCACATGGGCTTCCGCCGCGACTGCGGCAGCACCCTCGCCCCGGTCGGCGCGCCGCAGACGGTGAGTGACACCGGGCTGTCGCGGTTCGTGTTCGAGGGGGCGATTCGCAACTACCCGAGCCCGGACGTGGAGAAGGGCAACGTCAACTACCTGGCCGGCGTCCGCGAGATCGGAGTGCGCAGCGAGTACACCGACGGCCGCGACGTGCCGCGGCTGCTGGTGAAGTCGGTCGAGTTCGAGGGGCCGCTGACCGAGACGTGGCCGCCGCGCGAACACCGGGCGATCTTCGGCGACGCCGACGGGCGCGCGGTGATCCGCGACTTCGCCGCCCGCGCCTACCGCCGGCCGGTCACGGCGCAGGAAGAAGCGACGCTGGTCGGCGTGTTCGAGAAGGCGCTGCCGTCCGGCCGCGGCTTCCGCGACAGCGTGAAGGACGCGCTGCTGGTGGCGCTCACGTCGCCGCAGTTCCTGTTCCTGGTGGAGACGAGCGCGACGCCCGCCGCCGAGCCGCTCGACGGGTACGAGCTGGCGTCGAAGCTGTCGTACTTCCTGTGGAACGGCCCGCCGGACGACGCCACTCTGAAGCTCGCCGCGGCCGGCGAGCTGCGCGGCAAGCTCGACGCCGAGGTGGCGCGGCTGGTCGCCGACGCGCGGTTCGGGCGGTTCGTCAACGAGTTCGCGGCGCAGTGGCTGGCGCTCGACAAGTTCCAGGTGCTGGAGCCCGACCGGGCGCGGTTCCCGAAGCTGACCCGCGACACCCGGGCGGAACTGCGGCGCGAGCCGGCCGAGTTCCTCCGGCACCTGTTCCGCAACAACCTGCCGGCCCGCGACCTGATCGCCTCCGATTACGTGCTGGCGAATGAGACCGTGGCCGGGTACTACGGCCTGGGCGACCGCACCGACAGCGGCTTCGAGTTCGTCCCGGTGCGGCACGGCCGGCGCGAGCTGGGCGGCGTGCTCACGCAGCCGGCGGTGCTGGCCGGGCTGTCGGACGGGCGCGAGCCGAACCCGGTGAAGCGCGGGGCGTGGCTGGCGCGGCGCATCGTGGCCGAGCCGCCCGACGACCCGCCGCCGAACGTGCCGGCGCTGCAGGACGACACGAAAAAGCTGTCGCTGCGCGAGCGGCTGGAGAAGCACCGCAACGCCCCCGGCTGCGCCGGCTGTCACGCGAAGATCGACCCGTGGGGGCTGCCGTTCGAGGAGTACGACGCCGGCGGCAAGTGGCGTGCGGGCGCGAAAGAGACGCGCTCCACGCTCCCCGATAAGACGACCGTGACCGGCTTCGCCGACCTGCGCCGCTACCTCGCCGACGACCGGTTGGATCAGGTGGCGTTCAGCGTGCTGAAGCACCTGGCGACCTACGCCGTCGGCCGCAGTCTGAGCTACAGCGAGCAGGATTGGTTCCGCCGCGAGGGGCTGAAGCTGAGGCCGACCGGCTACCGGATGCGGGATATGATTGGGCTCGTGGTGACGAGCCCGGCGTTTTTGGAGAAGTGATTCGCCCGGGTAACGCGTCCCGGGGCGTTGCCCCGGGCTATGCTATCCCAGGCCGTTGGCCTGAAAACCGGGTGCCCGGCTTCACCCCGAAGGGGTGGGATAGCATAGCCCGGGGCAACGCCCCGGGCGGGGTTGCCGATCCGTGCGATTCGCGTGAACCCACCGACCCGCCGTCTCCGAGGCCCGCCCATGCCCGCGCTCCGACTCGACCGTCGCGCCTTCCTCCGCGGAACCGGCGGGGCCGCGCTCGCCCTGCCGGTCCTCGACGCGATGGGGGCCGAAGCTACCGCCACGCCGCCGAAGCGGTTCTGCGCCCTGTACACGGCCAACGGCATGTCGCTGCCGCGCGCCGAACACGGCCTCGACGAGTGGAGCTGGTTCCCGCGGGCCGAGAAGGACGGCCAGTTCGTGTTCGGCAAGTCCACCGAGCCGCTCGCCCCGTTCCGCCGGCAGCTCAGCTTCCTCGGCGGCCTCCACCACCCGAGCGGCCCGAAGGCCGACCCGCACGTCTGCTCCGACATGTGGCTCACCGGCGCCCCGCTCCACGAGCCGCGGCCTGGCACCTACAACTCGGTCGGCCTCGATCAGGTCGTGGCGCTGCACACGCGGCAGTTCTGCCGGCAGCCGTCGCTCGTGCTGTCGATCGACGCCGGCACCGGCTTCCTGTCGCGCACCGGCACCATCTCGTACAGCCTCGAAGGCCGGCCGATCCCGGCCGAGAACAACCCGCGCCGAGTGTTCGACCGGCTGTTCCGTGGCGACCGCGCCTCGCTGGCCGCGCAGCGCGCCGACCTACAGCGCCGGGTCAAGCTGGTGGACGCCGTGGCGGAGAACGCCCGCGCCCTCGGCCGGCAGCTCGGCCAGTCCGACCGCGAGCGGATGGACCAGTACCTCACGTCGCTGAACGAGGTCGAGGCCCGGCTGATCGCCGCCGAGCGCTGGGCCGACGTGCCGCTGAAGAAGCAGGACACCGCCCACGTGAACCTGTCCGCGACGAACGAGGGGGAGCCGGCCGACTACTACCGCAACATGTTCGACCTGATCGCGCTGGCGTTCGACGCCGACATCACGCGGTCGGTGGCGTTCATGCTCAACCGCGAGGACGGCATGGGCATCAGCGACACGTTCCCGCTGAAGCTGGGGCTGTCGCAGACGCACCACTCGCTGTCGCACGCCGGCGACAAGCCGGGGCAGCTGGCGTTCGCCCGGTACGACCGCTTCCTGAGCGAGCAGGTGGCGCACTTCCTCCGCCGGCTGACGGAGTACCGCGACCGCACCGGCCCGGTGCTGGACAACACGATCGTGCTGTTCGGCAGCGGGGCGAGCACGACGCACAACCCGCGCAACCTGCCGACGCTCGTGGCCGGCGGCGCGGCGATGGGGCTGCGGCACGGCACCTACTGGCGCGGCAACGAGGCGCGGCTGTCGAACGCCTACCTCAGCATCCTCCGCGCGATGGGCATCGCGGCCGAGTCGTTCGCCGACAGCACCGGCACCCTCACCGGCTCGGTCTTCGGCCGGGGGTAGCGGGGACAACGCCCGATTCCGGGTTCCGACCCGGCATGCCGACTGACCCGTAGGTTGTTGGGGTTGGGTGCGTGGGGATGGTCTCCATCGGAGGTGGTTAACCCCCTCACCCCGCGTGCTGCGCCGCGACCCTCTCCCCCGAGGGGAGAGGGTGGGAGCCGGCCGGACCTCGTCGCTGGCGGGCAACCACGCGCGGACGCGGACGAATCACACCCCTGCGTCCGCGGGTCGATGCCCACCCGTGACAAGGGGCGGCGGCCTCCCACCCTCTCCCCTCGGGGGAGAGGGTCGCGGCGCAGCACGCGGGGTGAGGGGGCGAACCACCTCCGGCGAAGTCCGAACCCGGGCAACGCACGTCGGACAACCCGCGGGACGGTGGTCCCTTCCCGACGCGCCGTCAGGCCGGCCCGTCCGGGATCGTCCGCAGCATCCGGTGGCCCTTCACCAGGTATTGCAAGCCGCTCCCCACCGTCGCCGCCACCATCAGCCAGAACAACACCTCCTGTACCGGTTCCAGCAGCGACAACACGTCCGTCGAGAAGCCCTCCGCCCGCCACCACTGGATCAGGAACACGCCGATCAGCACGGCACACTGGAAGCCCATCTTCAGCTTGCCGAACCAGTCCGCGCCGAACTTCTGACCCGTCGCCTCGATCACCCCGCGCACGGCCGTCACCAGCAACTCACGGCTCAGCACCAGCACCGCGGCCCACGTCGGGATGCCGGCGTCGGGCACCGGCGCCAGGTACACGAACGTGCCGCACACCAGCACCTTGTCGGTCACCGTGTCGAGGTTCCGGCCGACGAGCGTCAGCGGGCCGTACCGCCGCGCCCACCAGCCGTCGAGCCAGTCGGTGAACGCCGCGACGAGGAACAGGAGCAGCGCCGCCAGCCACCACCGGTTCACGACGCAGACGAACAGCACGACCGCGAGCGGGATGCGCGCGAACGACAGGAGGTTGGGGACGTTGGCGAGGGATTCGGCGGGCATGGGGGCCAGTGTACGGACCCGGCCGCGTCAGTACCGCACGATGAAGTCGAGGATGAACCGCGAGTTGAAGAAGTCGCGCGGGCCGGCGATCGGGAACTCGTAGGCCGCACCGAGCTGGAACGTCTCGTTGAACTTGTACCGCGCGCCGAACGCCCCGGTCAGCAGCCCGTGCCCCTTCGCGGCGCCGCCGAGGTTGAACATGTCGCGCCCCTCGCTGCCGACGAACGGCCGCGCCGTCCCGTTCGTGGTGACGAGGGTGTAGTTCAGTTCGAACAGCGGGAAGAAGTGGTTCCAGTTCATCACGTCCCAGTCCACGTGGGCGCTCAGCGACAGGTAGTCGCTGCGGGCGTCGGTCGTGCTGAAGGCGTAGGCCGCGTTGAACATCGTGTTGACGCTGCCGAGCCCGGCGTCCTTGAAGAACTTCTGCGCGTAGGTGGCGTACGGCACGAGCGACAGCGCGCCGGTGTTCTGGTACACGGTGCCGCTGCCGACCGGGATCTGGAACTGCAACCCGCCGGCGAGGAGGCTGCCGGCCTCCTCGTTGCGGATGAACGTGAACTTCGGCCCGAGCCACAGCTCGGCGAACCCGACGCTGTCGGGGACGACGACCTCGTTCGCCGGGCTGAACCACGTGCCGCCGAGCTTGCTGATGGTGAACGACAGCCGGTTGGTGATCGCCACCCGGCCCTGCAACCCGAAGTAGCTGACGCTGCCGCCGCCGGTGTCCGGCTGGGCGCCCGGGATGCGCTGGTACATGTAGATCAGGCGCGCCTCGGTGACCGACCGCGGGTCCTCGAACAGGAACGGGTTCGTGACCGGCGAGATGAACCCGTCGAAGGCGTGGTCGCCGCTGAACCAGTCGCCGCGGTCGCCGATGATGTCGTTGATGCGGTCGCCGAACTTCCCCGACGTGCGGCGGCGGCCCGGGTCGCGGTCGCGGTCGCGGTCGCGGTCGCGGTCGCGGTCGGACTTCTTCTCCGGCGAGCCGGCGCGGCGCGTCAGGAAGTCGTTGACCGGGTCGGCCGGCGGCGGCGCGTCGGGGCGGGAGGCGCGAACCGTTTCCGCGGCCCCCGCCGGCACGACCATCCCGACCGGCTCCTGCCCCGCCACCGACGGCGCCCCGAGCGCCACCCGCGCGGGTGGCGGCGGCGGCGGCGGCGCCTCGACGGGCGCGAGCGGCGCTGGCGGGGTGGGTTCGGGTGCGGTGCGAACGGGGTAGCCGGCGACGGCGACGGGCGCCCCGAGGAGGGACGGTCCGGGGTCGGCGGCGCGGCGGGCGGGGAGGTCGGGGGGCGGGAGCGGCTGCGCGCCGACCGGGGCCGACGCCACGAGCGCCGTCAGCACCGTCCCGGCCACCCACGCCCAACGAGGCATCCGCCGGCCCTCCTGGCCACGCCACGCACCACGTCTGGTATCGACCCCCGCGGGCGGCGGCGTGAGAGAAACCGCGGGCGGGCTGGTAGAATGGGGCGACTCAACAGGGCGGGGGGTTGGATTTCATCGGACGTGGTTCGCCCCCTCACCCCGCGTGCTTCGCCGCGACCCTCTCCCCCGAGGGGAGAGGGTGGGAGCCGGCCGGCCCTCGTCGTGGGCGGGGAACCACGCGCCGACGCAGACCCCGCGTCCGCACCTCGATGCCCGCCCGGGATGGGTGCCGACCACGCCCACCCTCTCCCCTCGGGGGAGAGGGTCGCGGCGAAGCACGCGGGGTGAGGGGGCGAACCACGTCCGATGAAGACCAGTTAACCCCTGCGGGACGACTCAGGGCGGACCATGACGACCAATCATAATGTCACTCCAGAGCTGTTGGAGGCGATCACCTCGTTCCCGGTCCGGCGGGAGGCGCGGCACTGCGGCACCACCTTCGCGGCCGGACCGTTCGACATCTATGCCACCTGTCCGACCTGCGGAACCCGCCTGAAGGTGCGCGCGTTCTCCGGCAATACCGAAGTCGAGGACGTGTTCGACGCCGTGCTGACGTGGATGCTGCGGCCGGGGGCCGACGCCGCCGTGCGGGAGCGGCTGGCCGCGCTCGCGGCCGACCCGGACGGACCGCGGGGGGTTGCCCCACCCCGCGGAATTGCGGTTACCCCGGGGCGGGGCTAAAACACCCCGCACCGCACCCCGGGACCGCCATGACCCCCACCGACCCCGCCCTCGCCCCCATCCGCGACAAGGTTCTCGCCGGCACCCGCCTCACGTTCGACGACGGCCTCGCCCTCGAAGCCAGCACCGACCTGTTCACCCTCGGCGAACTCGCCAACCACGTCCGCGAGCAGAAGAACGGCAACGTCACGTACTACAACGTCAACCAGCACCTCAACCCGACCAACGTCTGCGTCTACCGCTGCACCTTCTGCTCGTTCCGCTCCGACCTGAAGGGGCCGACCGCGTACGTGATGAACGACGAGCAAATCCTCGCCCGCGCCCGGGAGGCCACCGAACAGGGCGCGACCGAACTGCACGTCGTCGGCGGCCTTCACCACCAGCTCCCCTACGAGTGGTACCTCGGCATCATCAAGGTGATCCACCGCGAGTTCCCAGCCCTGCACCTCAAGGCGTGGACGGCCGTCGAATGGGACTGGTTCGAGCGGCTCACGAAGCGGCCCACGAAGGAGCTGCTCGCCGAGATGAAGGCGGTCGGCCTCGGCAGCCTCCCGGGCGGCGGAGCGGAGATCTTCCACCCGGACGTGCGCGGCGTCATCTGCGACTACAAGGCCGACGCCGACCAGTGGCTCCGCGTCCACCGCGAGTGGCACGAACTGGGCGGCCGGTCGAACGCCACGATGCTGTACGGCCACATCGAGACGCCGGAGCACCGCATCGACCACCTGCTGCGGCTGCGCGGCCTCCAGGACGAGACGGGCGGCTTCCAGACGTTCATCCCGCTGGCGTTCCACCCGTCGAACAACCCGCTCGGCAAGGACATCGCGAAGCCGAGCGGGCTGACGGACCTGAAGACGATGGCGGTCTCGCGGCTGATGCTCGACAACTTCCCGCACGTGAAGGCGTACTGGCAGATGCTCGGCATCAAGATCGCGCAGGTGGCGCAGAGCTTCGGCGCCGACGACATCGACGGCACGGTGGTTCACGAGACGATCTACCACGCGGCCGGCAGCGACTCGCCGCAGGAGCTGACCGTGGCCGACCTGCGGCGGCTGATCGCGGAGGCGGGGCGGGTGCCGGTGGAGCGCGACACGCTGTACCACGAGGTGGTGCGGGCGGCGCCGGCCGAGCGCCGCTGGAGCACCGGCCGGCCGCTGGTGACGCTGAACTGACGCCGCGGGTCGGGTACAATTCGGCTACACGCGGATGCGGAGGTGACCCATGTCGGTGATGAACGGGACCTACTCGGACGGGCGAGTCCAACTCGCGGGCAACCCGGACTGGCCGGACGGCACGCCCGTGCGCGTCGAGCCGGTGGCGGCGGACGAGCCCGTGGTCGGGATGCGCGAGGAGGACTGGCCGACCACCCCGGAGGCGATCGAGGCCTGGGTGGCGGCCGTCGAGGCGCTGGAACCGGTCATGACACCCGAGGAAGATGCCGCGTGGCGGCAGGCCCGCGCCGAACAGAAGGCGTGGGAATTCGCCCACCGGGACGAATACGACGCCAAGATTCGGCGGCTCTTCGAATGAGGCGGTTCCTAGCCGCGATCACCTTCCGCAACCGCGCGTCGTGTTCACCGGCTCCTCAGGTTCCCCGAGTCGCGTGGGTGCGCGTTCCCATCGTGCGTGGTTAACCCCCTCACCCCGCGTGCTTCGCCGCGACCCTCTCCCCCGAGGGGAGAGGGTGGGGCTGGTCGGCGCCCGTCCCGGGCGGGTAACCACGCGCCGACGCCCGCGACTCCGACCCTGCGTCCGCGGGTCAATGCCCGCCCATGATGAGGGCCGGGTGCCTCCCACCCTCTCCCCTCGGGGGAGAGGGTCGCGGCGAAGCACGCGGGGTGAGGGGGCGAACCACCTGCCGTGAAGTTCGGAGGCCAACGCAACCCCGTCTACCTTTGAACCAGTGACTGCGGCCGTGTCGGGTCGCGGCCCGCCGCTTCGTACACTCCCCCTGGGGCGACCGCCGGCCGGGCGGCCGGGGCGCCGCCGCCGGAGAACTCGCCCGTGAAACCGCACCACCTCGGCGCCGCGCTGCTAGCCGCCGCCGCCGTCGCCGCCACGCCGGACCGGGCCGCCGCCTGGGGCGGCCACGGCCACCAGATCGTCGCCGCCGTCGCCTACCACGACCTGAAGGCGGCCGGCAAGCTCGGCGTCATCCAGGCCGTCCACGACCGGCTGATGAAGCACCCGCACTACGACTCCCACCTCGTCGCCGGCCTGCCCCCCGGGGCGGACAAAGCCGAGTGGGTGTTCCGCAAGGCCGCCGTCTGGGCGGACGAGGTCCGCCCCCTCCTCGAGTTCCACCGCGACACCTGGCACTACGTCAACAAGCCGTTCCTCCTCACCCCGACGCCGGCGCTGCGGGTCGCTGTCGAGAAGGCGTTCGCCGACAACAAGGCGAACCACGGCGACCTCCTGACCGCCTACCCGGACTGCCGCCGCGTCGTCCGCGACCCGGACGCCGGCGACGCCGAGCGGGCGGTCCGCCTGTGCTGGGTGTTCCACCTCGTCGGCGACATCCACCAGCCGCTGCACGCGGTCGCGCTGTGTACGCCGGAGCTGCCGGCCGGCGACCGCGGCGGGAACTCGACGTTCATCCGCCACCGCCCCGGGGCCGCGGGGCGGAACCTCCACAAGCACTGGGACGACCTCCCCGAGCGGGAGGGCGCCGACCCGGTGGCGGTGGCGAAGGCGGTCCGGGCGTCGGAGGACTTTACCGGGAAACAACGGCGGGTGAGCGACGTGGGGGCGTGGGCCGAGGAGAGCTACGACCACGCGGCCGCGTCGGTGTACCGGTTCAACGGCCAGCCGATCCGCTTCGCCCTGCGGACCGGCCCGGCCGTCCCGGCCGACCCGCCGGTGATTGCGACCGACTTCGAGGGGTACGAGACGGCCGCGCTGCGGGTGGTGCGGAAGCGCCTGCTGCTGGCCGGGCTGCGGCTGGCCGACGCGCTCCGCGCCGACCTCGGCGCGCCGTGACGGGTCAGCCGCAGCCGAACGGGCCGCACCCCGGGCGCGGCCCCCCCTTCCGCAGCGCCCGCACGACCGCCACGACGCCGACCACGAGCACGACGCCGAAGTAGACGAAGATCGTCCGCAGGCTGATCGGCGATATCGGCTCCACCGGCTTCGGCCGGGCGTCGATCGCGGCGCGGATGGCCGCCCGGTGCTCCATGAACGCCACCCGGTTGCCGTACTGCCGCGACCAGGCGCACTCGTCGAGGATCGTGGCCGCCTCGTCCAGCTTCCCGTCGGCGGCGTACAGCTCGGCCAGCAGCCAGAGGAGGCGTGTGTCGCCGGGGAACAGCAGGAGCATCTGCTGCACCACGCCCACGGCGTCCGGCGGCAGCTTCGCCCGCTCCGCCGCCGCGAGCGTGCCCGGCTCGTAGACGCCGGCGTCGTTGACGAAGCGCACCGGGGTCGCGTGGCCGTCCTTGTCCGGTAGGGGGAACAGCGGCGTCGGCAGCTCGGCCTCGGGCGGCGGTCGCGGCTTCAGCTCGGATTCGGTGCGCTGGAGGCGGTAGTAGTGCGGCAGGTAGGTGTCGTCGAACTTGCGGAGCCAGCCGCGCTGGGCGTCGGTCCATCCCTTCACGGTCGGGGGCATCTCGGCGTCGAACATGGCGCCGCCGTGGGTCCGCAGTGCCTGGTCCCACTCGCCGCGCGCGGCGTGGACCGCGGCCAGGGTGGTCTGGGCGAAGTACGTCGCGTCCCGACCGCGGGCGCGCGGGCCGAGGCGGTTCAGCGCCTGATCCACGAACGCCGTCTGGCCGCCGTTGCCGAGGCGGAGCAGGTCGGCGGCGTTGGCCGCTTCGTCGTCCGCGGTCTTGGCCGGCGGGCGGGCCTTCACGCGGGCCAGCACCTTCGCCCGGTCGGCGTTGGGTTGGCCGTCCGGCCCCGGCTGCGGGTTGGCCACGTTCCCCAGCAGCGCGAGGCGGCGGCGGAACTCGTCGAACGGGAACGCCTCGGCGGTGCCGTCGGGGCGAACGGGGACGACCATCGGGTCGTCGGGGGCGTAGAGCGCCCCGCGGCCCGGGAGGACGCCCAGCAGCCCGACCGCGACCGCGAGTACGATCCGACGCATACCTGGCTCCCGGGGAACTGGGGAATTGTAGTTCGACGGGCGAAGCCCGGGGACGGCCGTCCCCGGGCTTTCAGCCCAGCCGCTCCCGCGCCGCGGCGACCTCGGCCGCGCGCATCGCCCGGAAGCGCTCCAGCCACCCGGCCACGCGCTCCGACGGCTCCCACCGGGCGAACCGGCCCCACGTCCGCTCCGCCCGCGCCCGCTGCTCCTCGAACGGCTCGCGGTACACCACCCGCCCGGCCTCCACCAGCTTCACGAACAGCGGCTCGCCGTCCACGTTCTCGCTCACATCGGCCGCGACCAGCACGTCGCCGCTTGCGTACACGCGTACAGTACCCGGCAGACTCTCCTTCCCAAGCGAATTCGAGAACTTGATGTTCGGCATCCCCGCCGTCGAGCCGCGCTTGAACGCGGCGCTCACGCTGTCGCGGTGGACGAGCCGCCACCAGTAGCCGCCGGCGCCGGGTAACAGCATCGTCGGCTCGGTGCCGGTGCGCTGCCGGAACACGTCGTAGACGCGGCGGACCTGCTCGGGCGTCACCTCGTCCTCGAACACGATCGTCCGCGGCGGCACGCCGAGCGCCGCGATCCGCTCGAAGTACAGGACGCACTGCGCCGCGATGTCGCCGCTGTCCACGCGGACGCCGACGCGGTCCGTCTCCGGGTGGGCGCGGATCACGCGGAGGGCGTTTTCGAGCCCCACCGTCTCGGCGTCCACCAGGTCGCACAGCAGCGACGCGGAGCCCATGCGGCTCACGTACCGGTCCATCATCTCGTACTCGGCGTCGGCGAGGGTGCGGTCGAAGCGCTGGGCGGCGCACATCATTTCGTGGCCGATCGTGCCGATGGAGCGGAACAACTCCGGCCACAGAAACTCGGCCGTGTCGTTCGACGTGAGTTGCCCGCCGCCGCCGACGTAACGGGCGAGCAGCAGGACGAGGTTGTTGACCTCGGCCGGGGCGCTGCGGAGGCCGAACTCGGCGTCGCGCGGCGTGGCCGCGGCCATCAGTCGCGCCTTCGTCGCCTGGATGACCGGGGCGAAGTAGCGGCACATCGCCGGTTCGAGATACGACACCAATCCGCCCGGCCCCTCGAACGACAGGCACGGCACGCCGGCGAGGAACGTCTGCCCGCCGGGGAAGCCCCAGATGTCGATCGGCAGCGTCAGGTCGTCGTCGAGGGTCGCGGCGAGGACGGCGTCCCAGACTTCGTGCGGGAAGGCTTTGACCGCGGAATGCTCGGCGTACCAGCGGCGGGCCAGCTCCACGTCGGCGCGGCGGAGCGGCCGGTGGAACCACTGCGCGAGCATCGCTTCGTGCCCGGCCATGACGAGCTGGTTGCCGGCGCCGGGTTCGGCGAGCGGGCGGCGGAAGGTGAGGTGGTACGCGGCGGGTTGGAGAGCCACGTCGGGGACGGCCGCCCACATGGTGCGCTTGTACGTGTCGGTGCCGCCGACCCAGCCGCCGAGGAGGAACAGCTTGGCGAAGAACTCGTCGCGCATCGCCTGGCGCGCGGCGGCGAACGGGTCCGGCATGACGGCGCCTCACGGGGGTGGTTAGATTGTACCGGCCGAGGCGCGTTACTGGTCCGCAGGTTGTCCGCGTCGTGGGGCCGTCCACCGGTCTTCGCCGTGCGTGGTTCGCCCCCTCACCCCGCGTGCTTCGCCGCGACCCTCTCCCCCGAGGGGAGAGGGTGGGCGCACCCGGTCCTCGTTGCGGGCGGGCAACCACGTGCCGGCGTGGGGTGATGTGTAACCCGGCGTCCGCAGATCGATACCCACCGGTGATGGGGGCCGGGTGCTGGAGTTCCCCACGAATAGTGGACCGCGTTTAGCGGTGGGTCGGGTTGTGCGTCCGCTCATACTCGGCGGGGGCGACGTACCCCAGTGACGAGTGTCG
>Ga0209181_10007844_pt1 | contig 14493 bp, 12 predicted proteins | sample MAT05_FD_187208 | JGI IMG/M metagenome (GOLD analysis project Ga0209181, IMG submission 187208) | Freshwater microbial communities from Lake Fryxell liftoff mats and glacier meltwater in Antarctica - MAT-05 (SPAdes) (version 2) | ecosystem: Environmental > Aquatic > Freshwater > Ice > Liftoff... | reverse complement strand
TGATAATTTCAGAAACTTTAAACTTTTGAGGTTTAACCTCTAGATAATAGCGATCGCTACGACCACTGTTGCCACTATCAAGGCAATAGTCAAGTGCACTATCTTTTACGCCGCCAAATAGAATAAAGCCTGCATTAGATTGGGCGCGAACTACCGAAGGCGACAAAACTGCACAAGCTACAGCTAGACAAGAAACAATACCCAGTTTTTTGATCATTTTGATCTTCATAAATCTCACGAGACTTTACTATTATGCTATGAGCTAATCATTCTGACGAAATTTGATAGCAAATGTATCCCATCAGTAGATGATTTTTCAGGATGAAATTGTACAGCCATCAAATTATCTTTAGCGATCGCTACGGTAACCGTTTGGCTGCCATGGGTTGTAGTTGCGGCAGTCACTAGATCATCGATAGGTGCGGTGTAATAAGAATGCACAAAATACATCCAAGGACTATTGCCGAGATCTTGCCAAAGAGGGCAATTAGTTTGTTTTAGTTCTAGCTGGTTCCAGCCCATGTGAGGAATTGTTAGATTTGGCTCATGGCTAAAGCGCTTGACTTTGCCGCGAATGATCCCTAAGCCTGCTTCTTGCCCCTCTTCGCTGCTCTCAAACAAGATTTGCATCCCTAGACAAATTCCTAAAAATGGCTTTCCTGAAGTGATCGCCTCATGAATTGGTTGTTCTAGTTTTGCCGCGCGTAATTTTTGCATTGCAGGATCGAAGGCTCCCACACCAGGTAAAACAATCCCATCAGCCGTCGCTAACTCTTGGGGATTATTGGTAACAATCGGGGTTGCCCCTGCAATCTCTAAACCTTTACAGGCCGAGTGCAAATTGCCCATGTCATAGTCGATTACTGCTATAACTGGCATGATATTTCTCCTGCTGGATAGTCTTGCAAGGGGAACTTTATGATTCCTTACACTTTCTTAAGCGATTATAATGGCTTAAGTCCTGAAAAATATAGATGATGAGGTTTAGGATGGCTGACAAACTAGTAATTAATCATATTTTATTCGTGATCAGTATTGGGGCGATCGCCCCGATCTCGCTCTTTAATAATCCAGCGATCGCTCAAGAGACGATGAGTATGATACCGCAGCAGTTAGTCGAGCCAAGCCTCTGGTGGAAATCGCAGCGATTAGATGAGGGGTGGGTAGAAAATATTGTGATCGATACTGAAGCCAAAAAGGCGATCGTAACTATCAATACAACTAGATGGGCAGCCTCTGATTATCTAACACGCTTTAGCTTCTTATTTAAATTAGGTACTGAAGCCCAAAGGCAAAATTTTAATGTGTTATTACACAATCGCCGCGCTCAAGAGATTGCTGAGTACAGTACTCAACAAGAACGTTGGGAAATAGCACCAACATCTTTAGGCGCATTACCTTTTCGCGTACCGCGTACTCGCACCGACCCTTTATCAGCAACAGTTCTAAAGGCAATCAGCAATCAGCTATCAGCTATCAGCAATAATATTTGATCATTTGCCTAAGCTAATCCCAAATAAAATATTTAGGCGATCGCGTACCCATGACAATACATCGGACTGCGATTTTTGTAATTCTTCTTCATTAAGTAAGCCGAGGCTGATTAAAACTTGTTGACGCTCTGATAATTTCAAAGCAATTTGCTCTCCCAATTCTATGTGTTCGCTTAAAAGTTTTTGTAACTGTTGACGCTCAACTACAAAGAGAATCGTGTCAAACTCTAGAGCGCGGACAGTTGCAGTCCGAGGCGTGCCAGTCAATAGAGAAACTTCACCAAAAAATTCTCCCGCCCCTAACTTCGCGATCGCCTGATCATTTTTTTCAGAAAAAACTTCTACTGCACCAGACAAAATGATGTAAAACTCTTCACTAGGTTCATTTTCACGACAAATCACTTCATCAATATCAAAATGTTTACGGTATCCTTTAGCAATTAGAGCAAATAGCTCTACTTCTGTACATCTCTCAAAGTAAGATGTTTGGCGCAATAAATCACGTAAATTTCTCGTGCTTAAGTCAGTGGGAACCGTTGAGATAGAAGAGATTGGTTCGTCACTAATTTGCTTTTTTGCCAGCTTTTCATTCGATTCTAGATGGGATTCCAGATGCAATTCTAGATGCGATGGATGAAAAACTTGTTTAATTACTTCAGGATTGCGAAATACAAGTTCTCTAGTTGGTAACGGTACTTTAATTGCTCTTGCTCTGATCTCATAGGCAATCCGAAAGTTAAGAGAACTGCGAATCTGTTCATTAGCATCAGGTACGTCAATCCAAACAAGTAGCTCAAACACAAGGCTCTCTTGCCCAAATGCTTTGAACCGCACTTCTGGAGATGGGTTTGATAATACAAGTGGTTCATGACGGGCTGCCGTTAACAAAGCCTCAGTCAATACCAATAAATCTGTATCTGGATCAACATTAAGGGGAATATGAATGCGGCAAGTATGTCCCTCATAGCTCCAGTTAACTGTATTGTTTTCGATAAAACGTTGATTTGGCACAATTACAAATACATCATCATCAGTACGGAGGATTGTGGAACGAATTGTGATTTTTTCAATTGTGCCCTTAAGCTCCCCTATTTCAATGTAGTCGCCAACTTTAAGAGTTTGCTCAAAAAGTAACACTAATCCACTGATAAAATTGCTGGCAAGATTTTGTAATCCAAAGCCGAGCCCAATCCCCACCACCCCTGCAATTACAGCTAGAGAACTAAGATTAATCCCAGCCGTTTGCAAAATAATCACACTGCTCAGGGTAATCAGTACATATTTGATAAATACTGTTATTGCTTCTTGTAATCCTCGATTAATCCGAAGTCGCGTTAAAAGCGATCGCCGAATAATTTCACTAACGAACTTTGACAAAAAAAATGTTAAGAGAATCAGTCCTATTAAAGTAGCAATCGAGGCGATCGAAAACTTAGTTCCTCCAATATCTAAAATATGCACTGTGAAGATTTCGTACAGGTTTTTTAGTAAAACATCCATTTTCCCGTCTAATTCTCCACAAATCTATAGCGCTTTACTTTCTAATATAGCAATCGCCATCATATTTAAGTTCAAAAGGAGCGTCGGCGCGAAGCGCCGCCTTTTCGTTAAAGGATTAGCGGATTTTATAAACGACTGTGGCATTTGCGTTGGGAATTTCTGATTTTTTGAGATTGGTGTTGATTTTTCCTAAACCGCCCTCAGTGCCAATCCATACTTGGCGATCGCTAACCAGCAAATTTATAACTGAACTACTAGGGAGATTAGAAATGGATGAAGTAATTTTTCCGTTATAAGTATCCGCAAGTACTAAACCATCTCTCATGCCAATCCATAACTGACCAGTTGAAGAACTGACAAGAGCGACAATGTCTCGGCCTGTAACAGGATTGATTCTGGCGATCGCTTTATTAGTATTCGGATTAATTTCGATTACATTACGCGGCGTTCCTGCCCAAATTTTGCCTGAAGGATCGATAGTAAGAGCTTGCACAATTTGTCCTGATACAAAAGGAATGCGAGCGAGGATTTTTGCTGTACCAGGATTAATTTTAAACAAACCATCTAGGGTTCCCACCCAAATGTTGCCAGCATTATCAATCTGCATCACATTAGCGGCTGTGCCTGGAATATTCGGCATTCTGGCATAAGTTTCCGAATTGTAGGGACTAATACGCGTAAGTCCTTGATCAGTTCCCACCCAAATAAAGCCAGCCCGATCCATAGCAAGGCTCAAAATCCGACTTGAAGATAATTGGATCGCAATATTTTCAATCTTTCCTGAGTCAGGGTTGATCTGATACAAGCCTGAAGTTGTACCAACCCAAAAATAGCCTCGGTTATCTTCTAATAATGCAGTGACTGTAGGGTTGGGCAAAGATATAGAAGCGATCGCTCGACCTGTCCGCTGATCAAGTTGGATTAAACCTTGCCAAGTACCAATCCATAACTTGTTTTGACTATCGATTAAGGTGGCGCTAATCCGAGCATCTGAACTTGATGGTGGTCTGACAGCAATATTCGAGTTTTCATACTTTACAGAATAGCTGTTAACCTTAATTGCTTCTGCGGTACTTATGACTTCATAACTGACTCCATAACTGACTGTTATTGCTAATAGAGTTTTTGCGATCGCGCTGGACATTTTTTTTGCTGAAAACATCTTTACCATTACCCCTAGAGGCTGTATAAACCCTTTTAAGGGTCAGATGTTAACACAAGAGATTGCGATCGCCACATCAACTTTATGACAACTATATAAAATCCAGAAAGCAAAGGTAGTTCATCCCGCTGCCTATGCTCTTTAGATAATACTCCCTTCCCCCCAAATAATTAGCGTTGCGGCGCTAAGCGCCGCAACGCTAATTACTTGGTTTTAGTGTCTAATCTTTCACTAAAAAGGGAGTAACTAGCCTTGAGCTGGTTTGGTAGATGGAGGAGCAGGTGCAGGTATTTCCGGTTGAACTGGCTGCGGTGGTGGTTCTATAGGTACAGGTTGCTGCGGTGCTGGTTGTATAGGAATTGCCGTTGGGGCAGTAGTTGTGGGCTTAGGTTCGATTGCAGTTGGAGGCGCGGCTACAGGCGAAAAAGTAGCCGACGGAATTGGTTCGGTAGGTTTTGGTGTAGCTGCGGGTTCTGTAGTTTTGGCAGCGGTTGCTTCTTCAGACCGACGATTAACGGGCTGTTCTCGCTGATCGTTATTAGCAGAACCAGAAGTGTAAGTGACTCGATCAGAGTTCTTAACTTCGCTGGGCTTGCTGGGTAAATCAGAACGACGGAACTGAATTGTACTTGCCTCTTTCACAGTTGCCGATACCCCAAACTCAGAGGTGATTTGCGACAGGCTAGCTAACTGAGTATTAAATCCAAAAAGCAAAGAATTATTAGCAATTCGCTTGTCAATACTTTCTTTATCAATCCGTTTTGGTGCGGATGCCTTACCGTTAGCTTTAATTACAATTTCTTCACCTTTACCAATCGTCACTATTTCCGCAGTACTTTTGAGCAAAACAGTTACAGTGCCAGTAAGGGCAATAATCCGTCGGTCTTCAGCCGCTTTCTCGGGAATTTCTAAATATATAGTCCCATCGTTGCTAGAAATTTCGCCAAAGGGAGTCTGAATCTGGGCAGCAGCTTTGCGATCGCTAGCAGCCCAAGCAACTAAGCGCCCATAAGCGAATTCAACTTTATTTTGTGGTTTTAAGGTCAAATTGGAATTGCCGCCAATGCGGATAATCGCCCCACTTCGTAGCGTCAATTGAGCCGTCGAGGTTTCTTCAGTGCTAACACTTTCATTTGCCTTGAGAGGCACTCCGACTGAGGCTGGTCGTGCGGATTTAGAATTGATGTATTTAACTCGCACAGGAAAACTGCGAATTTCACTAATTTCCGCGATCGCTTCTGTCGGTAAAGACTCAGAGCTAAAGGGTTTAGCTGGCTGATTGGTCGTACAACTAGGCAGCGTTAGGGCTGTTAAAAGTAAGACTAGAAGCGGCAAAAATCGCCCAGATATTTTGATTAACTGCCAAAGCTGCATCGTAAATTTTTTGTAGAGTCTACAAAGCCAGTTTTTTCGCTATACTAGAAAGTCTGGTTAAAACCGTAAATCCTAATGTATATATATTAGGTCTAACATTGATGTTTGACCATAGTTAGTAGCAATTCTCATCATGATCTATGAAAGTGTGCCGCAAGCGCGCTCTCGTAGACATCAATTTATTTTTAAACGAGCAAGAGTCAAAAGCACATGGCAAAGAGTAATTTGCAGGTCATGCTGACCAAAAATGTTACAAAATTAGGTAAATTAGGCGACTTAGTATCGGTAGCGCCTGGTTATGCTCAAAATTTCCTCATCCCTCAAGGTATGGCGATTCGGGCAACTACAGGTGTTGTTAGAGAAGTCGAAAGACGTAAAGAAGTTGAGCGTCAACGTTTGATCGCAATTCGTCAAGAAGCAGAAAGCCGTAAAGTGGCTCTTTCAACTATTGGTGGCTTTATCATTAAGAAAAAAGTTGGCGAAGGTAATGCAATTTTCGGTACTGTAACTGATCGCGAAGTAGCGCAGTTGATTACTGCAAAATCAATGCTAGAAATCGATCACCGCGACATTACGATTCCTGAAATTAATCAAACAGGTACTTTTGATATTTCGATTAAGCTTCATGCGGAAGTAACGGCAACACTTAAGATTCAAGTTGTGGCTGAATAATTGTTTTATTTTTCGTGAATTTTATTTTTCGTGAAAGAGAGGTTGTGACTAGCTCACAGCCTCTCTTTTGTTTTTTATATTTTTAGCAAAGTTATAGCAAATCCCGAACAAACCCACCACTAGATTTTTTATAAAAGCCCCGCTTCGCGGGGCTTTTATAAAAAATCTGGGTTTAGTTTGTTTTCAATCTGCTGTAATATTCGTAGTGGCAATTCATGAATTGCCACTACGAATGTTGGCTAATTCTACGGCTAGGACGATCGCCTCGATCATACTTGCAGGATCGGCAATTCCTTTGCCTGCAATATCAAAAGCAGTACCGTGATCGGGTGATGTTCGCACAAATGGCAAACCAATCGTTGTATTAACGGCGCGATCAAAGGCTAAAAGCTTGACTGGAATTAAACCTTGGTCGTGGTACATGGCTAGATAAGCATCATAACCAAGTCCAACCTGCTGGCGATCGCCCCAAGCTTTGGCAGGATTTACCCACATAGTATCGGGTGGGATTGGATTGGTAAGTTGAACATGAGAGTGCTGTTGGCGATAGCGATCGATTAGGGGTTGCAGCCAGTCGCGCTCCTCGCTGCCTAGTTGTCCCTGTTCGCCACTATGAGGATTGATCCCTGATATGGCAATGCGCGGATTAGCGATCGCAAAATCTTGTAATAGAGATCGGCGTAGTAATTCTAATTTTTGCTCGATTAGCTCTGGCGTAAGCTGCTTAGTAACTTCGCTCAAAGGTATATGCACGGTTGCCAGTAAAGTTCGTAATACCCAGCCTGTATGCAGTGATTTACCAACAAACAACATGCCAAAGTCATTCACTTGGCTATGTTCCGCAAGTAGCTCAGTTTGCCCTGCATAGTCGTGTCCCGCTTGCTTCCATGCCGATTTAGCGATTGGAGCAGTGACGATCGCATCATAGTTTCCAGTTAGGGTTTGCGCGATCGCTGCCTCAAGGTATGCAAAACTCGCTGCTCCACTAGCGCGATTACCAGTTCCCTGTGAAATTTTGTCATCAGTGCAGATATCGACAATCTCTAGACGATCAGGATCGACTACATTGCTATGAGTTCTTAACAAGTTATAAGTTTTTTCAAGATAGCGGTGATCGCCAAAAACCGTGAATTTTGCATTTAGTGCTAGCAAAGAGCGATCGGCAAGAGCTTTCAAAACCACTTCTGTGCCGATTCCTGCGGGGTCGCCTATAGTTAGAGCTATTCGAGGTTTAGAAATTGTGGGGAAATTTCGTGAAATAGTCATAAAAAGAATTACTAATGATGTTAATTAATTTTCCAAAATTTTAGTCCACGCGATAAGATCGTAACTCGCTGTTAGACTTCCTGATTACAACCCACAATGTCTGTTGATATTTCCTTAGAAACACTCTGGAATCAAGTACTCGAACTTCTTGAAAGCCAACTTAGCCGTCCTACATACGAAGGATGGATCAAGACAGTTGTGGCAGATCAGCTTACAGCCGACCGCTTGACTATTCGCACGCCCTCAGTTTTTGCTAAAAATTGGCTACACAAATATTATTTTCAGAATATTACGGATGCAGTAACCGAGATCCTTGGCTATCCCGTCGAAGTTTATATTGTGGCGGCTCCTAGCGGTGAACCTCCCAGTGGTCAACCAGATTTGACTGAGGATGAAAATAGTCAAGATGGAATGTTAGAAACAGCGATCGCGGCTGAAGCTGTGCAGGCTATGGCATCAGCAATACCCAACTCTACGGTTTCTAATGTCCAAAACAATCCACAATCAGAAACTAGCAATACGCCGCCTCGTCCTATCAATCTAAATCATAAGTATAATTTCAATCGATTTGTGGTTGGTTCAGCCAATCGGATGGCTCACGCGGCGGCGCTAGCCGTATCAGAGTTACCAGGACGTGAATTTAATCCTTTATTTTTATGTGGTGGTGTGGGGCTAGGCAAGACGCATTTGATGCAAGCGATCGCGCATTACCGCCTAGAGATCGAGCCGAAGGCACGAATTGCCTATGTATCGACTGAACAGTTCACCAATGATCTTATTTCGGCAATTCGGAAAGACAGTATGCAAAGGTTTCGTGAGCTATATCGCGAGATCGATATGTTGATTGTTGATGATATTCAGTTTATCGAGGGTAAAGAATATACCCAAGAAGAGTTTTTCCATACTTTTAATACGCTTTACGAAACAGGTAAACAAATCGTTATCGCCAGCGATCGCCCACCTGCTCTGATTCCGCGTTTGCAAGAGCGACTTTGTTCACGCTTCTCAATGGGTTTGATTGCTGATATTCAAGTCCCTGACCTAGAGACACGCATGGCAATTTTGCAAAAGAAAGCCGAATATGACAATCTCAAAATTCCTACTGATGTCTTGCATTACATTGCGGCTAGTTACACATCCAACATTCGAGAACTTGAAGGAGCCTTGGTAAGAACCGTTGCCTATATCTCGATTTCGGGCTTGCCGATGACTGTGGAAAATGTCGCCCCAGTTCTGAATCCGCCCAAAGAACCTGTAGAAGTATCTGCCGAGATGGTTTTGAGCGTGGTCACAGAAATGCTGAATATCGATCTTGCGGACTTATTAGGAAATTCGAGACGACGTGAAATTAGTCAAGCCCGTCAGTATGTGATGTATTTGATGCGTCAGCATACTAATCTCAGCTTGCCCAAAATAGGTGAAGCTGTTGGCGGGAAAGACCATACAACGGTGATGTATAGCTGTGAAAAAGTTGCCCAATTACAATCAACCGATGGTGATATTGCTCAATTATTGAGACAACTAAGCGATCGCATCTACTTTATTGCTCAATCTAAAAATTAAACCCAAAAATTAAAAGTTTTGGGTGAGTAATACTGCGCGTCGCAAATTCCTAATATTGTTAGGCATGAAACTTTCTAACTTACTGATCATCGTTGGCGTGATCGCCCTTCCTTTCGCTTTCTTTGCCGTAAAAAAAGCTATGTCTGCGCCCTTACCAGTTGGATTTCCATCGCCCACCACTCACGGCACTATCGAAGTTAAGCAGTATCCTGCCTATCGCTCAGGGACATATACCTATGAAGGCGATTTCAATGCAGCAACTAGTTCTGCTTTTAATCCGCTATTTCGTCATATCAGCAGTAATAATATTTCGATGACTTCTCCTGTAGAAGCTCGCTATCCGATCGCCACCATCGATCAACCAATCCAAACAGGAAAAGCAAAAGTCTCTTTTTTGTATAACAACAGCGAAGTCAATCCGCAGCAAGTATCTCAAGATATCCAAGTAGAAGATCATGCACCGATGTTAGTCGTGAGCTTAGGAGTGCAAGGAGCTTATGGCTATGAGAGCTATCAAGAGAATGTCGCCAAGTTAAAACAGTGGCTGCTCAATCATCCTGAATATGAAATTGCAGGAGAGCCAAGAGAGTTTCTCTACGATTCTCCTTTTACGCCCACGCCATTAAAACGCCGCGAAGTCCAAATTCCCATTCGCAAAGCAGTCTAAAAACCAGAAAAGCTTTGCTATTCTAGTTTTTGAAAGACTTGACTTCCCCAAACATAAATGGAGCTATTTTCCATATAACGCGATCGCAGAAATCACACCAACTACAGCAGCTTGGGTTTTCATCTTCTCCACCAGATATAAACAGTGCCACTTTCCATTTTGTAAGCGCGATCGCTTACCTCTTCAAACTTTCCACTTGGATCATAAAGACCAAGCTGTTTAAAAACCTGACCGCCAGAATTATCTCTATAAGTAAACCCCACACCATTATAGTTTTTAAAGGATTGGCGCACTCCATCTTGCCAGACGATCTCAGCATCAAAAACTTCAAGATCGGAAGAGACAGTGCAAGGCATGGCTGCTTGAGCGCGAGTAGAATCATTGGCGAAGTACTTGCAAAAGGCATTACGGCTATCGGCGTTGGCTGGGAGAGCATTTCCTAGTAAAGCGAGTACTGAAATCACCCCAACTACAGAAGCTTGAATTTTCATACTTTTATTTCTTAGTTTATTCGTGAATTACATATATTACAAAGACGAATAAAATAAAAAATTGTTCAAAAATTGTTGTAATTATTTTGACAAAACCCAAGGCGGGGCTTTGCCCTGCGACCCTTTGCTCATATTTAGTTTACTTATGCTTACTCCCTTCCCAGCGAAAGATTAGACGTTGCGGCGCAGAGCGCCGCAACGCTAATTCTTGGTTTTTAATGTCTATTTTTATACTGGGAAGGGAGTATCTGCTTACAGCGCTTTGTGAATAAACGAACCACAATATTTTTGTAAAAGCCCCGCTTCGCGGGGCTTTTACAAAAATCTGGGTTTGGTTTTATCACAAAGTGCTGTAGGCGATCGCACTGAGCGTCGCAACCTGAATCGTAAGTTTTATTTGCAAGGTGCAAATGATTGCATAAGCACCAATCAAAACTTCAAGAAAGAAGACGGCGCAAAGCGCCGCCTTCTTTCTTGGAGTTCTATCCTAAGAATCCCAGTAGTAAGCACATAAATATTCAGTCAGAGTTACCACTGGAAATCCAACCCTCTGTGCTTCTGTATTAGAAATTTGAGGTTGTAAAATAGTTTTACATTGAGGTAAAAATTGCTGCTTTTCTGGAGCTTTAGCCTTTAATTGTTTAAGCTGATTTGTAATAGTAGGATTTATATTACCTGCCGAAGACTCAGCCCTTTGTTGGATCTCTAACCTTTTAGTGATTTGGGCTAACTCAGTTCGATAAACTTTAAGATATTTTTGAGCCTCGGTATATTGCAAAGAGTCAGTGGGAATTTCTTCTAATAGCTTTACAGCTTGCTGACGCTGGTCTTGAGCGGATTTCCAAACAGTTGACTTGTGAGGTGGATTTTGAACTAATTTAGCTGCATCGAGTGTGCCATTCTTAGCGGACTCTAGCTTCTTATTAGCCACTTGTTCAGTATTTATTTTGCGATCAAATTCTGCTAGTTTTGGACGTAAAGCAGTTAGCTCAGTCTGAGCATCCGTATAAAGCGAAGCAGGGCGATCGGGAATTTCTTCCAATTCTGAAATTGCAGTTTGTAATTGATTGCGCGTCTCCGCCAGTGATTCTAGTTTCGTAATTGTCTTAGGATTAAGGTTTTGATTGTCAAAACTACGTGCATTTGCCAAATATTTTTGCTGAACAGAACGATCCCAAACTAACCACCCACAAAGCCCCAGCACCCCGATCGCCATTACGATAAAAGCACTGGATAAAAGTAACGATTTCTGATTAAGATAAGTTGTTTTCTTAGGAGGAGCATTGGTTTCTATATCAGCAACAACTTTGCTGAGAGATCGCTTGGTTGGGGGGAGGGGTGGCGGCGGCGGTAATGGCATAGGCATAGCCACCATAGTCTCATCTGAACTGAGGTCTTCATCTAGCAATGCATTCTTGTCTACAGGCGATCGATGAATTGGATCATGATTATCCAATTCAAAAGTATCTAACTCAAGGCTATCTTGCTCAAAATCATTTTGTTCAAGACTATCTAGTTTAAATTTATCTAAATCCAAATCTCCTAAATCAAAGTATTCATTATTAGTTTCAAGAGAGGAGGGGGTAAGCTCATTTTCTATACTATTTTCAAAGCTGCTAGATGGCTTAGTAACAATTGGCTCTAGATTGCCAACCTGAATAAAAGTTTCATCACTATCAGGAGGAAAGGCAAGATTTCCTAGTTCTCCGATGTCGCCAAATTCTTCTAGCTCGTCTAGATCAAGTTCGATTAGGGGCAAAGGCGGTCTAATATCTGCTTTTTTTTGCCATTCAGGATGCTTTGCACCCGCCAATCTGCCATAGACGACTAAACTATCAGCTCCCTCAATCAGTAGCTTATCAATACAGCGCTTTACAATATCATAGAGAGAGGCATAGTCAACATCATCCCCCTCTGCCCTACTGATCAGAACGTGCAACTGAGATTCCTTGCGGCGGATTTGGGTTTTTACCTTATAGTTTTGAAGGTCTTCCTGTAGCGCATTGACAATGCTTGCCTCATTCATCTTGAGATCCTCACCTTTGCGTTTCGATCGCACATATTAAACGAAAAGCTCTACAAATACCTAACAAATGCCTACAAAAAGATGAACTTTTTGCTTAAAATTTATAATACATCGCGACATTGGTGGACAGAATTTTCATTGCAAACGAAACTAATGGCTCTGATTACGCTATTAGTCTCTTTGCTGATGAGTGCTCTCACCTTTTGGGCGGTCAATGATATTCAGACCGATGCCCGCCTCAATGATACGCGTTTTGGCAAAGATTTGGGATTGTTACTTGCTGCTAACGTTGCCCCTCTAGTTGCAAAAAATGATTTGCGAGAAGTAACTCGCCTATCTAAAGAATTTTACGCTAGTAGCTCTAGTATTCGCTATATTCTCTACGCTGATCCTGATGGAGAAATTTTTTATGGGATTCCTTTTAACTCCGATGAAGTCCAAAATTCTTTGAGTATTAGGCGGCGAATTCAGCTACCTGAAGATACAATGATGCGTCCTGATCGCCCTCTGGTTCGTCAACACATCACACCGCAGGGTGAAGTTACTGATATATTTGTGAATTTGCAGCATGATGGTAAGTCTTTAGGACTGATCGCGATCGGAATTAATCCCAATCCGACAGCCGTTGCTTCATCAAGCCTGACCTTGGATGTGACGACTGCAGTATTTGTCTCAATTTGGGCGATGGTGATTTTGGGGGCTGCCTCAAATGCAGTGACAATTACGAGACCACTTAGGGAATTGGTGGCGGGGGTGCAAAATATCGCCAGTGGCAATTTTAAGCAACGCATCGATCTCCCTTTTGGCGGCGAATTGGGGGAATTAATTAGAAGCTTTAACGAGATGGCACAACGCCTAAAAAAATATGAAGAGCAGAATATTGAGGAGTTGACAGCCGAAAAATCAAAGCTGGAAACGCTGGTGTCTACGATCGCTGATGGAGCATTGTTACTAGACTCAGATATGCGGATTGTGCTTGCCAATCCAGCCGCGATCAAAATTATGGGTTGGGATCAGGATGGAGAAAAGAGTAGTTGGCAAGGCAACAGTATTCTGAATATTTTACCCGAACGTCTCAGCGCTGATTTAGGGCGATCGCTGATGCAAATTACTACAGGCGATCGTGAGGGCGGCGAATTTCGGATTATGGCATCAGGCGACAAGGGCGACTCAGTACTTGCCCATGCGTTTAGAATCTGGATTACCAGCGTATTGAGTTCCAGTAATGCGATTAAGGGGATTGCGATCACGATTCAAGACATCACTCGTGAGGTGGAGCTAAATGCGGCGCAGAGTCGATTTATTAGCAATGTCAGCCATGAATTACGCACTCCTTTGTTTAACATCAAGTCTTTTATTGAGACTTTGCACGAATATGGGGATGAGTTAAGTAACGATCAGAAAAAAGAATTTCTGGATACTGCTAATAAAGAAACCGATCGCCTAACTCGGCTTGTTAATGATGTGCTCGATTTATCTCGTTTAGAGTCTGGCAAGCAATATCATTTCTCCGCAATCGAATTGTCGGAAACAGTGGAACAAACGGTGCGGACATACAAGCTTAATGCTTCTTCTAAGGGTGTTGAGCTAATCCATGAAATTACGCCAAATCTTGAAAGAATTTGGGGTAATTACGATTTGATTTTGCAAGTTTTATTTAATTTAGTTGGTAATGCTTTGAAGTTTACTGAGTCTGGTGGCAAAGTCACGATTCGCATCTATCCTTGGGAAGATCAAACCACTACTTACCCAATTCGCACGGTTCACTATGTGCGAGTCGAGGTTGAAGATACTGGTTATGGCATTCCTGCTGAAGATTGCGATCGCGTGTTTGATCGTTTTTTCCGCGTCGAGGACAAAGTTCACACTCTCGAAGGTACAGGCTTAGGTTTATCGATTGTCCGCAATATTGTTGAAAAGCATCATAGTAAAATTCATATCAAGAGTGAAGTTGGCATTGGCAGTGCATTCTGGTTCGATCTGAGCGTGTACCAAGATCGCTGCGATTTACCAATGATTGAAACGGCGAGCATTGATCCTGTGCAAGCAATGACGGTTTAAAGAAGCTATAATTCAAGCGCCACTTGCGTTATAGCTTCTTGAGTTTTATAGGAGATCAAGTCAATGATTGCCCAAATAAAAAGCGACCAGTTAACTATGTCACCAGAAGAATATCTAGCTTGGGAAGCCGAGCAAGATAGCAAATATGAATACGAAAATGGTGAAATCATTGCGATGACGGGCGGTACAATCCCTCACAGCCAAATTCCTCTTAATTT
>Ga0209181_10007841_pt1 | contig 14495 bp, 16 predicted proteins | sample MAT05_FD_187208 | JGI IMG/M metagenome (GOLD analysis project Ga0209181, IMG submission 187208) | Freshwater microbial communities from Lake Fryxell liftoff mats and glacier meltwater in Antarctica - MAT-05 (SPAdes) (version 2) | ecosystem: Environmental > Aquatic > Freshwater > Ice > Liftoff... | reverse complement strand
CGCTGGTGGGCAACGACAAGTCCTATGGCCGTGCGCTGAACCGGCGGGTGGAGATCTACCTGCGCGAGCCTGCCGTCAAACCCTGATCACCGACGCTGCGCAGTCGGCCGGCAGGCCAGCCGCCTAACTCTTGTCGATGCCGTGGGCCTTGGCCAGCGCGTCGCGCAGGATGCGGCCCCAGGCGGCAGCCACCGACGAGGCCTCTCAGGCATTGCCCACGCTGCGGGTCATCGTCGGGCTGCCCGACCCGCGGGCTTCGCGCCGGTCGATCACCCGGGCCAGCACCTGGCCGGATTCGGCAGCGAACAGCTCGGCCCCCCGCGTCATCCGGCAGCCCGAGACGGTTGACGAGCGCCAGCGCCCCGCCGTCATGGTGTCGGGCGCGTTGACGCAGAGGCCGGTGATGCCGGGCTGCACCCGCAGCATGTCGGGGCCGGCGGTATCCACCATGGGGCAGCCGCTTTTGGCCTGGGGGGCCCTGGCGAACCCCTCCTGCACGTTCTTGACGCGGACGCCAGCAAGGCGGCACAGCACAAGTTGCCGATCAGTGTCATCGCGGCCCCCATTTTTTGCCCGGCATGGGCCGCGGCGGCGGGATGAAGACGCCGACTACTCCAGGCGGCGGCATCCGGCCGCGACGCCGAATCGCAAGCGCGGCAGCCCACCAGACCGCAGGCCTGCCGCGCCCAGCCACCTGTCTCAGCGACTGGGCGGGTGTGCGGCGTCAGCGGCCTGTTCAGCGCCTGCCAACGGCTCGGCAGTCTCGTCGAGGGTTTGGCGGCGGCCTGCCGACCCGGCGTGCCCAGCCGGCTGCCACTGCAGCGGCGCCGGCTCGGCCCGGGCACGGCCAATGGCCACGCGGGCGCGGTCGGCCGGCGATGCAGGGCTGTCGGGTGCGTGCACCGACACGCGCACCGGCGCCGTAGCGCTGACCCGGCCGGCATCCGGGCCCGGCAGCGCCGCGGCAGGCCGCAAGCGCGGCCACAGCGCGGCGCCGGCAGCCAGCAGCCCGGCCGCGGCCAATGCCAGCAGCAGGGCCACCGTGCTGGCGGCGTCGCTGCGGGCTTGGCCGGCGGCCAACTCGGCTTGCTTCTCCACATCGTTCCACCATGCGGCCAAGTCAGCGCCCAGCTGCAAAAAGGCCTGCTGCGCCGGGCCGGTCAGCAGCAAACGGGCTGCCGTTGCGGCGGCCGGGTCTGCCGCGGCGCGGCGCGAGAGCACCATCAAGCGGTCCTGCACTTCCCAGAACCGGGTCACGCTGGCGCGCACCGCCGCATGGTGCCGGTGATCGGTCTCGGTCTTCAGGCGCAGCGCACAGGTCGCCAGCCGCAGCTCCATGCGCTGGCGCTGGCCCAGCATCTGCGACTCCAGCGCCGGCAGCTCGGCCGTGCCGCTCAGCACCAGGTGCAAGGCGGCCATGCCGCGCAGGTCTTCGACGCTGGCCGACATGTCGTGCAGCAGCCTCACCGACGGCAAGGTGTTCAGCTCGAACAGATCGACCTGCTGGTCGAGTTGGCGGATTCGGGTCAGCGACAGCGCGGTGCTCAGCCCCAGCAGCAACAGCAGCAGCGCAATGACCGCGGCCAGGCGCCGGCCCGGGGGCAGGTCAAAAAAGAGTTTCATCGGCAGGATCGGGTCGGCACAGCAGGCACACGCCAGCAACGGCGCTGCCCTGCATGGTGGCGCGCAACCGGTCCGGCCGATCGATGGATCAGCACCGCGCCAGCCGGGCTGATCGCCGTGGGTGATGGCGGCAGGCGGTGCGGGGCGGCACCGGGCGAGCGCCCGCTCTAGACCGGTCACCCTCCGGCGCCGACGGCGAAAAGTCCACAATAGTGCGAGAACGACAACACATCCAGCCCATGGCCACGAGACACCCGCACCAAGGTGCACCGCACCGCCTGTATTCACTGCTGGAAGTACGCGCACTGGCTGAAATGGCCATGCTGCCGTTTGCCTGGCCGATGTTGACGACCGCGCCGCATGGCGACGGCCACCCGGTGTTGCTGTTGCCGGGTTTCATGGCCGACGAGATCACGCTGGTGGCGATCAAGGCCTTCTTGAGCGGCCGGGGCTACGACGTGCAGACCTGGGGCCTGGGCCGCAACATCGGCTTCCAGCGGCGCCATGCCGAGGCGCTGGAGCAAAAGATCCGTCACCTGCACCACCACACCGGCCGCAAGGTCACGCTGGTGGGCTGGAGCCTGGGCGGGGTGTTTGCGCTGTACGGCGCGCACCAGGCCCCTGAATGTGTGCGCCAGATCATCACGCTGGGCAGCCCGGTCAGCGTCGATGCGGCGGGCAGCCAGTCACCCCGGCTGGTCAAGGTGCTCTACCGCATGGTCGCCCACCCGATGGGCCCCAACGTGCATGTGATGCAGCCGCGTGCCAAGAAAATGCGCGAGCACCTGGTGCCCAGCGTGCCCATGAGTTGCCTGTATTCGATCAGCGACGGCGTGGTGCCGCCGCAAGAGGCCACCATCGACGCGCCCGAGCAGGGCTACGAGAACATCCGGGTGGCAGGCAGCCACACCGGGCTGGGCTTCAACGCGATGGTGCTGTGCATCCTGGCCGACCGGCTGGCGCAGCCCGAGGGCGCCTGGACACCGTTCAAGCCCGAAGGGCTGTCGGGCATGGTGTACCGCATGATGACGCACGCGATGCTGCCGATCTGACAGCTTGGCGTTGCCGGAGCCGCCCGGCGTCCACCGGTCGTTTTACGCGGCCTTGGCCGATTTGCGGCGGCGGGCAGTGGCCGGCTTGCGCGGCGGCACCGCCAGCGCCAGGTACTCCTGGAAGCTGTCGCGCAGGCACAGCGCAAACGCCTCGGGGTCGGGCATCAGCTCGCGGCACGAGGTGGGCGAGATCACCAGGCGACCGTCGTAGCGGGTGACGGCAAAGGCCAGGCCCATGCCATCGGTGATCGGCAGGATGGCCGAGAAATAGCTCATGCGCGCGCCGCAGAGGTACAGCGGCACGGCAGGCGCCGGCACTTCGGTGATGGCGCAGTTGGCCGCTGGCGTGCGCGATCCCAGGCTGGCGCCGACCCGCGCCACCCACCGGCGCGACCAGGACAACCGCGGTGCCGGTGCCATGGCGCCGGCCTCGGCCAGGTCCGGGCTGTCGGCCACACGGGTCACACCGTCGGGCGCCTGCCGGGCCTGGGCCTTGACCGCCGCCAGCCGCTGCAACGCATCGGCGATATCGGTACCCAGTTGCACATGGCGCCAGTGCATGGCACCGGCGACCGCGCCCGCCCCGCTGACCTCTGGCTGCGCCACCAGGGCGGTCAGGTTGCGGCCCTCGGGCAGTTCACCCTTGGCATCCAGGTAACGGCGCAGCGCACCGCCACACACCGCCAACACCACGTCTTCGACCGTCGCACCATCGACCAGACCGCGGACGGCCTCGACCTCGGCGTCGGTGAAACGGCGGGTCTCCAGCACCCGGTGCGGCGACACGACGGCGTTGAAGCGAGTGACCGGCAGGTTCTGCGGCCGCAGCAGCATCTCGCTGGCCAGCGCGGCGGCGGCCGGTGCGACATGGGTCGCCACCCGCGCCAGCGGCCGGACCAGGCGCAGCGGCGCGGTGGCCGACTTGACCAGGCCCCGGCCCACCAGCGACAAGCGCCCCGGTGCCGAATCGGCAAACCAGGGGCTGGACGGGCCATCGGGCAGCGGCACACTGCTGTCGTCGAGCAGCAGCGCGCTGAGTTCGCTCAAGCGCTGCGGCCCCACCGCCGCAAGATGTGTCTTGAGCAGCACCGCAAAGCTGCCCACCGGCAGGTCGAGAAAACTGTCCAGCCCCTCGATGACGTAGAGCTCCCACAACGGGCGGTCCAAATCGAGCGCCCGTGCATGGATGCGCGAGACCTGGATGCAAAACTGCCGCCAGTCACCCGGCTTGGGCAGGGCGATGTGGCGGACGTGGTACTCCAGGTCAAAGTCCTGGTCATCCACCCAGTACGGGTGGTCAAGCCCCAGCGGCACGGTCTGCAGCCGCTGGCGGAACAGCGGGGACGCGGACAGCCGGCGCTCGATGTGCGCCAGCACCGTCTTGAACCGCACCACCCCGCCAGCCGCGGTGGCCTGGTCGAAGATGTGCAGCAGGCTGACGTTGGCGTTCGAGGTCGCGGTGTCCGAGTACAGGTACCCCGCGTCGTGCCCGCTGAGCTGGCGCATCGCGATGGCCTGCCGATCAGGCGGCGATGGCGTCGGACACGGCGTCAAGCTGCGCCGCCGGGCTGGCCTTGGCGGCACGACGGGCACGCGGGGCCTTGGCGACCACAGCCACCGGCTTGGCAGCGGGCTTGCGCACGGCCTTGGGCTTGACGGCGGCCTTGACTTCGGCAACCAGCGGGGCGACGGCCTTCCTGGCCTTCTTCACGGTGGCGGCAGCGGTCTGGGCGACAGCGTCGACCTGGGCGTCTTGCTTGGCGCCGGCACGGCGACCGGCCGGCGCGGCACGCTTGGCCTTGACCACCGCTGACTTGACCACCGACTTGGCCTTGACCGGGGCGCCCGGCAACTTGCCGGCACCGGCAGCCACACGCTCGGAGATCGCCAGCGCGGCTTGTGCGCCCGGCAGGCTGATGCGCACGGCGGCTTGCAGGCTGGACGCAACGACGCGGTTGTCGACACCGTCCACCAGATCGGCCACGCGGCTGACCCGGGTGCTCACGCCCGAGCTGCTCATCTCGATGGCGCGCTCGGTGCGGCTGCTGACGGCGTCCAGACCCCTGGCGGCCAGGCCGGTCACGTTACCGCTGGCACGGCGCAGGGCGGCCGCCAGACGCGGCGCCAGGCGCTCGGCGCCTTGCTTGGCGGCGCGGTCGACACCACGCTGCATCGCGCTGATCAGGCGATGGCCGCCGGCACGGTAGGCGCCGACAGCACGCTCGGCGGCTTGGGTGTAGTTGGCAACGGTCTTGAGGGTGACGGCACGCAGGCTGGTTGGGGTCATGATGGTCTTTCGCAAAAGGTTGAGACGGGGAACTTGTGGGGTGCAGGCTGTGCACCAAGACCGTCAGTGTGCCGCGCAAGGTCTAGAGCGCGAAACCCAATCCGAGGGTAAAAACCTAGGCTTTTGACTCCAAACCATGGCGTTGCCAGCACCGATCCTGCACGGCGGCAGCACCGGCCACCGGCCACAAAGCACCCGGCACAGCCACCCGAAGCACCGCAGAATGCAGGCCACGGCCCTGCACCCGCTCCCGCCCATACCCCCAACCCGCCCTCCACGGCCGAACACCGCAATGCACTGCCTGAAGGTTGCCTGATGAGCCCCGCCTCCCCCGACGACGACCCCACCCACGCGCTGGACGACTTTGTGCGGCGCATGCGCCCGGCCGCCCAGCCCGCTGCCGCAGCGGACGCCGACCTGTCGGACCTGCAGGACGGCTTGCTGGCCCGGCTGCATCCCGAGCGCGCCACCGGCACGGCCGGCGCGGCCCGGCCCAAAGGTGGCACGCTGCGCAGCGGCCAGACCTGGGACGCTGACGATGTGGTGGACGTGCCCGAGGTGCAACTGCCCCGCGTGCCGCCAGACCGCACCGACATCCCCGCCGTGACCTTGCCGATCGTCGACCTGGTGGCCGAGCAGGCGCAGGCGGCGTCCTCGCCCGTGATCGACCTGCCGCAGGTCATCACGCCACCGCTCCCCGACGCCGGGGCACTGGACGATGCCACGCGCCGCGCCAGCCACGGTGTGGCAGCGCAGCAAGACAGCGAGGACCACGACAACGCCGAGGCCGTCTGGCAGCCGGGCCTGCAATCGCTGCAACTGCGGCGTGCCAGCCACCCGCGCCTGCTGGCCACCTGGCAGCCCGGCGCCTGGACCGGCGCGGTGCGGGAGGTGCTGGCGTCCACCACCGAGTTTGTCACCACGCCAGGGGGCACGGCGGTCGAAACCTACCCGCCACACCGCTTGCTGCTGCTGTGGCCACCGCAACGGCTGGACGCGCCCACCCCCGGCCGCTGGCCGCAGCAGGTCAAGCTGTCCGCCGTGCCAGCCGACCAGGCCGCCGAGGTGTTGGTGGGCCTGTTGCCCGGTCCTGAACTGCTGTGGATCCATACCGCAGCCGGGCAGATCGACTGGGCGCTGGCCGCCGAGATCGTGCTGCACCACGACAGCACGCTGCGGCCGTTCCAGGCCAACGGCCTGCGTGCCTTCATCGCGTCGGAGCGCGAGGCCACGTTTGCCCGGCTCAATGCCGACTACGACCTTCCCGGCGGGTCGGGCGCGGTGCTGCGGCGCTGAGCCAGCCCGCTCGATCCGCCCACTTGCCGGCCCGGCAGCACCGTCACCCGCTGGGCCGAAGCCGGCAGCGGCCGGGCCAGGCAGCGTCAAAACCAGTGCCCGATCAGCATCGCCAGGAAGCTCAGCACCAGGCTGGACGCCAGCGGCACGTAGAACTCCCGGCCCCAGAAGCGCAGCGTGAAATCACCCGGCAGGCGGCCCAGGCCTAACTTGCGCAGCCAGCGCTGCAGGCCGCCGAACAGGATCAGCGCCAGGAAAAAGACGATCAGCCAGCGCATGGATGGGGGCGCCGGTGCCTCACAGCCGATGGCTGCGATCACCCAGGGCAAAACCCAGCGGCTCGAACGCCAGCCCCCGCGACATCGCGATGACCTTGAACAACTCGCCCATCTCGTGCTCGTTGACCAGCTTTTGCGCCATCGCGCGCTGCGCCAGGCTGGCGCCGGCCAGCAGGTCCACCAGGCCGCAATTGATCAGGAACCGCGCCTGCGAGCTGTAGCCGATCACGTCCAGCCCGGCGTCCTGCCCGGCCAGCGCGATGCCGCTGAAGTTGACATGGGCGGTGATGTCCTTGGCCCCCACCTCGACCAGCGGGTCGGTGTCGGCGCGGTGGGCCTGGTGGCACATCAGCGTGCCGCTGTGGCGCTGCGGCAGGTAGAACTCGGCCTCGGGGAAGCCGTAGTCGATGAAGACCAGCACGCCGCGCCGCAGCATGGCCGCCACGGTGCTGACAAAGGCCTCGGCCTGTGGGTGGATCTCGACCACGGTGCCCGGTACAAAGTCGGCCGCCAGCGGCGGACGCAACGGCGTGGGCCGGTCTGACCAGGCAAAAGGCGCGCCATCGCCATCGGCATGGGCATCAGCGCCGTTCGCCAAGACCACACCACGCTCGAACCAGTGTTGGCCATCAAAGGCCAGCAGCTGCACCGGCATCGCGTCCAGCACCTCGTTGCCCAGCACCACGCCGTCAAAAACCTCGGGCAGTGTTTCCAGCCACTGGATGCGGTCGCCAAAACGCGCCAACCGGGCCTGCTGGCGCTCGCGCAGCGTGCCCGACAGGTCGACGATGGCGTACTGCCGCAGCACCAGCCGCCCATCGCCCAACGCGTCCAGCGCGTCCAGCAGGCCCTCGGCCAGCGCGCCCGACCCGGCGCCGAACTCCATCAGCTGCGGCGGGCAACCCGCGCCGGCCAGCGCCAGCAGCGCCTGTGCCACCTGGGCCGCCAGGGCCTGGGCAAACAGCGGCGACAGCTCGGGCGCGGTTACAAAATCACTGCCCGATGACGGCATGGTGCCGAACTTGCGGCGGTGGTTGGCGTAATAGCCCAGCCCGGGTGCATACAGCGCCAACGCCATGAACGCATCGAACGGCAACCAGCCGCCGTTGTCCGCGATAGCCTGGCGCACCACGCTGTCCAGGGCGCTGGCTACACTGGCGGATTGCCCGACAGCGTCGGGCGTGGTGTCGAAAATCTTGGCCATCCTGGCATTGTAGAAAGCATGTTGCCCTCTCCATCGTCCCCGCCATCCCGGCCCAATCTGCCCGCACTGACTGCCGCAACCCGGCCGGTGGCGCTGGTCACGGGTGCTGCGCGGCGCATCGGCCGGGTCATCACGCTGGACCTGGCACGCCACGGCTGGGACGTGGTGCTGCACTGCCGTGGCGGTGCGCCGTCGCTGGCCGACGCCGAGGCCACCGCCGACGAGGCCCGCGCCTCGGGCGCCCGTGCATGTGTACTGGCCGCCGACCTGACCGACGACGCCGCCTGCGAGGCCCTGGTGCCGGCCGCGGTGGCCGCGCTGGGCCGGCTGGACGCGGTGGTCAACAACGCCTCGTTGTTCGAGTACGACAGCGTGGCGACATTTGCCACCCGCACCCTGGACCGCGCCTGGCGCAGCAACACCGCCCCGGCCGTGCTGCTGGCGCGTGCGCTGCACGCCCATCTGCTGGAGCGTGATCCGGCAAGCGCAGCACCCACCGGCTGCGTCGTCAACCTGCTGGACCAGAAGCTGGTCAACCCCAACCCCGACTACTTCTCGTACACGCTGTCCAAGGCCGCCCTGGCCGAGGCCACCGTGATGCTGGCCCAGGCGCTGGCGCCGCGGCTGCGGGTCAACGCGGTGTCGCCCGGTGTCACGCTGGTCTCGGGCACCATGAACGAGGCCGAGTTCGACGCCGCGCACCGGCTCACACCGCTGCAGCGCTCATCCACCCCCGACGACATCGCTCGCGCCGTGCGCTTTTTGCTCGAATCCCCGGCCATCACTGGCCACACACTGGTGGTCGATGGCGGCCAGCACCTGCTGGGCCAGCCGCGCGATGTGTTGTTTCTGGCCCAGCAGCAGCTGGCGCCCAAGCCCCTAACAGAGTCCTGACATGAAACAACCCCCACGCTCACTTCGTTCGCTGCCCCCCGAGGGGGCGCTCAGTACCTTCGGAACGGCCGGGCGGTACTGACATGCAAAGCCTGCTCACCAACCCCAGCCTGATGGATTGCCGGCGCCTGTTTTTGCGCGACTACGAGGTCTGGATCAACATCGGCGTGCACGAGTTCGAGAAAAAAGGCGAGCAGCGCGTCAAGATCAATGTGGATCTTTATGTGCCGCTGGCACTGTCCACCCCCACCCAGGACCAACTCGACGAAGTGCTGGACTACGACTTCATCCGCCGCACCATTGCCCAGCGGGTCTCGCGCGGCCACATCCACCTGCAAGAGACGCTGGCCGACGACGTGCTGCGCCTGATGCTGGCCCACCCCAGCGTGCGGGCAGCCCGGGTGGCCACTGAAAAGCCGGATGTCTACCCGGATTGCGACGCGGTGGGTTGCGAGGTGTTTGGCATGAAGGACGCGGCGTGATCACCGCCACGGTCAACGCCACACCCGGCGCCGCCAACCAGCCCGTCCAGGCTGATGCGGCGCCCGACAGCCGGGCCAGGAAAGACGCCTTCGAGCTGAACAAGCTCAGCAAGCGCCTGCACCGCCAGGTGGGCCAGGCCATCGTCGACTTCAACATGATCGAAGAAGGCGACCGGGTGATGGTCTGCCTGTCGGGTGGCAAGGACAGCTACGGCATGCTCGACATCCTGCTGGGCCTGCAAAAGCGCGCCCCGATCCGCTTCGAGCTGATCGCCGTCAACCTGGACCAGAAGCAGCCCGGGTTTCCGGCCGAGGTGCTGCCCGCCTACTTGCGTGGCCGCGGCCTGCCGTTCCACATCGAGAACCAGGACACCTACAGCATCGTCACCCGCCTGGTGCCCGAGGGACGGACGATGTGCAGCCTGTGCTCGCGCTTGCGGCGCGGCATCCTGTACCGGGTGGCAAGTGAGCTGGGTGCCACCAAGATTGCACTCGGCCACCACCGCGACGACATGGTGGTCACCCTGCTGATGAACATGTTTTTTGGCAGCCGCTTGAAAGGCATGCCGCCCAAGCTGGTCAGCGACGACGGCCAGCACACCGTGATCCGGCCGCTGGCCTATGTGGCCGAGGCCGACCTGGTGCGCTGGGCCGGGCACCAGCAGTTCCCGATCATCCCGTGCACGCTGTGCGGCAGCCAGGACAACCTGCAGCGGGTGCAGATCAAGAAGATGATCAACGACTGGGAGCGCCAGTACCCCGGCCGGGTCGAAAACATGGCCCGGGCGATGGGCAACATCACCTTGTCGCATTTGATGGACCGCAGCTTGTTCCCGTTCAGCACGCTGGTGCCCAGCGGCCGGCCCGACACAACCGGCGACAAGGCGTTCGATGACGATGACGAGGCCTGCGCGCCCAGGGTGGGCGGCCCGGTGGTGACGCTGGTCCGGCCCGCGCCGCCTGCGGCCGACACCGGCTGGCCGTCGGGCGACTGACAGCGCCCCCCCGGTCCGGTCCGCATCCCAGACCCCAGCCACCCGCCAGGAGCACCACCGCATGAAGTCACATCAAACGACACCTTGGACCCGACGGGTCGCACTGGCCACTGCGCTGGCCGGCGTGCTGGCGGGATCGGCGCTGATGTCGGGATGCGCCGCCATCAACTCGATGTCGGTCGATATCGCCAGCTATGGCGACTGGCCGGCCGGGCGCACGCCCGGTCTGTACCGGTTTGAACGCCTGCCCTCGCAACAGGCCCGGGCAGACGAAGCCCGGTTGCTGGAGGATGCCGCCGCGCCGGCGCTGGCGCGTGCCGGCTTCATCGCCGCGCCCACCGGCAGCGAGCCCGATGTACTGGTGCAGGTCGGCGCCCGGGTGTCGCGCAGCGACCGCTCACCCTGGGACGATCCGTTCTGGTGGGGCAGCGGCCACCGCTCCTACGGTGGTTACGGCGCGTGGCGCCAAGGGCCGTGGCGCGGCCCCTACCTGGGCGGTTATTGGGGCGGTCCTTGGGGCGGATCGGTGTATTTCGGGCAGCCACGCTACGACCGCGAGGTGGCGTTGCTGCTGCGCGACCGGGCCAGTGGCCAACCGCTGTTCGAGGCCCGTGCCAGCACCGAAGGCTTCCAGCGCGACAGCGCCGCCCAACTCGCGCCGATGTTTGGCGCTGCACTGACGGACTTTCCGCGCAACGGCATCAACCCGCGCCAGGTGACTGTGCCAGTTTTACCCGATTGAGCGCCGGATCGAGCGTCGGTTTGACCGCCAGCCCAGGTGGTCGTCGCCAAGGCCTCGCCCAGCTTCAGTGCACGGCCTTCTTCTTGGCCGCGGGCTTGGCGTCTGCCGGCTCGTCGGCCGCGTCACCGTCATCCGGCGCCGATGCCGCACCTCTTGGCGACTTGGGCGGCTCGACCGGGATCACCGGCAGCACCGGCTCCAGCTTGTTTTCGCGCATGTACTCGCTCATCTCGCGCCAGCCGGCGAACATCGACGCCTTGTCGGCCTTCTTGTTGAGGGTGTAGCAGTCCTCGATGGCGCGGCCGGCGTGGCGGCAGGCGCCGCCGGTGGCCTTGCCGTCGGCCTCCTTGCGGGCCGTCACGGCGGCGGTTGACTCGATGCCCAGCTGGTCGCAGCCCGACAGCAGCAAGGCGCACAGCAACAGGGGGGCGGAGACACGGCGCATGACCGGATATCGGCCAGGCGGCGCTGTAACTTGAGCGGCGGGGCTTCTTGTGCTTGGTCCCGGCCCGTTCAGGCGGGTCTCAACGCCCGGGTTGCTGCGCCATCGCCATCAGCGCCGCCACCCGCTCCTCGGTCGGTGGGTGGGTCGAGAACAGCCCGCGCAGGCCACCGGCCGACAGCGGGTTCATGATCATCATCTGGGCGGTCTCGGGGTGGCGCTCGGCCGGGCCCAGCGGGATGCCCTGGGCATAGCGGTGGATCTTGTCCAGCGCCGAGGCCAACGCCGCCGGGTCGCCCGAGATCTCGGCGCCGCCCCGGTCGGCCTCGAACTCACGCGCCCGGCTGATCGCCATCTGGATCAGGCTGGCCGCCAGCGGGGCCAGGATCGCCACCAGGATGCCGGCGATCGGGTTGGCCGGCCGGCCCTCGCTGTTGCGCCCGCCGAACATCATGCCGAAGCTGGCCAGCATGCCGATGGCACCGGCCATCGTGGCGCTGATGGTCGACAGCAGGATGTCGCGGTGCTTGACGTGGGCCAGCTCGTGCGCCATCACACCGCGCAGTTCACGCTCGCCCAGCACCCGGATGATGCCGGTGGTGGCGGCCACCGCCGCGTGCTCGGGGTTGCGGCCGGTGGCAAAGGCGTTGGGCGCGTCCTCGTCGATCAGGTAGACCTTGGGCATCGGGATGTTGGCGCGCTGCGCCAGGTCGCGCACCATCGCGACGAACTGCGGCGCGGTGCTGTCGTCGACCTCGCGGGCGTTGTACATCTTCAGCACGATCTTGTCGGAAAACCAGTAGCTGAAGAAGTTCATGCCCAGCGCCACCACCAGCGCCAGCATCATGCCGGCCTGGCCGCCCATCCAGCGGCCGATCAGCATGAACAGGGCGGTGATGGCAGCCATCAGGATGGCCGTCTTCATCAGATTGAACATGGTGTGCGGGTATCCTGGGCTGGGTTGAGGGGGCGCCGGCGCAGAGCCACCGGCAGGCATCAGATGCGGCCACCGGCCTCAAGTTCAATCATTCACCCCGCCAGTCAGGCGGGCAGCGGGGCCAACAGTCGGCCAACCAGGCCAGGCCGACCCTGCAGCGACTGCAAAAAGGCGACCACATCCAGGCGCCGCCCGCCTGGGCGCTGCAGTTGCAACAGGTCGAGTGCGCCGTCGCCGCAGGCCACCGTCAGCTGGCCACCGTGGGCGGCCAGCACCTCGCCGGGCTGGCCGGACAGCCCGGGCCGCAGCCGGGCGCGCCACAACTTCACCGCCTCACCGTCGAGCATGAAGCTGGCGCCGGGAAACGGATCAAAAGCCCGCAGCCGGCGCTCGATCTCGGCCGCGGGCTGGGCCCAGTTGATCGCCGCCTCGGCCTTGTCGATCTTGTGGGCGTAGCGCACGCCGTCGGCCGGCTGCGGGTTGTGCACCAAACCACCACCGGCGGCCTGCGGCAACGCGCTGCCATCCAGCCGGGCCAGGCCCTGCACCACCAGCCGCGCGCCCAGCAGGGCCAGCCGGTCGTGCAGGCTGGCGGTGCTGTCGTCGGGCCGGATCGGCTCATGTGCCACCAGCAGCATGTCGCCGGTGTCCAGGCCGGCGTCCATCTGCATCAGCGTGATGCCGGTGCTGGTATCACCCGCCTCGATCGCCCGGTGGATCGGTGCAGCACCTCGCCAGCGCGGCAAGACCGAGCCGTGGATGTTGAGGCAGCCCAGCCGCGGCAGGTCCAGCACCCACTGCGGCAGGATCAGGCCATAGGCGGCCACCACCATCACGTCCAGCTCAGCCGCCAGCAGCGCGGCGCGTGCGGCCAGCGCGTCGTCGGGGTATTTGCCGTCCAGCCGCAGGCTGCGCGGCTGGGCCAGCGCCAGGCCGTGCTGCAGCGCCAGCGCCTTGACGGGAGACGGCTGCAATTTCAAGCCGCGGCCGGCCGGCCGGTCGGGCTGGGTCAGCACCAGCGGCACCGGGTGGCCGGCGGCCAGCAGCGCGGCCAGCGCGGTGGCGGCAAATTCAGGGGTGCCGGCGAAGGCGACGCGCAAGGCTTGGGGCATGGCGGGCGGACGGGCGATCAAAGGGCGCGGGGTCGGCGGGCGCGTGGTCAGCAGGGCGGTGCTCAGCGGCCGCGCCGGCCCAGCTCGTCGCGGGTCTTCTTGAGCATCTTGGTCTTGATGCGCTCGCGCTTGAGCGGGCTCAAGTACTCGACAAACACCTTGCCCAGCAGGTGGTCCATCTCGTGCTGCACGCAGACGGCGGCCAGGCCTTCTGCCTCGAACTCGACCACTTCACCGTCACGGCCAGTGGCCCGCACGGTAACCCGGGCGTAGCGTTCGACCTGGTCGTAGATGGTGGGCACCGACAGGCAACCCTCCTCGTTGAGCTTCCAGTCCTCGCTGTGGGCGATCAGCTCGGGGTTGATCAGCACCTGCGGCTGGTCGCGGTTTTCGGAGGTGTCCATCACCAGCAGCCGCTCGTGCACGTCCACCTGGGTGGCGGCCAGGCCGACGCCGTCGGCCTCGTACATGGTCTCGATCATGTCGTCGACCAGGCGGCGGATGCGCGTATCGACCTGCGCCACGGGCTTGGCCACGGTGTGCAGGCGCGGGTCGGGAAAGCGGAGGATGTTGAGCAGGGCCATGGACGAAGGTGGGCGGAAAGACGCGCCTGGTCATGCGCGACCGGTGGCCGACACATGGGGATACAAAGTGGACATTCAACAACGCCAAGGCCGGCAAAGCTGCCGGATCGGGCCAGGCCAGCCAGTGCTTTTCGTTGCGATATCAAGGGTTTACCGGCAGAATCTGCGGCGCAGCATGAACAAGTTTCGGCCCATCGGGCCAGCCTGCTGCGGGTGCTGCAACCAATCCGCCAGGGCTGGATTGTCGCACCGGCCCACCCGGAGACAAGTCACGATGACCGCATGCCCGCCTCGCCCTGCCCGCGACACCAGCGGTTTCCGGCCTGGGCGCTTCACACTGGTTTTGCCGCTGGGCTGGCCGGTCGGCTGGCAGACCCTGCAACGGGGCAATCGGTCTGCCCTGCTGGCCGCCAGCCTGGTCTGCACCGCGCTGCTCAGTGCGCCAGCGCTGGCCGCCGACCCGATAACCCCTGCGCAACGCGCCAGCGCGCAGCAGGTGGCGCAAACCGGCGTGCCGTTGTCGGCGCTGGCGGACAACGCGCCGGCCTCGCACACCGTGCAGCGTGG
>Ga0209181_10007838_pt1 | contig 14500 bp, 13 predicted proteins | sample MAT05_FD_187208 | JGI IMG/M metagenome (GOLD analysis project Ga0209181, IMG submission 187208) | Freshwater microbial communities from Lake Fryxell liftoff mats and glacier meltwater in Antarctica - MAT-05 (SPAdes) (version 2) | ecosystem: Environmental > Aquatic > Freshwater > Ice > Liftoff... | reverse complement strand
TGGTGTCCTGGACCTGTCCAACCCGGGAGATCAGCGCTACTGTAGCGCGACATTGCTGTCTTCACACAGGGAGAGCCTGTCCATGACGTTCCTCCGCTGCTTGGGCTTGCCGCTGGTTTCGGCTCTGCTCTTGTCGTCGGCGTGCACCCCTGCGCCGGCGGATCGCGCGACGCTCTCATCCGACGCGTTGGCGCCACGCGTTCGCGCAACCGGCATCGCGGCACCGGCGCCGGCCGAATTTGTGGCGTTTGCGGATACGATGCACGGCGTCGTGGTTCCCGACCCGTTGCGTTGGCTCGAAGATACGCTTGCGGCGAACACCCGCGCCTGGGTGACAAACCAGTCCGCCTACACCGACTCGGTGCTGGCCCGTTTGGTTGGTCGTGATTCCATCGCTGCCGGGATCGAGCGCGCCTATGCCGCCATGCCGACGATCGGCACCGTGGTGCACACGCCCACACGCACATTCCTGACGCGCTACCTGAGCGAATCACCCTCGATGATGGTGGTCGACTCCGGGCAGCGCGCCGAACGCGAAATTCTTTCGGCAAAGAACATGGCTCGCCTTCGTCCCGGCGCTCGCATTCGCACCTTCGTGCCATCGTGGGACGGCCGATACGTGGCGTTGGGCATCACGGCGCGCGGCGATGCGAACCCGGCGATTGTCGTGGTGGATGCCGTGAACGGGGGCTTGGTGCGAGACGGCGTTCCGGATCTCTTCACCACCCAGTCGGATACGCAGTACGAAGTGACGTGGTTACCCGATGGCAGTGGCTTCTTCTACCCACGATTATTCGCGACGTCGAGTGTCGATCCCACCGAACAACTGAACCGCGGACGTCAGTTCCTGCATCGGATGGGCACGCCGCAGTCCGCCGATGTTCCGGTATTTGGTTTCGGGGTTTCACCTACGGTGCCCATGGAAAAGATCGATGTGCCCTCGCGCGTGGGCACGTCGGCCAACTCGTCATGGATGTTCGGAACCATATACCGCGCGAGACAGAATGCGACCGACTACTACGCGTCGCCGCTGCCGACTGGCAACGAAGCGCCGACGTGGATCCAGATCGCGAGCGGCGCGGATCGAATCACGGCGCTCAAGCTGCACGGCGATACGGTGTATGGACTGGCACGAAAAGACGCTGACCGCGGCAAGGTGGTGCGACAGGTACTGCGGTCGGGCGCCACCGCGCGCTCTGCCTGGGAAACCGTGATCCCGGAACGTGCCGCGGTGATCACCGGCTACGTGGTGCAGGACGACGGCATCTACTTCACGGAGCGAGGTGCCGGCGCGATCGCGTTGCTTCGACTGGCACCAGGTGCGACAACAGCTGTCCGCATTCCGATGCCCGTCGAGGGAAACGTGAGACTGGCGCGCGTGCAGTCAGGCGCCGGTGCGACGGTGTCACTGGACTCGTGGGCTACCGTGCAACACTGGTTGTTTGCATCGGGCGATACCGCGCGCGCCCTTGGGATCGATGACGGATATGCGGCCTCGGCTGCCGCTGACGTGATCACCGAGCGCCTGCAAGCGCGTTCGAAGGATGGCACGATGGTGCCGGTGTCCGTGGTGTACGGCAAGGCAGCGCTGCGGAACGGGCGCCTGGATGGCACCGCACCGCTCCTGATCGAAAGCTACGGCGGGTTTGGACAGTCCACCGATCCCGGTATGGATCCGCTGATCCGATACCTCGTGGAGCAGGGCGTCGTGTACGCGTGGGCCCACGTCCGCGGCGGCGGCGAACTGGGCGATGCCTGGCATATGGCGGCCACCCGCGAACGAAAGCAGAACACCTTCGATGATATGATCGGTGCCATCGAGCACCTCATCGCCAAACGGTACACCTCAGCGAAGCGCGTCACCCTTTCCGGGATGTCGTTCGGCGCCACCATTCCCGGCATGGTGATGGCGCAGCGTCCCGATCTGCTCGGGGCGGTGCTGTATGAGGTGGGCGAGCCAGACGAAGTTCGCGGAGCGAGCACCGACCCCACTGCGGCCCGCAACATCGCCGAAATCGGCGACGTCGACACGCCCGAAGGCATTCGGATGCTGATGCGAACGTCTCCATACCATCAAGTACCCGACACGATTGCACTTCCCGCCGTGATCGTGCACTCGGCCTCGGACGACTACAATTTCAGCACCGGTATGCTGGCGGCGAAGTATGTTGCGCGATTGCAGCGGGCCAACAGCTCAGCACGACCGGTGCTGTGGGTATCCACGGCTGGAGGTCACACGACGCTGTTCGGCGTTTCACCTCACTGGGCGGCGACGACGATCTCGTTCATGCTCTGGCAAACCGGTCATCCGCGATATCAACCGGTGCGGTAGGTCGTATCCGTTCCGGAGCCGACGACGGGTGCGCTGACGTGACCGTACCTCCCGTGGAGCGATAAACCATTGCATGCCAACACTTTACGCGGATATCTGTGCCGTGAGACGGGCGACGTTCCCACACCCGGTCACCAGATCGCGAGGCAAATCGGTTATCTTCAAAGGCTGTCCACGCATCGCCCCTTTTAGCAAGGCATTCCGTTGGAACTCAGTCACATCCGCAACTTCTGCATCGTCGCGCATATCGATCACGGCAAGTCCACCCTCGCGGACCGCCTGATCGAGAAAACCGGCACGCTGCAAAAACGCGAAATGAAGTCTCAGGTGCTCGACACGCTCGACCTCGAGCGCGAACGCGGCATCACGATCAAGCTCAACGCCGTGCGGATGAGCTATAAAGCGGCCGACGGGCAGAGTTACGAGCTCAACCTGATCGACACGCCGGGTCACGTGGACTTCACGTACGAAGTCTCGCGCTCGCTTGCGGCGTGTGAAGGCGCGATCCTGGTGGTCGACGCGTCGCAGGGCATTCAGGCGCAGACGTTGTCGAATCTGTTTCTCGCCATGGACGCCGGGCTCGAGATCATTCCGGTGCTCAACAAGATCGACTTGCCGGGCGCCGAGCCCGAGCGTCGCCGTCAGGAAGTGGTCGACTTGATCGGCTGCCGGCCGGAAGACGTGCTGCAGGTGAGCGGCAAGGAAGGCACTGGCGTGCCGGAGCTGCTGGAAGAGATCGTGCGGCGCGTACCGCCGCCGACGGGCGATGTGAAGGGTCCGCTGCGCGCGCTCATATTCGACTCGTATTACGACAAGTATCGCGGTGCCATTCCCAGCATTCGCGTGGTCGATGGCGAGATGCGCAAGGGCACCAAGATCACCTTCGGCGCGTCGGACAACGTGTATGAAGTGGCCGAAGTGGGCTACCTGCAGCTGCGGCAAGTGCCCACCGACGTGTTGCATGCCGGCGAAGTGGGTTACGTGCTGGCCGCTGTGCGCTCGGTGCGCGAGACCCGCGCCGGCGACACGATTTTCGATCAGGACAATCGCGCGACCGAGGCGCTGCCCGGCTACCAGGAAGTGAAGTCGTTCGTGTTCGCGGGCATCTACCCGACCGACACCACACAGTACGAAACACTCCGTGATGCGCTCGAGAAGATGAAGTTGAACGACGCGTCGCTGGCGTACGAGCCGGAAACGTCTACCGCTCTTGGCTTCGGATTCCGGTGCGGATTCCTGGGGCTGCTGCACATGGAAATTGTGCAGGAGCGGCTCGAGCGCGAGTACAACCTCGATTTGGTGACCACGGTGCCGAGCGTGGAGTATCACGTCACGAAGACCGATGGCACCGAGATGATGGTTGAGAATCCGGCGCTCATGCCACCGGCCGTCGTGATCACGCGGGTGAAAGAGCCGTACGTGCGTGCGCGCATCATGTGCCCCACCGACTATATCGGCCCGATCATGACGCTCGGTATGGAGCGTCGTGGGGTGTACAAGAACATGCGGTATCTCGACACGGTGCGTGTAGAGCTCGACTGGGAATTCCCGCTTGGCGAAATCATTCTCGACTTCTTCGACAAGATGAAGACGGTGAGCCGCGGATATGCCTCGCTCGACTACGAGATTCTGGAGTACCGCGAGAGCGATCTCGTGCGCCTCGACATGCTGATCAACGGCGACGCGATCGACGCGTTCTCCGTGATCGTGCACAAGGACAAGGCGTACGAATGGGGCCGCAAGGTCGCGGAGAAGCTGAAGGAGCTCATACCGCGGCAGATGTTCGAAGTGGTCATTCAGGCCACGATCGGCCAGAAAGTCATTGCACGTGAGACCGTAAAGCCACTCCGCAAGGACGTGACAGCCAAGTGCTACGGCGGCGACATCTCCCGAAAGCGCAAGCTTTTGGAGAAGCAGAAGGAAGGCAAGAAGCGCATGAAGCAGGTGGGCAGTGTGGAGATTCCGCAGGAAGCGTTCCTGGCCGTGCTGCAGGTGGATTGAGAGCTCGAAAGTAAGGGGTATGGAGTCGGGGGAAGGGAGTACGCCTCCTTACCCCCGACTCCGTATTCCTTACTTTGTGCTATGATTTCCGCCGTCCTCCAAACTTCCTTTCTCGGCGACATGATCCTCACGACCCCGCTCATCACGCGGCTGGCGCGTGATGGCCCGGTGCATGTCGTCGCGACACCGGCCAACGCGGCGGTGCTGGCGAATCATCCGGCGATGGCATCGGTGATCGTATACGACAAGCGCGGGGCGGACGCGGGATTGGGCGGCCTGCGACGCGTGGCGGCCCGCTTGCGTGCCACGGGCGCGACCACGGCGTACATGGCGCAAGGATCGTGGCGTACGGCGGCGCTGGCGCGACTGGCGGGTGTACCCAGCGTGGGCTTCGATAGTTCGGCGGGCCGGTGGTTGTACTCGCGCCGCGTGGCGTACCGAAAGGACTGGCATCACGCGCAGCGGCTGTGGGCGCTGGCGAATGATCGGCGCAGCGCCGAGCCCGCGGTGCCAGAGCCGCTGCGTCCATCGCTGTATCCGGGAGCCGACGACGTCGCGAGAGTGATCGCGCTACTCGAGACTGCCGGCGTTGGCCCCAACGAGTGCGTGATTGCGCTGGCACCGGGCAGTGTGTGGGCCACCAAGCGCTGGCCGTCGTACGATGCGTTGGCTGGTGAGCTCGTGGCGCGACTTCCCGATGCCCGCGTGGTGGTCCTGGGTGCCGTCAGCGATGCGCCACTGGCGGCGGCGATCACTGACGCCGTGCGGCAGCGCGGTGGCCCTGCGGTGATCGATGCCACTGGCCGGCTGTCGCTGCTCGGGTCGGCGGCCCTCCTCTCCCGTTGCGCCGCGCTCGTCACCAACGACTCCGCACCGTTGCATCTGGCCTCGGCCATGAACACGCCCACGATCGCGCTGTTCGGGCCCACGGTTCCGGCCATGGGTTTCGGACCATTGGCCGACCGGCGCCTGGTGTTGGAGATGGCGTCACTCACCTGTCGGCCGTGCACTGCGCACGGGGGACAGGCCTGTCCGCTGGGGCATTGGCGTTGCATGCGGGACCTCAGTGCCAGCGCCGTGGTCGAGGCGGTAGCAGGCATGTCCGGACCGTCCTGAGAACGCGGCGATCCGCTGCATCTCAGGAGAGACTGGCACTAGGCGGCGGCATTATCTTTTCGGCTTATGACTGCCCTTCCAGCCAACCAGTACATTATCGGTGTCGATCTTGGCGGCACCAACATTGTCGTCTGCGCGATGTCCGCCGATGGATCGCGCCAATACGGTCTCCGCTCCGAACCCACCACGGCGCAAGAGGGTGCCGATGGCGTGATCGGACGCATGGCGCGTATGGTCAACGACACGGTGTCCGACACGATGCGCGAGGCCGGAGTGGCGCGCGAGGCGTTTCTGGGCGTCGGTGTGGGCGCGCCCGGGCCGCTCGATCGCGAAAAAGGGATCGTGCTGGTGGCGCCCAATCTCAACTGGCACAACATTCCCCTGCGCGATCGCATGGCGGAACTCACCGCATTGCCAGCCGCGCTCGACAACGATGCCAATTGCGCCACGTACGGCGAATGGTGGGTGGGCGCGGCCAAGGGCGCGACAAATGTGATCGGCATGACCATCGGCACCGGCATCGGTGGTGGCATCATCCTCGACGGTCGGCTCTATCATGGCTCGAGTGATGTGGCGGGTGAGATCGGCCACATCACGATCAACCAGACGGGCCGTCGCTGTGGCTGCGGCAACTACGGGTGTCTCGAAGCGTATGCGTCGGGCACGGCGATCGCCGAGCGGGCGCGCGAAGCACTGTCGTTCGATCAGCCGTCGATTCTCCCCGAGATGGTGAACGGGGACGTATCGAAGATTACGGCCGCCACGGTGTACGCTGCGGCCGCCGAGAGTGATGCCGTGGCCCTCGAGATCGTACGAGACACGGCGCGCTTTTTGGGCACTGGCATCGCGAATCTCCTGAACGTGTTCAATCCCGATTGCGTGGTGATCGCCGGTGGCGTGACGCAGGCAGGTGAAGCGTTGTTCACACCGCTGCGTCAGGAAGTACGTCGTCGCGCGTTCAAGCCAGCCGTCGATGCCTGTCGGATCGTGCCCGGCACACTGCCTGGTACCGCCGGTGTGGTGGGGGCGGTCGCCACGTTCATCGCGCAACACACCGGTCGGCCACCCGCATGACGACGTTGGCTGGTTCCACCACCGAGGAGTCCACCCCAACCGCATCGCGAAAGAAGCGCGTGGGCGTGATCGGCTCGTTCGTCTGGGACGTGCTGCATGGTCGCGACAAACGCAGTGTGCCCGTTGAAGAATGGGGCGGCATCACTTACTCCCTCTCGGCCCTCGATGCGGCGCTGCCCGATGACTGGGAGCTCGTGCCACTGGCGCGCGTCGGCGACGACCTGGTGGATCGCGCGCGTCTCTTCTGCCATTCGCTGCGCCACATAGCGCCCGACGCCGAGATCATCGGCGTGCCGTATGCTAATAATCGGGTAGAGCTGCGCTATCTCGACGACGAACGTCGCACCGAGCATCTGTCGGGAGGAGTGCCGGCGTGGACATGGATGGGCCTCAAGCCGGTGCTCGACGCCGCACGGCTCGACGCGCTATACATCAACTTCCTGAGTGGGTGGGAGCTCGACCTCGAAACGACGCAGCTGGTGCGGACGCATTTCAGCGGTCCGATCTACTGCGACTTGCACATGAAGATCATGGCCGTGCTGCCCGACGGCCTCCGCGTGGCGCAACCACTGCCCAACGTGGCCGCGTGGTGCGAGTGCTTCGACGTGCTGCAGGTGAACGAAGACGAGATGCAGATGATGGCACCCGACTCGATGGCGCTGGCGGCGACGGCCATGGCGGCGGGCGTGTCGTGCCTCTGTGTCACGCTCGGCAAGCGCGGCGCGGTGTACGTCGCGGCGCCGGGATTCGAGCGACTGAGCGACTTACCGCCAGTGCGAGGTCACACATCTGCGCTGTCCACATCGCCGCGCGGTGGCAGTGGTGCGCTGGGCGCGCTGCGCACGGGTCTGGTGCCGAGTGTGCCACCGCGAGTCGATGGCCCGGGCGATCCCACGGGATGTGGCGATGTCTGGGGCGCTACCCATTTCTCGCGGCTGCTTGCCGGTGATAAGTTGACAGAGGCGATTGCGACGGCGAACATCGCTGCATCGCGCAACGTCGAGCATCGCGGGGCCTCTGGTCTTGCGAACCATCTCCGCGGAGAGCTGAGCCTTTCGTGACGTCTGTCATCAGCGTGCCGCCATCACTCGACGACCACAGCTTCGAGCATGTCTTCGAGCAGTTGGCGTCGGTACCCGAAGGCGAAAAGATTCTCGTCGACGCGCGTCATGCGCGATGGGCATCGCCGTACGGGCTCACCGCACTGCTGTGCGTCGCGCAGTCGCGTGCCGAGCGGATGGCGTTCGCCGTGCCCGAGCACGCCGATACGGTGTCGTACTGGTCACGCACTGGATTCTTCCGGCATGCGGCCGAATTGTACGACATGCACGGCACGGTGCCGCGTGCACGTGACGCGCACGAGTCGGACGTGCTGTTGGAGATCACGCCGATCACGAAGAGCGATGACGTGCACGGGGTCGTGGGCCGCATTCAGCAGAAGGCGGCCGATATTCTGCATGGCCAGCTCAATCTCGACACGGCGATCACCGGCGCCTTCGGGATGACGCTGAGCGAGTCGTGTCAGAACATCGTGGAGCACGCGGGACTCGGCGGATGGGTGGCCGTGCAGACGTACAAGTACACCCGTCGCCTCGGCCGTCGGGTGGTGGTCATCGCCGTGTGTGACGCCGGCGTGGGCTTCCGGAAGTCGCTCGAGAGTTCTCCAGGACATCGCCGCAGCGATCGGTGGGATGATGCGATGGCACTGGAAGATGCCGTGCTCCGCGCCGTCAGCCGTTTTCGTCATGGAGACAAAGGACGCGGCCAGGGTTTGGCTGGTATCCGTCGCTTCGTGGGACGTTGGGATGGCAAGCTGTCGGTGCGCAGCGGCACTGCCCGGATCGCGATCACGCCCGAGTGGGACGAGGACGTGCCGATGACCGAAGGACTGCCTTTTTTCCCGGGTGCGCAGATGCAGGTCACGATTCCCGAGCGGCTCGGCGACGCGCCCGTGCGCCCTCGCACCGCCGGCGCGTCGCGAGCGAGACCACGATGACGGTCAACATCGACGTGGGGACCGTATTGCGCGGCACCGTGTGCGACCTGTATTCGAATCTGGTGACGCGCCCGACCGGCGCGGCCGTGCGCACCGCCATCGAACAGCAGGTCATCGACATGGGCGCCTCGGTCGTGACCACGATCGACTTCTCGCAGGTGAACCTGCTGGATTTTTCGTGCGCCGACGAGATCGTGGCCAAGCTGCTGTTGCGCTATGCGAGCGATGACGGCCTCCCGGGGTTCCTGACGTTCCGCGGAATTCACGAAGGCCATATCGATCCGATCGAAACGGTTCTCGAACGTCATGCGCTGGCGTTGGTATCATGGCATGAGGGAGCGGCCGAACTGTTCGGCTACGTGGACGACGACGAACGTTCGCATTGGGAAGCGGTGCGCGATCACGGACCGATCTGGGCCGAGTCGCTGGCGCCGATCCTGGCCGTGAGCGAGGCGGTGGCCGCCCACCAACTGGACCGACTACGAAGTCGCCGGTTGATCATGCGTCGGGACGACGGATTCGCGGTGCCCGGCACCGTGGCGAGGGGATCATGAACGACGAAGAGAAGGCCAAAGCCCGGAAGCTGGGGATGTTCAGTGGATTCTCCCCGGTCTTACAGGTGGTTGGATTCATCAGCAGCCGTCCCGGGGACACCGAGCGTGGACCGATGGTCCGGCTGCGCTCGGATGACGCGCTGGTGCGTCTCGTGACGGGCCACGAGTTGGTGCGTGTGGTATCGGATCGACGCTCTGAGCTGGCTGAACTGCAGATTGACGACACGTTGCCTCGCGGCGGGTGCGTCCTGCGGGATGTCGTCGGGGCGGCGCCGTCTGAACTCGTGCGCGTGGTGAAGTTGGATACCGACACCCGGACGCGCGTCTGACCTCGTCCGCCGCCGTGCCGGCCCACTCTGCATCCCAACCGCCGTGCTTGACATGAGTGACATCTCGGTGGCGCGGCAGCTGGCGCAGCTGGATCGCACTGAATCCGCCCTCGTGCTGGCGAGCGGGATGGCGGCCGTGGCCTGCACCATGGTGTCGCTGCTCCGGCCCGGTGATCACATGTTGGCCAGTCGTTGGCTTCGCCCCGACACACGCCGGTTCTTCGAGCATGAGCTTCCGTCGTTGGGCGTGCACGTGAGTTTTGTCGATCCCAAAGAAACGCGCGGCTGGCGTCGTGCGCTCACCCGCACGACGCGGCTGGTATACCTCGAGTCGCCGGTCGATCCAACGACCCGCGTGGTGGACCTGCGCCCGGTGCGTACACTCGCCCAGGAGCTGGGCCTGGCGTTGGTGGTCGATGCCACCCTCGCCAGTCCCATCAACTTCCGTCCCGTGGAGTTCGGCGCCGACGTCGTGCTCCACACGGCCAGTGCGTTTCTCGACGGCCATGGCAACGGCTTCGCCGGCGTCGTGTGCGGCAGCGAAGCCGTGGTCGACGAAGTTCGGGCCAAGATGTGTTCATGGGGCGCCGAGCCGCACCCGGTGGCAGTGGAGCAGCTGGCGCGCGGACTCAAGTCGCTCGGTGTACGCGTTGCCCAGCAGAACTCGACGGCCATGGCCGTGGCACAGTGGGCCACGTCGCGGGCGACGTCATCGGGGGCGATCAGCACCGTGTATTACCCCGGTCTCATCTCGCATCCTGATCATGCAGTGGCCACGGAGTGCTTTTCCGGGTACGGCCATCTGATTGCACTGGTCCTGCGTGGTGGCGACGCCGCTGTGGCCGACCTGCTTGCCCGTCTGCGGCAGTTCCGCGTTCATGACGCCGAGAGCGCCACGCGACTCGGCGGCGTGGAGTCGGTGGCCAGTGCCGTCTCCGAAGGATCGGTCCGTCTCAGCATCGGACTGGACGATGTGTCGACATTGGTCGGCGATCTCACTCAGGCCTTGGAGTAGTTGGTGTCCGGCATTCTACGCCTGACGAACGTCAGCAAGGAGTATCCTCGCTCAGGCGCGGCCCTGCGCGACATCTCGTTCGAGATGCAGAAAGGTGAGTTCGTATTTCTGGTGGGGCATAGTGGTGCGGGCAAGAGCACGCTGTTGAAGCTGTTGTCGATGGCCGAGCGCCCGACCACGGGTGAGCTGCGTATCTCCGGATTTTCCAGCCTGTCGATCAAACCGCGCGAGATTCCCATTCTGCGTCGTCGACTGGGCATCGTGTTTCAGGACTTCCGGTTGCTTCCCGATCGTACGGCGGAGCAAAACGTGGCGTTCGCCCTGGAAGTGACGGGGGCGCCGCATGCGCAAATTCGCGCGAAGGTCGCGCGGTTGCTCACGCAGGTCGGTCTCGCCTCGAAGGCCACGGCGTTCCCGCACGAACTGTCCGGCGGCGAGCAGCAGCGCGTGGCCATTGCGCGCGCGTTGGCGAACGATCCCTTCGTGCTACTGGCCGACGAGCCGACGGGCAATCTCGACGACCGCGCCACCCACGCGATCTTCCTCTTGCTACGCGAGATCAACGCGCAGGGTACCGCCGTGCTGATGGCCACACACGATGTGGCGATGATTCAGCGCTCGAATCTGCGGTTTTTGGAGCTCGACCACGGTGAGTTGGTGCACGATGGCACCGATGTGGCGCGCCTGCTGGCCGACATGCGAGGCCGCCGATGAGACTGGCGCTCCGTGAAGTGTTCCTGGCGTTCAAACGCGCGCCGCTGTTGGCCATGCTCGGGGTCACGACGATCGCGTTCTCACTGTTCGCCTTCGGCCTGTTCGGCTTGGTCGCGATCAACATCGAATCGGCGCTCCTGGAAATCGAGGATCGCGTGGAGATCCGCGCGTTCCTGATGGACGGGGCGAAGGACGCGCAAGTCGAAGAGCTGATGCAGGGCATCAACAAGATCCCCCAGGTCTCCGACGTGGGCTACGTGAGTCCCGATTCAGCGCTGCAGCGCGCGCGCGCAGAACTCGAAGAGTTCCGTGACGTGATGTCGGGCGCGATGCTGCCGGGATCGGTAGAGCTGCGCCTCAAGGAAGGGGCACGCGATCCGGAAACCGTGCAGGCGATTTCGCGTCGCCTGCAGACGTACCCGGTGGTGGAGGAAGTGCGCTACGGACGCGAGTGGGTGGAGAAGCTCTATCGCATTCGCAACATCGCCGGTATCGCGGGAACGGTGCTGGGGAGCGTGTTTGCGCTTGTCGCGATCATCATTATCGGGTCCACGATCCGGATGGCGATCCTCGCCCGTACGAAAGAGATCGAGATCATGCGTCTGGTGGGCGCCACGAACAATTTCGTGCGCCTGCCCTACTTGATCGACGGGACGCTGAAAGGACTTGCCGGCGGTGCGATCGCCGCGCTGTTGGCGTGGGGCACCGTACAACTGGTCTCGAAGAACTTGATGGCCGCGCAGTACTTCAACGCCGAACAGGTGATGCTCGGCATCGCGGCTGGCGGTGCGCTGGGCCTGGTAGGGAGCTGGCTGTCGGTGGGTCGTCACCTGCGCCGCGTGTGGCGCGACGCCTAGTGAGGTCCGCGGTCGAACCGTTGTCGCTCAGTGTGAGACACGCAGTGCTGGCCGGCGCGATGACGTTGGCCGCCGCATCGGCGGTGTTCGCCGTGCCGATGGTCGGGTGGGCGCAGGCCACCGGCGCGCCGGAGCAGCGGCTGCGCCAGCAGCAGGACGAACTCGACAAGCTCCGCAAGGAGCGCGCCGATCTCGAGTCGAAGATGGTCGAGTTGCAGCGCAGTGCGCGCACCTTGGCCGATGAAGTGAACAATCTCGAAGCGCAGCGGAAAGCGACGGCGCGACTGGTAGGTGCGCTCGATCAGCAACTCGAGACCATCGACACCGAAGTCATCAAGGCGGGCTCGGGGCTGGTGAAGGCGGAGAGTGAGCTGGTGAACAAGCGGTCGGCACTGCAACGGCGCATGGTCGAGATTTACAAGCGCGGGATCCTGTACGACGTGGAAGCGATGCTGTCCGCGCAGTCGTTCGCGGGGCTGGTGGCTCGCTACAAGTACCTGCACGAGCTGGCGCTGCACGACCGCGGACTGGTACGTCGGGTAGAAGGGCTGCGCGATCAGATCATTTCTCAGCGCTTGCTACTGGTTCGCCTGCAGGATGAAGTCACGCGCAACCGCTCCGAGAAGGATCGAGAGGCGCGCCGACTGGCCGACCTCGAGTCACGACGCCAACGCAATCTCACCACCGTGCAGCGCAGCGCGACGCAAACGCGCGAGCGACTGACGCAGCTGGCGCGCGACGAGGCCAAGGTCGCCGGCGTGATCGCCTCGCTGGAAACGGCGAGGCGCCGAGCCGAAATGACGCCGAATGCGCGCCCCGCGGCTCCATCGAGTATCCGCACGTCGGACCTCGGGAAGCTCGATTGGCCGGTGGACGGCACGATTTTGTACCGCTTCGGGCGGGTGATCAATCCGAACAACACGACCACGCGTTGGAACGGCATCGGGATCGGCGCGTCGGTGGGCACAGCGGTCAAGTCGATTGCGGCGGGCGAAGTCGTCTTGGCCGACAACGTGGGGACCTACGGGCCGACGGTGATCGTGCAGCACGGCGGCGGTGACTACTCCGTCTACGGGTCACTGGCCCGCATCGATGTGCGCAAGGGACAACAGATTCCGAAGGGACAGACCATCGGGACGGTCGGCGCGACCGACCCCGATTTGCCGCCGCACCTGCACTTCGAGATCCGCCCGAAAGGGCGATCGGTGGATCCGCTGGAGTGGCTCAGAGGGCGAGTAGGGAGTAGGGAGTAGGGAGTAGGGAGTAGGGGGTAGTGACAGTGGAGTAGGGGTGATACACTGCCGTATGCCTGCCAAGAAGGCCGCTGCGGCGGCCCCCGCGAAGAAGGTCTTCACCCGCAAGGTGCCGTCGCCGCCTGCTCCGTCGATTGCTGCTCCTATCGTGGTCGATGCCGGAGACGCCTCGAAAGACCGCGCACCGCTGGGTGCTCATGTGTCGATTGCTGGCGGCACGTGGGAATCGGCCGCTCGCGCCCGCGAGATCAGCGCGACGGGCTCGCAGATCTTCACGAAGCAAGCGAACCGCTGGCTCGAGCGGGATATCGACGAGACCGAGTCTGCACGCTACCGCACGGCAATGGCGGAGACGACGGTGCGCTGGACCTGCGCGCACGACTCGTACCTCATCAACCTCGCGTCACCTGACGACGCGTTGCGTGCGCGATCGGTTGAAAGCTTCAGCGCCGAATTGCGACGCTGTCACGCGATGGGGCTCGATGCGCTGGTGTCGCATCCCGGCAATTTCATGGACGATCGCGCGAGTGGCATCGCGCGAAACGCCGATGGCATTGCGGCCGCACTCGAGGCCGAGGTCGGACCTACGCGGCTGCTGATGGAACTCACCGCCGGCCAGGGCACGGTGTTGGGCTCGACGTTCGAGGAGATGGCGGATTTACTCTCGCGCCTTCCGCCGGCCCTGCGGAGTCGTGTTGGCGTGTGCCTGGACACCGCACACATCTGGGCCGCCGGCTACGATCTGGTCACCGACTACGACGGCGTGTTCACGAAGTTCGGCGACACCATCGGCTTCGAGACGCTCGGGTGTCTGCACCTGAACGACTCGAAAGCCAAGCTCGCGTCGCATCTCGATCGACACGAACTGATCGCCGAAGGCACGATCGGCGAACAGGCATTCCGTCGCATCATGACCGACGAACGGATGGCGCGCATCCCGAAGATCATCGAGACGCCCAAAGGCGATACACCGGCGGAGACGGATGGACGGATGCTGCGGTTGTTGCGGAGTTACGCGGTGGGCTGAAAGCAAACCCATTAGGAAGCAGGAGGGAGGATATCAGGAGGCAGGCAGCAGCAACAACGCGTGGTTTACCTGCATCTTGCCTCCTGATACTCTCCGTCCTGCTTCCTAAGGAGTTTGCAGTAGGCGGTCCGCTGGAACAGCAGCTTGTACACCACGCTCACATTCCGTCCCGGATTGAACGCATAACTCTTGATCCGGCTGGTCGGGTCGCGGTACTGCTCGTCCAATGCAT
>Ga0209181_10007837_pt1 | contig 14500 bp, 10 predicted proteins | sample MAT05_FD_187208 | JGI IMG/M metagenome (GOLD analysis project Ga0209181, IMG submission 187208) | Freshwater microbial communities from Lake Fryxell liftoff mats and glacier meltwater in Antarctica - MAT-05 (SPAdes) (version 2) | ecosystem: Environmental > Aquatic > Freshwater > Ice > Liftoff... | reverse complement strand
GGATGGGACAATGCCCGCCAGTGGCCGGGTCCGCCCGATGCGGTGCTGGACGGACTTCCCCACGCCCTTCGTAAACTTTCCGCCACCGCCTTCCGGCTGACGAGCGGAAAGGATCCCCTCAGCGGCGTTCAGTTTTCCCGGGTGGTGCGCATTTTTCCCGAAACGACGCGAGTGAGTTTCACCGCGACGATGAAGAACATTGATACGAAGCCGCGCCGTTGGGGAATCTGGGCGCACACGCAATTGAACGCCGCGCTGCCAAACGGGCAGCCGAATCGCCGGATGCAGGCCTGTTGTCCCCTCAATCCGCGCAGCCATTTTCCCCAAGGCTACGCGGTGATTTTCGGGGCAAAGGACAACCCGTCGTTTCAGCGAGAGGGAAATCTGATGCGGGTGAGGTATCGCTGTAAGGTCGGAAAAATCGGCCTCGACAGCCCGGCGGGCTGGGTCGCCACGATGGATGGAACAACCGGCCATGTGTTCGTGCAGCGGTTCGTCTATGCACCGGACAAAAAGTATCCTGATGGCTCCTCGGTAGAATTCTGGCTCAACGGCCAGGGCAAAATCCACGCGTACAACAAGGAGATCACCATGCGGCCCAAGCCGCCGGAGAACCCGTATATTTTCGAAAGCGAAGTGCTCGGTCCCTTTGCCCGGCTGGAACCGGGAGAAAGCACCACCTGGCAATACGACTGGTATGCCTGCACCGTCAGCGGCCGGCGGGTTGTGGACTGCACGGAAGCTGGCGTGATCGTCAAGCCGCTCAGGGTCAGCATCCACGCAGGCAGGGTGCGGTTGCGGGGATCGTTCGGGGTTTTCGCTCCGGGCACGCTCGAAGCACGTTTTTTTGACGCGAAGGGGAAACCGATCAGCGTTACAACGCTTGACCACTCCGTGTCACCGCTACGGCCTGTGCTTCTGGATACAATCCTCCCACACACCCGTACCACCACTTCAGTGGCGCTCCATGTGCAAGACGCTGCGGGGACAAAAGAACTCGCTCCGAAAACGGCCTTTACCCGTAGCGGAAATCCTCGGATTTCCGACGGCTGAATCGTAGTGCAAGCTTCCAGGTTGCATCCGCACTGAGACACAAGCGGGAAGCTTGTGCTACTTTGTATGATCTCAGTGCGTGGCTCCGAGCCAGCCGTCGCCACAAGGTCCGCCGCCTTGCGGTGTGCCCATCGCGCCGAGAACATCGCCCTGCATCGTGAGCACCGGATGATAAAATTTCGCGACCTGCGTCGAAGCCTCGTCAATGTAGTGACCGATGAAGGTCCGGCGGCTGCGGGTTCTGGTGCGATTCGGACCCGAACCATGGATTAGGTTGCCATCGAAAAACATGGTGGTGCCGCGGGGGACGGGAACGGCGGCCGGTTTGCGATTGCGCGGAAATTTCGTGATGTGCGAATCGCCATAATTCAACCAGGTGTTGCCGCCATTCGGGGCGGGACAGATAATCGGATCGCGGTGGGAGCCGGGAACGACCCAGAGGCAGCCGTTTTTGAGATCAGCCGCGTCAATCGCGGTCCAGGCAGCGATGCATGTGGCGGGTTTCGCCAGAAGGTAAAAATTATCCTGGTGCATCCCCTGCCCTTTGGCGCCGGGCGGCTTGAAATAATACATGGTCTGCACTCCCAACGCCGGCTTGCCGAGAAGAACTTCCAAGGCACTTGCGACATGGGAATTAATCAGCCATTCGATGGCCTTGCGGCTGTAACGGTGGGGATGCATGGCGCGAACCTGCCGCTTGGCCGGGTCAATCTCCGCGTACTTTGAACCCGCGTCGAAAACATTCGCCCCGCAGTTTTTGTATTCCTCGAAAAATTCCGCAATTTCGCGCAGTTCGTTTTCGGAAAACAAATCCGGCACAAGGCAATATCCGCTCTTGCGAAATTGGCGCTCCTGTTCGGCTGTGATGATGGGGGCTTCACACACGTTCATGGTGGAAATCCTAAGACCGGCGCTTCGTTTTGGCAAGGGCCGCGTGTGCTCTGGGCTCTCTAAAGTGTGTCATAAACTTTGTCTGGAGACCGATGCGAGGGGAATCCCCTCGCACGCCCCAAGAGACGGGGGCGACTACAGCGCGCCTGATGGCGTGGTCCAGAGGATTTGCGATCCTATCGGTTCAAATAGCTGGAGTACGTGCGGCTCTGAGCGGGATTAATTTCATCAACCACAATCATTTTCACGGGTTGCGGAAGCACGGTGGGACCATCGTCGGGCAGCCGTTTCAGCAGATCGTAGTTGATGAACTTCAGCCATTCCTCGGTTTCCCTTGGCGTTTGATTCTCCGTTTCGACAACAATGATAAAGCGATCCTTCACGGTGATCATGGAACGCATTTTTCCTTCATGTTGGGATTGGACCATGGGATAGCCTTGGAAGCCGCCCTTCTTCGCTCCCTTGGGTGGCTTGGCGTTGGCTGACGTTCCCTTTCCCTCCTGCCAGTATCCTGTGTCACTGATGCGAACGAACGTCTTTTTCGGGGGTAAGGGCGGAGCGCCGGGATCCTTCGCCGGCGGCTGAAATTCATATTCCCGGACGACCTCGGTGGCCAGCCATCCGGATAAGAGATTTTCCCCGCGGGATGTGATCAACTTCCACCCCTCGGGAGGCGACGGCAGACACGGGAGAAGCTCGGCGGGAGCGGCGGGAAGAATAGCCGGATGGTCAGCCGCGCGGGCGGCGCAGAAGAGACCGTGTAAGAGAAGGACAAGACAAGACAATCTCATGGAAGTTTCAGCGGCGGATCTCCACATTATCAGTTGCAGGAAACATCGTGTACGTGCGGTTGTTCGCGGGGCGCATTTCATCGAATACTGTCAGCCGCATTGGACTGGGCAACTTCCGCTCCTTGCCATCGGGCACATTGTCGAGACCCGCGAGATCAATCGCCTTGAGCCAATCATCCATTGCGGTTGGTTTCTGATTTTCCAACTCCACGACAACCACAAAGCGATTCTTCACCCAGACAATGCCGCGTTCGGAACCGCCCGGAAGCTTGACACTGAGCATGGGGTACTTCCCGAACATTTTTTTTGAAATGCCCTCCGGGCTTTGTGTGCCGGGCGTGAAGTTGCTGAACATGGTGTTTGCCGCGGGCCAGTAGCCCGTGTCGGTGACGCGGAGGCGGGTGCGGCCCGGGGGCGGAGGCGGTTCGTTGGGTTTGGCGGGATCTGTCTGTGGCAGCGACTCAAATTCACGAAATGCCTCCGTGAATATCCAATCGGAGTAGAGGTTTTCCGCACGGGATTGAAGGAGCTTCCAGCCCTCAGGCGTCTTCGGGAGGAGCTTGAGAATTTCCGCCGGCTGGGCTGGAAGGATGGACTCCCCGGCGGAAACCGGCGTGACGGCACAGACCAGCAGAGCCGGAAGAAAAAGGTGGAACCATCCACCCTTGAGTTGATATTTTTTCCAATCAGTCATTGATGTTGCTGTAATTCAAAACGCGATAACGCATCCATGCGCGCAGAGGATTGCTCGCTGTTTCCAGCGAAGAGCTGGAGTAATTTGGCGATTCGGAACCCCAGGCTCCTCCCGCGCTGCCATAGGTGCCATTGGGAGCTGCGCCATAACTGCGAATGCCGAACTGGGCAACATTCGGGTAGGTGGGTACGTCCGGACCATCAAGGGCCGGCCATTGGAGACCCGCTTTCGGAATGTCGCCGGAGTTCACTGACCAGCGGGGAGTGGGCGGAGCGTGCCAGGGAAGCTGGCCGATTTTTGTCGGATAAGGAAAGCGGAACGTTGTGTAATAACTGCTGGCACTGGCCGTGGCCACGGAGGTGTAATCTCCACTGCTGTTCACCGCGCCATTTCCCGGCACACCATCAACCCCGGGCCAGACGTAACGTTCCACGGTGGCGGCGAACATTTTCTCTCCGGTGATCTTGTCGGTTGAGGGATCGAAGGTACCAAAATTGGCAGTGGCCGACCCGCTCTTCTTGATGCTTTGAGCCATTCCCCAGACTTTGAACATATTGGACTGAGTGGTCAGCAAATTCGCCATGTTGCGAATGATGCCCTCCTTCTCCCAATCGCTGGCTCCGGAATCCGCGACTCCCGATATTTCGCAGACTTCTCCGACGTAATCGTATTTTTTGTCCGCACCGAAACTCTGCCCTCCCGCTGCCAGATTGTGATTGAGAATGTTCCCCACGACGGTCGAGGGCGCCGTGGCTGCGCTCGATACGGTGGAAGACGGTTTGAGATTTTGAAAAACCGCCTGCAAAGGGCGCCAGCGCTGAATCGGATCCGCATCCCAATTCCCCCCGCTCGTCGGATAAATTCTCGCGTTCAGATTGATCTTCCCCGGCGTGCTGTTCATGAAGGTGTTGGGACGCAGGGCGGGGCTGACAAGATCAAGCAGGAGCCAATCGGGCAAATTCGCTTTACTGCCACTGGGCTGGAATTTCAACGTGGCACCCGCGAGGCCGCGCTGCATCCCGGTGGGAACCACGCTGAGCATGCCAATGGAGGGACGCGTCTGCACCTCGCCCCAGTACGCATTTTGATAATCGAAAAAGGCATACTTATCCGCCGAGTATGGGTTATCTTGAGTGACTTTGTTGACTCCACCGATGGACGTACCCTGGGTGCCACCAGCGCTGGAGCCCGGATCAGGATAGCCCGTCCAGGATTTCACATTGTTCACGGGAACACTTGCGGCATCAGCATCCGAGCGTCCCGCCAGCCTGGGATCAACCGTCTCGGTACTGCGCTGGGCGGTGCTCCCGATGGAATCCACCAAAAGGGTGAAGGCCGGGATTGTGATATAGTCAGTCTGTCCCGCCGGAGCCTTGAAGGCCGTACCCTTGGGGTCGGCATTGTCCCATACCGGGATCATTTGCAGCACAGAGCCCGTGTCGCCCTCAACCACGCCGACGCGAAGCTTGATGTTGCTGACCCTCACCGTTGCGCCATTGAGTTTCAACATGCGGTCCTTAATCGCAACATTAGTCGGGTAAAGCACGGTGCTGTTGAATCCAATGCCGGCCGGATCCGGAACGTAAACCTCCTTGCTGACGCAGGCGACATGCTCGGTGGGACCGAGGGTGTACGTGGTGGCCGTATCGGGGAGGATGCTGCCGGCCACCCTCCCGAGTTGTCCAGCCGCGTCATTATTGCCAGGCCTTGTCGGATCGGTCCAGATCACCCTCTGCGTACTGGTCTTGGCGGCCCCATTAAAGGAGCCGTCTATGGTGTACTCGAACTTCACCGGTTGCATGAGCGTACCAAAGCGATCCCCGCCCCCCCTGACAGTGAATTGCGGCAGGTTCGGCTGTTGTTGCAGTTCATAACCCAAGGCCAGCTTCAAATAATAGCCGCCCGCCGCACCCAGAGCGGGGGTAATGTATTCGGGGGTGACCTTGATCCAGATTTCCCCGACCCCGGGACAGGGATACCAGGGAACAATTGCCTTGCCGCTCAGCTTTCCGCGAAAGAGCCGCAGGTTAAATTTCCAGTCCGAAATGCTCTGGCCATGCCCGGACGGCGCCCGGTTTGTCAGCCAGCGCGACATCGGCTCGATGCCCTCAGGCCAGGCTCCGCCCGGCATGTATTCACCCCAGGTGCTGTCGCCGCGGCCTGCCGCGTAGTTTCCCCACATTGTGATGTTCCAAGCCACCTGATCGGCTTCTCGTCTCGCCGAATCATCGCCTCCCCATTTGTCCACAAAACTCCGCGCCGGCATACCAGGCCAATCCTGGCGATTGAGCAGAGTGGAAATGGAGTCGGCGACCATCTGGATACCATTAACGTTGGGATGCCACCAATTGGGATTGAATCCGGCATAGGTTTCCGAACCGTGAAAATACATCGGGCCTTCCGCGTCGTAGGAAAATTGGAAAAATTCCTGCGAATCCCAAACCGGGATCCTGCTTTCCAGAAAAAGCCGGGATTTGCCAAAAGCATTGAATTCCGGGGAGCGCGAACTCGCAGTGACGTCGAATTTAATGTCCTCAAAGGCGTCATCAGCATCTACGCCGGTTTGATAGAATCGCTTGATTTCGCTTGGACTCTCGAGGAAATGCCAGTTGCAAACGCTGTCGTATTTGTAATGAATCCAATTGGATAATGCGTCGCGGTCAATCCGGTCATCCAGCACGTCGAGATTGATGGCGGCGGGATGCCAGAGCGGATATCCGGTGTCGTTCAGGGAGCCGTTTCGGAAGTTTGTCGTGGGAATGACAATCGCGTAGTCGGAACGGTTCCCGCTGCTTCCCCCGCCGTAGGGAAGGGTCGAGGGTTTTTGCAACGGATTGAGCTGTTCGAGGCGGATGCTGCTCGTCGCCGGTTTGCCGTAGGCGAGATTCACATTCACCCTCGCACTCTCGTCGTCAATCCAGAAGGCATAACGCCCAATAATCGGATTTCCCTTGGAGGCTGGCTGCGCGGGATCCTGCAGGACATTGACCCAGGCGACGCGCAGCGGCGTGCCATTCGGAATAAGGGGATACGCCGGTTGCCCGTTTTTTCGCGTATACAGCGCGGGCGCATTCAGGTTGGCATCACTGGAACCAGGGGTGTAGCTCGCGGAAGGATTGCTGCTCAGGGGAATTTCGGTCGCCGTGCCGGGAGACCCCGAGATGAGGGTGAGCAGGCCGGGATTGATGACCCAGTTCGTCGGATTGAGCGTGGATTTTCCGGGAGGCACGGGCTGGGGAATGTTTTTGTCCAGAATGGCCATGGCATGCTGAAGCGCGGCATCGGCCAGGAAACCCGTCCGCTCTTCATTGGCCATGGCCCGCGCCGCCATGCGATCCGTGCGCGCCATGCTCAACAGGCCAACGACCAGCACGCTGGCCAGAACGATTACCGCCAGAACAATGAGGAGCGCAATGCCCCGCGCGGCGCGGCGCCGGCGGAATCCTTCCTTGGTTCGGGAAATACTCATTGTTGTTGTCCGTTCAATTTGATCACGCTGGAAAACGTCCGCGCGGACTTGATGCCAGCGTTAATCAGCGCCTGCTCGTATTGGCGGACCACATTGGGAATATCCGTCTCGCTCGCCGCCGCGGGAATGGGGGGGATGCGCGAGGGATCCAGGAAAACCCGCGAATCCACCGTAATAATGGTGCATTCGAGAGCGGCGGGCAGCTCATTCGCAGGCGTGGTGTTTGCACTCGTGTAGCGGAAAAAATTGGTTGAGGAAGGCGCCGTTTGAAAATAGGCCGAGGAATTAAACTTGAACGGCCGGCTCTGCGTATTTTGGTTCATCAGCCAGGGAATCGGATTTCCTCCGCGGTCGAGGCATCGAATCCAAAAGGCAATCACATTGTCGGAAAGCGCGCTGGAGTTTTTTTCGAAGGCCGGTGTTCCCAAATACAGCCATGACGGGGAATCCGGATAATTGTTGGTCTCAATGGGTATGACGCTGGCAAAATCCTGATAGGCAGCATTGCTGGAAAAAAGTTTATAATCGGGATTGGTGCCGTTTGTCGTCGCCGGTGAGACCAGTAACCTGCGTAATTCATAGCGGTCTCCACTGGTCGAGCGGGCTAGATAATAGCCGACGATAGAAACATCGCCCCGCGAGGTGTTCTGAAGGCGGGCCTGGCCGAACCAACTGCTCGAATTTGTCGCCTGCGTCCACGTATTGGTCAGCATGGGGGAGAGTCCCTGCGCGGGATCCCCTGCATCCTGAATAAATTGGAAAGCAGGCCGCAGAATCGATGCACGGGGCGGAAAGGATTTACCCAACACCTCAATTCCATAAGAAGACTGCCTGGTTTGTGGAGGAACAAGAGATCGGAGATCCCGCCCCATAAATTCCAGAACCGCGCGTCCGTTGCGGAAAGACTCAACCCGGCTCTGCGTTGACACCCAGGCGGTGGCAATCTGGCCGACGATGCTGACAAGAACGACGGTGATGACCACCAGCACAGACATGGCCACAAGCAACTCCACAAGGCTGAAAGCGGTTTTGCCGGGCGGCGGAGGGTTTGCCTTCATGAGCTAGTTGTAATTGGCGGCGTTGCGGATCAGACGCGTAAAATTGACCTTTCGAACACTCGACGTGGTTCCACTTGGCCATGAAAGCTCCATGCTGACCGATTTGAGAATTTTATCGTCCGTGTTGATCGGATATTGAGCCAAAGGCGCGACGGTGACGCGCGCTTGAAAAAAGCTCAATGCCTGATTGGGGGCCTCAACGCCGCGGTCATCAAACCAATAATCCCGCACAGAGGACTGCCAGGGGGCCGGAGGATTCTGAAAGGCCGCGCTGGTGTACAGTTCCGCTTTCACAAGGTTAAAGACACGGTTGGCAATCAGCACTGTGCGAACATCCCCCTCCGACTCTTTTGCAGTGGAGAATCCAATGACGAGGAGTCCGATCAGCCCCATGATGGCGAAAGCCAGAATTCCCATGGCAATGGCCACTTCGACAAGCGAGAAGGCCGGGCGGCCTTTCGCGGAATTTACAGGGGAGCTCATGCAGGGAGGGAGTATTGACGATGTAAAGACATTCAATCTTATTCTTGTAATAATACAATAAAAAAGTATTTTTTCGATATGGCTCCCGAAATTTGTGGTAAAAAAATGGCTTCCGCACGTTGTTTTTTCGTCAAGGAAACAGGCTTTTCCCGTCCATCTTGCCTCACGTTGACCGTGGGGATTTTTGCCCGGCCCGCCGCAGAAGAGGGAGCCTTTCTTCCGCCTCGGACAAGCCGCCCCGGTCCATGGTTTTCATCCCTCCGACACTTTTTTTCCCCGTCCGCACTTCCTTTGCGGGCCGCACTTTTTTCCCTGTGTGCCTTGGCCATATTGGCCCCGGCAAAACTTAGTGCCCAGACATGGACAAGCCCGCAGCTCGGCAACATCTTTGACGAGGGCCAGCCGGTCGAACTCACCTTCACGACCGAGGCGGACAGTGTGCCGTGGAAAATCACGGATTTCTGGCACAAACAAGTGGATTCCGGCACGGCGGCGGTGAGCGAAGGCAAGGCGGTGATCAAACCGAAGGTGGCCACGGTGGGTTACTACCTGCTGAACGTCGACCCGACCAAGGCCGGCGCGGCGTTGCCCGAGGCCTACACCAGTTTCGCCATCGTCCGCCCCCATGTCTCGAAGGATCCGCTCAAGAGCCCCTTCGGCGCGATGACCCATTTCGCCCAGGGTATGAATCCCGAAATGCTCCCGACCCTCAAGCGGATCGGCATCGAGTCCATTCGCGACGAACACTACTGGGCCCAGGTGGAGGAACAAAAGGGCGTGTTTAAGTTCTCGCCAAAATCCGATGCCTACATGGCAGCCTGCAAAAAGGCGGGCATCCATCCGCTGATCGCCATGACGTTTGGCAACAAACTTTACGATCACAACGACGGCCCCAGCACGCCGGCGGGGTTCGAAGGATACGGCAATTACGGTCAGGCCATCCTCAGGCAATACGGCGACGAAATCCGCTGGTTGGAGATCTGGAACGAATACAATGGCACCTGGGCTCCGCCCTCCGCCCGCAAGGATCTCGAATCGCGCTACACCACCTACACGGCAATGCTCAAGACGGCCTACGATAAGATCAAGGCAGTCCGTCCCGATGTGCAGGTGCTGGGAGGCGCGGCCATTTTGATTCCCCTGCCGTTCTTCGAGGGAATTTTCAAACTCGGTGGCCTGAAATCCATGGACGCCATTGTGATTCATCCCTACCGGCAGGAACCCGAGGGCGTGGACACGGAGATTCAGGAACTCAAGGCCCTGATCAAAAAATACAATGACGGCAAGGAGATCCCGATCTGGGTGACGGAAACCGGGCGCCACACCAAGGACGAGTACGACTGGGAAAAAGGAAAGAAGATGTTCGAAATGGGCCGGGCCGAGGGTGCCCGCTATCTGGCCCGGATCTACACGCTGTTGCTTTCCGAAAAGGTGGCCAAAATCTATTGGTATCTCTCCAGCGACCACATGGAATTTGTCAGCATGGGGTTGCTGCGCAATCACGCGAAGGAAGAATCCGGCATGGGCCGTTACGCCGTGGCCCCGGCCTACGTTTCTTACGCCAACCTCATCCATCAGCTTGACGGCGCGGAATTTGTCCGGCGCGAGCCCATGCCCGAGTATTCCCGCACCCATGTTCATACGTACCAGCGCGACGGGGAGGAGATCCGCGTCGCCTGGGCCACCCAGCCCTCGAAGCTGCGTATGAAGGCGTCCGGGCCGCTCAAAGTTTACAATCTCATGGGCGCAGAGGTGCCGGTGCAGGCAGCCAACGGCGAAATCGTTTTCGACCTCACGGAAGACGCCATTTACGTGATTGGCAAGGTGGAGGAGGTTAGCGAAATCGACTCAGGCAGGCGGGTTATAGCCTCTTCAAATGATGACTATACCAAGACTCAAGGCGGGAATAACTGGTATTACGGATACTATGAAAATGGTGTCTTCAAGGAACTCAAGCAGGTGGAGACGATGTGGGGGTACAATTGGGGGGGAGTGGGGGGCTTCCTCGCCATTTCGCCCGGCGACATGCACCCCGAAATGAATTCGCCGGCTGTTCTGCGTTGGAAGAGTCCCGTGGATGGCAAGCTGACCATCAAAGGACACTGGGAAAATAAAGGGCAGGGTGACGGTATTATTGGAGTCATCACGGTGGACGGCAAGGAACTGAACTCCCAACAAGTTGGCGGCTCCGGCAAACCGCGTGCGGAGGTCAACCTTCCTGTCGAAGTGCAAAAAGACACCATCATTGACTTCGTCTGTAAACCCGGCGCCAACACCGCCTACGATGCGACCAACCGCGAGTTTATGATCATCCAGGAAGACTGATCACGGTTGCCCAGGAAACAATATCTTGTCGTTCCATATCGGCATTCTAAGACGGAACTCATCCACATTCCCTCCGACTGAATACAAAATTCTCCTTGCTCGAAAAGAACGAGTTTTTCGCCGCATGGCCAAGCGACCTTCGGGCGGATCGCGCTTTTCAGCCCCCACTATCAGGCGCCATGATTCCGGCCACCTCATCCTTTCCCCCCGCTTTCCATGACACATCCAGTTCCCCGGCATCAGCGACCCACCGGCTTCAGCAGGTTTCTCTTCGGAGCACCCTATTACCCCGAACACTGGACCAGCGCGGACATGCAGGAGGATGCGGCCCTCATGCAGACGGCAGGGGTGAATGTCGTGCGTATGGCGGAGTTCGCTTGGGACCGGATGGAACCGCGCTGCGGGGAGTTCGATTTTTCTGTCTTCGACGAAACCATCGCCCGTCTGGCGCGACACGGAATTGCCGTCATTCTCTGCACGCCCACCGCCACTCCGCCCCGCCGTCTCACTGCACAGCATGAGGACTGGATGCGGGTGGATGCCGAAGGCCGGAAAATGCTGCACGGCAGCCGGCAACATTGCTGCACCAACCATCCTGGGTTTCGCGCAGAATCAGAACACATCACCCGCGCGATGGCGGAACACTTTGCGGACAATCCCCACGTGATCGGCTGGCAGACGGACAATGAACTGCACTGCCACATCAGCGAATGTCATTGTCCATCCTGCATCGCGGCTTTTCGCATCTGGCTGGAACAAAAATACGGCACCATTGCAAAACTGAACGCGGCGTGGGGTGCGGCCTTCTGGGCCCAGACCTATCAAGGCTTCGAACAAATCATCCCACCGGTTGGGAACCGGCCGACCCTTCCGAATCCCAGCGCGCAACTTGATTATTTTCGCTTCATCAGCGACTCGGTACGGGACTTTCAGCATGGCCAGGTCACCATCCTGCGGGCGGCACAGCCGCGCTGGCGGATCACGCACAATGGGCTCTTCGGTCATCTCGATTACTGGAAATTCACCAACGATCTCGATTTTCTCTCCGTGGATATTTATCCCGGAATCAAGATCGGCCATCCGGAGGATTTCAGTTGGGCCAGTATGAAGCTGGAGGAATGCCGGTCCGCCGGCGGAAATTTTCTGGTGCCGGAACAGCAGGGTGGCTCCGCGGGGTACTTCGGCGACCTCTTTCCCACCCCCCAGCCCGGACAAATGCGCCTGTGGGCCTACCAATCCATTGCCCACGGGGCCGACGGCATCCTGCATTTCCGCTGGCGGACATGCCGGTTCGGCGCGGAGATCGAATGGCGCGGCATCCTTGATCAGGACAACGTGCCGCGGCGGCGCTATGCGGAATTTGCGCAGGAGGGTAAGGAACTCAGCCGCATCGGTCCAAAAATCCTCGGGTCCGTCGTTCGGACCAAGGCGGCCATCCTCACCTCCTTCGAGCAGGAGGAAGCCCATCGAACCTACCCGCTCGCAATACCCGGCCCGAAAATCCAAACGAGCCTCGTCCTCCATGAGATGCTGACGCGCCATCTTCCCTGCGGCTTGGTGGACGCGGCGGATTCATTCGACGGACTCGAATTGATCATCCTCCCGTCGTTTCCGCTGCAGGACGAGAATCTGGCGGAAAAACTCCACGCCTTTGTTGAATCCGGGGGCGTCCTCGTTGCGACCGCGCGCACGTCCATTCGCAATGGGAATAACCACGTGCTTTCAATCACTCCTCCCGGCGGGTTGGCGGGTCTCTTTGGCATCACGGTGGAGGAATTTGGCCGCACGGATTTTCTCTCCATCGAAAGGCCCGGTGCCGACGACGTTCCCGCCGGCTTGGCATACGAAGCCCTGAACGTCCATGAGGCGGATGTTCTGGGAACCTGGTCCCATCCGGCCGACGGCGCTCCCCATGCCGCCGCAGGACACCCCGCTCTCACGATCACTCGCCGGGGACGCGGTGCATCCATTTACATCGGCACCTATTTTTCGCAACAAAACGTGGCCGCTTTGCTTGAGGGAATTCTTCAATTCTCCCCGCTCCCCTCACTCGCCCAAGCTGATCCCTTTGTGGAGATTGTCTGTCGGCAGGCGGGAAAACGACGTCTCTATTTTGTCCTGAATCACTACGCCCAGCCGAAAACAGTCACGGCGCTGCCCGAGGGAAGGGAATTACTCGGCGAAACGCGCTGCGCGGGTTCTCTTGAGTTGCCCGCCTTCGGCGTGGCTGTCATCGAATGCAGGCAGCCGTAATGACTCACTTCACGCGGGAGAAAACGAAAGGACGTTCCAAGAAGCAGGCCGCAGCATGAAGGAACCCCCTTCGATCTCGCTGCCACTTAGTTCTTTTTCGGTGGGTGCCACAGCCATTATTGCATCACGGGTATTGGCAGCGGCTAGACTGAAGTTCCAAAGACAAAAAGGCAGTCAACCACCTGCTACGCAGGAGATTGACTGCCTTTTTTGTCTTCCGAATGTAGCCATGTTTATCGAGCGCATCCCCAACCGCAACTCTCCACCCTGTATCCTGCTGCGCGAAACGTTCCACCGGGAGGGCAAGGTCCAGCACCGCACCATCGCCAACCTTTCCAAATGGCCTCCCCATGTCGTCGAGGGATTGCGCCGACTCTGCAAAGCCGAACTCTCCGGCGCCGGGCTCATACAACCTTCGCTCTTTGACGAAAAGAACCTCGCCGAACCCACGCCGCAGCAGGCAAGGATTATCCAACTTTTGAAAAACCACATGAGGCCGGAGCCAGTAGCCGGAAGTTCGAAATAGCCGCAGAACCCAGTGTTCATGCGGCTTCCCGCTTGTACTGCCCTTGGAAGTTCAGGCTAACCTGGAAAGTCACTGCCTGAAAATCATAGCGTTGTGTCTTTTTCAAAATGCGACGGCAGTCACCAAAAGAAAGAAATCCGGGTACTGACGATGTCCTGCAAATGTCGGACATTACAGCCATGACAACGACGCTTCTCAACACGCGGGAACTTTCCAAAGAAACGGCCAGGGTATTGCGCGAGTTGCCAAAAACCGGCCCCCGCGTTATCACGCGCGACGGCGTGACCGTCGGGATGCTGATTCCGACGAGCGGCGGAGGAATCGAATCGGACATTGATCTACTGAGCCGACTCCGTCTTGGGCAGGCTCTGGCGGCAACCCAGCGGGACGCGGTGATGGGCGGATCGGATGGGACGTCGATGGAAGAAATCGATGCGGAGATTCGGCTCTCACGGGCCTATTGAAAGCGAAGATCACCTCAGCCCGGCCATGGATGGCGGCTGCGAGCACATGCTGGTCGTTGGCATCTGGAAGATCGGGCTCATGAATGATGCGGTTCGTATCTTCTGATCACCGCATCCGGCACGGCTCGATCCATGACCTCCCGGAAAGGGCACCAAGCAGGTTGGAGATTTCCTGTTTATCGTGAAATCGGCGTGCACCGGTGAGGAGAATATGTATTTTACTTGCTATACTTATAAGCGTTTTCAGTGATTGACAATGAGTTAGGTCAATTCCGAGGGGAAGTTAGGTTAGCAGTCACAAAGGCATCAGGATCGGGGGCGGTTTGATTCGCGTCTGAATGGCGACGTAGTTCCGCACACCGATCAGCCGCCGAACGGCGTCAGTTTGTAATTGAGCAAGACCGTTTCGGGGGCGACTGGATCGGCTGCTGGATCAGCGGCTTGAATCATCACCGTCGAGTTCTTTCCGAGTTTCACCAACCGGGCTTGTCCA
>Ga0209181_10007836_pt1 | contig 14501 bp, 2 predicted proteins | sample MAT05_FD_187208 | JGI IMG/M metagenome (GOLD analysis project Ga0209181, IMG submission 187208) | Freshwater microbial communities from Lake Fryxell liftoff mats and glacier meltwater in Antarctica - MAT-05 (SPAdes) (version 2) | ecosystem: Environmental > Aquatic > Freshwater > Ice > Liftoff... | reverse complement strand
TTCTGTTTGGAACAGATGACACAGGTAGGATGTGGGCGTTTAATACAGCGGGACAGCTTCAAGCGGTGTTTCCAAAGGGCAATTCCTTCGTTTCCGTTGGGGCAACGACTGGTATAAGTTTTTCGTCGTTGGACGTTAATTTATGGCACTCGACAACAGAGGAAAACAACGTAGCCGGACACGGTCGGTTAACGAACTTTAATAATTCTCGCGACGCAACTCAGGGAGATAGAAGTCTCAAATTTGGATACACGAATCCTCAGAATGCGGATCGCCAATCGGGTATTTGGAACGGGATCTACAACGTTCCAGCATTTTACGACAATACGTCACTCCCGGGAGGAGCGATGGGCGCGTTGGAGAGTGATTTGATCGACTTGCGAGAATACTCGGCGAACGATTTGCCTACGCTCTATTTCAATTATTCCGCAAACACTCAGAACTCCAATAGTCCACTCGGCGACAATGCGTCGATGTTGGATTCGCTTCGAGTGTACGGTGCTGGAACGAATGGGGCCTGGACGTTGCTTGCAACCAATAACTCAGCTAGATCGGCAGGAAGTTACACGGGAGCTGGACAAACAGACGAGTTCGACATTCCTATCACTGCTAACCAAGACATCTTCGGTCAGAGTTATTTGACCCAAGAGCTTTTCGATAATAGCGGTTGGCGTCAAGCTCGAGTCAGTCTAGCGCCTCTTGCTGGTCAGAGAGATATACGACTTCGATTTGAATTCAACACAGGTGGCGACTTCCGCACTGGCGATATACAGCGAGGTGGACAAGAGTTAGTGGCTGTTCCTGGTGAACGACTTGTCGATGGTAATTCCTTTACGATTTCTGGAACCAGATTTGAATTTGATCTAGGACTGGTGCTTAGCCTGCCAAGTGCAAAGAGCATTGCGGATGGCGATGTTATTCAAATCGCGGGTAACAGCTTTACTTTCCGAACGACGCCAACACTGGCCACGGATATCCCACTGGTTGCAAATGAGACTCCAACCCAGGTAGCTCAAAGAGTTCGCACGGTACTTACCACCGCCGGGTTAAGTGTGTCGACGAGTACCTTGACACCTAACGTCTTAAACGTCGCCGGACTAAACCCAGCGGGGACATATCAGATTGTTGGAGCAGATCCGGCCATCATCATTGGTAGGCCCGGCGTTAACGCAGGCAGCGTATCTGTCAACGTTACCAACGCGATGAACGCACAGCAAGTTCGTGATTCGATTCGAACGAGTTTGGCAAGAGGACTAAACGTTCTTGGTGAAAATGGACAATTGAACCCCGTTACTGGCGCAAACAATCTCAACATCTCCACCTATCGATTTCGTGGTAACGTAATCGTTCTTTACAATGAGACGATCAATAGTGCGGGTCCTTTGGGATCAACAACGAGTCGAGCAGGTGATCGGTTTGCAGCAAACGATGGTAGCAACACGGTCTTTAGAAACTCTTTCCGTACTCAAGCCAACACAGCGACGTTGATCCGATTGGATGACGTCCTTATCGGTTTTGCAGAACGTGGCGAGATGGTGATGGGAGCCCCGCAAAACAGCTCATTTGTTCCTACTTTTGAGTATGAAACTTTTGGGGGACTAGGTGGAGTCGGTGCAAATGGTATCGAGACGGGAACATATCAGTTAGAAATTCGAACGGCGGCGGATTATGGAACGACGCAGGGAAATGAGTTGCGTCTGGAAACAACCATTGCTGGACCGCTGGGTCGAACCATTGACACGAACGTTCGTCTGACCAAGTCCTACGCGTTGGTATTCAATTCCGCCAGTGGGATTGCCGATGGTGCTACCTTTACGCTCAGCGACGGAGTCAACGTCACCACCTTTGAGTTCGATGTGACGACATCGGGGGCTGACCGGCAAGTTGGTGTTTTAGCTGGTAGACAACCTATTGCAATAGCGCCAAACGCGACGGCATTGGAAATTGCAAGAGCGGTTCGCGACGCCATCAACGACTCTACCACTCAAGCAAATCTAAAAATTACGGCTACGACCAATGGCGATATGCAGGGGGTTGTTGGTTCCGTTCTGACGGATCTTATCGCCGCCGCTCGGTCCGCTCGCGTGCAACTCAATGGCCAAGTAAGCTCGAATACCCTCGGCGGCGTGGCCGGTTTTACGGGCGGTGGCGTGCCCATCACTTTGGTCACGTTCGGCCAGGATACTACGATATGGGGCGAAGACCTTGGTGACGGAAACGTGACGCGGGACCAAGGTCAGTTCATTGTTTCGTCTAGTTCCATCTCGGATTCGTCCGGTTTCGGCCTCAATATTGATGCTGCCGCCCAGGCTCAGTCAGGTGTTTCGAATTTCGCCGGTAATCGGCCGTACCCTGGTGCCGTTCGCAATTTGGTCACCCTGAATTCGTCGAACGTGACTCCTGGCGCAGTTGTCATCAATAACGTCATCGCACGAAATGCTTTGGGCGGCATTCGTATTAGTGGTGATACGGTGAACACCAATGGAAATCCGCCATTGACGGTGGCACGCGTTTTGAACAACACGCTCTTCGGTCGCGGAACCACCGACACGGGTATCTTGGTCAACGAGGGGGCATCGCCCACTCTCTTGAACAACATTGTTTCGCGATTCCAGACCGGTATCTCGGTGGCGGGCACCGGCACAACGGTTCTGGGTGCTAATATCTATCAGTCGAATGGTGCCAATACCGCACCCGCGAATTTGGCGCAGTCCTTTGAGATCAATCTTGCCGCTGGCGACCCGCTGTTTATCAACAGCGCCATCGGTCGGTTCTATCTCGCTTCATTGTCGCAAGCCATTGATTCCTCGATTGCTTCGCTCGAAAACCGATCCAGTATCGAGCAAGTCAAAGATGGTGTCGGACTGCCGGTTAGCCCGATCATCGCTCCTAGCTTCGATGTGAATGGACTGAGACGCGGCGACGATCCGTTGGTGAACACACCAGCAGGTCAAGGTCAGAATGTGTTCATCGATCGTGGTGCCATCGACCGCGTGGACTTCCTTGGACCTATCGCTGTCATTCAAAGACCGCTGGACAACGATTCGCAAAACATAGACCGGGATCTGTCCAACACGTATTTGCGACTTCGAACTGGCAACTACGACTTCTTTGAAGTGCTGCTGGATGAACGTACCGGGACTGGAACCGATCCACTCACCATTACCGCCAACTCGCTCATTTTGATGGAAAATGGCCGACGACTCATCGAAGGTTCCGATTACATTTTCGGTTTCAGTGCCAATAGCCGCACGATTCGATTGACTCCATTAGCTGGCTTCTGGCGAAACGATAGCATCTATGAGATGACGCTTGTCAATAAGCAGACTGCTCGCATTGATGCCCCCGCGGGCAGTACCCCCGCTCTCGACGGCAGCCGAATCAATCTGACCACCTCGACGGGTGCTCCCATCGTTTTGGAATTTGACAACAACAACAGCGTTCTTCCTGCTGGCGTGATTCGCATTCCTTTCACGTCTGCCTTCACCAGCGACCTGGTCGCACAGCAGATTGTCAGGGCAGTCAACAGCATTGGACTGGGAGTCAAGGCGACTGCACTGGGGTCAGGATTGTTGATTGTCGAAGGAATACAAACGCTCACTGGAGCGGGCGCAGTGGTCATTCCACCGATCACCGATCTCGCGGCGAACAGGCTGCAAGCCAACCGTGCGAACTCCCTCACGCAGTTCACGATTTTGATGCCCGAAGTCGGTGTGGATTACGGTGATGCTCGGCCGGGCGCAAATAATCGGACCTTGCAGGCAAATGATGGCGTTCGCCATGGTTTGTATCCTGACGACATCCCGCTGTTGGTTCTTGGCCAATTTGCAGGCGCCAATGTTGACGGTCAACCGAGTGTGGCAGCAGATGCGGATGACTTCGGCTCGGCCTTTACGTTCTCCGCCGGCTTGCCCATGTCGATTGGATCGCGTGGTCCAACGCGATTGAACTTCGTTTCGGCACCTACCGCTGCTGTGCTTGGTAAGAAAATCACCATTACAGACACAGTGAACAGGAGTGTTACGTATCAGTTCATCGACAGCACCAATACTCCTCCGCTGGTGATTGGTAATGTCGCAGTTGACCTGACAGGTGTTACCACTGCGGCAGGAGCAGCCTCCAGCCTAGCAACGGCCATTCGGAATTCCATCCTAGCAGGTCGAATCACTGGCATTCACTCGATTCTAGATGGAAGCAGCGTTGCGATTGGCGGAACGTCCGGGCACATCGTGGATCTGAGTGACTTGACAGGAATTACGTTCGTTAAAAAGCAGGCGAGTGGTTCGGTCGATTTCGTCGTTCCGGCGGTCTTAACGGGACTGGCCCAAGGCCAAACGTTTACGATTCAAGATGGATCAGGCAACACCGTAACATTCCAGATCATCAACACGACAGCACCTGTCGCCTTGATTTCAGGCAACGTTCCGATCGTGATTGACACGGCGGCAGCGACTCAAGCCACCTTCACAACTGCGGTAGGAAACGCCATCAATGGCGCGATCACCGCTGGTCGCTTAAAACTACCAACGGTTGTTTTCAATGCTGCAACCGGCATCCTCACGGTGAATGCAGACGATGAAGATGGAGTTCGGTTCAACGGCTTGTTTAACGCGAGTGTGACCCCTCCGGTCTCCGTGGTCGTCACCGCATCTGGATCGGGCTACCTAGATGCCTGGTTTGACTGGAATCAAGACAGCGATTTCGACGACGCCGGTGAGCAAGTCCTTATTTCTCAGCCGGTTGTTGCTGGTGGAAACACGTTCTTGGTAAGCACTCCGGTTAGTGCAGTCATCGGTTATACGACCGCCAGGTTCCGACTCAGTGCTACTGGCGGACTGTTCACGTACGGTTTAGCTGTTGGTGGTGAAGTAGAGGATCACATCATCGAAGTTGTGGCTGGCACTCCGCCTGTAGCTGTCAACGATCCAGATCCGACCAAGCTTGCCCAATATCGTGTCAATGAAGATCTCGTTCTGACAGTATCGATGGCAGATGGCGTTCTTTTCAACGACACCGACGTGGATACACCTGCGGTTGACCGTAAAGTATTTGACGAAGATCCATTCCTTCCTGGCGTTCAGACTGTGACCACTACCCAAAATGGAACCTTGGTTCTGAGTTTGGATGGGTCGTTCGTTTACACGCCGAATGCGAACTTCTTTGGCACGGACACGTTTTCGTATCGCTTGACCGACCCACGTTTGGTTAGCAATAACACGGCGATCGTCACAATAACCGTCAATCCTGTCAACGATGTGCCGTTTGCAAATGAGGACACCATCACCATATCTGAGGACAATGTCCAGACTTGGGATCAGAACGACTTCACCGTCGCTAACATCAGCCGCAACTTCCTCGCCAACGACATTCAAGGAATAACCCTGCCGTTGCCTGGGGTTGCAATCGCAAACGAAGCCAATGCAACAGCAGGATTTCCTGCTCAAAAACTGATCGTAAAGTCCGTCAGTTTGGTGGCGGCAGCCCGAACAGGTGAGTCGGTATCGGTGGCCAACAATGTCATTAGTTACACACCTGGCACGAACTACAACGAGCGGATCAATGGTCCCGTTCTCATTCGACTTGAAGTTGAGGACGATGGCGTTACTGGATTCCCGGCTGTGGCTGATCCAAAGAGTGCCTTTAGTACGCTGACAGTAAATATCACCGCTGTTAACGACTCGCCGCTATTCAATCTAGCTGAAGTCGTACCGACCATCGCGCCCAATGCATTTACCAACGCTCCAACCGTGAATGCAAACGGCGAAGTAATCACGGTCACGGCCAACGAAGATGCGCCGACGCAGAAGTTGCCCATATTCAAGAACATTGCGGCTGGGCCTGTCCTGGCCGATGACGAACTTGGAAACGGGCTCTTCCCAGCAGACAAGCAACCTACCGATTTCATCGTCACCATTCGACCTCAGGACACCTACCTGTTCACCGCAGCAGGTCTACCTAAGGTAAATCAAATCGGAGGTGGCATTGGAGAATTAGAGTTTACCTTGGCTCCAGACGTCAACTCGTTGGCTTTGGGGCCAGCCATTGTGACGTTCCAGATCGATGACAAGGGGGGACCCGGTGCTGCTCCCAACGGACCGACCGGAAATTTGTCCAAGATCCACACGGTGACGATCAATGTTCGTCCAGTGAACGATGCTCCGATCTTGCTGGATGATGCAAAGACATTCGACGAGGATTTCGTCCAATCCTGGAATCAGACAGATTTCACCGGAAATGACCTGCCTGGTCCAAGCAATGAAAATCTGCAAACGCTGACCATCGTTAATGCTGAGTTAGTGGATCCACTGAATCCAAGCAACGTCATCCCGCCACGAACTGGCGAGAGTATAGCCGTAGCGTCAGTTGGACCCAATACGTTTGTCAATTACACTGCAGGCACGAACTACAATCTACGGATCGGTGGTACCGTCTTTGTGCGGCTATCGATCAAGGACTCGTTGGATCCGAACGATGAAGGCTCGGTCCAAACACGGACTAGCATTCTAAGAATCACGATCAATCCGGTGAACGATTCGCCGCTGTTCAGTTTGGCTGCCGTCGCTCCGACAGTGGCACCGAACGCATTTACCGGTGCTCCGACGGTGAATCCGACTGGCGAGGAAATAACCGTCACGGTAAATGAAGATGCTCCAACGCAGAAGATGCCGATTTTCACTGGAATTGCCGCCGGACCTGTCTTGGCCGATGACGAACTTGGAAACGGGCTCTTCGCAGCAGACAAGCAGCCTACTGACTTCATCGTCACGATTCGACCCCAGGACACGTACTTGTTCACCGCAACGGGTCGACCCAAGGTCAATCAAATCGGTGGAGGCATTGGAGAGCTGGAGTACACCTTGGCTCCGGACGCTAATTCGTTGGCGTTAGGTCCAGCCATAGTTACCTTCCAGATCGACGACAAGAGCGGAGCGGCGTCTGCCCCCAACGGTCCGACCGGAAATTTGTCAAAGATCCATACGGTGACGATCAATGTTCGACCCGTGAACGATGCCCCGATCTTGCTCGATGATGCAAAGACCTTTAACGAGGACATTGCGCAATCCTGGAATCAAACCGACTTCTTAGTTGGGGACGTCACAGGACCTGCCAACGAAAACTTGCAAACCCTCAAAATCGTCGACGCCGTTTTGGTCAATTCGGCCAATGTGGTAGTTACCGCTCGCCCGGGTGAAAGCGTTTCCGTGACAACCGTCGGACCCAATACGTTTGTCAGTTACACGCCTGGCACGAACTACAACCGACTGATTGCAAGTACGGTTTTCGTTCGACTTTCGATTCAAGATACGTTGGATACTAACGATCAAGGAACAGTGCAAACCGTTTCGAGCCTCTTAGCCATCACGATTGATCCGGTGAACGATTCGCCATTGTTCGATTTGGTTGCAGTTCCGCCGACCACGACGGTTCCGACAACAAACCCGACGACCGGTTCCATGTCAATTGCCCTGACTGTAGAAGAAGACGTAGCGACTCAGAAGCTGGCGATTTTCTCAGGAATTGCGGCCGGGCCAGTCCTTGCGGACGACGAGCTTGGAAACGTAGTGGGATTGCCAGCTCAACCGACGAACTTCATTATCACCGTTCGCCCTCAAGACCGATTCCTGTTTACCGCTGCCGGTCAGCCAAAGGTCAATTTGCTAGCTGGTGGTAAGGGTGAGCTTGAGTTTACCTTGGCACCGGATGCGAACACGATCTTGGGACCAGTCGTTATCACTTTCCAGATCAACGACAATGGCGGACCAGGTGCCGCACCGAATGGTCCAACAGGACCGCTTTCGAAGACTCATACGGTTACGATCAATGTGAATCCGGTGAACGACGCTCCCCAGTTCACCATGTCAACCAACACTTTTAGCACCGTCGAGGATACTCCGCTAACACGAATCCCAGGCTTCTTGACCGGGATTGTTCCGGGACCTGCTACCGCGATCGATGAAGTCGGCCAAACCGTGACGATTACGGTGGCTCCTGCGGATGCTATCAACGGCGTCAGCTACTTCAAAGTGCAACCTAGGATTACCGGAACGGGTGATCTCGAGTTCCAGTTGAATGACGATGTTAATAGTCGGTTCTCGGGTAGTCTGAATATCGCCGTTACGGCCACCGACAACGGCACTCCGCTCATCGCCTCGACCACCAAGATTTTGACGATTACGGCCGCGGATATCAACGATGCACCATCCTTCACGTTGAACAAACCGGTCAACTCGATTCGTGAAGACGAAGAGACGTTTGCTCCAGTAACCACGCAGACCGTGATCACGGATTTTGTTCGGAATCTGCGTCGTGGACCAGATACCGCCAGGGACGAATCCGGCTTCGAACAGGATGCAGCTCAGACACTAGCTTTTGAAACGATCGTTAACTCCAACCCAACGCTCTTCACAGCGACGGGGCAACCGACCATCGATACCATTACCGGAAATCTAATTTTCCACACGGCGCCAGATCGCAGTGGCACGTCGGTTTTCGTAGTCCGATTAACGGACACGGGACGTGTTGGTCCTCCACCCAACAGCAACGTAAGTGCAACAGCTACGTTCACAATCATTATCCGGTCTGTCAACGACGCGCCCGAGTTCAGTCTTCCGGCTTCAAGGCAGACGAGTGCCGATGAAGATCAGGGCGTCGTCACCGTCCCAGGTTTTGCAACCGGCATTCGGCCAGGACCCGCGACAGCGATTGACGAGAGCACCCAAGAACTGAACTTCATCGTGCGAGCGGAAAATCCGAGCGTCTTCGCTGTCCAACCGACACTTCAGGCAGATGGAACACTCGTATACCAAACGGCCAGGGATGTGAACGACAATACGAGGGATTCCAACGGGGCTTCGCTGAGCCGACGAGTCTTTGTGTCTCTTCGAGACAACGGCCCCTCTACCAGCCCTGACATCAATCTGTCCGCAGAACAGACGTTCACGGTCAACATCAATCCCGTAAACGACCCACCGATTCCAAGTGCACACGTAGTGTTAGGTGCTGAAGAAACGCGAATGACGATTACGGCCGCCAGCATCATCGTTGGGCTGTCACCGGACGCTCCAGGACCGCTCGATGAAGTGGTAGCTGGACAGCGAGTTCGAATGACTCAAATCGAGCGCACGACAGATCGCGGTGGTGTAGTAACTCCGATTTTCGTGGCTGACCAGATCATTAGCTTTGAATACAGTCCGCCCCTCAACTACGTTGGCGACGATATCATTCGCTACGTCGTTACCGACGATGGTGTTCCGCAAGCTAGTGCCACTGGAACCATTACGATTCAATTGTCGCCTGTCAATGATCCACCTCAGTTCATTGCCGGTAGCGACATCACGGTTCAAGAAGATGCGGCTGCGTTTTCGGCTGCGTGGGCAACCGCGATCTTTGCCGGTCCGCCAAGTGCGCTCGATGAAATCAATGGTGTTCCGCCCAATACGCCCGCTCAAACGGTCAGCTTTGTCCTAACGACCAACAATGACTCGTTGTTTTCCATATTGCCCGCCGTCAGCTCGACCGGCGTGCTGACGTTTACGTTGGCCAAAGACGCAAATGGTCGAGCCATCGTCGATGTTCTCGCGGTCGATAGCGGTTCGGGGACTCTTCCGAACAATAATCGTTCTGCTGTCTCCAAACTGACGATCGTCGCCAATCCACTCAACGATGCCCCTGGCTTCAATGTCATTGGCAATGTTTCGGTCGAAGAGGACTCGGCTCGCTACACGGCGCCGGCAATTAGGGATATCGTCCCCGCTCAAGGCATGAACGACACTCCGGCGACGGGTGCCGATGAAGTTGGACAAAGCGTCTCGATCTTTACGTCCAACAACAACAATAGCCTTTTCTCGCTCCAGCCTACGATCAGTGCGACTGGGGTTTTGGAATTCGTTCCTGCTCAAGACGCGTTCGGTACTGCAATCGTCAGCGTTTTTGCTCGCGACAACGGTGCGAATACTCCACCAAACGTGAATCAGTCTGCCGCCAAGACATTTACCATTACATTGCAGCAAAAGAACGACGCTCCCGTAGCGGTCAACGATCGCTATGCGACCGGTGAGGATATTGTTTTGACCGTCAATGCACCCGGAGTAATTTCCAACGATCGCGACGTCGATCTGCCAAACGACACCATCACTGTAAGCTCGTCGCAAACAACCAGTACGCTTGGTGCCATCGTAAGCGTATTGCCGAACGGTCAGTTCACTTATGACTCGCGCAACGCGGCACAATTGCAGCGGCTTGTGAACGGCGAGACCGCACTCGACACATTTACCTACACGCTTCGCGATGCGATTGGCCTTACTAGCAATTTGGCGACGGTGACCATAACCGTTTCAGGTTCCAACGATACTCCAGTCGCCGTCAACGACAATTTGAGTGTACCGTTCGGCATTACGGAACTGCTCAACGTCTTGGCCAACGATAAGGACGCAGATACTTCCATTGATCCGCGGACCGTCGAGATTGGCCAGTTGGCTTCGCATGGCACAGCCACGGCTCAACCGACTGGACGCATCGAGTATCGACCAGCTCCTGGATTTAAGGGAATCGATACCTTTACCTATCGTGTTCGAGATGCACTTGGTGCGCTTTCGAACGAAGCGTTGGTAACCGTCACAATCAATACTTCGCCGCTGGCGGTAGCGGATTTTGCTAGAACGAATGTTGGGACACCTGTCGTAATCGACGTACTTCGAAACGACAGCGATCCAGATGGAACGCTTAATCGAGGCTCCGTCACCATTGCGAGTGGTCCGGATGTCGGATCGGCAGCCGTTCAAGCGGACGGGTCGATACGATACTCGCCGTCCGCCGGTTTTGGAGGGACAGCCACCTTGCAGTATTCGGTGCTGGACAACGATGGCCTCGCAAGCAATCTTGCAACCGTTACGATTATCGTAGGTGGTTCGATTCATCAGAATCCATCCAATAATTTGGATGTGAATGGGGACGGAAATATTTCGCCCATCGACGTATTGATTTTGATCAACGATATCAATTTCAACGGTGAGAGAAGACTCCCCTCCACGCTTCCAACACCACCTTATTTGGATCCGAACGGCAACGGCTCCATCGATCCGCTCGACGTACTGTTGCTCATCAATTTCATCAATGAGCGTGGAAATGCTGGGGCTGGTGAAGGTGAGTCGTCCATGGCGAATCTTGGTTACAGCCAAGAAATCGTGCGGACACCGACCAAGGAAGAGATCATCATCGGAATTCAGCAATTCGAGTACCGGTCGAGCGATGAAGGGCAAATTGACTTGGCTGTTTCTGCGGTGGCAGGAGAGTCGCTTCGATATGGTCCTGCATTAACAACAGCAAGCGGAAACGAGGAATCGGATGATTCACTGGAAAGCTACTTAGCTGGTTGGGTAGCCAAATCAAATCGTGCGGAAAGTTCGCTTGATTCGATTTTCGCCGATGAAGATTGGATGTAAAGCGAGCAGCGTAATATTGACTTACCGTAGTTGAATTCCTGTGAATACAGTTGCGACTTTGTCGCCTTTTGCTCACGCGTTTTCAAGTCTAAGGCGAGCGGCAGACTGAGTTCTACCCTCCCCTCGCTTCGCGAGACCCTCCCGGAGGGAGGGTGAAGTCACCCTCCCTCCGGGAGGGTCGGCCAACGGCCGGGGAGGGTGAACTGAATTACGCAACTGCTTCTCGCACTTCACCCTCCCCTCGCTTCGCGAGACCCTCCCAAAGGGAGGGTTACTCAACCGGAGGAGCCCTCTGGGAGAGTCGGCCTGAAAGGCCGGAAAGGGGTTGAATCAAACTGGTAGTTTTCAGCCTGCAGCTCGCCTAAGAAGTACTTTCACTTCCGTTTTTGTTCTTCGCAAATTTTGCGGGTCCATATCGAGCTAGGTTTGGCTACCGTCGGTTTGCAACCGGCGGGGCCATATCTGACAGCTACAAAGTCTGTTCAATCAGTCGAAGTGGAAGAAAAGATGCGCAATCCAATTGCTCCCGCAATAGCAAAGTTTTAATAGCTTGGGGCAACGCCGGCAACGCCCCAGGAACCCTTCTGAGCGAATGCGATGGGCGTGGGAACTGTGGTAAATGTTTCTAGCAATTCACCACGCCCTTCGTACCTCAGAGCGTGCCACACGATTTACCTCAGAGCGTGCCACACGATTTACCTCAGAGCGTGCCACACGATTTACCCTCAGAGCGTGCCACCCAATTTACAGGTAGATTTCAATCTGCCCTCGCCTAAAACGTCTCGCTCTCAAGAGCTTGAATCGTTGGGTCCAGCTTGTTTGCGTTTGGGATAACTTGAGTGACGCTAACTTTGTTGCGTTTCAACTCTTCGATTTGGGCGGCCATTCGCTGTAGAAGCGATGCAATTTCATTGCCAGCGCTTTCGCCCAAATGAACGGTCAACGCCTTGCGAGCGCTGTAGGACAAACTTAAATCATCTTTTTTCATGTTGTTTTCTAACTTCTACAGCTTGCGGGGTTCAATCGGCTCGGCATTCTGCGAATAGACTCGATCGGAGTCTACTCAACCGTAACGCTTTTCGCCAAGTTTCTTGGCTTATCGACATCGCACCCGCGAAGGACTGCAATGTGGTACGCCAAGAGTTGCAAAGGAATGGTTGCAACAATGGGTTGCAAAAAATCTTCGACGTACGGAATCTCGATAATGTCGTCCACCAATCCATCCAACTTGCTGTCCACTTGATCGACGACCGCAATCACAGGCCCGCGTCGAGCCTTGACCTCTTGCAAGTTGCTCATGGTTTTATCGTAAACATTCGATCTCGACAACAAAAAGACGGATGGAGTGTGTTCATCTACCAATGCGATTGGCCCATGTTTCATTTCGGCAGACGGATAGCCTTCGGCGTGAATGTAGCTAATTTCCTTTAGCTTGAGCGCGCCTTCGAGGGCGGTTGGGAAATTGTAATTGCGGCCCAAGTACAAAAAATTCGTAGCGTCTTTGTATTTCTCTGCAATCCGTTTGACTTGAGCGTCACAGCCTAACGCATGTTCGACCGCGGTGGGTAGGTTCTCCAATTGATCGATAATGCGCAATCCAGCTTCGAAGCTTAAATGCCGAAGCCGACCAAAGTACAGCGCTAGCATGGTTAAGACACACAGTTGAGATGTAAACGCTTTGGTGGATGCGACTCCAACTTCCGGACCCGCGTGCAGGTAGATTCCGCCGTCGGCCTCTTGCGCAATGCTGCTGCCGATGACATTACAAATGGCAAGAGTATGATGGCCTTTTCGCTTCATCTCGCGGAGTGCAGCCAGAGTGTCGGCGGTCTCGCCGCTTTGAGTAATTCCGAATATCAACGTATCGGGGTCCACAGGCGGATTGCGATATCGCAGTTCACTCGCATACTCCACTTCGACAGGCATTCGAGCAAACTCCTCGATGAGATACTCTCCAACCAAAGAAGAGTGCCACGACGTCCCACAAGCGGTCAGGATCAGCCGATTGACTTTGCGCAACTGTGCAGGCGTTAGGTTAAGTCCTCCAAACTTCGCAGTGGCGCTTTCCCGATCCAGCCGACCTCGCATCGCATTTCGAAGCGAGGTCGGTTGCTCATATATTTCTTTGAGCATGAAGTGTGGGAATCCTTCGCTCGACACCTCTTGGTGACGATTTTCGAGTACTCGCACTTCCGGTCGTATACGACCTTGATCCCGATGGACAACTTGAATGGAGTCGCGAGTGACCACTGCAATTTGATGGTCCGCCAAATAGATGATTCGCTCGGTATGGCCGATCAAAGCAGAGCTATCGCTCGCGATGAATTGTTCTCCTCGCCCAACTCCTAACACCAACGGGCTGCCACATCGAGCGGCCACTAACAAGTCGGGCCGGTCTCGAAACATAACGACCAAACCATACGTGCCACGCAGCAAGGGCAAAGCTGCCCGAACCGCTTCCACAAACACGGCATTCGGCCCTTCGTTGGCATGCGTTGCCTTGGAATCGGTGCTCGCGGGCGAATCGAGCAGAATTTTGAGATTGTCGGCTACCAGATGCGAAATGACTTCCGTATCGGTCGCCGATTGAAACATATAGCCTTTTTCAATCAGAGCTTCTTTCAGAACCTGGTAGTTCTCGATCACGCCATTGTGCACAACAGCCACCAGACCGCGCCCACCAAGATGTGGGTGAGCGTTTTCTGTGGTGGCGGGCCCGTGCGTTGCCCAGCGTGTGTGGCCTATGCCCGTGAAGCCGGTCATTGGAGATAGTGCCAGCAACTCAGCTAAGCGGTCTATCTTTCCGACCGCTCGATTGAGTTGAAACGCCCCTCCTGAGCTCGGCAATGTGGCGATGCCAGCGCTGTCGTATCCGCGATACTCAAGCCGTCGCAGACCGCCAACCAGGAAAGGTGTCGCTTCTTTTTTGCCTACGTAGCCAACAATCCCGCACATGCCGTTACCCTATTGGGAATGAAAATCTATTTGACCGTCAAACTTTACGCCACGCGTTTGGTTTTTGAGTGGAAGAGAATTACCAAACTCCATTTTTCAGTAATT
>Ga0209181_10007832_pt1 | contig 14506 bp, 9 predicted proteins | sample MAT05_FD_187208 | JGI IMG/M metagenome (GOLD analysis project Ga0209181, IMG submission 187208) | Freshwater microbial communities from Lake Fryxell liftoff mats and glacier meltwater in Antarctica - MAT-05 (SPAdes) (version 2) | ecosystem: Environmental > Aquatic > Freshwater > Ice > Liftoff... | reverse complement strand
TTTGTTTTGTCCGCAGCCCATTTTGTAGTTGGGGGGGGGGTACAAAGAACAGACTCTCTCCGACGCGCTAAAATAACGCCATGTCTTCCGCACCTCTTTTCCCTGCGATACAAGCGGCTTACCCTTGCCCATGTCCGGGTTGCCGCATTGCTGATTTAGCCAAATGAGTTAATTGCCTCGCGATCACTTATAATTCAATACACAAAACTTAAGTAACCTCTGAAAAGTAGCGCTGAAGAACCCCCTCTTTTTTCTTTTCTCATAAAGCCTCAATAAAATGAAACCCATCAATGTAGGACTCTTAGGTATTGGCACGGTCGGCGGTGGTACGTTCGCTGTTTTAAAACGTAACGAAGAAGAAATTAGCCGTCGTGCAGGTCGGCCTATTCGTATTTGCATGGTCGCGGACAAAAACCTCGCTCTGGCGAAGGAGGTTACTGCGGGTGGATGCCGAATTACCGATGATGCATTTGCCGTGGTTGCCGATCCTGAAGTGGATGTGGTGGTTGAGTTAATCGGTGGTTATGGTGTAGCAAAAGAGCTAGTTTTAAAGGCGATTGAGAACGGTAAGCACGTCGTAACCGCCAATAAAGCTTTGCTGGCGACACACGGGAATGAGATTTTTGCGGCTGCTCAAAAGAAGGGCGTCATGGTGGCTTTTGAGGCGGCGGTGGCGGGCGGTATCCCGATCATCAAGTCTCTGCGCGAAGGCCTGACCGCGAACCGGATTGAGTGGATTGCGGGAATTATTAACGGCACAACCAACTTCATCCTCTCGGAAATGCGTGAGAAGGGTTTGTCGTTTGAGTCTGTGCTGAAAGAGGCGCAACGCTTGGGCTATGCGGAAGCAGATCCGACTTTTGATGTGGAGGGTGTGGATGCGGCGCATAAGCTCACGATCATGTCTGCCATTGCTTTTGGTATTCCGATGCAATTTGATAAGGCTCACATTGAGGGTATTAGCACGCTGCAAGCGGAGGATATTCGCTATGCCGAGCAGTTAGGTTATCGCATCAAGCTACTGGGCATTACCAAGCAGGCTAAGGGTGGAATTGAGTTGCGGGTGCATCCAACTTTGATTCCCGCCAAGCGCTTAATCGCGAATGTGGAAGGCGCAATGAATGCCGTGCTAGCCAAGGGCGACGCAGTGGGTGCGACGCTTTATTACGGTAAAGGCGCGGGTGCGGAGCCGACTGCTTCAGCGGTGATTGCTGATTTGGTGGATGTGGCGCGGTTGCATTCTTCTAGCGCAGAAAACCGCGTGCCGCCATTGGGTTTCCAGTCCAATGCGATGAAAGACATTCCTATTCTGCCGATGAGCGAGGTGGAGACGTCGTATTACTTGCGTTTGCGCGTTGAGGACAAGCCGGGTGTGCTGGCGGATGTGACGCGTATTCTTGCGGACCAACAAATTTCTATTGAAGCGATGATCCAACGCGAACCGGGCGAGGGTGAAGATCAAACAGACATCATCATTTTGACGCATAAAACACTCGAGAAAAACGCCAATGCAGCCATTGCTAAGGTTGAAGCGCTTACCGTTGTTAAAGGTAAAGTTGTGCGACTGCGTATGGAAGAACTCGGCTAAAAGGTAAAAGGAGTCAATAAGGAAATGCGCTATATCTCTACTCGTGGGCAGTCACCTACTCAGTCTTTCTGCGACATTCTGCTGGGTGGTTTAGCGCCGGATGGCGGTTTGTACTTGCCAGAATCGTATCCGCAAATTAGCCGTGCGGAACTGGACGTATGGCGCACTTTGTCTTATGACCAATTGGCGTTACAAATTTTGTCTAAGTTTGTCGACGATATTCCAGCGGCGGATCTGAAAGCTTTAGTTGAGAAAACCTATACAGATAAGGTTTATCGACATGCTCGGCCTGGACGCGACCCTAAAGATATCACGCCGTTGACCACGCTAGAGCCAGGCTTACATTTACTCGAGCTATCTAACGGCCCAACGCTGGCGTTTAAAGATATCGCCATGCAGTTGCTAGGAAATCTGTTTGAGTATGTGCTGGCCAAGCGGGGCGAAAGCATCAATATTTTAGGCGCGACTTCAGGCGATACAGGTTCGGCAGCCGAGTATGCGATGCGGGGCAAAGCAGGCGTGCGTGTTTTCATGCTCTCGCCAGACGGAAAAATGTCGGCTTTTCAGCGTGCGCAGATGTATTCCTTGCAGGATGACAATATTTTCAATATCGCCATTCGCGGTATGTTCGACGATTGTCAGGACATCGTAAAGGCGGTTTCTAATGACGCCGCCTTCAAAGCGAAATATAAAATCGGTGCGGTGAACTCGATCAATTGGGCGCGGGTTGTTGCGCAAATTGTCTATTACTTTAAAGGCTATTTCGAAGCTTCAAAATCGAATGATGAGCAAGTCGATTTCTCAGTTCCATCGGGTAATTTTGGCAACATTTGTGCCGGCCACATTGCGCAACAAATGGGCTTACCTATTGGCAGGCTGATTTTGGCGACAAATGAAAATGACGTGTTAGACGAGTTCTTCCGCACAGGTGTTTACCGTCCTCGTGGGTCAGCTGAAACCCATGTCACATCGAGTCCTTCGATGGATATTTCGAAAGCCTCCAATTTTGAGCGCTTTGTTTTCGACTTAGTAGGCCGCGATGGCGCCAAGGTGCGCGAATTATGGGCAAAGGTGGATGCGGGTAGGAGCTTTGACTTATCGGCTACAAAATATTTTGCAGATTTGCCCAAGTTCCACTTTGTTTCTGGCATGAGTACGCATGCAGATCGACTAGCGACCATACGCGCTACGTGGCAGCAATATGGTGTGATGGTAGATACGCACACGGCGGATGGTTTAAAAGTGGGACTAGCGCACCGCCAAGCAGGCGTTCCGCTGGTGGTGCTGGAAACTGCGCAGCCCGTGAAGTTTTCGGAAACTTTGGTGGAAGCGCTGGGGTGCGAGCCGAACCGGCCAGCTGACATGCAGGGGATTGAGTCTTTACCGCAGCGCGTCGACGTGATGGATGCAAGCGTGGAGCAGGTTAAAGCTTACGTTGTAGCCCATACAGCTTGTAACGAATGATTAACTAGAGATAAATTACCGCAGGGAAAACGGTGACGGCTAAGACCAAAATTAGCCACTCTAGATTATGCCGCGCTAAAAATCCGGTGAAGTGCATGATGAGTACTGTGATGGCAACGACGTAGTAGAGAATGAACAGCATGAGTAGTCCCCGTATTTTTTAATTGCACCGCGCTGTTTATATAACGTCCTCTTTGAGGAAAGACTTAAACAGTCCGCGCGGCCCATTTCCTGTTGCTTTTATACCTGTTCCGCTTAGCTAAGGCAATGGGCTGCTAGTTTTGGCGGTTATTTCAACGCCCTCATTTATACCCCGCTTATTTTTCAATATGACGTAGCGACAAATCAATGGCTTTCACGTCCTTAGTAAGGCCGCCAATGGAAATTCGATCTACGCCTGTTTCTGCAATAGCGCGTACCCGTTCCAGACTGACGCCGCCTGAGGCTTCCAACGAGGCGCGCTTAGCATTGATCTTCACTGCGCGCTGCATTTGGGCTAGATCCATGTTGTCGAGCAAGATCATTTTGGCACCGGATGTCAGTGCTTCTTCTAGTTGTTCTAAGGTCTCTACTTCTATCTGAACGAAAGCGCTTTTGGGGGCTAAGCTGTGGGCTTGTTTCAGGGCGGCTTTAACGCCCCCTGCCGCCATGATGTGGTTTTCTTTAATGAGAATACCGTCGTATAGGCCCACGCGATGATTGGTTCCTCCCGCACATCTAACTGCGTATTTCTGCGCCAGCCTTAATCCGGGGATTGTTTTACGCGTATCCACTATTTGAGCGCCGGTACCGGCGACAGCATCAACGTATCGCTGCGTAATGGTGGCGGTGGCGGAAAGGAGCTGTAGAAAGTTGAGTGCAGCGCGTTCTGCCGTTAGCAGGGCGCGTGTATCCGCATCGATTTCACACAGTGTTTGATCCGAATGGATGCGTGCGCCATCGTGAGCAAACCAACGAATGCGGGCTTTTTTGTCGAGATGCTGAAAACAGGCGTCAAACCAAGCTGTGCCACAAAGAACTGCGTCTTCCCGACTAACCACGGCGCCGCGTGCGGTGTGACCGGCTGGGATTAGTTGTGCGGTGAGGTCGCCACTGCCGATATCTTCGTCGAGTGCGGCAATGACATTCTTTTGGGTTTCAAGGGTGAGTTTTGCTAAAGTTTCCATAGGTAGCGCCGTAGAGATGTCACGTGTAGATTGAAATTAAATCAAGATGTTGATTAGGGTAACAGGAGTGAATTCTAACTGCACTGTATTCCTTTGGGTTTTGTTTGGCCGTGATCTTGATTCTCATAGTAGCCATGTTATGTAAATTAGGTAGGTGAGTGACTTAGTCGGGGAGATGACATGTCAGGTATGTGGGATATTTTGTCGGTCAGTGCGGGTACGTTGATCTCCATTACTGTAGTGATGATGTTAGTGTTTTTATACGTGCGCGATATCACACAAAAGAAGCACACCGTTCTCCGAAACTACCCTGTAATTGGACATCTGCGTTATTACTTTGAGCAAATGGGTGAATATTTTCGCCAGTATTTTTTTACGGGCGACAGGGATGAGATGCCTTTTAATCGCTCCACGCGCGGCTGGGTGTATCGGCTAGCGAAGAACGAGGGTGGCGTGATTGGGTTTGGGTCGACTTTTAATTTACGTGAACCGGGCGGTGTGGTCTTTGTAAATGCAGCGTTTCCTATTCTTGAAGAAGAGCGCTTACCTACGCCATCCTTACTGATTGGTGAAGGGTTTTGCGATAAGCCATTTCTGGCAAAGTCGATCGTCAATATCAGCGGTATGAGTTATGGCGCTATCTCCAAGCCTGCGGTGCGGTCTTTATCGCGGGGTGGGGCAGCGGCGGGTTGTTGGATGGACACCGGCGAGGGAGGGTTAAGCCCTCATCACCTCGAAGGCGGTTGCGACATCATCATGCAGATCGGCACCGCAAAGTATGGTGTGCGTGATGCAGATGGACGGCTTTCCGCAGACCGATTGAAAGAGATTGCGGCTCACGAGACAGTTCGAGCGTTTGAAATCAAACTTTCGCAGGGCGCAAAGCCGGGTAAAGGCGGCGTGCTACCCGGTGCGAAAGTGACGGCGGAAATTGCGGAGATTCGTGGCATTCCAAGAGGCCAAGACTCACTGAGCCCGAATCGACATTTGGACATTGCTAACATTGATCAGTTGCTCGACAAAATTGCCTTTATTAGAGAGATAACAGGCAAGCCAGTGGGCATCAAAACAGCCATCGGTGGCTGGAATTTTATGAATGAACTGTGCGAGGCGATTGAGCGGCGTGGTAGAGAGTTTGCCCCCGATTTCATCGCGGTCGATGGCGGGGAGGGTGGTAGCGGTGCTGCGCCTCAGGCTTTAGCCGATCACATGTCTCTATCTATCGACGAGGCTTTGCCACGCGTGGTGGATTCGCTCACCGAGTCAGGCTTGCGTACTCGTATTCGGGTGATTGCCGCGGGCAAGCTGGTGACCTCGGCGCGCGCTGCTTGGGCCTTGGCTGCGGGTGCGGATTTTATCAACACAGCCCGGGGGTTCATGTTTGCTTTAGGCTGCATTCAGGCGCTGCGCTGCCACACCAACACCTGCCCGACGGGTGTCGCCACTCACAATTTACGTTTGCAGCGGGGCTTGGTCATTGAGGAAAAGCAGGATCGAGTTGCCTATTACTGCACGAACATGAACAAAGAGATCGATATGATTGCCCACTCTTGCGGCTTGCATCACGCGCGTGAGTTTCGCCGCGAACATGTGCGGATTATTCAGCCGGGAGGGCAGAGCATCGCTTTCAATATGCTTTACCCGCATCTTGGGGTGCGGGTGAAGTCTTAGCCTTCGTTTTGTGTTCAATGAACGCTATCCATAGCCCACTAGCGGCAATAACGACCATACCTATCGTAGTCCACACGTCCGGTATGTGATTGAAAATAAGCCAACCGAGCAACGTTGCCCAAATGAGTTGAACGTAGAGGAATGGACTTAAGGTTGAAGCGGGTGCCAAGCGAAACGCGCGGATCAATAGATAGTGTCCTGCGCCCCCTAAAATCCCCAGCGAACCCATCATTGCCCATTGTGCTTGTGTGGGTGCGATGTGAGGCCACGTTACAGGGAGCACTAATAACGCCACACTCATAACGACCGTGCCAACGAGAGCGGTATAAAACAACAAAGTCATGGGGTGTTCGGTACTGCTGAGACGTCGCGTCATTATTTGATAGATGGCGTAACTAATCGCCGCACCGATCGCCCACAACACGCCACCTACCGTGAGCATGCCACCCGGATGCGCGATCAGTAACACCCCTAAGAAGCCCGCTAGTAAGGCGATCCAGCGCTCTTGATGTACCTCTTCCCCTAAACAAGGTCCTGCCAGCAGCGCTACCAAAATAGGTGACAGAAAAACCACAGCGGTGGTTTCCGCTAAAGGCATGGTGCTAAACGCCGCGAAGCCAAAGCCCGTGGTGGCTAGCAGCATGAGTGCGCGCACTATTTGTAGGATTGGGTGTTGAGTACGAATGAGCTGGCTGCCCATAGACGGAGCTACAAATATCATCATAAGCAGGCAATGCAACGAATAACGCGTCCAAACCAACACGGACACAGCGAAATAACTAGTGAGATATTTGACGGTTGCGTCGAGTAGCGAAAATAAAACCATCGCTATTAAAATCAAAATAACGGCATCCGTAATTACTGTCATTTGAAGATTTCGTTTCATTAATTTTGTTGATCTACGATTGGTTCTTATGCGATAGATTGTTCAACCATTACACAATGCAGAGGCGCGATTATCAGGTTTTAGTAAAAAAATGTGCAGAATAATTCCAGTCGGTATTTAAAGAAATCCATGTTGACAATAATATGTTTCCTGACTAATGTGTGGTAATGGGCTAGGCATTGTACGTTCGAAACTTGACCTTACTTTTACAACAACTCTAGCTTTTGGATGGGTGAGCAACAGAAGTTGTGCGGCCCTGTCAAACACCATATTGTACGGATCCACAAACTCTATTAGTGTTCTGTAGAAACACGGCTGGTACCACATTTGCACCGTATGCAGCTATCCACGGTAGCTTGGATCCTACTTAAATGCTTACAAGTGCTACGATCATGTCGGCAGCTGCCAAAACGATGGCAATTGATGTTGGTGGAGTAGGTCAGGAAATTAAAGGGTCAGGTATAATCTCTGTTTGATTTGATTCTTTCCCAAAGACAAGCTGGAGTGCCGCTTCGGTCCATATGTTTATAAAAGTTTGAAAATAGTGCCGTGGGTACAGGTATGGTTAATCGAAAAACATCAGCGCAACTAATATCGGGCTAAATCAACACCCTCAGCCGGTCAACTTTTTTAAAAGGTACCGGAAGTGATGGGGCATTTAAATTTGTGTTAACTTGACACAGCTATACTTATTTCGGGGGTGATTAATGAAAAGATCCGGCACTTTTTTTACCGGATATTTGGCGGTAGTTGTCATTTTTCTTGCTGGCTGCGCAACTGGGTCAGTTAAGACAGCTCCTGATGTTGAGGTTAAAAAAGAAGCTTATTTTTATCCTCCTCTTCCCAATTCCCCGCGTATTCAATATTTGACAACATTTAGCAGTGAGCGTGATATCGTTCCTGTTCAAGAAAAAAATGATTTCGCTAAGTTTATTCTCGGTGAAGAGGATGATCTTGAGGGGCAGAAGTTGTTACAGCCGTATGGCGCGGCTATGTACAAAGGTAAACTTTATGTTGCAGATACCGCAGGACGCTGTTTGGTTGTATTTGATCTTGCGAAACAGCAGTTCTATGTAATACCTGGTTCAGGTAACGGTAGATTCTCGAAACCAATTAATATATCTATAGATGTTGATGGTACAAAATACATAACCGATACAGCTGCAAATCAAGTGTTGGTGTACGACAGTACTGATCGCTTCGTGAATGCTTTTGGAACAGAGGGGCAATTCAAACCGGTAGGTCTGGCAATTTCTGGTGAAAAATTGTATGTTACAGATATAAAAAACCATCAAGTTCACGTACTGGAAAAACGTACTGGCAAGACGCTTTTCAAGTTTGGTAAGTGGGGTCCAGATCCGGGCGATTTGTTTAATCCTACCAATGTGGCAGTTGGCCCGGATGGTGATGTTTATGTAGCTGAAACAGGAAATTATAGGATTCAGCGATTTACCTCTGAAGGTAAGTCTGTACGTGTTTATGGCTCAGTTGGGACAGTAGCGGGTAACTTTGCGCGCCCCAAAGGAGTTGCCGTTGATAAAGATGGCCGTATTTATGTGGTGGACAATGCATTTCAGAATATTCAGATATTCAATAATGGAGGGGGATTGTTGTCTATTCTGAGTGGAGAGGGTGCGGGTAAGGATGGGTTCTTTAATCTTCCTGTTGTGGTAAACATTGACTATGATAACGTTGCATACTTTAAACGTTATGCTCATGAAAAATTTACTATTGAGTATGTGTTTTTCGTAGTTAGCCAGTTCATTCCCAACAAAGTGGATGTTTTCGGATTTGGAAAAATGAGTGGCTATGATTATCCTCCTGACAACCTTGTGCCAGTGAAACCTGCTCCGTGACGGTGCAGGTTTTGAGTTACCGTTGGTCTTTTTTTCTCACCAACGTCCAATGTTATATTCCTAGCTTCATGCTTTATACTTTTCGTTCATGGCACATTTCGCGTGTTTTTCTTGGACTACTCTTGGCTGGTTTTTTTCAGACATCTCACGCTAGAGAATTCGTTCCTTTTCAGTCAGTACCTCAATTAAAACTTACGGGTTTTAGCGGCTATACAAACTTAGAGTATCAACTGAACGATCAGGTCAGCAAAGGAACTTCGTCAAACTCACATTCGACATATTCCACTTTGCGTGGAGACCTTTCACTTTCAAGCCAAGGTTTCATCTTTCACCCTAATTTCATAACTTTGGATGTTGGGGGTGGACCCACCTTCGAGAGCACTACTAATCAGACAGATTTTACTTCGTCCACTTTACAGGGCGCTAACTACAATTTTAGAGCAATGGCCAGTTTTTTACGCGAAAAACCTTATCGTGGATCTGTTTTTTTTGAGAGGGCCAACCCAAGTATAAGTTTGCAGGGCGGGCAAACATTTACATTGGGCACTATTCGATATGGCGGTAGCTTGTCTTTGCTCGAGCCAGTCCTCCCGATTCCATTAGAAGCACAATTTATTCGCACGCAGACAGAGGGATCTGGGTCGGGCAGAAATGTTAATGACATTTCAGATACTTTGTCGCTTGCTACGACAAAATCTCTGGGAGAGTTAGGAACAACATCTGCTCAGTATTCCTTTTCTCAGCAGGACTCTTCAAGTGGAAGTCAAGATTTAGCGATTCAAAATGTTTCGTCCACATCACAGAGCGTTTCTTTTGACCATCAGGTGGATATTGGTGACAACGCAAAGTACCACGTTGATAACAGATTCGCTTATAACACCAGTAGTTATTCTGGGCAGCAATCGGGGTACGACCAAGATGACATGCGGTTTAATACTAATTTGCGTGCCAAACTTTTGGAGGAGTTACAGGCGTCAGGACAATACAGTTTCAATACCAGTACACAGAGCCGTGAAAACTATACTACTCATGGTTTGGGGGCAAATTTGGCGTATACCCCAAACAATATATGGGGCGTGAATGGGGGGGTAACGGCACAAGAAAATACAGGAAGTCAGTTTAGATCCAGCACTCGGGGTGTAAATGGCTCTGCACACTACTTTCAAGAGCTTCCAATTGGTTCGGCTGTATTTAATTATGGTGCTGGTTATAGTGTCTCTGAGCAAGTTGCGCTGTCCGCCACAAGGTTGGTAAGTGGTGAGTCAATTGTAATGTCTAGTACTATTGTCAGCAGCTTGTCTAATAGAAACGTAGTCGGTGCTGTTCGAGTGTGGAATTTAACGCGAACCCAAGAGTATGTAGAAGGTTTTGCTTTCAAAGTGACTACTTTTGGCACTGAAACTAGGTTGGTACGATTGATCGCGGTAGGGCCAGGAAGCATTTTTGAAGGTGAGAATGTTTTGGTTGATTATTCTTTTGATGTTGGGGGCAGTAACGCAACAAGCACACTTGGTCAGAATTTAAATGCTGATTGGACTATTAGTGAACACTATAGTGCTTATTTTCGTTATTCAACATCCACCCCTACTTTGACCTCAGGTTTTGCTACTACTTCCCTCAATAAAACCAGTGGTACGACAATTGGCACACGCACTAATCTACCGGTCAAGATATTAGGCATACCCGTGAAGTTCACTAGTAATGTGGAGCTTGAAAGTCGTCAAGAGAGCAATACTTCTTTTCGACGTTTGGGGGACGATTACTCGATACAGACAGAAGACCATGTTTTTGGATTGGGTAGTTTTAGAGTTGGGATGAGGCATGAAACCAGGGTGTCTTCTGGGGATGCTTCGCAAACCTCCACAATGCTTGGCTATGATATAAGTTATTGGGCAAAACGTTGGTTTGGAATCGATCTTTCAGCTAACGCAAGTTTTACACGAAGTAGTACAAACGCGATTGTTGGTACAAGTTTCGGACAGAATATTAATGCCGGTTGGCAGTTGCAAAAATTTTCTGTGACTTCAAGTTTGTCTCGAATAAATAACACTCAAGATAGTAACGAAAACACGAATACAGTATTCCGGATTTATCTGCGGAGGAATTTATGATACGAACACAATGGCAGATGGCTTTATGCGGACTATGTATGGGTTTGTCCTTAGTCTCGTGTGGTTCTTTAACTACTAATCAACGTGACACAATAGTTACTGTTGAAAGTCCAATTGTGTGGCCCCCAGCTCCTAATTTACCTCGTGTTCGGTTTGTTAAATCTATCTCGACCCTGGATGATTTAGGCGTGACCAAAAATTTCTTCCAAAAATTTGCGGAGTTTATTTTTGGAGGGGACGACATTAGTATTGCTCGGCCTACAGCGGTGGTTGCTTCAGGTAGTTATTTGTACGTTGCTGACACCAGCATTCAAGGTGTGCATCGCTTCAATTTGGGTCAAAATGAATACGATTTAATACATTTACCAGACAATACGCCTCTTCCTTCGCCGGTAGGACTTGCTTTGGGAGCAAATGGCGATGTCTATGTTACAGACTCAGTCTTGGCTCAAGTGTTTATTATTAAGATGGGCGCAAAATTTGCAACGCCTTTAAATTTGCAAGCAACATTCAAGTCTCCAACGGGTATTGCCGTAGATAATGTTACGGGAAGAGTATTTGTAGTCGACACAATGGACCATCGTATCTACGTGTTTAATCAAGATGGCACATTAGATAAGACAATCGGACAACGTGGTATTGAGGCTGGAGAGTTTAATTATCCAACACTCATTTGGCGTTCTTCCAAGGGTCTTTTGTATGTAACAGATTCTATGAACTTTAGAATTCAAATATTTGATAATGAAGGAAAGTTGTTTTCAAAGTTTGGGCGCCAAGGTGATACAGGTGGTGATGCTGCACGGCAAAAAGGCGTAGCTACAGATAGTTATGGGCATATCTATGTTGTTGATGCTCTGTTTCATGCAATTAAAATTTATGATCCCTCGGGTCAGTACTTGATGTCAGTAGGAAATTTAGGTTCCGAAAAAGGAGAGTTTTGGCTACCTACTGGGATTTTTATTGGTGAGGATGATATGATTTACGTCGCTGACTCCTACAATCGGCGCGTTCAAGTACTGAGATATATAGGAGGTCCGACATGAATACCAATACACACATTCGCAATACCACTATTGTGAAGTATATGGTGAGTTTTATAAAAAACTCACCTTGGTGTCGTATGAAGTTTTTTTTCGGCGCGGCCCTACTTGCAGGCTTCTTTTTTCAACAAAATAGCGCAATAGCAGCAGGGCTAGGTACTCTAGCATTTAATAAACATAACCTGACCAGCGTTGGCCCTGGCCCTGTTAAAGCAACAACTAATGATGGCGTCTGCACCTTCTGCCATACTCCGCACAATGCTAACCTCGCTTCAAATGCACCTCTTTGGAATCAAACTAGCGCTGCTGCTTCAACTATATATACAACCTACCAAAGTAGCACCACTAAATCAATTGCAGCAAATACCCCTTTTCCTCAACCTGACGGTAGCTCACTATATTGTTTAAGTTGCCATGATGGAGTAAACGCTATTAACAGCACAGTAAGTCGAGGCATTATTTCGATGGCTGCAACAGCAAATTTAACCGGTGGGAAATTAACACCGGGAGTAAATAGTAATCTCGGTAAAGATCTCTCGGATGATCACCCAATTTCATTTACATACCCTACCGCACAAAGCGAGCTATTAGCTGCTGCGTCGTTTCCAGCGGCAAGTGGAAAAGTGAAGCTATTTGGGGGGAAAATGCAATGCATTACTTGCCATGATTCGCATGATGACACCAATGGGAAGTTTTTAGTCATATCCAACTCGGGGTCTGCATTGTGTGAAGCATGTCACCTTAAAGGCGCGGCATGGGCTGTATCCTCCCATAAAATTTCTACTGCTAATTGGAATGGAAGTGGAACGAATCCATGGCCCCATACCAGCGAAACTTCAGTTGCCACGAATTCATGTGAAAACTGTCACCGTCCTCATACGGCAGGTGGTAAGAAAGAGCTGCTAAACACGAGCGCCCCTGAAAACAACTGCTTACCTTGTCACAACGGTAATGTGGCTGCTGCAGCTCTAAACATCGATACAGTATTTAAACTTAAGCCGGGTGGAACTATGGTTTCTATCCATCCTATTACTAATAATTCAAGCAGACATGATGCGGCTGAGGCAAATCTCGTTGCAAGTGGCAATATGCATGTTACCTGCGTGGATTGTCATAATCCACACGCGAGTAAACCTGGCAGCGTGACTCCAAAGGTACCTGGCATATCCCTTACCCAATTTAATGTAAATGGAATTACGGTCGCAGGTGTGAATGCAATACCCACTGATAGGGATTATGAAGTCTGTTTCCGTTGTCATGGGGATACAGGGGCCGCACTTTCGGCTCCTGGAGCGTCACCCAATATTCCCCGCCTGTATACTTCATACAATATACGTAAAGAACTCCTTACTCCGATTAGCGGTCGAAAGTCTTTTCACCCTGTTGCGAGCTCTTTAAACAGTGATCGCTATGGTGCTACAGATGCTGATACGCCGATAGATAAACATACTAGTTTGAATGGCACTGGTTGGTCTAAGGGAGATAGAGTTACATGCGTTGATTGTCACAACAATGACGCAGGCACGAATGTCTCAGGGCAATCAGGACCTCGCGGCCCACATGGCTCAAAATTCCCTTATTTACTAGAAAGAGAATACAAAATTGCAACCTTTAGTGGCGACTATATTGCAGAAAGTGCGGCTAACTTTGCGTTATGTTACAAGTGCCATAACCGTAATACCTTATTAGGATATGACTCTTTTGAAAAACAGGCCTTTAAGAAACATAAAGACCACTTGAAAACTAGCGGGGTTGGTCGAGTAAGTTGTAGTGTTTGTCATGACCCGCATGGTATTGATAACACGATTGTTCCAGATGGCACTGCGTTAAAAAGTAGTGTTGTAGGTATGGTGAATTTTGATACTAGAGTAGTGCAAGTTAATGATGGGGGTTTGCGTAAAATTGAACGATTTTATCCGCAAGACAACTTGTCAAATCCCCCCTATGTGAAATGTTGGGTTAAATGTCATACCAAAAATCACGACGGAACTTCGTCGGAATAAATAACAAAATGGCAAGCTCGGCATATTGAGTACAGGAGTCTTGCTTGTCCTCTATTTATGGCAAAAGCGGGATTATTAAAGATGGCGTTTCGGAGCGTGCGCTGTTTGTAATGCTTTGGGTAAGTTATGTGGCTCTTGGGCTACAGAGCGGTAATGTAAGTGGCGCATTGAAACGCTAGCGTTGTTCAGTTTTTCAAAGTGGTTTCATTGGTTGCATGAGCTTCAGATGAAGCAATACGCCGTGCCCCATTAAAACGCTTCAACCAGTAGTTCATCCGTATGTCCTCAACACGAACTTCCCCGCCGCTGGCGGGGGAGTGGACAAACCTGTCGTCTCCAAGATAAATACCGACGTGAGAGAATCCTTTTTTTCGGGTATTGAAGAAAACTAAGTCCCCGGGTTCCAAGGCATCACGAGTGATTTTTTCGCCAAGTCGGCTTATATCAAAAGCAGTACGTGGCAAGCTATGACCTAAAGATTCACGGAAGACATAGCGCACGAAGCCACTGCAATCAAAGCCACTTTCTGGCGACTCTCCCCCACGATGGTAGTTAACGCCGATTTGCGACAACGCGCGCACGACTAGTTCTTGGGCGTTCGTTGTATATCGACTCAGCAAGCTTTTTTCTGGGGTAGGGGTACTCGGGTTGCGTGTTTCTGAGTCCTGTAATGGGTATGCGGAGAGGTACTCTTCATTTGCATAAGCAAGGGTGGCTGCTG
>Ga0209181_10007829_pt1 | contig 14511 bp, 10 predicted proteins | sample MAT05_FD_187208 | JGI IMG/M metagenome (GOLD analysis project Ga0209181, IMG submission 187208) | Freshwater microbial communities from Lake Fryxell liftoff mats and glacier meltwater in Antarctica - MAT-05 (SPAdes) (version 2) | ecosystem: Environmental > Aquatic > Freshwater > Ice > Liftoff... | reverse complement strand
AAACAAACTCCCGGTATCGGTAGGTGGTGGAGTGGAAAAGATCAATGCACATTAAAAGGATTGGAGATCAGTAGTCTAGCCATAGTAGATACGGAAGCGGGAACTGCCATGTCATTGGAAGCTGTGCAAACACCATCCAAAGATGTATTGGAGTCGAAAAAGCAAAACCTGGTAAGCCATTACGTGAGCATTATAAAAAAGCAGATGCCCACACTCAAGCAAATGGTAAAATACCTTGCGGCAGATGGTTACTTTATGAAGCATGATTTCATTGTTCCATTGCTTAAAGAAGGTCTTCATGTTATTGCTAAAATGCGGCCTGATGCCAAATTAAGGTATCCTTATAGTGGAGCCAGGAAGACTGGTCGGGGAAGGCCTAAGGCCTATGATGGTAAAGTTGATTGCAACAATATTGACAAACGCCGTATAAAAAAATTTGAAGAAGATGAGGATGCATTGTATTACAGTGGCGTAGTGTATTGCATAGCATTAAAAAAATTAGTACGAATAGTATATCTGCAAATGAAACAAACAAAGCGGTATGAGATTTTTGTTTGCACCGACACGTTACTAAAACCAGAGTTGATATTGAAATATTACCGGCTCCGGTTTCAGATAGAATTTTTACTCAGGGATGCCAAACAACATTGTGGACTTGAAGAGTGCCAGGCAAGAAGTGATAATAAACTATATTTTCATTTCAATATGGCACTAAGTGCAGTGTCAGTTGCTAAGGCTGCTGTATGGCTATCGCTACCAAAAGAAAAACGGGAAGCCTTCTCTATGCGAAACATTAAACTGATGTATTACAATAAAATGATCACTGAAAGAATATTTTCAAACTTAGCTTTGGACCTGAATTGTAAAAAAATAAAACGACTTTATGACCAATGCCTAGATATAGGTGCGTTGGCTGCTTAAAAAATTACCGAACTATTGAGGTATGCATCATGCATTTAAAACTAATCTCGAAACAGAACACCCGCAAATCTTTACCAACGATGAACTGGTTCATCACCTGGTACAAAGCGAATGGGATGACAGGCGTTATCGTATGGTACAAAGAGGGCTTAAAAATGCCAACTTCCGATACCGTGCCAGTATTGAACAGATAGATTATGCTGATGGCAGAGGTATAGATAAAAATCAGGTACAGCGTTTATCAACTTGTGAGTTTATAAAAAAGGGCGAAGACCTTTTTATTACCGGCAGTACCGGTACGGGTAAAAGTTTTTTAGCATCGGCGCTTGGCCAGCAGGCCTGTTTATTGGGGTACAAAGTTTTGTATACCAATACTGCAAAATTAATGTCGCACTTAAAAATGGCGAAAGCCGATGGCACTCACCTGAGAGAATTATCAAAAATAGAAAAGCAGGATGCCTTGATACTTGATGACTTTGGAGTACAACCCTTTGATGTGGCCAGCAGGGCATTACTTTTAGATATCATTGAAGACCGCCATGGAAAACGCACGACCATCATTACCGCACAATTACCGGTAAAAAAATGGCATGAAGTAATCGGTGAAAAAACAATTGCCGATGCCATCATGGACAGGATTGTTCATCAATCTATACGAGTAGAACTTTACGGCGAATCGTTAAGAAAAAAGCAAAAAGGAAAAGCAGAAATAATGGAATCATATTTATAAAAACTATGGACAGATATTAATCACTATTTTTATTCTACAAAACAGCAGTTCTTTATCAATTTTTTAGTCCTCTTCACCAGGATTTTTTTAGGGCCTTTTTGAAATCGTTTTTTAGGGGGTCAATTTGAAATGGGGAAGGGGGGTCAGTTTAGCTGGGATTTACACTTTTGCAATAACTGGAGATAATGTTGTATCATTTCTGAAAAACCAGTTACTCTACCCAAATCAATTCCCCATAAATCTTTCTCTTTCAAAATGCTTGTAACAGCAATGTCTGCAGAATTTTTATACAGCATGTCGTACACAAGTATTGCCTTGTCGTCGTTAATTAAATATTGTCCGCTGCCTGTCTTTCTGTACAATGTGCCATTTTCCTTAAAACTGCTTTTTAGGGCACCTCTAAAAACCTCATAATTTTTTTAGAGATTATTACATATTATTATTAAATAAATATCTTATTAGATTTTTAAGCTTCTTATCGTGCTTTTTTGCTCGTTATTTGAGGCATTTGCCTCAAAGTGCCCACGTATGGGCACACGTAGCCCATTGCTACGCTGTTAGCTCTACATTTAGTTGAACCAATCGGAATAAATTATAGGTGAGATTTTTCATCCCTATGGCTGCTTTTGCTCGTATCATTCCAATACTTCTTACAAAGATGCCGTTCATGCTGTTGGTCATAAAACCAAATATGTGTTCCACCCTTACTCGGGTTTTACTTCTTTTTTTGTTGCGGGTAATTTGTGTTTTTGTAAGTGGTTTGTTGCGAAATCCTTTCTCCATAATCTTGCTTTTTATTCCTACTTCTGCCAGCCGTTCTTCCTGTGCTTTACTGCGGTAGGCACTGTCTGCAAACACAACGTTGTCTTCATCATTGATCAGTTCGTCCAGCATGTTACTGTCATGTACTGATGCATCTGTTACTTCAAAGCCTGTTATCAGTTTTGTTGCGGCATCTGCCTTTACATGATCTTTGTAGCCGTAATGTGTTTCATCATTCTTTTTTGTCCACCGGGCATCAATGTCTTTCTGGCGGGCCTTTTTGGCTATCCAATCTTCCAATTCAATACCCTCTTTTATTTTTGCATTCTCTTCCCGGCTGTTACGCTGGCGGGGTACATTTACAAAGATGGCATCTACTATTGTTCCTTTATTTAAAATAATACCATCGGCAAGCAATTGATTATGAAGCAGCGTAAACAACTTGTTAATCATATCCTCACGGGATAGTTCATTCTTGAAATGCCAGATTGTTTTGGCATCGGGTACACGCTGCCCAAGCTGTAAATTTAAAAACTGCATAAAGCTAAATCGGTCATTGATGCAGAACTCGGTTTGATCATTACTGATATTATAAAAATGCTGAAGGACCAAAATTTTAAACATTAAAACATAATCATAAGGTGGACGACCTCCCTTACTGTAATCTTTTCCTTGACGAAAATATTTTTCAAGCTCCTCACGGAAAAAATTAAAATCAATATACTCAGCAAGCCGAAGCAGAGGGCTATTATATTCTTTTATCTTTTCTATTCTGTTTTCTACATCAAAAAAACCAGGTTGTTATGCCATTGTAAAACAATTTAAAACAAAATTAATTGACACCAGACTAACGTTTGAAAAATCGTTATCCACTATTCACATTTTGGGTAGGTTTTTAGAGATGCCCTTTATAAATAATAAGTATGTAGCAAAACCCGTCGCTATTTTTTTAGGAGCCATTCCTGTTTTTTGATAGTATTGTATAACAACAGGTGCAATACGCATTTGCATTTTTAAAGTGTATTGTGTACTTATATTTAGCCACTGGTGTTCAATAAATGGATTTCTGAAACGGTCTAAAACCTATGAGCAAAACTGATTGGCTTCATCAATATCTATTGTGTTACTACAAATAGCCGGTCCAATTTCTTCCGTCATTAAATCGCTAACGAACATAGCAAAACTTTCATCTCCCATCGCCTGTTTCACTGTGGCAAACCCTGCTAACAATGCCAATGCACAGCCCGCAGTATGTGCACCATTCAATAGGCGTAATTTTAATTCCCTGTATTTTTTTATATCAGGCACTATTACCACCCCTTCATCCGCTTTGCTAAATGATAAAATTTGCTTTGTGTTTTCATTGGCTGTTTCAATGGCCCATAAGCAATATGGCTCCGACATTATCATCAGGTCATCTGTGTATCCTAATTTTTCTTCTGTTGCTTTTTTATCAGCAGCAGATAAAGCACCCGGCACAATCCTGTCAACTAAGGAATTACAAAAATCATTGGCTGTGGTGAGCCATTCAATAAAATTTTCATCTAATAGATTGATGTGAGCCAATTCAATTAAAATATTTTTTAGTTTTATTCCAATATCAACAATCAATTCGGCAGGGATTATTACCATGCCGCTTTCTTTACTACCATTAAATATATTATAGCGTTCCAACAGAAAAGCCAATAGTTTGCCTGGAAAAGAAATAGGCGGCGTTGCATGTATATCCTCATTACTTAAAAGAACAATGCCAACTTCTGTAGTGTTGGAAATTACAATTTGCAGTTGTGGATTTGCAGCGCATGTTAGCACTGCCTGCCATTCATCAGCCGCAGACAGAACACGGCTGATAGATGCATTAATAATTGCCTCGTCCACCTGTTTTCCATTATGTATGCCACTTACAATTTGGGTATATAAATTATCCTGCTTGTTAAATATATCAGTTGCGCCCTGCCTTGTGGATTTAACCATTAAAATCCTTCCATTGAAAAGATGTTGTTTGTTTGCCTTATCAATAAAATAATCAGGCAAGCCCCGGAGCAATACACCCGTCCCAAACTGCAATACTTTTTCGGGTAATAAAAAAATATTTTCCACAGGTATATCAAGCTTGTCTTTTTGGGAAATCGTTGTTATGTTTTGTTTTGATAAAATCATTTAGTGTAAATTATTTTAGCGTGCCTGTTTCAATAGCCATTTAACCAAATCATTGGCGGCTTTTGTATTTTCAAATTCGGCAGGCAATATTTCATTGTCAATGTACTCATTATAAAACCAGGGGTCGCCCACTGCAAACACAGTGCCTTTGCCAATTTTTGAAACAGCCATTATCACATCGCCGTAACTGTTTTTAAAATGTGCTTTTGCCGGTTTGGTAAGTGTTAATGTTGCCAGTTCTTTTATGTAAATTCTTTTTGCGGTTTTAAAGATTATATCTTTTTTTGAAATATTAAATCCCCCTGTTTCGTATTGGTTGCCTTCTACATGGTTAATACTGTTTTCATTAAAGTGAATCCCGAATTTTTGCACTAAGATATTGGTGTGTTCAAACTCTGCATGTGCCGAATCATTCATCATAATCAGCAATACGCCACCTGCTTTCACCCAATTGTAAATAACCTCAGCATCGTTTACTGAAATGTAATGGGGGTTTTCTGTTTCAATTTTAGTATCAGGGTCAACAATGATGTAAATTGAAGCATTGTTTAAATTACCGGCTGTTGGTGCTATATCTAAATGGCTGAGGGAAGCACCATTATTTTTAAATATTTCTCCAAATAAGGAATAGCCGCTATCGTCTGTATCTTCCCAGGTATAGTGAAATTTTAGGGAATCTTTTTTGTATTCATTGTTGAAATAATAATCAAGTACAACAGTCTTTCCTTTGCCTTGGAACAGGGTTGATTTATTTTGTGCATTGCAAAAAATACTAAAAAATAAAATTAATATAGATAGTAGGTTCTTCATTTTTTTATAATGTTGTAAACGGTGTGGTAAAATATCCTATACTTTTTTAACTGCCTGTCTTGCCAGTAATTTCCATTGGCCATGTTCATTAATCTATACCAGTAAAACCAATAAATGCACTTCCTTTATTTGATTCTCTTCTGTAATAACGGCATCCAGTTTATGGCGCACTATGGCTGTGTTTTTAATTATATCAATGGTTTGTTCGGTAAGGTTGATGCTTACAAAGTCTGATTTACCGGAAACTATTTCTTCAACAAAAGACTTTTTATCATCCACATGCCCGTCGGAATGGCCATAGCTTAGGTGTTCAGACGTAAGGTTTTCCAGTTCCACTTTATTTGCATCAATCATTGCCAGCTTCAGTTTTTCAACAACGGTATTCAATGCTGCTGAATCTTTTTTTTGTGCACTTGTGCTAATGGTGAAAAAAGCAAATATGGCAATTAACGCAATTATGATTTTCATATCTTATAAGTTTTATTAGTGCTGCTTTTCAGCTCCCGGTTGAATACTTGTTAAACTACCAATTTTAATCGGCACGCCTATATCAATACTGTTACGGGCTGCGATGCCAACTAATATGGATAATGCCCCGTCACGGTTTCCGGCAGCCTGTTTGAATGGATCATTGCCATCGTGGTCAAAAATTTGTTTGCGCAACCTTGCATCGCAACCACCATGGCCATTTTCATTATTAGGTATTTGTATGGTTTCTCTCTTTCCAAAATTGGTTGTGATTTGTATTTCATCAAATCCGAGTTCTTTCCATGGTTGTGTTTCTTTAATCCATGCATCTAATTTACATTTTGTATCATTGATAGAAATCCTCTATCCTTCATAAGGGGCGAATGCAGTTGATGAATAACTTACCTGCACTTTATTTGTATACTTAATCTGTACGGCCATCTGGTCAAAAATATTTATGTCTTCTTTAAAAACACACCCGTCACGTAAATAACCATCATACTTTTCATTGGCAACTTACAAATCCATCATATCGTTATCGTTTGTGATGTCGAAATAAAATTTGCAATCGCTTTTGTGTGGGCATGGCCTACAGTTGGTATGTCTAAATGAACCGTTTTTTCCATATACATCCAGTTTTCCATAGGCATATTCTTCTTCAGGGTTTGTATTAAGCCACCAATTTAACAGATCAAAATGGTGAGTTGCTTTGTGTACCAGCAATGAGCCACCATTTTCACGCAAGTGGTGCCACCTGCGGAAATAATCTGCTCCATGACTTGTATCAAGGTAATTCACACTTAAATTAACACCTGTATTAATAAACAAACCAATGTAGAAATTTTCTATAGTTTCTTCAATCCAAGGCCTGGCTTATCAGTGCAGTACATGATGCCATCTTTCAAAATGAAACCGGACTCTACCAGGTCTTTACTTAGATCAAAACTGCCATCAAGGTCCAGGTATTTTGTATTGCTGCAACTATAAGCTGCATGTAGTGCCGCAGCAATACTGGCTATACTTTCATCATTGCAACCCCAGAACAAATCAATATTGGCATTGGCGGCAATAAGTGCAATTTCCCTGGCTGCTCTTATACCCCCACTTTTCATTAATTTAATATTAAATATCCCGTAGGGTTGCGGCATATGAGAAAGAAGTAATGCAGAAGATGTATCAATCAACGATTCATCAGCAGCCAATAGTATTTGGCTTTTTTTATCCAAAGTGGATAGCTCATTTTCCATTCCTGTCGGTAACGGTTGTTCAATCAACTCTAATGAAAGATGATTTGTTTGTTGAATAAAATACTTTAGTTGAAAAAGATTATAACCCTGGTTGGCGTCAACCCTTATTTTCAGGCTATTGCCAAATGCTTCATTGAGTTTAGTAACTCTTTCAATATCTTCTTCTACATTCAATCCTGTTTTTATTTTTACTACTTTAAAGCCTGCGGCAAAATTTGCTTTGGCTTCATCCAGCATTTCTGCAATATCTTTTATTCCAATGGTAATGGAAGTAGGTAATGCTTCCATTTTTCGGCCATAAAAATCTACTACTGATAGGTTGAGGTATTGGCAAAATGCATCATGCAATGCAATATCAATTGCGGCAATGGTACCTGGCAGATGAGGAAAATGTATGAAAGCTTCATCAATAAGCTGATTAAAATGCCGGATGTCTTTGCCCACATAATTTTGTACAAAACCCTGCTGAAGATTGGCCAATGTTATAGCAGGTGTTTCACCAACCACTTCTTCAAATGGATTGGCAGCACCAATACCGGTGATGCCATTAACCAATGCTATTTCAAGGAAAACAATTTTTGTATGAGTGATTGTTTTGTATGCAATTGTATAAGGCTTTAATAGGGGCATCTCCTCCATCCATACTTTTACAGAACGTATCTTCATTTAGCGCCTTTTAACAGTGATTGTATCAACGGTATTACTTTTTCTACGCCCCGTTGGATCGGTAATAAAACAGGCAGTTGCAGATCTTTTTCATATTGCATTTGAAAATCGAATGCCTCTTCAGTTGTACAGTCTTCTGTATTCAATGCTACTGCTATCACTTTGGAGCCATACATTTTAATCAGTTCAATTTCAGAGGTAATAGAGTGAATGTTTCCCCACGCCGGAAAATGCTCATAATATTTTCTTTTAGGAGCATGCACCAATATTACATGTTTTGCATTACCCGAAACCAACAGCTCTGAGCCACAAGGGCCACTTGGAATGCGCAATGCAGCTTGACCTTCTATTAATATTACTTCAGCCTTCGTTTCTTTCCAACAGGATACAATTGCATGCTCCAGCTCACCTCCTATAAAATCATTCAAGGTAGAATCGAAAATGAAACCGTATTGTCCACCTTGCATCCAACCCGTTTGTCCTGTATAGATCATCTGCGCATTGATACTTAATTTAGCGCAGGCCTGTTTTATCATGCGGCAAGTAGTTCTTTTTCCCAAAGCACAGTCGGTACCCATCACTGCTATGATTGGTGCTGTTACAGCAAATATATCCGCATTCCAGAAATGCAGGTCTTTTCTTTCCTTTGTTTTTCGTATATCAATTAATTCCACATTATATTGCTTTGCCAATGTTACCAGCGAGGGAATATTAATTAAATAATCGTGCAGGCCATTTACCAACGACATCTTCTTACAAACACAAGATTCAAGTATGGGGATAAAATGCGGCGGTAATTTACCCCCATTCGTAGCAATACCAATTATACAATAACTGATATCTTTTATCGCTTTAATTGCGTCTTCCACATTGGCTACAACTGGTATATTGCGGTAGAAACCATCCAGTACTTCGCCTGCATCTTTGCCCACATGTTCACTGTCAATCACAGCAACTATTTCATAGCGTTCAGTTCCACGTATCAATCCATGTGCTGTTTTTGCATCTATTTTATCCAGTATACCATCAGTCAACACAATTGCTTTTGGTTTCATTGTTCTATCTATATTTTGTTAAATTAATTTTTTAGTTTGTTCTGATTTTCTGATCTAAACCATCCTTCATGAACTATTCCCAAGAATACTTTTGTGATAAGGGGCTGGGTTTTGATGCTGGATGATATTCGCCCGTAAACAATTTCTGATATGCCTTCATCCGTTATGAAAAAGTTGACTCATTAAAAGTGATAAAAAAAGAATGGAACTAAAAGTATTCCATTCTTTTTTCAATACTTAATGATATTTTTTAATTTTTAATAGCCTGGATTTTGTTTAAGTGCTCCCTGATAAGAATCTAACGTTCCCTGATCATAAGGCATCAGTTCACTTTTTCCCGTTACAAAAAAACCTGCAAACGCCTGATAAAGTGGTTTGCCATCAATAACATTGGACTTGAGGTGCGCTGACCAGGATACTTCTGACCACCCCGTGATAGGTGATGGCGTCTGTTGTGGTCTCCAAAACGGCTGTGTATTTAAATTGGCTGAACCAGTGTACCAGGTAATCTCTTCTCCGGCATTCTTAAAATAAACGTATTCAGGAACATAGTCGTAAGGAGCAACCCGATCCCGAATCTGCTGAAGTTTTATTCTTGTTTCCGCTATCTTGGTTGCTAATAAGTTCCATCGTATTAAGTCGTATTTGCGAATTCCCTCTTCTCCAAATTCAAGAAAACGTTCGTTCACGATTGCATTAAAGAAACCAGCTTTGTCAGTAGGTGTTGTGCCGATTGGATTATTTTTAAACGCTCTCTTGCGTACTTCTTCGAGCGATGTAATAGCAAGAGGATCCGGCCCGTTGTTAATTTCATTTGCGGCTTCGGCGTACATCAACAACACATCTGAGAAACGAATTAAAACCCAGTTAAAACCCGGACTTTGTTGTGTTCCAGGTAATAACGGAACTCTCCAATCTCTCCTAAACTTACCTGAAGTAATTTCTCCCAGTCGCCGTACACTTTTTATATTGGTGGATGATGCAACCCTGTAAAATGTAATGGTAACATCGCGGCGGGTATCAACAGAATCGAATGCATAAAAATAACTAGGCATCATTCGGGTACCTCCAAAGGCTGCACCATAACGGGACGCATTGCTTAAAATTGGACCATTAACAAATCCTAGTAGGCTTTCAGTTGCACCGCCTTCACCCACTTCAAATACTCTTTCCCCATAAGAATCTACCTTAAAAGAAGTCAGGTCCCTCCAAATATTTTCAAAGGATGGGTTTAAGGTATGCTGTGCTCTATTAGCTATTAATTCGGCACATTCGTCTTTTGCAATCTGGTAGTATTTAAGAAAGTCGGGGCGGCGTTCCATCTGTGCATTGCTCCGTAAAGAGTATCCGCCTCTAAACAAAGCAATCCGTGCACGCAAAGCTTTTGCAGTTCCTTTGGTAATCCGCTCATTCTTTGGAACCAGCGTTCTCCATGGTAGTAAATCTTTTGCTACAGCAAGATCAGCAATTATACGATCATAAGTTGAATCCCTATCTGTTTGACCAATAAACAAACTTGTTTGTTTATAAGCAGGTATCAATGGAGCAGGAACATCGCCCCAATTCCGAATTAATTCAAACAGAAACTGTGCTCTTAAGGTTAGTGCTTCTCCATACAAACGTTGTAAATCTGTTTTTTCTACTTCGCTACCTTTGGTATATTGAGGCATTAAAGGAATTTGTTCAATACACAGGTTTGCTCTCTCCACTCCACGGTACAATGACCTAAAGGCATCTCTCATATCAGAATTTGAAATCGTAAATTGGTAGCGGCCAATACCTCTGCGGCCATTATCTATGTCACCTTCCTGATATCCTTCATCTGAGTCATAAGGGAATTCCGTACTCACAAACTGCCCATAGGTTTCATAACCCATTAGTTCATCGTAAACGCCGATAACAGCAATGGTAGCATTTGATACATCAGCAAAAGCCTGCGAAATGCTATATAGCGAAGCCGCCTCAACTTTAGTATATTTTTTACAACCTGCAACAGCTATTAATGCAATTAATAGTACTGATACTGTAAATGTCTGCAAGAATCTATTTTTCATATAATAAATTGTTTATTTTTTTTAAAAAGTAACGTTTAAACCAAAAACCCAGGTTCTGGATCTAGGATAAGCAGCAAAATCAACCCCGGGTGTTAAAGGATCAGCCCTTCTTGCAGAAACATCAGGATCATATCCTGTATATTTGGTGATATTCGACAGATTGTTTACTGTGGCAAAAATTCTAAAAGCTGAAAGCCTTGCTTTTTTTAGAATATTATTTGGTACTGTATAACCAACGGTAAGGTTATTTATACGCAGGTAAGAGCCATCTTCAACAGCCCAACTATGCAACCAATAATTAAAAGCCTTGTTAGGTGCCCATATTTGTGCATTTGTATTTAATGCGGCAAGTTGAACAGGATCGGTTATTCTTTGTCCCCCTGCATCGATATTGGTGAACCTGTTTTTCATGACATCCAGCATATTCAAATCAGGATAGGTTGCATCAGTCCATTCAAGTTTGTTTGCATTGATAATATTGTTACCAACTACAAAGTTCACAAAAATACTCATGTCAAAATTCTTGTAAGCGAATTGATTGTTCCAACCACCTGTAAAATTAGGATTAGCATTCCCTATAACTGTTCTATCCGCAACTGTAATTTTCCCATCCGGCTTCCCATCGGGGCCACCACCTATATCTTTATATTTCAAAAAGCCTGGCTGGGCAGGGCCATTTACTGAATTTACTACCATTCCAGGTTTTAATGTATAAATTTTGGTTGTGGCATTGTAGTCAAAATCTTCTACTTTATAAAAACCATCAGTAATTAAACCATACATTAAACCAATCGGTTGCCCAACTTTTACAAGGTAATCATCTACACCTCCACTTCCCTGCCAGCCAGAATTACGGGTAATTTCTTGAACTCCGCCCAAGTTTTCAACCCTGTTTCTATTAATCGATATGTTGAAATTAGATGTCCATAAAAAATGACCTTTTGAAATTGGCGTAGCACTTATCTGGAACTCAATCCCCCTGTTTGAAGTTGCTCCTATGTTTTGAAGCTGGCTGGTGTATCCAGTTGTAGACGGTGTTTGTGCAGCCAGTAAAAGGTCGTTGGCTGTATTTTTATATAGATCCATAGTAAACTGCACCTTGTTATTGAATAAGGAAAGATCAAGTCCAAGGCTGGCTGTCTTATTTCTTTCCCATCTTAAATTAGGATTAGATAATGCTGAAGGGGAAAAACCAGGTAATATAGCGCCATTTAAAGAATATAACGCATTTACACGGTATAACTGTTGGTATAAAAGATCACCAATGCGGTTATTTCCTACTGTGCCATATCCAAACCTTATCTTACCATCACTTAGCCAGCGGACATTATCCATAAATTTCTCCTTGGAAAATCGCCATGCCACTGAAGCTGAGGGAAAGATAAGGCTTCCGTTTTCAGAATTAAATTTTGAAGAACGGTCTGAACGTAAATTGAAAGTGGCGAGGTACTTATCTTTAAAAGCATAAGAGACACGACCAAAAAATGAAAATATGCGGTTGGGTGGAGCTAAAAAAGTAAAGGGCAAAGGTTGAGCGATACCCGTAGGTGCAGCGCCAAGTCCCATATTAGCCAACGCTTTTTCTGCACTTATATCTGCCGGAAAATACCTTGTTGTAAATAATGTATTCTTTATATTGCGATCAACAATTTCCTGGCCTACCAGTACAGTTATATCATGTTTTTTATTAATTGCAGTAGAATACTGTAAGGTATTGGAGTTGTTAATTGTAGTATAATAATCTTGTCCTATTGAGGCCAGGGGTTTTGAACCAACTTGGCGGGCTTGTCCGGTAATTTTACTATAAAATTGTTTGTCAGTTATATAATCAGTGTTATATCCTAAAGTAGATCTGAAAACAAGGTTTTGAAGAATTTTATAGTTCAAATACCCATTTAGATAGGTGCCTCGGGTATTTTGTCTCCGATAAACTGCCTTCGTAAGCAGAATTGGGTTTGTTTGACCACCTGAAGCCAGGTAGTATTTTTCATCAAAATCATCTAGGCCACCTGTAGGAGTTGGCAATTCAAATGGTCTGTAAGTAATAGATTGACGAAGGCGGCCAGTTGTTCTGGTTCCACTAAGGTTGGTTCCAGCTCCCCTGATTACTTCGTCAAGGTAACGCACTGTCATTCCTATTTTTAATTTGTCTGAAATCTTGTGATCCAGTTTAAAACTCACAAGATATCTATCATAACCAGATTCTAATAATATACCATCTTCCTTGTTAGCAGTAAAACCTAAATTAAAAGTTGTAGCTGCGGTGCCTCCACTTAGGGAGACATTATGATTTTGATATTGAGCCTTTCTTCCAAAAACTTCTTTTTGCCAATTGACTTCAGGCACATTTTTATAATTGCTTAGTGTATCCCAGGTAGTACCATATTGAGCCGCAAATGAAGTGCTGTCAGCAATAGAGTTACGACTTCTTTCATATTGCCAAAGAACATAATCATATGGACTTAATACACCCAATTTCTTGGGCAATTCCCGCCATCCCATTGAACCATTATACGTAAGCAACGTTTTTCCAGCTTTTCCTGCTTTTGTGGTGATAATAATTACCCCATTGGCAGCTCTTGCCCCGTAAATAGCAGTTGTTGATGCGTCTTTCAATACATCTATTGAAGCAATATCCTGCGGAGAAATTATCTTAAGCGCATTATCTACCTGTATACCGTCTACGATATATAAAGGTGTGTTTTCCTGAGTGATAGAAGTTCCGCCACGCACTTTGATCACCACATCAGCACCGGGAGCTCCTTCCGAAACTGTTACCTGCACACCCGCTAACTTACCCTGGATTGCCTCCGCAGCAGAACTTGTAGGATTATCCTTTAACTGTTTTGCACCTAATGATGAAACTGAACCGGTGAGATCTTTTCTTTTTATAGAAGAATAACCAATAACTACTACTTCATCACCAATCGTAACTTGTTCTTTGCTTAATACAATGTTAATGGGCTTAGAACCATTGGTGGTTACAGTTTGTGATTGATAACCTATAGAAGTTATACGCAGCTTAACAGAACCTTTTCCGGCTACGCTTATACTAAAATTTCCATTCTGGTCCGTACTTACTCCCTTTTGGGTTTCGACAACAATAACAGAAACATTGGGCAGCCCGGTATTTGTGCTGTCCTCCAAAACTCTTCCCTTTATTTGGAGTGTTTGTGCATTAAGGGATAAAATGCCCAGAAACAAAAAAACAGATAGTTGTAATAATTTTTTCATATAACATGCAGTTTATAAATTAAAAAAAATGTGAGATTTATACAAAGGTTTTGGTTTATTTATTTTCCTTAAATTTTTTTATAGTTTCCACATTAATCGTTTGTTGTTAATGTATAAAGCACGAACACGCTTATACCCTAGTTGAAAAATGAATTTATTTAAAGGAATATTCTGAATTTGAATTTCTCAAGTCTTAATCCAATATATTTTACACTTGTTTGATCGGAATGGTGGCTCACTTTTACTGGAATATGCATGAGGCAATCACTTCTCAAACTTGTAGGTAATAAAGCGTTATTTATATGATTTGGGCTGGAATAATGACGAGAACGTTCTCGATGTTTATGGCAAAATTCAAAGCAGGATGTCAATTTAATTAAAAACAGATTGAGTTCGGAAAAAAC